>WBZL01004469.1_pt1 | contig 12084 bp, 10 predicted proteins | sample 5204291 | NCBI WGS metagenome assembly WBZL01 (sample SAMN12344345, study PRJNA552823) | activated sludge metagenome | biome: Activated sludge suspended growth; feature: Nitrification reactor; material: Wastewater; isolation source: activated sludge from nitrification reactor of wastewater...
ACATGGGTGTTCAGGTGCTTTCTTTGCTTACTTTCTTTGCACCAGCAAAGAAAGTGAGTCGCCCGCCGGGGCGAAATCCCGGCCGGGGGCGATGGGGGGCGACCACAGCACCCCGAAAGGCAGCAACGCGCCGACAGCAACCGCTCAAACCTCCGCGTCGACAAATCCCGCCGCGGCCACCGCAGTCTGCGGGGTCCCTTCGTGCCGCTCGATCAGCCTCAGCATCGTCGACAGCGTGATCGAGCCGAACGTGGCGCGCGCCATCTCGTCGATCTCGGACAGCACCGCGTCCATCGCGCGGTCGATGGCCAGCTCGGCACGGTCCTCGCCGCGCACGGCCGCATTGGGGCCGAGGTCCTCGAAGATCTGGATCACGTCGAGCAGCGTGGTGCGGCGCGCATTGCCGACGAAGCGGTAGCCGCCGCCGACGCCGCGCACCGAGGCGATCAGGCCGGCACGCGTCAGGTCGGCCAGCACCTTGGCCAGGTGGTGCGCCGAGACGCCGTACTTCTGCGCGATCTGCGAGGCCGGGATGTGGCGCGCCGGGTCGGCGGCGAACTCCAGCACGCTGTACAGCGCCAGCATGGTGTTGGTCTGCAGCTTCACGGCAGGTCCATTTCCAGCGGGATCAGCGGCCCGGCCATCATGCCCTGGCTGCGGAAGAAGGACAGGATCAGCGTGTTCTCGCGCGACAGCAGCGTGCGCAGCTTGTCCACGCCCCAGCGCCGGAAGGTGGCGCAGGCCGTGTCGAACAGCAGCGTGCCGGTGCCCGACTGGCGCGCCGCCGGGTCGACGTCGATCGCGAAGATCCAGCCGCAGGGCGGCGAGCCGAACTCCCAGTCGCGCACCTCGCCGATCAGGAAGCCCAGCACATCGGCGCCGCGCACGGCGACCAGGAACTGACGCTGCTCCTTGCCCGGCTGTCCGTAGCGCCGGAACACGCGCTGCCAGTACGTGCGCTTCTCGACCCCCGTCACGGTGGCGTCGAGGGCGATCACCTGCTCCAGGTCGCCTCGGCGGACGGCGCGGGCACGCACCGGCTCGGCGGGGGTGGCGGCTGCGGGCGCGGCCGCGATCGCGGGCCGCCGGCGCACCGGGCTGCTGCGCGAACCTAGGGTCGTTACGGACATGGGTTGGGGGAAATGTATGAACCAGATCAAAGTTTAATCTCGTATCACGGTACCAGAATGGGTTTATCGAGGTCCAGCGCCGGCTTGTTGGGGCAGATCCCCCACACCCGCGGCAGCCCTCATACCCACCGGAGTACGAGCGATGAAGCCCAGCCTGGCTGCCGGCCTCGAGGCCACCACCACCTTCACGATCGACCGCGAGCGCACCATCGATTTCATGGGCGACGCCGCGCGCGTCTACGCCACGCCGATGCTCGTGCGCGACCTCGAGATCGCCTGCCGCGAGCTGATCGGGCTGCACCTGGATGCCGGTGAGGACTCGGTGGGCACGCGCGTCGAGATCGACCACATCGGCGCCACGCTCTTGGGCATGACGGTGTGGCTGACCGTCCGGGTGCTCGAGGTCAACGGCCGCGCGGTCGTCTTCGAGGTCGAAGGCAAGGATGCGGTCGAGCCCATCGTGCGCGGTCGGCACCACCGCTTCGTCGTCGACATCGCCAAGACCGGGCAGCGGCTGGCCGCCAAGGCCGCCAAGGCCGCCAAGGCCGCTGGCGCCTGAGGCGCCGCGTCCTTCTCCTCCTGCGCGTCGAGTCAGGCGATGCACGCCGTGACCAGCGAGTCCTCGACCGAGGTCCGCGCCGCACTCGCCGAGGGTGGCCCCGACGGCTCGCGCCGCGTGCCGACCTACTGCTACCAGTGCGTCGCCGGCCCCGACCTGCTGACGGTGCGCGTGCAGGACGGCGTGGCCACCGAGGTCGAGCCCAACTTCTGCGCCGCGAAGGTCCACCCCGGCGGCGGCAAGGTCTGCGTCAAGGCCTACGGGCTGGTGCAGAAGACCTACAACCCGAACCGGGTGCTGACGCCGATGCGGCGCACCAACCCGCTGAAGGGGCGCGACCAAGATCCGGGCTTCGTGCCCATCACCTGGGACGAGGCCTTCGACCTGATCGCCGAGCGCCTCAACCGCATCCGCGCCGAGGGCCTGCTCGATGCGTCGGGCTACCCGCGCCTGGCGGCCAGCTTCGGCGGCGGCGGCACGCCGCAGTTCTACATGGGCACCTTCCCGGCGCTGCTGTCGGCCTGGGGGCCGGTGGATATGGGCTTCGGCTCGGGCCAGGGTGTCAAGTGCGACCACTCCGAGCACCTGTACGGCGAGTTCTGGCACCGCGCCTTCATCGTCGCGGCCGACACGCCGACGACGCGCTACCTGATCAGCTGCGGGTCCAACATCGAGGCCTCGGGTGGCGTGGTCGGGGTCTGGCGCCATGCCAACGCGCGTGTGCGCGGCATGAAGCGCGTGCAGGTCGAGCCGCACCTGTCGGTCACCGGAGCCTGCTCGGCGGAATGGGTGCCGATCAAGCCCAAGACCGACCCGGCGTTCCTGTACGCGCTGATCCACGTGATGCTGCACGAGCTGCCGCGCGAGGTGCTCGACCTGCCGTTCCTGCGCCAGCGCACCGCCTCGCCGTACCTCGTCGGCCCGGGCGGCTACTTCCTGCGCGACCGGGCCACGCGCAAGCCCCTGGTCTGGGACTCGGTCGGCGGCCGCGCGCTGCCGCACGACACGCCGGGCATCGTCGAGGCGCTCGAGGGCACCCATGTCGTCGACGCCGTCGAGATCGGCCCCGACGACGAGGTGCTCGGCGACGGCCTGCTCGAAGGCCGCACCGCCTTCGACGCGCTGGTGGCGCAGATGCGCACCTGCAGCCCCGAGTGGGCTGCCGGGGTGTGCGACGTGCCGGCCGCGACGATGCGTCGCGTCGCGCGCGAATACGTCGAGCACGCCTGCGTCGGCCAGACCATCGAGATCGAGGGCCGCACGCTGCCCTACCGGCCGGTGGCGGTGACGCTGGGCAAGACGGTCAACAACGGCTGGGGCGGCTACGAATGCTGCTGGGCGCGCACCCTGCTGGCCTGCCTGGTGGGCGCGCTGGAGGTCCCCGGCGGCACGCTCGGCACCACGGTGCGCCTGGTGCGGCCGATGTCCGAGCGCCACGACAGCGTGGTGCCGGGGCCCGACGGCTTCATGGCCTACCCGCTCAACCCGACGTCCAAGGAGGCCTGGTCGCAGCGACCCAACATCCGCAACGCCTACCGCACGATGGTGCCGCTGGTCGGCAACGGCGCCTGGAGCCAGGCCCTGGGGCCGACGCACTTCTCGTGGATGTTCCTCGACCGCACGCCCGAAGGCCTGCCGCCGGTGACCCTGCCGGACGTGTGGTTCGTCTACCGCACCAATCCGGCGATCTCGTTCTGGGACACCCAGGCCCTCGGCGAGAAGATCGCGCGCTTCCCCTTCGTCGTGGCGATGGCCTACACGCGCGACGAGACCAACCACTTCGCCGACGTCCTGCTGCCCGACGCCACCGACCTGGAGGGCCTGCAGCTCATCCGCATCGGCGGCACCAAATACGTCGAGCAGTTCTGGGACACCCAGGGCTTCGCGCTGCGCCAGCCGGTGGTGCCGCTGCGCGGTCAGGCGCGCGACTTCACCGACATCGCCACCGAGATCGCGCGCCGCTGCGGCCTGCTCGACCGGTACAACGCCGCCATCAACAAGGGCGCCGGCGGCGTGGCGCTGACGAGCGCCCACGGTGACTTCTCGCTCGACCCCGACCGCGCCTACACGCGCGAGGAGATCTGGGACCGCGTCTGCCGCGCCGCCAGCGCCGAGCTGAGCGACGGCGCCGAGGCCCACGGCCTGGACTGGTGGAAGCAGCAGGGCCTGGCCACCAAGCCCTTCCCACGCCTGCAGTGGTACCTGTACCCGACGCTGGTGGACCGCGGCCTGCGCTTCGAGCTGCCCTACCAGGAGCGGCTGCAGCGCGTCGGCGCCGAGCTCGGACGCCGCCTGCACGAGCAGGGCATGCACTGGTGGGACCGGCAGCTCGCCGAGTACCAGGCCCTGCCGCGGTGGAAGGACTTCCCGGCGCTGTGGGAAGGCATCGTCACCGCCGGCGGCGCCCGGGGCGACGACTACCCGTTCTGGCTGCTCACCGCGCGCAGCATGCAGTACGCCTGGGGCGGCAACGTCGGCGTGCAGATGATCCGCGAGGTGGCCGACAACGTGACCGGCCACCGCGGCGTGATCATCAACGCCGCGGCCGCCGAGCGGCTGGGCATCGAGGACGGCGACGCCATCGAGATCGCCACGCCCCAGCGCAGCGTGCGCGGCCGGGCCGTCGTGCGGCAGGGCATCCGCCCCGACACGCTGCTGCTGATCGGCCAGTTCAACCACTGGGCCACGCCGCTGGCCAAGGACTTCGGCGTGCCCAGCCTGAATGCGCTGGCCTCGATGTCGATGGAGCTGACCGATGCCACCGGCTCCAGCGCCGACATCGTGCGCGTGGCGGTCCGGAGGGCCGGGGCATGACCCGCTGGGCGATGGTCGCCGACCTGCGGCGCTGCGTCGGCTGCCAGACCTGCACGGCGGCCTGCAAGCACGCCAACGCCACCCCGCCGGGGGTGCAGTGGCGACGCGTGCTCGACATGGAGTTCGGCACCTACCCCGACGTGCAGCGCGTGTTCGTGCCGGTGGGCTGCCAGCACTGCGAGGACCCGCCGTGCCTGCACGTGTGCCCGAGCACGGCGACGAGGAAGCGCGACGACGGCATCGTCACCATCGACTACGAACTGTGCATCGGCTGCGCCTACTGCGCCGTGGCCTGTCCCTACCAGGCGCGCTACAAGACCGAGCGGCCCAGCTTCGCCTACGGCAAGCCGACCGCGACCGAGCAGGTGCGCCACGACGAGGCGCGCATCGCGGTGGCCACCAAGTGCACCTTCTGCGTCGAGCGCATCGACGAAGGCCTGGCCGCGGGCCTGAAGCCGGGCGTGGATCCGCGTGCCACGCCGGCGTGCGTGAACGCCTGCATCGCGCAGGCGCTGGTCTTCGGCGATCGCGACGACCCCGACAGCAACGTGTCGCAGCTGCTGCGCACGCACCAGAGCTTCCGCATGCACGAGGAGCTGGGCACCGGCCCGGGCTTCCACTACCTGTGGGACGCGATCGACGACGCGGCGCGGGCGGGAGAAGGTCGATGAGTGCGACAGGCCGGACCGGTCCTCCTTTGGCACCACGCGAGGCGCGGAGAACGACGCGATGAGCTTCGGCCCCAAGCCCTGGCAGCAGCTGCACTGGGACGCGCGCGCCGCCGGCAACTTCATCGGCGGCGGCGCGGGCAGCGGGCTGCTGGTCTTCGCGTTCATGGCCGATGTCGCCGGCACGCTGCGCAGCGCGCTGGTGCTGCTGGCGCTGGCGCTGGTGGGCGCCGGGCTGCTGTGCGTGTGGGCCGAGATCGGCCGCCCGCTGCGCGCCATCAACGTGCTGATCAATCCACGCACCTCGTGGATGACGCGCGAGGCGATGGTGGCGCCGCTGGTGTTCGGCAGCGGTGCCGCGCTGCTGCTGGGCTGGCCGGCGGCGTGGCCGCTGCTGGCCGTGGCGGCGCTGGCCTTCCTGTACTGCCAGTCGCGCATCCTGCAGGCGGCCAAAGGCATTCCGGCCTGGCGCGAGCCACTGACGGTGCCGCTGATCCTGTTCACCGGCCTCGCCGAAGGTGCGGGCCTGTACTGGATCGTGGCGCCGTGGTGGGGCGGAGCGGCGCCGATCACCGGCGCCTGGCTCGCCTTCGGCGTGCTGCTGGCCCTGCGCTTCGCCGTCGGCGCGCTGTGGTACCGCCGGCTCAGCGGGCAGCTGCCGACGCGCGCGCTGGCGGCCGTCAACCGCGCCGGCCACGTCTTCAACGGCGGCACGCTGCTGCCGCTGGCGATCACGCTCGGCGTCTGGCTCACGCCGCTGGCAGCCAGCTGGGTGGCGCCGCTGCAGGCACTGGCCGGCGCGCTGGCCGTGCTGGGCGGCGCGGGCTTCAAGTTCCAGCTCGTCACGCGCGCCGCCTTCAATCAGGGCTTCGCGCTGCCGCACCTGCCGGTGCGTGGCGCGCGCCGCTGAGCACGGCCCGGCTCCGGCAACTCCCGGGAGGCACCGATGGTCGATACCGCCGCAGCCCCACATGTCCACGGCATCGGCGCCCGAGGCGCGCACGCCGATTGCCTGCACCCCGAGGTCGAGACGCTGCCGCGCGAGCGCCTCGAGGCGCTGCAGCTCGAGCGGCTGCGCCGGTCGCTGGCCAACGCCTGGGACCACGTGCCCTGGCAGCAGCAGCGGCTGCGCCGCGCCGGGCTCGTTGGCCCGGCCGACCTGAAGAGCCTGGCCGACCTGCAGCACCTGCCCTTCACGGTGAAGAGCGATCTGCGCGAGAACTACCCCTTCGGCCTGTTCGCCCGCCCGGTGGCCGAGCTGGCGCGTCTGCATGCCAGCTCGGGCACCACCGGCAAGCCCACCGTCGTGGGCTACACCGCCGAGGACCTGTCCAACTGGGCCGACCTCGTCGCCCGCTCGCTGTACGGCGCCGGCGCGCGACCGGGCGACGTGGTCCACAACGCCTACGGCTACGGCCTGTTCACCGGCGGCCTGGGCGCGCACGACGGCGCCCAGCGCCTGGGTGCCCCGGTGGTGCCGGTGTCCGGCGGTTCCACCGAACGCCAGGTGACGCTGATCATGGATTTCGGCGCCCGCGTGCTGTGCTCGACGCCGTCGTACGCGCTGGCCATCGCCGAGGTCGCCGAGCAGCAGGGCGTGGACCTGCGCCGGAGCCGGCTGCGCGTGGGCCTCTTCGGCGCCGAGCCGTGGAGCGCCGCGATGCGCGACGAGATCGAGGCGCGCATCGGGCTGACGGCCGTGGACATCTACGGCCTGTCGGAGATCATGGGCCCGGGCGTGGCCTGCGAGTGCAGCGCACGCAGCGGCCTGCACGGCTGGGAGGACCACTTCCTCTTCGAGGTGATCGATCCGGAAACCGGCGCCGCCCTGCCCGACGGCGCCGCCGGCGAGCTGGTGATCACCACGCTGACCAAGCAGGCGCTGCCGATGCTGCGCTACCGCACGCGCGACATCACCCGCGTGGTGCGCACGCCCTGCGCCTGCGGCCGCACGCATGCGCGCATCCTGCGCGTGACCGGGCGCAACGACGACATGCTGATCGTCCGTGGCGTCAACGTCTACCCGTCGCAGATCGAGGCCGTGCTGCTGGGACGCCCGGGCATCGCGCCGCACTACCAGCTGGTGCTCGAGCGCCACGGCGCGCTCGACAGCGTGTCGCTGGAGGTCGAGGCCCAGCCCGGCGTGCCCGAGGCCGACTATCCGCGCCTGGCCGCCGACGCCGCGCACCACATCAAGTCGCTGATAGGCATCAGCACCCAGCTGACCGTGCGCGCGCCGGGCGAGATCCCGCGCTCGCAAGGCAAGGCCGTGCGCGTGCGCGACCTGCGACCCAAGACCTGACGGAGTCCCGACCATGCCCAAGCGCCTGCTGAGCTTGAACGTCAACGGCCGCACGCACGAGCGCGCGGTGGCCGACCACGCGCTGCTGGTCGACGTGCTGCGCGACGAGCTCGGGCTGACCGGCACCAAGCAGGGCTGCGACGGCGGCGAGTGCGGGGCCTGCACGGTGCTCGTCGACGGCGCACCGCGCCTGGCCTGCATCACGCTGGCGGCGCAGGTCGAAGGGCGGGCAATCGAGACCATCGAGGGCCTGGTTCGCAACGGCCGCATGAGCCGGCTGCAGCAGGCCTTCCACGAGAAGCTGGGCACCCAGTGCGGCTTCTGCACGCCCGGCATGGTGATGGCCGCCGAGGCCCTGCTGCGCCGCGTGCCCGACCCGAGCGAGGCACAGATCCGCGAGGCCTTGTCCGGCAACCTGTGCCGCTGCACCGGCTACGTCAAGATCATCGAGTCGGTGCGGGCCGCTGCCGGGCCGGCGGAGCAAACGGCTGCCGGGGCGACCGCGGGAGGCCGGCCATGAAGCACGAAGCCGTCTCGCTGCGCCACGGCCCGGCGCCGGCGACGCATTCGATCGGCGCGCGCACCCCGCTCGTCGACGGCGTCGAGAAGGTCACCGGCCGCGCCCGCTACACGGCCGACCTGCCCAACCCCGGCGGTGGCGTGGCGCTGGTCGGGCGCATCGGCCGCAGCCCGGTGGCGCACGGCGTGATCCGCGCCATCGACACCCGCGCCGCGCTGGCGCTGCCCGGCGTGCGCGCGGTGATCACCGGCGAGGACTTCGCGGCGCCGTACGGCGTGATCCCGATCGCGCAGAACGAGTGGCCGCTGGCGCGCGACAAGGTGCGCTACCGCGGCGAGCCGCTGTTCGCGGTGGCCGCCGACGACGAGGCCACGGCCGACGCGGCGCTGGCTGCCGTGCGCCTGGACATCGACGCGCTGCCGGCGCACTTCAGCGCCGCCGACGCCCGCGCCGCCGGCGCGGTGCTGCTGCACGACAACAAGCCCGGCAACATCGAGCGCGAGGTGGTGCAGGACTTCGGCGATGTCGATGCCGGCTTCGCTGCCGCCGACCTGGTGCTCGAGCGCAGTTACGACTGCGCCGAGGTGGCGCACGGGCAGATCGAGCTCAACGCCACCATCGCGCAGTGGGAGCCCGAGCGCGAGCGCCTGACGGTGCACTCGGTGACCCAGGTGCCGTACTACCTGCACCTGACGCTGGCGCAGACGCTGGGGTTGGACAGCGCGCAGATCCGCGTCGTCAAGCCCTTCGTCGGCGGCGGCTTCGGCCATCGCGTCGAGCCGCTGAACTTCGAGATGGTCACGGCGGCGCTGGCGCGTGCCGCCGGCGGCACGGTGCGGCTGGCGCTGACGCGCGAGGAGGGCTTTCTCACCCATCGCGGCCGGCCGGCCACGCAGACGCGGCTGAAGATCGGGCTGACGAAGAGCGGCGAGATCACCGCCGTGGAGGCCGAGGTGGTGCAGCGGGGTGGTGCCTACGGTGGCTACGGGCTGGTGACCATCCTCTACGCCGGTGCGCTGCTGCACGCGCTGTACCGCGTGGGCGCGGTGCGCTACCGGGGCCTGCGGGTCTACACCAACCTGCCACCCTGCGGCGCGATGCGCGGCCATGGCGCGGTCAACGTGCGCTTCGCCTTCGAGTCGCTGCTCGACGAGATGGCGGCGCAGCTCGGCCTGGACCCGTTTGCGCTGCGCCGCGCCAACCTGATCGACACACCCTACCGCACGCTCAACGACCTGCAGGTCAACAGCTACGGCCTGCCGCAGTGCCTGGACGCGGTGGAGGCCGCCTCGGGCTGGCACACCCGCCACGGCGCGCTGCCCTCGGCCGACGGCCTGAAACGAGGCCTGGGGATGGCCTGCTCGCACTACGTGTCGGGGTCGGCCAAGCCGGTGCACTGGAGCGGCGAGCCGCATGCGGTGGTCAACCTCAAGCTCGACTTCGACAACGGCATCACCCTCCTCACCGGCGCGTCGGACATCGGCCAGGGCAGCTCGACGCTGCTGACCCAGGTGGTGGCCGAGGTGCTGCTGGTGCCGATGGCGCGCATCCGCGTGATGGCCACCGACAGCATGCTCACGCCCAAGGACAACGGCTCGTACTCGTCGCGCGTGTCCTTCATGGTCGGCAACGCCGCGTTGCGCGCCGCGCAGGCCATGCGCAAGCTGCTGGTCGAAGCCGCCGCCAAGCGGCTGGAGGTGGCCCCCGACGACATCGACTGGCAGGGCGAGAGCTGCGGCGTCGTCGGCACCGACCGCCGCATGGACTTCGCGCAGGTCGTGCAGGCCGCGTTGGCCGACCACGGCACGCTCACCGTCAAGGGTGCCTGGTCGACGCCGCCCGAGACGCAGGGCGGGCGCTTCCGCGGTGCTGCGGTCGGCTCGACCGCCGGCTTTTCGTATGCCGCGCAGGTGGTGCAGGTGGCGGTGGACGAGGACACCGGCGAGGTGAAGGTCGAGCGCGTCTGGGTCGCCCACGACTGCGGCCGCGCGCTCAACCCGCTGGCCGTCGAGGGCCAGGTGCAGGGCGCGGTGTGGATGGGCATGGGCCAGGCGCTGTCGGAGGAGACCCAGTACGACGACGGCCTGCCGCTGCGCGCCAACTTCATCGACTACCGCATCCCGACCATCGCCGAGTCGCCGCCGATCGAGACGATGCTGATCGAGAGCCACGACCCGCTCGGCCCCTTCGGCGCCAAGGAGGCCAGCGAAGGCGCGCTGCACGGCTTCCCGCCGGCACTGGCCGCGGCGGTGTGCGACGCCGTCGGCATCCGCTTGTCCGAGTTGCCGGTCACGCCCGACCGTCTGCTCGAGGCGATCCACAAGAAGCGTCGCGACGAACGGCATCGCGCGCGCCGCGAGGCGCAGGCTGCCCCCGCGGCGCCGCGCGGGCAGGAGGCCTGAGATGTCGACGATGCCTGCCTTCACCCTGCAACGCCCGGCCTCGGCGGCCGAGGCGGCCGCCTGGCTGGCCGAGGGCGCGCGCGCCATCGCCGGCGGCACCGACCTGCTGCCCAACCTGCGCCGCGGTCTCGAGCGGCCCGCGCGGCTGGTGGACCTCGGCGCGCTGCCCGAGCTGGCCGAGCTGCGGATGCGGGACGGCGCGTTGACCCTGGGCGCGGGCGTCACGCTGGCGCGCCTGGCTGCCGACGCCGACGTGCAGCGCGTGCTGCCCGCGCTGGCCGACGCGGCGCGCGCAGTGGCCGGCCCCGGCCACCGCAGCGCCGCCACGCTGGGCGGCAACCTGTGCCAGGACACGCGCTGCGTCTATTACAACCAGAGCGAATGGTGGCGGCGCGCCAACGGCTGGTGCCTCAAGCGCGGTGGCGACACCTGCCACGTGGCACCGCAGGGCCGGCGCTGCCATGCGGCCTTCGAAGGCGACGTCGCGCCGGTGCTGCTGGCCGCCGGGGCCGCGCTGGAGCTGGCCATCCCGGGGGGCGCGCGCCGCCTGCCGCTGGCCGAGCTGTACCGCGACGACGGCGCCGCGCACCTGGCGCTGCAGCCCGGCGAGTTCATCACCCGCGTGCACGTGCCGCCGGGGCCGGCCGGACGGCGCAGCGCCTACCGCAAGGCACGCGCGCGCGGCGCGATGGACTTCCCGCTCGCCGGCGTGGCCGTGGTGCTGACGCTGCACGACGGCGTCGTGACCGAGCTGGGCATCGGCCTGTCGGGCACCAACTCGCAGCCGCTGCGCCTGCAGGGCACCGAGACCTTCGTCGGCCAGGCGGTCGACGATTCGATGCTCGCCGCGCTGGCCAAGCTGGTCGGCAAGCAGGTCAGTCCGATGCGCAGCACCGTCACCGCCTCGAACCACCGGCGGCAGGTGGCCATGGTGCACGTGCAACGCCTGGTGCGCGAGTTGGCGGGCCCGCCGACCGCCGCCTGAGCACCACGCCGGGGAGGCCTGCCGATGGATCTGCGCTGCCCACGTTGCCAGCGGCCGCTCGCCGATGCGGCCGAGGGGGTCTATGTCTGCTGTGCCGATGCGCCGCTGCGATGGCGCTGCCACGAGTGCGGCAAGGTCAGCGAAGGGTTCGCGCTCCCCTACGGACGCTGTCCGTCCTGCGGCGGCGTGCTGGCGCTGCGGGATGCCCAGCCCGCCGTCGCGGGCGCCGCCGAACGCGCCGTGCGCCTGGCCTTCGAGATCGAGATCGGCGGCCGCGCGTTCTACCAGCGCGCCGCGGCCGAATCGCGCGAGCCGGTGCTGCGCGACCTGTTCGGTCGCTTCGCGGTGATGGAAGGCGAGCACATGGAGACGCTGGCCCGGCGCTACCACCTCGACGTGCCGGATCCGTCGCCCGACTTCCGCATCGAGGTGGCGGCCGTCTTCGCCGGCGTCGAGCACCGGCCGCGCGACCCGGGCAACCTGTTCCGCATCGCCGTCGCGCTGGAGCGGCGCGCGACGGACTTCTTCACCGAGCAGGCCGACCAGGCCGCGGCGGGCTCGGCCGAGCGCGACCTGTTCCGCGAGCTCGCCGCCGAGGAGCACGAGCACGCCGCGCTGCTGGAGGCCGAGTTCGCGCGCTGGAACGCCGGCCTGCCCGGATCGTTCGGCATGCCGGCCTTTGCCGGCACGGCCGGCGTCACGGC
>WBZL01004472.1_pt1 | contig 12083 bp, 10 predicted proteins | sample 5204291 | NCBI WGS metagenome assembly WBZL01 (sample SAMN12344345, study PRJNA552823) | activated sludge metagenome | biome: Activated sludge suspended growth; feature: Nitrification reactor; material: Wastewater; isolation source: activated sludge from nitrification reactor of wastewater...
AGGCTCGGCGCGACCCGCCTCCCCCGGAAGCCACTCCGCCTGCTCGGCGGGGCACCCCTCGTCACCCGCGTCCTCGACCGCGTGCGTTCGCTGGGCGTGGCCGATGTGGTGGTCGTTGCCTCGGATGACGAGGAAGTCCACCGTGCCGTGGTCGCTGCGGGGGGTACCAGCGTCGATACGCGGGCCGACCATCCCTCAGGGACGGATCGAGTCAACGAGGTCGCCTCCCGGCCTGAGTTCCGGGCGTTCGACGTCATCGTGAACATCCAGGGCGACGAGCCTTTCGTCTCGGGCTCGGCCGTCCGGGGAGCGATCGCGATGTGCGCGGAGTGGCCCCTGGGCACGGCTGCCGTGCGGGCCCCAACCCGGATCCTGGGGGACCCGAATGTCGTGAAGGTGGTGTGCGACGACCGGGGACGGGCCATGTACTTTTCGAGGGCGCCGATTCCCTGGGTCCGCGAACCTGCGGACTCGCCCGAGTTGGCGGGCGTGGTTCTCCAGCACGTGGGACTCTACGCCTATCGACGCGATGCCCTGCAGCACTGGGTCTCGCTCCCGATCCACCCGCTCGAACGGCTTGAACGCCTGGAGCAGTTGCGCCCGCTTGCGGCGGGCTTGTCCATGGGCGTGGCCGTGCAGGACGGTCCCCTCGAAGGGGGCATCGATACCGAGGACGACCTTGCCCGGGCGAATGCGCGCTGGGCCAACCTTCATGACGGACCAGGCTGAGATGCAGACCACCACTTCTACGCCCCAGACTACGCGGTTCATCTTCGTCACCGGCGGCGTGGTCTCCTCGCTGGGAAAGGGCATCGCGGCCGCATCGCTGGGGCGACTGCTCGTCGAGCGCGGGCTGCGCGTCTCGATCATGAAGTTCGACCCGTACCTGAACGTGGACCCGGGCACGATGTCGCCGTTCCAGCATGGCGAGGTCTTCGTCACGGACGACGGCGCGGAGACGGATCTCGACCTCGGCCATTATGAGCGGTTCATCGACCGCCCGCTCTCCCAGCTCAACAACGTGACCACGGGTCGGATCTACCTCAACGTGATCACCAAGGAGCGACGGGGCGAGTATCTCGGCAAGACCGTGCAGGTGATTCCGCACATCACCGACGAGATCAAGGCGCACATGAAGCGGATGGCGCCCGGCAACGACGTCGTGATCGTCGAGATTGGAGGCACGGTCGGCGACATCGAGTCCCTGCCATTCCTCGAGGCCATCCGGCAGTTCCGCCAGGAAGTCGGGAAGCAGAACGCGATGTTCATGCACCTGACCCTGGTGCCCTACATCGCAGCAGCTGGCGAGGTGAAGACCAAGCCGACGCAGCACTCGGTGCGCGAGCTGATGGAGATCGGGATCCAGCCCGACGTGCTCATCTGCCGCACCGAGCGTGCCCTCAGCGAGGAGGTGAAGCGCAAGATCGCCCTCTTCTGCAACGTGGAATTCGGCAGCGTCATCGAGAGCGTGGATGTCCCCACCATCTACCAGATCCCCCTGACCTTCCACGAGCAGGGACTCGACGATCGCGTGATGCAGCGCCTCAACCTCACCGGGCGCCAACCGGACCTCGGGCGCTGGGAGACGCTGGTGAACCGCGTGGTCCACCCGCGGGACAAGGTCCGGATTGCGGTCGTGGGCAAGTACACCGACTTCGTGGACAGCTACAAGAGCGTCCAGGAAGCGCTCATCCACGGGGGGATCGGCAACGACGTCGGGGTGGACATCCGGTGGCTCTCGAGCGACGAGTTCACCTCACCCGAGCGGGCACGCGAGATCCTCGCCGAGTATCATGGCCTCCTGGTCCCTGGCGGATTTGGCGTCCGCGGCGTGGAGGGGATGGTCGAGGCCATCCGCGCCGCGCGCGAGACCCGCCTCCCGTTCTTCGGCATCTGCCTCGGCATGCAGGTGGCCATCATCGAGTTCGCCCGGACCGTCCTCGGGCTCGACGACTCCCACTCCAGCGAGTTCAACCCCGAGTGCTCGCACCCGGTCGTCGCACTCCTCGAGGACCAGAAGCACATCACCGACAAGGGCGGGACGATGCGCCTCGGCGCCTACCCCTGCCGCCTGACACCGGGGAGCAAGGTGCAGGAGATCTACGGCGTCCCCGAGGTCTCGGAGCGCCATCGCCACCGGTACGAGGTCTCGAACGCCTACCGCGAGCAGTTCGAGGAACATGGGCTGCGGCTGGCCGGCCTTTCCCCGGATGAATCGCTCGTCGAGATCGTCGAGCATACGTCGCACCCCTGGTTCATCGGATGCCAGTTCCACCCCGAGCTGCAGTCACGCCCGACGCATCCACATCCGCTCTTCCAGAGCTTCATCGGCGCCGCAATGCGTCGGAAGGCCGCGGCGCCCGGTGGGGCGTCGGTGGTGGCGGGCGCAGCGACGGCGACATGAGCTTCGTCGCGTTCCCGCTCAACCGGCTCTTCCTCATCGCCGGACCGTGTGTCGCAGAGGACGACACGCTCAACCTGCGGGTGGCCGAGGCCCTCGCGGGGCTGGCCGCCGTGCTGCCGGGAGGGGTGATCTACAAGGCATCGTTCGACAAGGCCAACCGATCAAATGCTGGCGCGGCCCGCGGCCCCGGCATCGAGGAGGGCCTGGAGAGGTTGCGACGGGTCCGTGAGGCCACGGGGCTTCCCGTGCTCACCGACGTCCACCTCCCGGAGCAGTGTGCCCTGGCCGCCGAGGTCGTGGACGTGCTGCAGATCCCCGCGTTTCTCTGCCGGCAGACCGACCTCCTCGAGGCCGCTGCGGCCACGGGGAAGCCGGTCAACATCAAGAAGGGGCAGTGGATGCACCCCGAGGGAATGTCCGGCGCGGTCGACAAGGTGCGCACGGCTGCGCCCGCAGGCCCGCCCCACCGCATCGCCGTGACCGAGCGGGGCACCTTCTTCGGCTATGGTGACCTCGTGGTCGACATGCGGAGCTTCTCGCGGATGCGTCGCGCCACGGGGGCACCGGTGATCTTCGATGGCACGCACTCCGTCCAGCAGCCCGGTCGCGGCGAAGGCGGCGCGAGCGGGGGGGCGCGTGAACACATTCCCACGCTCGTGCTTGCCGCCGCTGCCGCGGGGGTGGACGGGCTCTTTCTGGAGACCCATCCCGATCCGGCGCGCGCGCCGAGCGACGGCGCGAACATGTTGCCACTTGCCGACCTGCCCGCGCTGGTGCGACGGACGATCCACGTCTGGGAGGCCGCGCGCGGATGAGTCAGCTCCCGTCGTTCGCCACGCTGGCCGACACCCCGGAGGGCGTCGCACGCGCGCGCGCGGTCCGACTCGTCGGGCTCGATGTCGACGGCGTCATGACTAACGGCGGGATCTACCTCGGTGACGTTGCAGGCCAGCGGATGGAGTTCAAGCGTTACGAAATCCAGGACGGCCTCGGCATCAAGATGCTCCAGAAGGCGGGGCTCCTCGTGGCGGTGATCACCGGCCGGGTGTCGGACAGCGTCGCGCTCCGCGCCTCGGAGCTTGGCGTCGATGAACTCGTGCAGGACCCGCATGCGCGCAAGCTTCCCGCCCTGCGCGAGATCGCAGCCCGCCGCGGGCTCACGCTCGACGCCGTGGCCTTCGTGGGCGACGACCTGCCGGACGTCGGCGTCATGCGCGAAGTCGGACTCCCGGTTGCCGTGGCGAACGCCTCTCCCGACGCGCGCGACGCGGCCCGATATGCCCTCGCACGGCGCGGCGGCGACGGGGCCATCCGCGAGTTCACCGAGATCCTGTTGCGGGCCCGCGGGGAATGGGGCTCGCTCGTGGAGTGGTACGTGCACAGCCGTAACGAAGGGAGCGTGCAGTGAGCGACGACCTGGTGGTGTTGCTGGGGCGGCGGGTCCTCGCCCTGGAGGCCGAGGGGATCCTGGAGGCGAGTCGCCGTCTCGACGACGCCTTTGCCCGCGCGGTGGACCTCATCGCGGTAGCCACGGGACGCGTCCTCGTCAGTGGCGTGGGGAAGTCCGGGCTCATCGCCCGGAAGATCGCCGCAACGCTCACGTCGACCGGCACGCCAGCAACCTTCCTCCATCCAGTAGAGAGCCTGCATGGCGACCTCGGGATGGTCGGGCGCGACGACGTCGCGATCCTCCTCTCTAAAAGTGGTGAGAGTGAGGAACTGGTGACGCTGCTCGGCCACCTCACCCGCTTCGGCACACGAACGATCGCGATCACTGGGCAGGCCGAGAGTACCCTGGCTCGCGCGTGTGATGCGTCGCTGGACGGTTGGGTGCGAGAAGAAGCCTGCCCGCATGACCTCGCCCCGACGACGAGCACAACGGTGGCCCTGGCGTTAGGCGACGCGCTGGCGGTGGCGGTGCTCGAGCGCAAGGGATTTCGGCGGGAGGATTTCGCGCGACTGCATCCCGGGGGATCGCTCGGGCGCAAGCTGCTGCTCCGCGTCCGGGACCTGATGGAGACCCACGACCTCCCCGTTCTCGCCCCGACGGCCCGTGTGCAGGAGGCTGCCATCGTGCTCGCCCGCCGACGGGGGATCGTCGCCGTCAGCGCGGGGGATGGGCGCCTCTCCGGCGTCTTCACCGCCGGTGACCTGACCCGTGCTCTCGAGCGGCCGGGTGCCCTGGATCAACCCCTGAGCGACCTGATGACCCACACACCGCGCCTGGCCACGGATTCGGAACTTGCCTCGGCCGTGGTGTACCGGATGGAACAGGCGGGCATCGTCGCGATGCCTGTCATCAACGACGCGGAGCAACTCGTGGGCGTGGTGCACCTGCATGACCTGATGCGGGCGGGGGTGGCGTGAGGCTCGCTCCGCTCCTGGCCCTCGGCCTCGCCCTCCTCGGCGCATGCCAGGGGACCAACACACCCACCGCCCGGCCGGCGGCGACGACCGCCGATTCGGCGGACCAGACCATGTATGGCGTGCACTTCTTCGTCACAGACGCCGGCTTGCGACGTGCCGAGGTGCGCGCCGACACGGCCTACATGTTCGAAGAGAATACCCGGACCGAGTTGCGGAAGGTCACGGCGACCTTCTTCCGCGCCGCGGGCGACAAGGATGCCGACCTGGTCTCGAAGCAGGGGACCTACAACTCCCGGCTGGGATCGATGGAGGCCCGGGGCGACGTCGTCGTCAACAGCGTCGCAGGTCGAACCCTTACCACGCCGCATCTCCGCTTTGACCCGACGCGCAACGAGATCTCCTCCGATAGCACCTTCGAGCTCAAGGAGAAGAGCGGCCGCATCCTGAAGGGCATCGGGTTCGTGTCCGACCCGGACCTCAACGCCGTCCGCGTGCTGCGCGCGGCGCAATCGAGCGGCAACCGCATTACGCTGCCGCCCCGATGAGCCGGTACCGAAAGGGCAGGGCGATCCTCGTGGCACTGGCCCTCGCGGCGTGCGGTCGCAGTGCTCCTCGCACGGCGGCGCCAGCGGTTCCCGCGCCCGCGCCTGCCCCCGTGCCGCCGACCGATACCGTCGCCGCTCCCGACACGACGCCCCTGCCACCATCGGATAGCGCGGCCACGGCTGCGACGCCCAGGGCGCGAACCCCGGAGCGCCCGGCCCAGCGCTGTATCCTGGACACCGAGAACACCCCGGAAACGCGCCTCCTGTCGATTCGCGACCCCACCAGTGACAAGCGCACGACCTACATCGGCGGGGGATTCGTCGGCCGCTGCCGCACCCAGCCGATCCGCCTCTTCTCCGACTCCGCCGAGAGTTACGAGCAGACACGGCTCCACTACCTCATCGGCAAGGTGAAGTACCGGGAAGATCGCGTCTCCCTCGACGCCGACCGCCTGACGTATTACCAGGCGGAGGAACGGCTCGTGGCCGAAGGCAACGTCGTGGTCACGGGCAAGGATTCGTCGCGGATGACCGGGCCTCGTGCCGAGTACTTCCGGGCGGTGCGCGGTGTCCGCAACGCGAGCCGCGTGGTGATGACGGCCCGGCCCACGCTGCACATGTACGAGACCGACAGCGCGGGAAAACGCGTGAAGGAGCCGGTCGTCCTCGTCGCCGACAACATCGTGGGTGAAGGCGATACGCTATTTACGGCATGGGGGAAGGTGCAACTCGATCGCACCGACCTCGCCGCGCGCGGCGACTCCGCCATCCTCGACAACGTCAAGGAGTTCTCGCGCCTGATGAAGGCGCCGAGGGTGGAGAGCAAGGGGAAGCAGAGTTTCACGCTCATCGGTCGCGTGGTTGATATCTTCGGACGGACCAAGAAGGTGGAACGCGTCCTGGCGGTCGACTCCGCACAGGCGGTATCGCAGGACCTGACCCTCACGGCCGACACCGTGGACCTGCGGGTCAACAACGACCAGCTGAGTCGGGCGTTCGCGTTCGGGCAGACCCGTGCCACCGCCGTCACGCCAGAGCGGAAGATCATCGCCGACTCACTCGACGTGCACATGCCCGGCCAGCGGCTCCGTGAGCTCTTCGCGGTGCGCAAGGCCTACGCCGAGAGTGACCCGGACACCGCGAAGATCGCGTCGCAGGAGCGTGACTGGCTCAAGGGGGATACGATCGTCGCCCGGTTCGATTCCACGGCGCGGGACACGGCGTCGCAACCGGCCCTCCGCGACCTTACCGCGCGCGGCGATGCCAGCTCCTTCTACCAGATGCCGTCGAACCGGGGAGAGAAGGACAAGCCCGGCCTGTCGTATGTCCGCGGCCGTGTGATCGCGGTGCACTTCGTCGATCGCGAGGTCCAGACTGTCACCGTCACCGATTCTGTGGCGGGGGTGTTCCTTGAGGCGACGCCACCCGATACCCTTCCTCCAGGGACAACTCGTCCTGTTCGACGCCCGACACGCACGACCACTCCCGCCCGTCCCGGTGCCGCACCACCGCGGCGTCCCGGACGCGGACCAGGCGCATGACCGACGACCTCCCTGACGACATTTCGCAACGCATCGAACGGCTGGCGGGGGGTGACCGCTCGCTGGCCTTTGGGCTGCACGCGATCATCGTCAGCGCCACCCCCGAGGGGTTTGCCGCCTTCCACGACGTCGCCATCCGCTTTCGCGAGGACTACCTCGCGTCGGTCCGCGCGCGAGGCCTCGATGCCGACCAGGAAGCGGCCCGGCTGAGCCTGGACGAGGTCCGGTCGTTCCTCGGCAAGTCTGTCATCCCGCGGCTTGTCGCACAGGACCTCGCCGTCTTCCCGGCGCCTGGGGCACCCCCGGACATGGCCGACCCCATCCGGGTGGCTGGCAATGTGTGGGCGACGATCGTGCCGCAGCGGGGCGACCTCGCCGAAGCGCTCCGGCGAACCGGAGAACATGCGGCGGTGGCGGCGGCCCCGGCGCGAAGCCCGACGCCGTTGAGTGCCCCGGCCGGTTCGATCATCGAGGCGCGCGGGCTCGTGAAGGTCTATCGGCGACGCAAGGTCGTCAACGACGTCGCCTTCCGCCTCCAGCAGGGAGAGATCGTCGGGCTTCTCGGCCCCAACGGGGCCGGAAAGACAACGACGTTCTACATGATCGTCGGCCTGATTCCCCCGCAGGAAGGACGCATCCACCTGGATGGCGAGGACATCACCCGCATGCCGATGTACCGTCGGGCTCGCCGCGGCATCGGGTACCTCTCGCAGGAGCCATCGATCTTCAGGAAACTGTCGGTCGAGGAGAACCTCCTGGCCATCCTCGAGACGTTGCCTCTGACCAAGGAGGAGCGTCGATCTAGGTTGGAAGCCCTGCTGGATGAGCTTGGCATCAAGCATCTGCGGAAGAGCAAGGCCTTTGCGCTTTCCGGTGGCGAACGTCGTCGGCTCGAGATCACCCGAGCCCTGGTGTCGCAGCCAAAGTTCATGATGCTGGACGAGCCGTTCGCCGGCGTGGACCCGATCGCGGTGCACGACATCCAGAAGATCGTGGCGGGCTTGCGGCAGCGGGGGATCGGGGTGCTTATCTCCGACCACAACGTGGAGCAGACGCTGGATATCGTGGATCGTGCCTACATCATGTTCGACGGTCAGGTGAAGGTCTCCGGAACGGTGCGCGAACTCGTCTTCGACGACGAGGTATCGCGGATCTACCTTGGACCGACGCTGACCGCGCGACTTCGCGAACGCTTCTCCTCCGAGGATCACGCGGCATGAGGACCGGGCTCAGCCAGAGCACCTCGCTCCGGCAGGAGCTGAAGATCAATCCACGCCTCTATCAGGCGATGGATCTCCTCTACATGCCGCTGCTCGACCTCCAGCAGCACCTCAAGCAGGAACTCCTGGTCAACCCCTTCCTCGAGATGGTCGAGCCGGAAGAAGACGAGGAGAACGCCGAGCAGGAGGCCGCCGAGGAGGGAGAGCAGGCACCGGAGGATCTCTCGGAACCGGTTGAGGCCAGCACGCCGGAGATGGAGGCCCAGAAGAACGACACCATCGACTGGGAAGAGATCCTCCAGGATGGCTTCGCGCCGGACGGCCCTCGCGAGGAGACGGAGGAACGCGAGTACTACGAACCCGTTACCGTCGAGACGCGGGACCTCTCAGACCACCTTCGGGACCAGGTGGCGCTGCTCGAGCTCAACCCCCGGCAGCTCCTCCTGGCCGACGAGTTCATCGGCAACATCGGGGAAACCGGGTGGCTGACCTGCTCCCTCGAGGAAATCCACACCTCGATCAATGAGGTCGTGGCCCGCGCGGCGGAGAAGGAGGGCTTCGAAGGCACCCTCCCGTTCTACGCGATGGCCGAAGTCGAGGCCGCGCTGACGGTCATCCAGGGACTCGATCCCTCCGGCGTCGGTGCTCGCGACCTCCGCGAATGCCTGTTACTGCAGCTGCGCGACCTCAAGCACGAGGGCACCCTCCAGTACCGCCTGGTGCATGAGGCCTTCGACGAACTCATCGCCCACCGCTGGAGCGAGATCTCCAAGCGCTTCGGCATCAGCCCCGCGGACGTACAGGCCGCGGCCGACGAGGTGGCGAAGCTCGATCCCAAGCCGGGGCTCCGCTACGCGCCGGCGTCCGATGGCTACATCGTCCCCGACATGGTCGTCGAAAAGATCGACGGAGCCTACCGGGTCTTCATCAACGATGCCAACCTCCCGCGGCTCAAGCTCAGCCGGACCTACCAGGAGATTGCGCGGGACAAGAAGAAGTTCGACGGCGAGAACAAGGAGTTCATCGCGAACAAGCTGAACTCGGCCAACTGGATGATCCAGGCCATCGAGCAGCGCCGGCAGACGATGCTCAAGGTCATGAACTACATCGTGGAACGACAGCGTGACTTCTTCGAGAAGGGCGTGCGCGGCCTCAAACCGCTGACCCTGCGCGAGGTGGCCGAGGTCATCGGGATGCACGAGAGTACCGTGAGCCGCGTGACCAACGAGAAGTACGTGCAGACGCCGCGCGGCGTGCTCCCGCTCAAGTACTTCTTCTCGTCCGGGCTGGCCACCACCGGCGGTGAGGACGTGTCGGCCCGCGGCATCCGGGACCAGATCGAGAAACTGGTGGCGAGCGAAGACCCGAAGAACCCCCTGACCGATCAGGCCATCGTGCAGATCCTGCAGGATGGTGGCGTCCACATCGCCCGTCGCACCGTGGCCAAGTACCGCGACCAACTGGGCGTGCTGTCGGCGCGCATGCGCAAGCGCGTGTGAGGGCCGACGGCCCCCCGCAGGTCTCGGTCCTCGTCCCCGCGAAGGACGAAGCGGAGAACCTCCCCCTCTTCCTCGAGCAGGCCGCTGCCGTCCTCGGCGCCGATGGGGTGTCGTACGAGGTCATCGTCATCGACGACGGATCCGTGGACGCCACCTGGCGCGTCCTGGAGGAGCTGCGCGGGCGCTATCCGTTCCTCCGCGCCGTCCGCCACCGCAGTCGACGCGGGATTGCCGACGCCCTCCGCACGGGCTTCCTCAACGCGCGCGGCCACGTCCTCGTCTTCTACCCCGCGGACCTGCAGTTCAAGCCCGAGGACATCCCGCGGCTTGTTGCGCCCATCCTGGCCAACGAGGCCGACATGGTCACGGGCTTCAAGCAGGGGAAGTACGAGAAGGCGTTTGTTTCCCGCATCTACAACTTCCTGAGCCGCGTGCTGTTCGACGTACGGGTGAAGGACCTCAACAGCGTGAAGGCGTATCGGCGCGAGATCATGGAGTCCCTCCCGGTCCGTCCGGACTGGCATCGCTACATGATCGTGCTCGCCGCGTCGCAGGGATATTCGGTCGCCGAGATTCCCGTGCCGCTGTACCCGCGTCACGCCGGCAAGTCCAAGTTCGGGATCGGGCGCATCCCGGTGGGCGTGCTCGACATGCTGTCGGTCTGGTTCGAGCTCCGCTTCTCGCAGAAGCCGCTCCTTCTCTTCGGTATGCTGGGAGTGCTGCTGTTTGCCACCGGCGTCGTGGCCGGCCTGGTCGCCGTCACCCGCCTGGCGCTGTACGGCGTAGGGACACGCTCCGTGTGGACCATCATTCAGACCACGCTGATCCTCGGGTCGATCTTCTTCACCGCCGGACTGCTCGGCGAGCAGGTCGCCGGGCTGCGCGCCCAGGTCCGGGAGTTGCGCCGCGTTACCGACGAGTTGCACGATCCCCCCACGTGAGGTGGACCCGCTGAAGGTCCTCTTTCTCGCTCACTCGTTCCCTCGCGTATCCGGCGACGCCGCCGGCTCCTTTCTCCTGCACCTCGCCGTCGCGCTGCGCGAGGAAGGCGTGGCCGTGGAGGTGTCGGCCCCGGCCGCCACAGGTTATCCGGCATGCGACTCCATCGAGGGAATCCCGGTGCGTCGCTTCCGCTACGCGCCACAGTCGTGGGAAACGCTGGCCTACACCGGCAACATGGCCAGCGAGGTTCAGGGTTCGTGGCGAGGGAAGGGGGCCATGCTGGGCTACCTGCTCTCAGGCACCGGCGCTGCCGGACGAGCCATGGACCGGATGCAACCCGACGTGGTGCACGCCCACTGGTGGTTCCCGGGAGGGCTGACCGCGCTCCTTCCGGCCGCGTGGCAGCACCGGCCGCTGATGACCACCATGCATGGCTCCGATGTGCGGCTCGCCGTCGGGACGAGAGCGGCCCATCCACTGATGCGCGCCGTCCTGCGCCGGTCGAGCGCCGTGACCTGCGTGTCCACGTGGCTGGCGGAGCAGGTCACCCGCGTGGTGCCCTCGGTGGCGCCGCTGGTCGAACCGATGCCCGTCGCAACCTCGCTGTTCACCCCGCCGGGCGACTCGCCACCCCGCGCCCGCCTGCTCTTTGTCGGAAGGCTCAACACACAGAAGGGCATCGCCGACCTCGTGGCCGCCATGGGAGCCATGCAGCACGTCGTTGGCCTGGACGTCATAGGGGACGGTCCCGATCGCGCTGCGCTGGAGGAATCGGCCCGAACCCTCGGGATTCACGACCGGATCGCGTGGCACGGCGCCCTGCCGCAACCCGAGGTCGTGACCTTCTACCAACGGGCGCTGGCCGTGGTGATGCCGGGGCGCGAAGAAGGACTCGGCCTCGTGGCGGTCGAAAGCATGTTGTGCGGGACCCCCGTGGTGGCCTATGCGTCCGGCGGCACCCTCGACACCGTGGTGGAGGGGGTGACCGGGCGGTTGGTCCCCACCGGCGACCGGGTGGCGCTGGCGCGGGTGCTCGACGAGCTCGTGACGAATCGCGACCTCTGTGTCGCCATGGGGGCACGGGGTCGGGAGCGGGCCCTTGAGCGGTTCAGCCCTCGGTCGGTCGCGGCGCGCTATGCAGCCATCTACAGGCGGGTGGCGACTCGGGGCACCCGGTAGCCCGATCGTGGTACCAACAGGGGCCAGCGCACATCGCCGCCCCTCCCGCGCAGGGCTAGATTGTGCCTCCGCAGCTGGCGCGGGTGGCGCCGGCGAGGCCCCTCACGCAGCTCCATGACCAAGCCAGCCCCCGAACGTGCTCCCGAAACGCTGCCAGCCCCGCGACACGCGGGCGTAATGGCCGTCGGGGCCCACCTTCTGGCGACCCTGCTCCTCTGCTGGCCCGCGCTCACGGGGCAACTCCTCCTCAACCCGCGCTCCGACCAGTACAAGGCCGGGTTCGCGTTCCGTGATTTCGCCCGACAGTACTTCCTCGATCACGGGAGCATCCCGCAATGGAATCCCTACCTGTTTGGCGGGATGCCGTTCGTCGATGCCATGCACGG
>WBZL01004473.1_pt1 | contig 12079 bp, 17 predicted proteins | sample 5204291 | NCBI WGS metagenome assembly WBZL01 (sample SAMN12344345, study PRJNA552823) | activated sludge metagenome | biome: Activated sludge suspended growth; feature: Nitrification reactor; material: Wastewater; isolation source: activated sludge from nitrification reactor of wastewater...
CATTGCACGAACGCGGCACCCACAGCGGATGAAACCGGCGCGCCCCAAGCCAGGGCTCCCGCGCAAGGGCCGCCCCGCCGCGCCGGGAGCGTCCCCCTGCCCGCATTGCGTAGCAATGCGAGAGCGGGGGGAAGGTGCGCAGCACTCAGGGGGGTGTTACATCACTTCAATCGATCAGACGGTTCTTGAGCGCGTAGTACGTCAGGTCGCTGTTGGCGGACAGGCCCATTTTTTCGAGCAGGCGCGTGCGGTAGGTGCTCACCGTCTTGACGCTCAGCGACAGCGCCTGGGCGATGTCCCCGGCCGTTTCGCCGCGTGCGAGCTTCAGGAACACCTGGAATTCACGCTCGGACAACTGCTCGTGCACCGGCGCGTCCTCCTTGCGGTTCAACTGCTGGGCCAGCAGGTCAGCCACCGCGGGCGTCACGTAGCGGCGCCCCTGGGCAATGGTGCGGATGGCCTCGACAATGGTTTCGGGCTCGCATTCCTTGTTGAGATAGCCGCTGGCACCCTGGCGGATCAGGCTGATGGCGTAATGCTCCTCGGGGTACCCGCTGAGCACCAGAATGCCCATGTGCGGCGCCTTGGCGCGCAACTGCGCCAGCACGTCGATGCCGCTGCGCCCCGGCATGGCCAGGTCCATGACCAGCACCTGAATGTCCTGCTGGTGCACCAGGTCGATGGCCTCGCGTCCGTTGGCGGCCTCGCCCACCACGCGCAGGTCCACATGCTCGGACAGAAACTGGCGCAGCCCCGAGCGCACAATCGCATGGTCGTCCACGATACCTACATTGATCATCGAATCGGCTCTCCCTGCGCGCCGCCAGCCACGGCGACGGCGGCGTTCGACCCATTATCCTGATTTGCATGCTTCGTCCACACCGCCCCCTGCGATGGCCCCATGCCCTGCAACGCCTTGCCGTGGTGCTGCCCCTGGCGGTGCTCGCGGCACTGGCACTGGTGGGCATCAACGAGGCGGGCTACCAGCGCTCACACCAGGCTTTGCAGCAACTGGCGCACAGCCAGGCCACACACTCCAGCGTCAACCGGCTGTTGCAGGACATGCTCGACGCCGAAACCGGCCTGCGCGGCTACCTGCTCACGGGCGATGAGCGCTATCTCGACCCCTACAAGGCCGGGATCGCCACGCTGCAGGACGACCTGGAACAACTGCGAAGCCTGGTGGCCGACACCCCCGAGGACAGACAGCACTACGAGGCACTCGCCCGCACCATCACCACCAAGCTTTCGGAAATGGCGCTGAGCCTGGACCTGCGCCGCAAGGAGCGGCAGGACGCCTGGCAGTTCGTGCTCTCCACCGACGTGGGCAAACAGCACATGGATGCGATCCGCCTGCATGCACGCGCCCTGATTGACAGCAGCAACGCACAGGTGGCACGTGGGCAGGCGGAGATCGAACGCGCATTGTGGGGCTCGCGCCTGGGCATCGCGCTGGCCACCGCTGTAGGCCTGCTGGCGTTCTACCGCTACCTGCGCCAGACCCAGGCCCTGCAACAGGCCACGGCCCGCGAACAACAAGCCCTGGAGAGCGAGCGCGAACGCCTGGAGGCCCTGGTGCGCGCGCGCACCGCATCGCTCAGTGCCCTGGCCAACCACCTGCAGCAGGTGCGCGAGGACGAACGCGGCCACCTGGCACGCGAGCTGCACGACGAACTCGGCGCCCTGCTCACCGCCGCGAAGCTGGATCTGGCGCGCCTCAAATCCCGCATCGGCACCAGCGGCCCTGAGGTGCAGGAGCGCCTGCAACACCTGGGCGCCACGCTCAACCAGGTGATTGCGCTCAAGCGCCGCATCATTGAAGACCTGCGTCCCTCGGCGCTGGCCAACCTGGGGCTGGCCACAGCACTGGAGATTCTGGCGCGCGAGTTCTCCGACCGCGTCGGCATCGACGTGCAGACCAGCCTTGAGACCGTGGACCTGCCCGAGGTCACGCAGCTCACCGTGTACCGCATGGTGCAGGAGTCGCTGACCAACATCGGCAAGTACGCCCAGGCGCAGAAGGTGCTGGTCAAGGTGCACCAGTACCCCGTGCACGTGGCAGTCGAGATCCATGATGACGGCGCCGGCTTCGACCCGACGGCCATCCCCCGCACATCGCACGGCCTGGCCGGCATGCGCCAGCGTGTGGAGGCCGCTGGCGGCCGCCTTACCGTGACTTCCCGGGCCGGACATGGCACGCAGATTTCGGCCATCCTTCCCACCGCGCCGGCCGTGTCCCTGCCTTCCACGGCCCTTCCGGGGTAGGCGCACTCCTACATGCCCGCGTGCGTTGCGCTGACACGGCCAGACGCCCGGCACCGGCATCGCCCCCGCAGGCACAGCCCTACAGTGAATGCACGTATACGGCGTTCCGTCCGTGTTCTCCCCAATACCGGCCTGCGGGCCGGAACCACCAAGGAGCAGGGTTATGTTGCACTACGCAGTCGTTTTTCTGGTGATCGCACTCATCGCCGCCATCTTCGGCTTCGGCGGCATCGCTGCCAGCGCGGTGGGGATCGCCAAGATACTGTTTTTCGTCTTCGCCATCATGGCCGTGGTGAGCTTCATCCTCGGCCTCGTCAAGCGCGGCTGACCGCGCCCACCCTGCACAAAGGACCCTTTCCCATGAAAAACTCCGACATGATCTCCAACGCCACCCACTACGCCGCCGACTCCGTGGGCCATGCGGCCCACAGTGCTCTGGACAGCGCACAACATGCCGTTCAGGCCACCCGCAGCGCCACCGATGCCACCCTCGACAAGGCCGAGAGCAAGGTGAACAGCCTGCGCGGGGAGGTGGATCCCACCATCGCCGGCCTGGAGGCCAAGGCCCAGGCGCTGGCCAACAAAAGCATCCAGTATTGCGCCCGCACAGGCGAGCGCCTGCGCGAGCAGGCGGGCGAGTACAGTGCCGCAGCCACCCACTACGTGGAGCACAACCCCGGCAAGTCACTCCTGATGGCGGTGGCCAGCGGCGCGGCACTCGCCACGGTGGTGGCCATGCTGTTCACGCGCCGCCGCACGGTCTAAACCAGCGCCCCGACGGCCGCCCGCAGTAGCGCCAGCGCTTACCGATAACCAGCCCGGTCCGGGGGGTGCAACAGACCGGATGGTTCAGAACCACAGCACCCGTGTTCCATCACACAACTTCAAGGAAACCATCATGAAATACGCACGTGCCCTTGCCTTCGCCGTTCTCGCCGGCGCCACCATCGTCTCCACGGGCTGCTCCGTGGCGCGCAACCAGCAAAGCGTAGGCGCCTACATGGACGACGCCGGCATCACCACCGCCGTCAAGGCCAAGATGGCCGAAGACCCCACCGTGGCCGCCACCTCGATCAGCGTCGAGACGCTCAATGGCACGGTGCAGCTCTCGGGCTTCGCCAAGTCGCAGGCCGAGCGCGACCGCGCCGAATCCATTGCCCGCAACACGCGCCATGTGCGCGAGGTGCGCAACAGCATCGTGGTGCGCCCGTAACAGCCTGCGCCCCACGCATGGCCCGCACGCGCGGGCCATTTTTTTGTGCACTACGGCTATGCTGACGCCATGCGGGCCTTCCATTGCGACCACTGCGGTCACCTCGTGTTCTTCGACAGCGTGCGGTGCATGCACTGCGGCAGCGTGCTGGCCTTCCTGCCCGACCGCATGGCCATGGGCGCCCTGGAACCCGCGCCGCTGGCGGGCAACGCGCTGTGGCGCCGCCGCGGCGCGGCGCCCAACGCGCCGCTCTACCGCCTGTGCCACAACCATACCGCCTGGGACGCGTGCAACTTTGCCGTGCCCGCGGCCAGCCCCGAGGCGCTGTGCGTGGCCTGCCAGCAGACGCACCTGCTGCCCGACCTTTCCGACCCCACGCGGCGCCAGCAGTGGGTGCGCATCGAAGCCGCGAAGCGCCAGCTTTTCTACACCCTCGCCCGGCTGGGCCTGCAGGCGACCAGCGACGCTGCGCCCGATAGCGGGCCCACCTACGCCTTCCTGGCCGACCAGCCGGGCCAACCTGCCGTGGTCACCGGACACCACAGCGGCACGATCACGCTCAATGTGGCCGAGGCCGACGACGTGGAGCGTGCGCGGCGGCGCCTGGCCTTGCACGAGCCCTACCGCACGCTCATCGGCCACCTGCGCCATGAATCGGGCCACTACTACTGGGACCGGCTGGTGCGCGATGCCGGCCGGGTAGATGCCTTCCGCGCCCTGTTTGGCGACGAACGCGCGGACTACGCCGCCGCGCTGCAGGCGCACTACGCTGCCCACCCCGCACCCGACTGGCATGTGCACCATGTCAGCGCCTATGCCGCCGCCCACCCCTGGGAGGACTGGGCCGAGACCTGGGCGCACTACCTGCACATGGTCGATCTGCTGGAAACCGCCGCCGCCTACGCCACCAGCCTGGACGTGCCCGGCACGGCGCCGGTGCGGCACGAGGCCGTGCGCGACCCCTTCGGCTCGCCGCCGCCAGACTTCGACACCATGGTGCGCCAGTGGGTGCCGCTCACGCTGCTGCTCAACAGCCTGAACCGCAGCCTGGGCCAGCAGGATGCCTACCCCTTCGCCCTGTCGGCCGGGGCCCTGCAGAAACTGCGTTTCGTGCACGACACCGTGGCACAAGCCACGGGCTGAAGCCTCTCAGCGGCCCACTTTGCCCAGCAGCTTCTCGTGCACCACGGGCGAGACGAACTGCGCCACATCACCCCCCAGCGTGGCAATCTCGCGCACCAGCGTGCTGCTGATGGACTGGTAGCGGCTGTCAGGGGTGAGGAACACCGTCTCCACCTGCGGCATGAGGGCGCGGTTCATGCCTGCAAGTTGGAACTCGTAATCGAAGTCGGTGCCCGAGCGCAGGCCGCGCACCATGGCACAGGCCCCACGCGCGGCGGCAAAGGCCGTCACCAGCCCCTCGAAGGGCTCGACCTGTACCTGGGGGCAGTCGCGCAGCACCTCGCGCGCCATGTCCATGCGCTCGTCCAGGCTGAACAGCGTTTTCTTGTGGTGTGCAATGGCCACGGCGACGATCACGCCGTCAAACAGGCGGGCCGTGCGGCGCAGCAGGTCTTCATGCCCCAGGGTGATGGGATCAAAGGTTCCGGGGTAAACAGCGAGTAGTTTGCGTGACATGTCTTTGGGGCTCCCAGGCACCACACCACATTGACGAGCGGTGCAGCCGTTTCTATTCACGCGTCACGGTAGCAGATTCAGCGAACCCCTACGACGCCAGCACACACCGGCAGAGGCACACATCGCAACTGCCAGGTGCCACGCTACACCTGGGATGCCATCTCGGTTTCTGGCATCCCCTGGCGGGCATCACCCACCAGCGACTGCAAAAGCGCGAAGCCCAACGGCCATTCACCATGGCCAGACTCTACGTTGATATGTCCCGCTTTTTGAAGTCGCACGAACTCACTCCCCCACGCCCTGGCATAGGCGTTGGCCAGACGAATGGTGCAATAAGGATCATTGCCACTGGCAACCACAATGCTTCGATAGGGCAACGCCGCGTGGGGCACGGGTGCGAAATCACTCAGAACGGCGCGCCGCTCTGGATCGGCAGGCGCCACCAACAAGGCGCCTTGCACACGCTCCGCCACCTCAGAGCGCATGTGGGTGGTGGCGATACACCCCAGGCTGTGCGCGACGATCACCACCGGATACGGTGCCTCCATCACGGTCTGCTCCAAACGACCCACCCACGCCGATCGCGTGGGGGTGATCCAGTCATCCTGAACGACACGAACGGCCTGCGGCATGCGCTGGGCCCACAGGCTTTGCCAATGGCCGGGACCTGAGTCGCGCCAGCCTGGAACGATGATGATGGAGGTGGGGTTCACGAAATGCGTCCAGCAGCTGCGTGGTGTTGTGCCGGCCATCCATGGGGTGGCCGCTCCGCATCTGCGCATTGGTTGAGATGCATGGAATTCTGGGCTCCAAACTTTAAAACTCAAAAGAATAAATTTTGGTTTCTTAATTTCCAATTGAGCTATAAATGACCGTCGTACCCGCCCCATGCCTGCAACCCATCGACGTGGCCACCATCGTTCCGCATGGCGACACCCAGCCCTCCAGCGTCATCGAGGCCGTGGACCAGCCGCGGTATGCCGCCAAGAAGAAGGGCTGGAACCGGATCGAGGCCCTGCGCGCGCATGCCTGAGTGCGCGATGGAGGAGACTGGGTCTCGTTCAGCCGTGGTTCATGCGAGGGTTTTACAGTCGGCGGCCATGACACACTCCCACCGCTCCCGCCGCCCATCCATCGCCGCATCGCTGGCCCTGCCTGCCCTGCTTGGATTCCTGGGCCCCTGCGCACCGGTTCACGCCAGCGCGCCCACAGAGAAAGTGGTCTGCACCGACGCGCCGCGCTCGCAATGGATGAGCGAAGCCCGGGCGCGCGAGATCTTCGGCGCCTCACGCTTCGTGGTCGTGAAGTTCAAGGTCTCCAAGGGCAACTGCCACGAGTTCTATGCCGTGGACGCCCAGGGCGGCGTGGTCGAGGCCTACCTGCACCCGGTCACGGGCCAGGAAGTCCGCGCCACGCGCATCCCGGCGCAGGAAAAAGCCCCACCGAAGCCCTGACCTGCGCGCGGTGTCACGCCGCGGCGGCCACCAGACGCTCGGCCTGCTGGCGGCGCGCCTGCGCCGGGTGCAGCGGCCGGGGCAGGCCCAGGTGCTCGCGCAGGGTGCGGCCGGTGTAGGCCGTGCGGAACAGCCCGCGCCGCTGCAGCTCGGGGATGACCAGCGCCACGAAGTCCTGCAGGTCGTACGGCAGCGTGGGCGCCATCACGTTGAAGCCGTCGGCCGCGCCGGTGGTGAACCAGTGCTCCAGCTCATCGGCGATGGACTGCGGCGTGCCTACCACCGTCCAGTGGCCGCGCGCCGTGGCCACGCGCTGGTAGAGCTGGCGCAGCGTGAGGTTCTCGCGCCGCGCCAGGCTCAGGAACAGTTCCTGGCGGCTCTGCCAGCCTTCGGTGGGCGGCAGGTCGGGCACGGGGCCGTCGAGCGGGTAGGCCGAGAAGTCGAAGCCGCCGACAAAGCTCGACAACAGGCCCAGGCCCACCGAAGGTTCGATGAGCGACTGCAGGCGCTCGTACTTCTCCTGCGCCTCGGCCTGCGTGCGCCCGACCACGGGCGAGACACCGGGCAGGATCTTGAGCGCGTCGGGCGCGCGGCCATGCGCCGGCAGGCGGTTCTTGAGGCTGGAATAGAACGCGCGCGCCGTCTCCACCGACTGGTGCGCGGTAAACACCAGCTCGGCCGTGGCGGCGGCCAGTTCCTGCCCATCCTCGGAGGACCCCGCCTGCACCATCACCGGGTAGCCCTGCACCGGGCGCTGGCTCTGCAGCGCGCCCTGCACCTGGTAGTGCTTGCCCCGGTGGTCGAGCCGGTGCAGCTTGGCCGGGTCGAAGTAGCGGCCACCTTCCTTGTCGAACCGGGGCGCATCGTCCTCGAAGCTGTCCCACAGGCCCTTGACCACGTCCACGTATTCACGCGCCCGCTCGTAGCGGCTGGCGTGGCTGATCTGCTGGTCCAGGCCGAAGATGCGCGCCTCGTGGTCCGAGCCCGACGTGACGAGGTTCCAGCCCGCGCGGCCGCCGCTCAGGTGGTCCAGCGTGGCCACCTTGCGCGCCAGGTGGTAGGGCGGCAGGTAGGTGGTGGAGACCGTGCCAACCAGGCCGATGCGCTCGGTCACCCCGGCCAGCGCGGTCAGCAGTTCCAGCGGCTCGAACTGGTGCGGCGGAACGTTGCGCGCCAGCGCCTCGGCGGGGGCGCCGGGCAGGCCCATGGTGTCGGCGCTGAAGATGGCGTCGAACAAGCCGGCCTCGGCGATGCGCGCCAGGTTCTTGTAGTGCTGCGGGCGCAGCGCGGCGGCGGGGTCCACGTCCGGGTGGCGCCAGGCCGCGATGTGGTGGCCGACGCCGAACAGGAAGGCGCCGAGGTGGAGTTGACGGGGTGCGGTGCTCATGGAGTTGGTCTTTCGTCTGGGCAAGGGATCGGGCGCCTACAGCTTGGCGATGGAGACTTCGGTGGACTTGACGAGGGCGACCACGTCCGAGCCCACGGCGAGGCCCAGGTCGTCCACGGAGCGGGTGGTGATGACCGAGGTGACGATGCCCCAGGGGGTCTCGACATCAACCTCGGAAACAACATCGCCGCGGATGATTTCGCGCACCTTGCCCTTGAACTGGTTGCGCACGTTGATGGCTTGGATGGACATGGTTTTCTCCTTGAAAAGTCCGTTGAAAAAACGAGGAAAAGAAAGAATTCAGATCGCCCAGCGCAGCCCGTGGGCCGGCACGCCGGGCCAGGGGTCGGCGGGGGTCAGGGGCTCGGTGGCGGGCTTTTGCAGCACGCGGTCGAGGATGCGTTGCTCCAGCGCGGCGAAGGCGGCGTCATGCACGCGGGGGCGTGGCAGGGCTATGCGCTGGTCCAGCGCGATGCGGCCGTCCTCGATCAGCACTACGCGATCGGCCAGGGCCACGGCCTCCTGCACGTCGTGCGTGACGAGCAGCGCGGTGAAACCATGGGCACGCCACAGGCTTTCGATAAGCCGGTGCATCTCGATGCGCGTGAGCGCGTCGAGCGCGCCCAGGGGCTCGTCGAGCAGCAGCAGGCGCGGCTGGTGCACCAGCGCCCGGGCCAGGGCCACGCGCTGGCGCTGGCCGCCCGAGAGGCGCGCGGGCCATTCGCCCTGGCGCTCGCCCAGGCCCACCTGCTCCAGCACCGCAGCGGCGGCCGCAAGCTGGTCGCGCGGCAAGCCCAGCGCCACGTTGTCCAGCACACGCTTCCAGGGCAGCAGACGCGCCTCCTGGAACATGATGCGCGTGGCCTCCGACAGGCCGGCCAGCGGCGCGCCGTCGAGCCGGATCTCGCCACTGCTGGCGGATTCGAGCCCCGCCACCAGGCGCAGCAGCGTGCTCTTGCCGCAGCCGCTGCGGCCGACGATGGCGACGAACTCGCCCGGCGCGATGTGCAGTTGCGTCTGGCGCAGCACCTCGCGCTGGCCGTAGCGTTTTCCCAGGCCGGTGATGTCCAGACGCACGCCACCAGAGCGGGATTCAGCGTTTTTTGAAGTCAAAGTGGCCTCCCGCGCTCGTCCACCAAGCGCTAGCAGCTATGAAAATAGGAGTTATCGAAACACGGTTTGGGCACTGGGCGCGGCCCCAGGCGCGGGACGCCGCGCAAGGGCCGCCCCGCCGCGCTGGCGTCGTCCCCCTTCCCGAAGCGCGCAGCGCGTAGAGAGAAGGGGGAAGCCGCGCAGCGGCTCAGGGGGTTGCATATCCAGGATGCCAACGCAGCCACCAGCGCTCCAGGCCCTTGGCGAAAAGGTCGGCCAGCTTGCCCAGCAACGCGTAGAGCAGGATGCCCACGAGCACGATGTCGGTCTGCAGGAACTCGCGTGCGTTCATCGTCAGGTAGCCGATGCCGGCCTGCGCCGAGATGGTTTCGGCCACGATCAGGATCACCCACATCAGCCCGAGCGAGAAGCGCAGCCCCACCAGGATGGACGACAGCGCGCCGGGCAGCACGATCTGGCGGTAGAGCTGCCAGCGGTTCAGGCCGTAGGTGCGCCCCATCTCGATCAGGCCCGGGTCCACGCCGCGGATGCCGTGGAAGGTGTTGAGGTAGATGGGGAAGAACACCGACACGGCGATGAGGAACAGCTTGGCCGCCTCGTCGATGCCGAACCACAGGATCACCAGCGGAATCAGCGCCAGCGCCGGGATGTTGCGCACCATCTGGATGCTGGTGTCGAGCAGCGCCTCGGCCCAGCGCGCCGAGCCCGTGAGCAGGCCCAGCACCAACCCCAGCCCACCGCCGATGGCCAGCCCGGTGAGCGCGCGGCCGGCGCTGACCTGCACATGGGTCCACAGCTCGCCCGAGGCAGCGAGTGCGCTGGCAGCGCGCACCACGTCCAGCGGCGCGGGCAGCACGCGGCTGGAGAGCCAGCCCCATTGCGATGCGGCCTGCCACAAGGCCACCAGCGCCACGGGCACGAGCCAGGGCAGAAGCCGGCGGGCCACCCCCCAGGCATGACGCCAGGCGTGGCGCCGGGCGGCGAGCGCCCAGGCAGGGGAAAGGGCGGCCGAGGGTGGCGGTCCGGCAAGGGTCTTGGTGGTCATGCGGTTCTCCAGCCTCAGTACGAGATGGCGAAGCCGGCCCGGGGGGCGCGGCGCAGCAGGCGGCGCTGCCGGGGGCGCAGGCCCCAGGCGTTGGCCGTGGTTTCCAGCAGGCGCTGCAGGCGCTCATGCAGGGGGAAAGTCACCGGGGTGTTCATGGCGTGGGCTCCTTGGCGCGATCAACCCAGGTCCACCGGCGCGGCGTGCCGCAGGTCGAGCTTTTTCGGGATGAGCTTGAGTTCGAAGAAGGTGTCGGCAATGCCCTGCTGCTCGGCCAGGATCTCGGGCGTGACCGGCCCGACGCCGAAGCGCGCGCGGCCCAGGTAGAGCGCGGTGATGGACTTGTCCAGCCCCAGCACGGCCGACAGCTCGGCGGCTGCGGCCTCCTTGTTCTTGGAGGCCCAGGTGTCGATGCCGTTGACCTCCTCGATGGCGATGCGCAGCACGTCGGTGTTCTTCGTGGCGAAGTCGCGCGAGGTGAAGTAGTAGGCGCGGTTGTTCACCACGCCCGTGGCATCAACGAGCAGGCGCGCGTCCAACGTCTTCTGGGCGGCGGCGAGGAATGGGTCCCAGATGATCCAGGCGTCCACGGCGCCACGCTCGAAGGCGGCGCGCGCATCGGCCGGGGCCAGGAACACCGACTGCACGTCGCCGTACTTCAGGCCGTGCTTTTCCAGCAGCTTGACCAGGAAGTACTGCACGTTCGAGCCCTTGTTGTAGGCCACGCGCTTGCCCTTGAGGTCGGCCACGGAGCGGATCGGCGAGCCCTTGGGCACGATCACCGCCTCCAGCGCCGGGCGCGGCACCGTGGCGCCCGCATAGACCAGCGGCGCGCCGGCGGCCTGGGCGAAGATGGGCGGTGCCTCGCCCACGTCGCCAAAGTCGATGGAGCCGACGTTCAGCGCTTCGAGCTGCACCGGTCCGGCGGTGAATTCCGTCCAGGTCACCTTCACGCCCAGCGGCGCCAGGCGCTTTTCCAGCGTGCCGCGCCCCTTGAGGATGGACAGCCAGCCCTTCTGGTGGCCGATGCGCAGCACACGGCCGCCCGGTTGCGCCACCGCAGCGCCGCTGGCGCCCAGCGCCGCGGCGGCGAGGCCAGTGGCAAGAACCTGGCGGCGGGTGAAGGAATGCTTGAAAGAGGTCATGAAACTGCTCCGATGGGCTGTGCGCAGGCAAGGCTCCGCCCTTGCCGCGTGCGCGGGTTCAAAAAAATGGGGACAGGGGAAGGATTCAGGCCGGGCCGCTGCGCCCGGGCTTCAGGGCATCACACGCTACATCGCACCTGCGAGAACGGCACCGGCGCGAACCGGGTGGCCTGCGCGGGCGAGGGGCGCAGCGTCTCGGTCACGAGCACGTTCACTGCGTCGTCCAGGCGGGTGGCAATGTCGCGCCCCACGGCGTAGGCACCTTCCGGCGTCACGGTCACCTGGGCATCGGTGGCATAGATGCCCGGCAGGATGTGCTTGGCCTCGAGCGACTGCAGCACGGGCCGCAGCGCATAGTCCAGCGCCAGCATGTGGTGCGGGCTACCGCCCGTGGCCAGGGGCAGCACGGTCTTGCCCTGCAGCGCGGTCTGCGGCAGCAGGTCGAGAAAGACCTTGAGCACGCCGCTGTAGGCGGCCTTGTACACCGGCGTGGACACCACCAGCACCCGCGCCTGCGCCACCTGCGCCACGGCCTGGCTGATGCTGCGGTGGTGCGCGTCAGCCAGCAGCAGCGCCTGGGGCGAGAGGTCGCGGATGTGGATGCGGTCCACGAGCGCGCCGCGCACCGTCAGGCGCTGGGCCACGGCATCCAGCAAGGCGGCGGAACGTGAACGCTCCGACGGGCTGCCAGCGATCAACAAGGTGGACATGGTGTTCCTTTGCTTCTATTTTTATAGCTACTGGCGCTTTATTCATAAGCGGCAGGGGCTGATTTGGCTCTTATTTTCGGGTGTAGATCTGGTCAAACGCAGCACCATCGGC
>WBZL01004474.1_pt1 | contig 12079 bp, 6 predicted proteins | sample 5204291 | NCBI WGS metagenome assembly WBZL01 (sample SAMN12344345, study PRJNA552823) | activated sludge metagenome | biome: Activated sludge suspended growth; feature: Nitrification reactor; material: Wastewater; isolation source: activated sludge from nitrification reactor of wastewater treatment...
TCGGGCGAGCCAAGGACCTTATCATTTCGGGCGGATTCAACATCTACCCAAAGGAAATCGAAGAGGTCATCAACGCCGTTCCGGGTGTGATCGAGAGTGCGGTCATCGGTGTGCCGCACGCAGATCTTGGAGAAAGCGCAATTGCAGTGGTCGTCGGCGATGCAGTGCTGGAGCCGCTGATCAGTGAAGCCATTCAAGCCAATCTGGCCCGGTTCAAGCATCCCCGACGGCTGGAATTTGTCGCCGATCTGCCGCGAAATGCGATGGGCAAGGTGCAGAAGGCAGCATTGAGGCAGCAATATTCAGGTGGCTGACGTCGACCATGAAGCGTTGCTGGCACACATCGACGCGAACGGGGTGCTGTCTGTGCGCGTGACCCCGGGTGCGCGATCTGCCCGCATCTCAGTCGAGGCCGGTGAGAGCTATTCGGTGCGTGTCTGGGTCACGTCACCGCCTGAGAAGGGCAAGGCTAACAAGGCGGTTATTGCCTTGCTTGCAACGGCGCTGGGAATGCCGAAATCGGCGCTCTCGATCGTTCGCGGCGAAACGTCCCGAGACAAGCAGGTTCGCATCAGACGATAGGCAGCACACGCATCGCTGACCATCAAGGTAGCATATAGGTCACGCTTGCCTGGCCGATCGGCCTGTTCTCATGATCGGTCCATACCCGGACATCGAGCACAGCTGATCGCCGACCCAGCCTGAGCAGCCGTGCATCGGCTGTGATGAGCCCCGGGCGGCACGGTCGCAGAAACTGGTAGTTGAGTGAACTTGTGACCGCCATGGCGACCGGGCCGATATGCGCGAGGACAAGGGCATATGCGGCACTGTCTGTCAGTGCCATCTGCGTTGGGCCAGAGACGATTCCGCCAGGCCGAAGATGTCCTTCCCCAGTGTGCAGTTGCATCCTGACGTGGCCGGGCTCTGCCAAAATGACTGTTCCTCGTGTGCCATCACTGGACTTTGGAAAGGCCTGCTGAAGGAAGGCATTCAAAGCCGGCGCATCCATCCGCAAGGCGTCCGAAGTCGGGCGATCTGCGTCAGCCATGTGCGCCAAAATGATTTGCGATTGCTGTGCTGATACGCAGGCAAAGGCCATATGCGTCGGCAATCGGATCGATGTAGGCAGATTGGATGCCAGCATAGGCCTGATCGTCCCCATCGGGATAGTCGCTGGGTTCGTTGACCGTGAAATCCGAAAGCGCTGGGGCTTCGACTGGAAAAGCCTTTCGTAGCAGGCCAACGGCATCGTCGATCCGGAGCGTGAAGACCATTTCGAGCACATCATCGCGGCTGATGTCATTGCTCCTGGAAAAGGCTGGAATCTGTACCGCGCGAAGGAACATGTGCTGCATCAGTGCCAGCCTCAGCGCTTGCAGGACGCCCAGGGTCCGTCGCGTTTCCTGGCGGTCCGCATCGTCGCTGGCGTCCGGCAGGCGCGCGAGCAGCCTGTGGAACTTCAGCCCATCAACGCGCAAGCGCGACGCCAGGCGCCGGAACACGCCGGTTCTGTCGTCACTGGTCAACCGTTCTGCAAGAGCCAAGCAGGCCGCTTCCAGATGCGGTTCGCTTCCGCGATAGGTTCGGCTTGCCCAGTAGGCGCTGTTGAAAAGCTCGCCATAGGCCGCCACGGACTTGATGCTTGCGAGGCGATTGGCTGCGCCCAGCAGCCGAAAAAGCTGACGACCGCGCGCCGAGGCGCTGATCAGTTCGGAAATTGCCTCAAGATTGTCATCGGCTGCGGTTCCGGCACCTGAAAGGACATTGACCGGATATCCGAGCTGCTGGAGGATCGCATTGTGAGGGATGGCACGAATTTGCCTGAGGCTCATTTCCCTGTCAGCCGAAAGATCGGATTGCCTTCGGGATTTCCTGGAGCCGGTTTCATTAAGCAGGCCAAGCCCGAACGCCGTAATGGCCCGCGCATATGTTCGCGATGACAGATGGTCCCTTTGAACCTTTCTGATTCCCCGATAGAAATCCAGGCTCAGATCCGTACGCTGGTAGAACGGGTCTGGGTCCGAATGTGCGGGAGCAACCTCGCATTCGGCGATCCGTGTCAGCGTCGCCAGTGCCAGCTGCGGAGTCCGGAACAGCAGGAACCCATCGCCGCCCTGAAAACTGGCCTCCAGTTCCATGCGGATTCCCTGCTGTGCAAACTGGGACCTGGCCCAGTCGCTCATGGGGTGGCGCAATCGATCATGGATGCTTGCGGGATGGGCGCCCCGGCCCATCGATTCTCCATGCGTGTTGAAGATCAGGGCGGAAACATCCGCAAGGTCGTGCTTGGCCATGATGCGCGCCATACGGCCCTGCAATCGTTCGATCGCGAGAGCCGCAGGCAATTGGCCTACAAAGCGGCCGGCATCGGAAAAGCCGGTCTGCACCGAAACCCGGCCCCTGCTGCGCACATAGTCACGATATGCGGCTTCGCCCATCAGGGCATCAAGGAAACGCGCGCCATGCTCCATCGCACTTTCGGTTTCAAACAGGGGGGAGACATCCACCCTGTCTGAAATCCCGAACAGGCGCGCGAAATACAGCGCGGCGAGAACGGTCTGCGGCTCTTCGCATTCCGCAATGAGCATGCGGATGGGCGTATCGCGGTCAACATGGTGCAGGATCTGCGCCATCGCGAGGAATTGGCGGAGGGCCGTGGTATTCTCGATTGCAAGGGCGGCAAAGTTCGTTCGCAGGGGCTCGATATCCGCCAGCAAGGAGCGCAGGCGTTTGAGCGCAGTCCCGCTGGCCAGATCGAGCGAGTTGTCAGGATCAATCCGCCTGCGGATCGCGTTATGGAGCTGGGCACTGTTCACCCGGAAATGAATTCCGCCCAGGCCAAGCCCATCCGCACGCATCGCAGCGGCCACTGTCAGCAGTCTGGTGGCCCTGTCATCATCGCTGCTTCTGGCCAGACTTTCCATTTCCCCAATGATCGGCGCCAAGGTCAGCAGCTTTCCTGGAACGTTTTCAGTCAGGCGGTTGGCGGCCGCAGAAAGCGCAACCGGACTCGCAAGATCGGTGGCAAAAAGCGCTGCCATCTCGCGACTGTGGGATTCTGCCTGTTTCAGCTGATCGGCGATTCCATCATGCAGGCCCGACAGGGCTTCAACATAGCCAGCAAGGCGCTCAGCCTTTTCGAGCAGTCGAAACCCGATGCTCGTGGCCCATCCGATATCGGTTCGGCCATCCATGTCGTAACCAACCCATGTCGCAAGCCTCCACGGCATGGGCTTGACGTCCTGCCAGCGATCGGGCCAGTGTCGTTTTGCAATGTCGAGAAGGACGCCGACCATTGCATCGCGGGCAATTCCTGCCCGACGCAATGCCGCGATTGCTTCGCCATGTTCGCCTGCAAGAGTGACAGGAGGGCGACTGGTTTCAACAAGGCAAAGGGTTGCAGGAGCGGTGTCTCCACTGCTGGCCGCCTCGGCGACCGCGTCGCTTTGATCCGGTGACAGAAGAAATGTCGGATGTCCCGTGAAGACTATGTGCAGCAGGGGTTGGCTCCACTGCGCGCAATAGCCTTCAAAGCCAAGCGAGGTGGCAGACGTCTCTGCGAGCTCTCGAACTCGGCTGATATTGTCTTCAAGGCCAACGGGACTCAACAGGCGCCTGATCCGCGTGGCGCGACTCTGAAGTGCTTCACAACTAAGGTCGTTGACGAGCGCGTCGATCGTCGTCAGACCGATCTCTCCAGTTTCAAGCTCCCGCGAAATGTCGAGACCGAGCTGAAATACAGGATTGAACAGCGGGGTCTGCGTCGTCAGCGCGTGAAGATCCTGAAGCCGATCTCTAAGCGCCTGCGTCGTCTTCATGATCGCCTTGCCAGAATCTTTTGCGCTTGAATGAGATGCGGTCTGTCCAGCATCTTGCCATTGAGGCTGGCGACGCCCGCGTCAGGGTTCGCCTCGAAGACGGCGACAACAGCTTCCGCGTGCGCAATCTCCTCGGGCGTTGGCGTAAAGGCTGCATTGATGATTTCGACCTGGGCAGGATGAATTGCAAGCATGCCCGTAAATCCATCGCGTCTTGCCTTCTGCGCTGCTTCTGCAAGCCCGTCCTGATCCCGAAAATCCGCATGCAGTGTGTCAATCGGCGCGACTTCCGCGGCAGTCGCCGCAAAGAGGCAAAGGGACCGCGCAAGCTGGTAAGGTGCAGTCCACTTGCCGTCTTCCTTGTAACTCGTTGCACCGACCGCTGCGCTCAGATCTTCGGCGCCCCAGGTCATTCCGGCAAGTCGGCTGCCAGCATGAATATAACTGCCAAGCGAAAACAATGCGGCCGGAGTTTCCGTGGCGACAGGGATAATCCGGGTCGAGTCGGGATCAAGGCCCAGGGCCGCTTCCATCTGGTCCAGTACGAGCGACAGTTCGGCAATGTCTTCTGCTCCCCGTGATTTTGGGAGAACAATTCCGTCTGGCCTGCCGGGCATGATGGCCTCGAGATCCGCGAGCGCATCCGCAGTGTCGAGCGGATTGATGCGGACAAAGAAGGCGCTTGGCCGGTCCTTGGAAACGTCCTGCAAGTGCTGGAGAACGGCCCGGCGTGCATCCGGCTTGCGTGCTGCTGCAACCGAATCCTCAAGATCGAAAATGAGGACATCGGCGCCGACACCACCGGACTTGGCGATCTTCGCCTCACTATCACCCGGTACAAAAAGCAGAGAGCGGAGCTTCATGCGGCCTCCGGCTTGCGGATCATGAGGGCAGAACGCTTGCACTGGGCAACGAGTTCGTTTTTCTGATTGAACGCTCGATGGATGAAAACCACAATGCCGTTCTGCGGGCGCGATTTGCTTTCCCTGATTTCTGCAACCTCGCTTTCGACACGAACTGTGTCGCCGTGGAAAAGCGGCTTTGGAAAGCGCACTTCATCCCAGCCAAGATTGGCAACGGTCGTGCCAAGTGTCGTATCACCAACCGATATCCCGACCATCAGTCCCAACGTGAAGCAACTGTTGACAATGCGGGTGCCGAACTCGCTGTTCGCGCGGCAATATTCCTCATCAAGGTGCAATGCTGCCGGGTTGTGGGTCATGGCGCTGAACAGCAGGTTGTCCGTCTCGGTGACGGTCCTCTTCAAGGCGTGCTGAAAGCGCTGCCCGACAGCAAATTCTTCGAAATAAAGCCCAGCCATGGTCAATCCCTGCATGAGAGGAGTTTTGCCTGTCCCTATTGTGTTTCTTTGTTCCGGGAAAGCCTAGACTCAGGGCGGCAATTGGCGTCAATTTCCGATTGGGCTGCCGTGGATTCGCATGCTGGAGGGAAATATGGGGTGGAAACCGTGGGCTATCGTAGCTGGCCTTGCAGCATTGGTGAGCCCGCTTGCCGCCTTGACGGACTCTCCCCCGCAGGTTGTCCTTGCCATGCCGGGAGGCGCCGGGGGCAACAGTGGAGTCATCGATCGATTCACAATGCGCTTTTCCGAGCCTATGGTGCCTTTGGGCGATCCCCGCGCAGCAGCACCTTTCTCGGTCAAGTGCTCCGTCAGCGGCACGGGCCGCTGGGTTGATCCACAGACATTTGTTCACGAGTTTTCGAGACCGCTTCCCGGCGGCCTGACCTGCGAAGTCAAGCTTAGGTCCGACCTGGCGAGCGCACGGGGCGTGCAGCTACAGGGCTCTGCGAGCTATACGATCGACACCGGTGGCCCTTCTGCCCGGGCTGTCCTTCCCGGTACCTATGATGGTGACATCGAAGAAGATCAGGTCTTTCTGGTGGCGACCAATGTTGAGCCAAACCGCCAATCGGTTGGGCTCCACGGCTATTGCGCGGTTGATGGCATTGGAGAGAAGATTGCGCTTGATGTGCTCGAGCCATCTGTTGCGCCCAAACTGATCGCCGAAATTGGCACCGATAACTGGAACCTGCGGAACTTTCTGGAAGAAGGCGGGTTTCCTGCAGCCGTTTCGGCCAACGCGTCCGAGCGCGCCCAAGCCTATCAGACTGTGGTTGCTGTCAAATGCCGTCGCCCGTTGCCACCGGGCCGCGATGTTGCGCTGGTCTGGGGCAGCAATATTGCGGGCAAGGATGGTCGCCTGGCGGGGCGCGATCAAAGGTTCGATTTCACCGTGCGCAAGGAGTTTTCGGCACGGTTCGAATGCGGCCGCGTAAACCCGCAAGCCGGGTGCAACCCTGTTCAGCCCGCATATGTGCGCTTTACGGCGCCTGTGCCCTTGTCTCTAGCAAAGGCCGTGCGGCTCAGTTTTCCCGACGGCACATCGCTGTCGCCAAAACTGACGAAGGAGGAAGAAAGCGGCGCGACAATCGGCGATCTGAAGTTCGCCGCGCCCCTGCCTGCAGCGGTGACCGGAAAACTGACGCTGCCATCGGATATTGTGGATGAAAGCGGACGAAAGCTCGTCAATCTCCAGAGATTTCCCCTGCAGGTCAAATTCGATGCTGCGCCGCCTCTGGTGAAGTTTGCAGCCGATTTCGGGATCATCGAAGCCAATGAGGGCGGCATCCTTCCGGTGACTGTTCGTGCCGTGGAGCCAGCGCTTGCGCAGCGGATCAGCAAGGTCAGCGGCGACATGCTGCGCATCGATGCTTCGGACGGACAGATCGCACAATGGCTGCGCGATATCGATGAAGCCAGTGACAATGATTTCCGTACCGAGACGATTGGGGGCGAAAAGGTCGATGTGAATTACACGGGCACCAGGTCGCTTCTGAATGGCAAGGGCGAAGGCATGAGCCTTTCACTTCCGGGCAAAGGCAAGGATTTCGAGGTGGTCGGCATCCCCTTGAAGGCGCCTGGATTCTATGTCGTGGAGTTGAACAGTCCCGTGCTCGGGCAGACGCTTCTGGGGCGGAATGTGCCGCGCTACGTGGCAGCCGGCGCACTTGTGACCAATATGGCCGTCCACTTCAAATGGGGGCGTGAAACGTCGCTGGCCTGGGTAACGGCGCTTGATACGGGGCAGCCGGTTGCCGGTGCTGATGTTCGCATTACCGACAGCTGCGATGGCCGCCAGCTTGCGCGTGGCACAACCGACCGGCAGGGGAGGTTCCTGATCACGAGCGACCTTCCGGAACCCGAAACCTCGGGCAGTTGTCATGAAGATTCGGAAAGCCATGCGCTGATGGTTTCTGCCCGGATGTCAGGAGACTTCAGTTTCACACTGACCGAATGGGGTGAAGGAATCCGGCCCTATGACTTTGACTTGCCCTATGGCTGGTCGGAGGCTGATGACATCATCCATACCATCTTTGATCGCACGCTTGTCCGTGAAGGCGAAACGATCAACATGAAACACATCCTGCGCCGGCCGATCGGGTCCGGGTTCGGCTTTGCCGAGGCCTTGTCGGGCACTTTGACACTCACCCATTCCGGATCCGGAACGACGTTCGACATGCCGGTTGCGATCGGCCAGGACGGAATTGGGGAAAGCAGCTGGACTGTACCCAAGGGCGCCCCGCAGGGCGACTATTCAATGAAGATCGCGACTGGCGATGACACTGTCTATCTCGACCAGACATTCCGTGTGGACGAATTCCGCCTGCCGACGATGAAGGCGACAATCACGGGCCCCCAGTCGGCGCTTGTACGACCAACCTCGGTCCCGCTTGATCTTTTTGTCGGCTATCTGGCTGGCGGGCCTGCGCCCGGCCTGCCGGTCAATATACGCACGGCCTTTGGCATCGCTGACTCGACGCCAGAAGGTTGGGAAGACTGGACCTTTGGTGGCCGGTTGGTCAAGGAGGGCACCTTTCCGCTGGCAGGCGATGGCGCTGATGATCCACCGCCAGATCTGCCGCTTGCACAGACATTGCCAGTAACATTGGGTGCTGACGGAACTGCCAAATCCACGATCGAAATTGGCCGCGAGATCGAGGATGCGACCGATTTGACTGTCGAGATGGACTATGAAGATGCCAATGGCGAAACCTTGACGGCCTATCGGCGCATCAGCTTGTTACCCTCTGCTGTGCGATTGGGTGTCAAGACCGATGGCTGGCTGATGCGCGATAGCGATCTGCGCGTCCGGATTGCCGCCATCGACGCCGAAGGCCATGCTGTCCGCGGGCGCCCCGTACACCTCGACATTTATACTCGAGAGGTTCTGACCGCACGGCGCAGGCTGATTGGCGGCTTCTATGCCTATGATAACCGGGTACGCGTTACGCGGATTGGCAGCGGCTGTTCAACGACGACCGATCGTCAGGGGCTTGCGTCCTGCCAGATGGCTCCGGGGGTTTCGGGGGAAGTCACAGTCGTTGCCACAACGACCGATGCCGATGGCAATGTTGCGCGCGCCGTCCGGTCAGTCTGGCTTGCCGGAGAGGATGACTGGTGGTTCGGGGGCGACAATGGCGACAGGATGGACCTGATCCCCGAAGCCAAGAGCTTCAAGGCCGGCGATACCGCCAATTTTCAGGTGCGAATGCCATTTCGGGATGCGACTGCACTGGTCACTGTTGAACGCGAAGGCGTGCTGTCCAGCTTCGTCACTCAACTTTCGGGCAAGGATCCGGTTGTGTCCGTGCCGATGCCTGGGGCCTATGCGCCGGACGTATTCGTATCCGTTCTGGCCGTCAGGGGCAGAGTGAGCGGCTGGCGGCAATGGCTGGCGGAAACGGCGCGTGAGTGGAACCTGCCATTTTTCAATCGTGATAGTGGCGGCGTCACCGCGCTGGTCGACCTGGCGAAGCCCAGCTACCGTCTTGGCATTGCCAAAGTGAAGGTCGGTTGGGAAGGGCATCGGCTCGCGGTCAAGGTCAAGGCGGACAAGCCAAAATATGGCATTCGCGAAACGGCGGCTGTCGACATTGCGGTGACCGAGCCCGGGGGCAAGCCAGCCAAGTCGGCCGAAATCGCCTTTGCGGCCGTTGATGAAGCGCTGCTCCAACTGGCACCCAATGACAGCTGGAACCTGATCGACGCCATGATGGGAGAACGACCTCTCTCTGTCCTGACATCGACTGCCCAGACCCAGGTTGTTGGCAAGCGCCACTATGGCAAAAAGGCAGTCGAAGCGGGCGGCGGCGGCGGTGATGCGTCTGCCGTGACCCGTGAGGATTTCAAGCCGGTCCTGCTTTGGCGCGGGCGTGTTGCGCTGGATGAAAAGGGAAGGGCCAAGATTCCGGTCCAGCTTTCGGACTCGCTTTCTGCCTTCCGTTTGGTTGCGATTGCCAATGAAGGGCCTGGCTTTTTCGGGACCGGTGTGGCGACGGTGCGGACAAGCCAGGACCTGCAGTTGTTCTCAGGCCTCCCGCCGCTGGTGCGGACAGGCGACTGGTACGGCGCGAGCTTTACGCTCCGTAACGCATCCGACAAGCCCATGAAGGTGACGGCAACGGTCAGCGTGACGCCCAGCGTCGCCAAAGGTGAACCGTTGACAGTGACCATCCCGGCAGGTGGTGCTGTGCCTGTCACATGGAATCTGACGGCGCCCGAAGGCATAGGCAGGCTCGACTGGACGGTCGAGGCCAGATCGTCAAACGGCAAGGCGGCAGACAGAATTGCCGTGTCCCAGGACGTGGTTCCCGCGGTCCCGATCGAAGTCTGGGCTGCAACGCTGGCGCGGGTGGGCAACGGCGTGCCGATCCCCGTTGCGGCGCCCGCAGGGGCTTTGCCGGACGGCTATGTCGATGTGAAACTGACGGACACGCTTGCACCTCCCTTGGCGGGTGTCCGCGCCTATATGAGTGTCTATCCATATAATTGCTTTGAACAGCGGCTTTCGCGGGCAGTCGTGCTTGGTGATGCAGGGGCTTGGGCGGGGCTGGCCGGCGATATTCCGGCATATCTGGATAGCGACGGGCTCCTTCGGTATTTCCCCATATCTCAGATTCAGGGTTCTGAAGCATTGACGGCCTACGTACTCTCGATGACGGTAGAGGCCGGATTCCAGATCCCCGATGCGCCGAAAGCCCGAATGATCGAGGCGATGAAAGCAGTCGTTGACGGGCGGCTTGAGCGGGAAGCGCGCTGGAATGGAGATCCACGCTTGATCCGCATTGCGGCGCTGGCAGCACTTGCACGCAACAGGGCGTCGACGCCTGCCATGCTTGGCGTGATCAATCTCGCGCCCGCTGACATGCCGACATCTGCGTTGGCCGACTGGCTGGCGGCGATAGACCGGACCAAGGGCGCGAACACCAATCTGCGCCTGGCGGCGGAACGCACTCTGCGCCAGCGGATCATCTATGAAGGGTCACGACTGGACCTCGCCGATTCGGCGACTGCGCCCTGGTGGATGATGACGTCGGGCGATGAAATGGCGATCAGGGCATTGCTGGCGGTGCTGGGCCGCCCGGGCTGGAGCGATGAAGGGCCAAAAATGATGGTCGGTGCTGCGCTGCGCCAGCGGCGAGGGCATTGGGATACAACCCCCGCAAATGCGTGGGGGGCGATTGCCACGCGGCGGTTTGCCACCCTGTTTCCGGCGACGGCTGTTTCGGGCGTCACCACGATTTCGCTTGCTGGCCAGAGTCTTACGCAGGTCTGGCCGATGCCCAGCGATGGTGGCCTGTTGCGCTTGCGTCTTCCTGCTGTTGCTGCACCATTGACGCTTTCGCAATCAGGTGGCGCCGGACCATGGGCGATGATCACCGTGCATGCGGCTGTTCCATTGCTGAAGCCGCTTTTTGCTGGGTACCGGATGACAAAGTCCGTCACGGTGGTCAGTCAGAAGAGTCCCGGTCAATTGACGCGGGGGGATGTGCTGAAAATCTCCCTTGCAGTCGAAGCCTCTGCTGAGCGCAGCTGGGTCGTGGTAAGCGATCCAATTCCACCCGGCGCGACAATCATCGGCAATCTTGGGGGGCAGTCTGCCATTCTCTCGGCGTCTGCATCCGTAGGGCAGGGTGTCCAGCCAACCTATGTCGAGCGCGGCAAGGACGCCTGGCGCGGCTATTTCGAATGGGTGCCGCGCGGCCGATTTGTGACGGAGTATGTCGTCCGCCTGAATGGCACCGGCACGTTCAATCTGCCGCCGACAAGGGTTGAGGCCATGTATTCGCCCGACATTCGCGCTCAGTTGCCCAACAAGCCTGTAACGGTGGCGATGCGGTGATCTGGCGCTTGGTCGCTCCTGTCCGGGTCGTCATCCAGCGGGTAAGGAACTGGCGATTCTGGTTGCTTGCCACGTGCGGCGCGCTTCTGCTTGGGCTCTGGCTTGTCACGATACCGCCAGCGCTGCCAAGTCATGACCGTGTCGTTGGGGCATGGATGCCGAGCGAAGCCTGGCTCTATGACCGTCACGGCCAGCTGCTCGACAGCCAGCGGGTCAATTTTCATGCCCGACGACTGGCTTGGGTTCCGATCACGCGTGTATCCCCGGCGCTGATTGATGCCGTGACGACGGCAGAGGACCGTCGATTCCGTGATCACGACGGGGTGGACTGGCTCGCCATCGCGAATGCCATGTGGGCCAGAGTGTCGGGAGAGCGATCGCGGGGCGCAAGTACGATTTCGATGCAGGTTGCAGCCTTTCTGGCGCCATCACTTGCCGTGCCGGGCGCGCGAAGCTGGATCGACAAGCTGCGCCAAATGCGCGCGGCGTCGGTTCTCGAAGATCGCTGGTCAAAGGATCAGATCCTCGAAGCCTACCTCAATCTTGCCGGATTCCGGGGGGAATCCCAAGGCATCGGCGCCGCCGCACTTGGCCTGTTCAGCAAGATTCCGGCAACATTGACCTTGGACGAAGCAAGACTCGTTGCTGCGTTGCTGCCAGATCCTGACGCTTCACCGGCGCAAGTGGCGGCGCGTGCCTGCCATGCACGGCATGCGGATTGCGAACGTCTGCGGCAGATTGCTGGCACAATGCTGACTGGCCAAAGGCAGCTGGCACTTGATCCCGGACTTGCGCCGCACCTGTCGATCAAGCTTCTGACCGAGCCGGGAATGCGCGTTACAACAACGCTTGATCGAGGCATTCAGGCGCTGGCGGCAACGGCCTTGCGCCGCCAGCTTCTTGGCCTTGGACGCGACCGGGCCAGGGATGGAGCGGTTGTCGTGGTCGATAATGCGAGCGGAGATGTGCTGGCCTATGTAGGCGGGGTCGGCGGCGGCTCGACTGCTGCTGCCGTTGATGGTGCGAATGCCTATCGTCAGGCTGGCTCGACCCTCA
>WBZL01004475.1_pt1 | contig 12072 bp, 13 predicted proteins | sample 5204291 | NCBI WGS metagenome assembly WBZL01 (sample SAMN12344345, study PRJNA552823) | activated sludge metagenome | biome: Activated sludge suspended growth; feature: Nitrification reactor; material: Wastewater; isolation source: activated sludge from nitrification reactor of wastewater...
GCGTGATCTGAGTGCGCCGCGACGGTCTCCGGGCCTTCGCCAGCCGCATGGCCGTGCGCAGGCACGCCCTTGCGCGCGGGCTCAGCCCTCCCACGCGGGACGTGCTCGGCCCTTCGCCAGCCGCAAGGCCGTACGCAGGCACGCCCTTGCGCGCGGGCTCAGCCCTTGGGTGCTGGCTGGGCGCAGTTGACCATCCAGTGCACCCCGAAGCGGTCGCGGAAGTTGCCGAAGTAGGCGCCCCAGAACATGTCCTGCATCGGCATCTGCACCTGGCCGCCGGCGGACAGCGCGGCGAACAGGCGGTCGGCCTCGGCGCGCGTGTCGGGCTCGAGGTTGAGGTGGACGTTGTTGCCAGGCGTGCAGGTGAAGCCCATCGACGGCGGCGCGTCGGTGCCCATCAGCACGTGGCCGCCCAGGATCGTCAGCTCGACATGCATCACCAGGCGGCGGTCGGCCTCGGGCAGCGGCGGCTGGCCGGGCGCGGCGGGCATGTCGCCGAAGCGGTGGATGCCGCCATTGAACTCGCCGCCGAAGACCGAGCGGTAGAACTCGAACGCCGGCTCGGTGTCGCGCGCGAAGTTGAGGTAGGTGCTGACGCGTGCCATGGGTGCTGCTCCTTGGGGCAACGTTGGAGGTGTCTGCGCGTCGCCCTCCGGCCGCCGCGCCCGGGCGACTGTAGGTGAGTGACGAACCCGTGACAGCGCAACGGTCGGCCGCGGGCCGGCGTCCGGCAGCGTCCGGGGGCGATCGGCGTCGATCGGCAACGATCGGCAAGGCCCGGCAACGCCCAACAATGCCCGGCAGCGCCGGGCAGAAGCCCGGCTTGCGGCTAGGCCAGTGCCCGGCCGATGAGGATCTTCTGCACCTCCGACGTGCCCTCGTAGATCTGCGTCACGCGCACGTCGCGGTAGATGCGCTCGACCGGGAAGTCGCTGACGTAGCCATAGCCGCCGAAGACCTGGATCGCCGCCGAGCACACGCGCTCGGCCATCTCGCTGGCGAAGAGCTTGGCCATCGCGGCCTCCTTCAGGCAGGGGCGGCCGGCGTCCTTCAGCGCCGCGGCATGCCAGATCAGCTGGCGCGCGGCCTCGATCTGCGTGGCCATCTCGGCCAGTTTGAACTGCACCGCCTGGTGCTCGAAGATCGGCTGGCCGAAGGCCTGGCGCTCCTGGCTGTAGGCCAGCGCCGCCTCGAAGGCGGCGCGCGCCATGCCGACCGATTGCGACGCGATGCCGATGCGCCCGCCCTCCAGGCCCGACAGCGCGATCTTCAAGCCCTGGCCCTCGTCGCCCAGGCGGTTGGCCACCGGCACGCGGCAGCCGTCGAAGACGATCTGCGCGGTGTCGCTGGCGTGCTGGCCCATCTTGTCCTCGAGGCGCGCGACCTGGTAGCCCGGCGTCGTGGTGGGCACCAGGAAGGCGCTGATGCCCTTCTTGCCCGCGGCCTTGTCGGTGACGGCCATGACGATGGCCACGTCGCCGTTCTTGCCGCTGGTGATGAACTGCTTGACGCCGCCGAGCACGTAGTGGTCGCCGTCGAGCCGCGCCTGGGTCTTCAGGCCGCCGGCCTCGGAGCCGACATGCGGCTCGGTGAGGCAGAAGGCACCCAGCATGTCGCCACGCGCCAGCGGCACCAGGAAGCGCTGCTGCTGCTCGGCGTTGCCGAAGGCCATCAGGATCGAGCACACCGGGCAGTTGTTGACGCTGACCACCGTGCTGGTCGCACCGTCGCCGGCCGCGATCTCCTCCAGGATCAGCGCCAGGGCCAGGTAGTCGAGCCCCGCGCCGCCCAGCTCGGCGGGCACCGCGACGCCGTAGCAGCCCAGATCGGCCAGGCCGCGCAGCTGGGCCTTGGGGAACTGGCCGCTCTTGTCCCACGCCGCGGCATGCGGCGCGATCTCGGCCTGGACGAAGCTGCGCACGGCGTCCTGCACCGCACGGTGGTCATCGGAAAGCAGCATCGGGGTTCACCTGCGGGTTGGGCACGACGGCGGGCGGGCAGCCATCGGCTGCGCCCGTGACGAGGGGGCCTGAGGCGTCCTCACCAGGCCAGCGGCGTGCCGTCGAAGTTGAGGAAGGCGCCGTTGTCCGCCGGGGTCAGCCGGGCCAACGTGTCCCGCATGCCACGCACGCTGTCGGCCACGTCGAGGTCGGCACCGCTGCCGCCCATGTCGGTGCGCACCCAGCCCGGGTGGAAGGCCACGCACACCGCATGCCCGGCGAAGGCCAGCGAGACGTCCTTGAGCACCGAGTTCAGCGCTGCCTTCGATGCGCGGTACAGCCAGCCGCCGGAGGAGGTGCGCAGGCCCATCGAGCCCATGCGCGAGCTGAGCACGGCCAGCCGCGCGCCGCGTGCCAGCGCGCCGTCGAGCTGCGGCAGCACCTGCATCGCGCCCCAGACGTTGGTATGCATCACGTGGTCGAACTCGGCCTCGGTGGGCGCCTGCAGGGCGCTGCTCTTGGGGCCGTAGACACCGGCGTTGAAGACGACGACGTCGAAGCGCTCGCCGTCGATCGGCCAGGCCAGCGCGGACGCGCCCGCGGCGCTGGCCACGTCGACGCGCAGCGCGGTGGCGCCCAGCGCCTGCACGCGGGCCAGGCCGGCGTCGTCGCGCGCGGTGGCCACCACGCGCGCACCGTCGGCGCGGTACTGGCGCACGAACTCGGCGCCGATGCCGCGCGAGGCGCCGATGATCAGGACGTGGGGCGTAGAGGGCATGGCGTTCGACGGGCGGCGGGAGACGCGCCATTGTGCGCCGGCCTCGCACCCGGCCCGAGGCTGCACCCGCCGACCCCGCGCGCCAATAATGGATCCCCATGATCGGACGCCTGAGCGGCCTGCTGGCCGAGAAGACCCCGCCGCAGATCCTGCTCGACGTCGGCGGCGTCGGCTACGAGGTGGACGTGCCGATGAGCACGTTCTACAACCTGCCCGGCATCGGCGAGCGCGTGACGCTGCTGACGCACTTCGTGGTGCGCGAGGACGCGCAGGTGCTGTTCGGCTTTCTCAGCGCGGCCGAGCGCGACGCGTTCCGGCAGCTCGTCAAGATCAGCGGGGTGGGGCCGCGCACCGCGTTGGCGGTGCTGTCGGGCCTGTCGGTGACCGAGCTGGCGCAGGCCGTCACCACGCAGGACGGCGCCCGCCTGGTCAAGGTGCCCGGCATCGGCAAGAAGACCGCCGAGCGGCTGCTGCTCGAGCTCAAGGGCAAGCTGGGCCCGGACCTGGCGCTGCCACCGGCCGCCGCGGCGCTGGGTGATGCCGGCACCGACATCGTGCAGGCCCTGGTGGCGCTGGGCTACAACGACCGCGAGGCCCAGGCCGCGCTCAAGGCCTTGCCCAAGGACGTGGGCGTCAGCGAAGGCATCAAGCTGGCGCTGAAGGCGTTGAGCCGCTGAAGGACGGGGCCCAGGCATGGCGCCAGCCGGACCCGTACCGCCACCGCCGGGTCGCGCGTTGCGCCAGGAAGTCCGCTTCGCCCACGTCGCGTCGGGTGCGCGCATCGCCTGGGCCCGCAGTGGCTGCGTGCGCGCCGACGCCCCGGTGCTGGTGCGCTCGGCGCACTGGATGACGCACATCGAGCACGACGCGGTGTCGCCGATCTTCCAGCCCTGGCTGGAGCGCCTGGGCCGCGAGCTGCGGCTGCTGCGCTACGACGAACGCGGCTGCGGACTGTCCGGCCCCGACGCCACGCCGCTGGACCTGGACACCGCGGTCGAGGAGCTGGAGGTCGTGATCGACGCCAGTGCCGAACCGCGCGTGGCGCTGCTGGGCATGTCCGGTGGTGCACCGCCCGCGCTGGCCTATGCGGCCCGCCACCCGCAGCGGGTCTCGCACCTGGTGCTGCTGGGGGCGTTCTCCAGCGGACTGCTGCGGCGCTCGCCGTCGCCCGAGGCGCTGAGCTACTTCGAGGCCATCGCCAAGCTCGTGCGGCACGGCTGGGGGCACGCCCACGCGTCGGTGCAGCAGTTCTTCTCGGCCACGCTGGTGCCCGATGCCACGCCGGCGCAACGGGCCGCCATGAACGAGCAGCAGCGCCGCTGCTGCGACGGCGAGCGCGCCGAGGCGATCTTGCGCTCGCGCAATCTGCTGGACGTGCGGCACCTGACCAGCCAGGTGCGCTGTCCGACGCTGGTGCTGCATTGCGAGCACGACGCCACGGTCAAGATCGAGCTCGGGCGCGAACTGGCGGCCGCGATCCCCGGCGCGCGCTTCGAGACGCTGGCGTCGCGGAACCACCTGCCGCTGCCCGGCGAGCCGGCCTTCGAGCGCTTCTGCGAGGTGGTGACGGACTTCGTGCGCCAGCGCCCCGGCCCCGACGCATCGGCCTTCAGCCCCCGCGAGCGTGAGTTGCTGACCCTGGTGGCGCAGGGCCTGGACAACCTGCAGATCGCCGCGCACCTGGGCCTGGCCGACAAGACGGTGCGCAACCAGCTGTCGCGGCTGTATGCGCGGCTGGGCGTCGAAGGGCGCAGTCACGCCGTCGTGCGGGCCCGCGAACTGGGGTTCTGACGCGCGGGTGCGCGCGCGTCCGGCGGCGTCGCGCGGGACGCCTGTCCCCGCCATCGCGGCGCGCCCGCACGGTCCTGGGACGACCGTCCCCTCGCCGCCACGCGCCGCCGGACGTGCAATGGGGTCATCCTTCACCCCTCAGTCCCGGGAGACCTCGACGATGAGCCCTGCTGCACGATCCCTGCACGTCTTCGGCCAGTACCTCGTCGGCGCCGGTGCGCTGCTGATGCTGGCCCCGGCCCTGTTGCTCGGCCCGCTCGGCATCCCGGCGCCCGGTGACGCCTGGGTGCGCGTCACCGGCATGGTGGTGCTGATCCTGGGCCTGTACTACCTGATCGGCGCGCGCGCCGAGCTGCTGTCGTTCATGCGCGCGTCGGTGCCGGTGCGCGCTGCGGTGCCGCTGGTGCTGGCGACCTTCGTCGCAGCCGGGCTGGCGCCGGCGGCCTTGCTGCTGTTCGGCGCCATCGATGCCGCCGCCGCGCTGTGGACCTGGCTGGCCTTGCGCTCGATGGGCGCCGCGCGACCCGCCCGCGCGGCCTGACCGGGCGTACCGGGGCCGACCGCGCCGCAGCGCCGGGCCGCGCTACGACCCGGCCTTGCGCTCGGCCTCGCGGGCCTCGTACTGCGAAGGCGTGACGCCGCCGCGCGCGAGCACCGTGCGCAGGTGCTGCACCGAGGTGGCGTCGAGCGTGTTGTTGCCGTGGTGCGGCCGGTGCAGGATGCTCTCGCCCGGGCCGAGCTTGACGCGCACGCGGGCGCCGGACAGCGGCTCGAGCTCGGCATCGACATGGCGCAGCAGCGACTCGACGTCGCGCCAGTGGATGTTGCCGCTGGGCGGGTCGTGGAAGATGGTGCGGATCAGCTGGGCGTGGTGGCGACTCATCGTGCGCTCCCTCAACTGCAGCGCAGCCTACGCCGGACGCGTCGGCTGCGCATTGATCCTCGTCCAGCGGCCCGCACGCGCGACCCGCAGGGTGCTGCGCCCCGGGGCGCGCCGGAGCGGCCCCGCTCAGGGTGACGGCCCCCAGGGCGCGGCCAGCAGCAGCTTGTTCTCCTGCGCCGCCAGCAGCGGCCGCAACCGGGCGACGAAGGCGCCGAACTCGGCATCGGCCGCCACGCCGGCCCAGAAGGCGCGGCGGTCGGCATCGTCGTCGAACTTCCACAGGTGGACGAGCTGGTTGAGCGCGCCGACGTCGCCGGTGAAGTAGCCCACCAGTCGCGAGGGGTGGCGCGCCAGCGCCGGCCAGCCCTGGGACTTGTACAGCTCCACCACCTCGGCCATCTTGCCGACGATGACGGAATAGGTGCGCAGTTCGTAGACGGCCATCGCGCGGGCTCCTCGCCCGCGACGGCGGGCCGGGGCATTGTGCCGCGGCGTTGCCGGAGCCCGCGGCGCTGCAGGGCCCGGATGCCGCCGGTCCCGCTGCGCCCGAGGCCGTGGCGCGCCGCCGCCAGGCGGACGCGCCCGGCGCCATCGAACCCCGCCGACGCTAGGCCGCGGCGTCCTGCAGCGCCGCCTGGGCCGCCGCCAGCCGCGCGATCGGCACGCGGAACGGCGAGCAGCTCACGTAGTCCAGCCCGGCGCGGTGGAAGAAGGCCACCGAAGCCGGATCGCCGCCATGCTCGCCGCACACGCCGACCTCGATGCCGGGCCGCACCGACCGGCCCTTCTCGACCGCCATCTGCACCAGCAGGCCGACGCCCTTCTGGTCGATGCTGCGGAAGGGGTCGTGCTCGTACAGCCCCAGCTTCAGGTACTGCGGCAGGAACTTCGCGGCATCGTCGCGCGAGAAGCCCATCGTCATCTGGGTCAGGTCGTTGGTGCCGAAGGAGAAGAACTCGGCCTGGCGGCCGATGCTGTCGGCCACCAGCGCGGCACGCGGCGTCTCGATCATCGTGCCCAGCATGTACGGCAGCGTGCGGCCACGCTCGGCAAAGACCTTCTCGGCGGTGGCGCGGATCACCGCCGCCTGGGCGTTGAACTCGCGCACCGTGCCCACCAGCGGCACCATGATCTCGGCCTTGACGGCGCAGCCCTTGTCCTGGGCCTCCAGGCCGGCCTCGAAGATCGCGCGCGCCTGCATCTCGGTGATCTCGGGGTAGCTGATGCCGAGGCGGCAGCCGCGGTGGCCGAGCATCGGGTTGAACTCCGCCAGCTGCTCGACGCGCAGCGCGATCTTGCCCGGCGAGACCTTCATCTCGCGCGCCATCTGCTGCTGGCCGGCCTCGTCGTGCGGCACGAACTCGTGCAGCGGCGGATCGAGCAGCCGGATGGTCACCGGCAGGCCGTCCATCGCGCGGAACAGGCCGAGGAAGTCGCTGCGCTGCATGGGCAGCAGCTTGGCCAGCGCCTGGCGGCGGCCGGCCTCGTCGTCGGCGAGGATCATCTCGCGCATCGCGACGATGCGCGCACCCTCGAAGAACATGTGCTCGGTGCGGGCCAGGCCGATGCCGGTGGCGCCGAAGCGGCGCGCGCGCTCGGCATCGTCGGGCGTGTCGGCGTTGGCGCGCACCTCCAGGCGGCGGTGCTGGTCGGCCAGCGCCATCAGCGCGCCGAAGTCGCCGCTGAGCTCGGCCTCGCGTGTGGCGATGCGGCCGGCGTAGACCTCGCCGGTGGATCCGTTCAGCGAGATCCAGTCGCCCTCGGCGAAGTGGCGCTCGCCGATGGTCATCGTGCGGCCCTTGGGATCGACGTGCACCGCACCGGCGCCCGAGACGCAGCACTTGCCCATGCCGCGCGCCACCACCGCGGCGTGCGAGGTCATGCCGCCGCGCGCGGTGAGGATGCCCTTGGCCACGCTCATGCCGCGCAGGTCTTCCGGGCTGGTCTCCTGGCGCACCAGGATCACCGCCTTGCCGTCGCGCGCCCAATGCTCGGCCTCGTCGGCATGGAACACCACCTGCCCGCTGGCCGCACCCGGCGAGGCCGGCAGGCCACGCGCCAGCACGTCCGCCGACTTCATCGCCGCGGCGTCGAACACCGGGTGCAGCAGATCGTTCAGCCGCTCCGGGGTCACGCGCAGCAGCGCGGTCTTCTCGTCGATCATGCCCTGCTGCAGCATCTCCATCGCGATGCGCACCATCGCCGCACCGGTGCGCTTGCCGTTGCGCGTCTGCAGCATCCACAGGCGGCCTTCCTGGATCGTGAACTCCAGGTCCTGCATGTCGGTGAAGTGGTTCTCCAGCTGCGTCTCGGCCTGCAGCAGCTGCGCATACAGCCCGGGCATCAGCTCCTCGAGGCTGGGGTAGCGCTCGGCGCGCTCGGCCTCGGCCACCTGGGCCAGCTCGGCCCAGCGGCGCGAGCCGAGCAGCGTCACCTGCTGCGGCGTGCGGATGCCGGCGACCACGTCCTCGCCCTGCGCGTTGACGAGGAACTCGCCGTTGAACACGTCCTCGCCGGTGCCCGCGTCACGCGTGAAGGCCACGCCGGTGGCACTGTGGTCGCCCAGGTTGCCGAAGACCATGGCCTGCACGTTGACCGCCGTGCCCCACGACGAGGGGATGTCGTTGAGCTCGCGGTAGACGCGCGCGCGGTCGTTGTTCCAGCTCTCGAACACCGCGATCACCGAACCCCACAGCTGCTCCCACGGGTCGGTGGGGAAGTCGCGCCCGATGCGCGCACGGATCAGCGCCTTGAAGCGCGCCACCAGTTCCTGCAGGTCGGCGGTGTCGAGCTCGGTGTCGAGCTTCACGCCCTTGCTGTCCTTGACCATGTCGATGATCACCTCGAAGGGGTCGTGGTCCTCCTTCGAGACCGGCTTCAGGCCCATCACCACGTCGCCGTACATCTGCACGAAGCGGCGGTACGAGTCCCAGGCGAAGCGCGGGTTGCCGGTCTTGCGCGCCAGCCCCTCGACGGCCTCGTCGTTGAGGCCGAGGTTGAGGATGGTGTCCATCATCCCCGGCATCGAAGCGCGCGCGCCCGAGCGCACCGACAGCAGCAGCGGGTCGGCGGCGTTGCCGAAGCGCTTGCCCATCTCCTGCTCGATGAAGGCGATGCCGGCGCGCACCTCGGCGTCGATCAGGCCCAGCGCCGTGTCGCGGCCGCGCTCGGTGTAGACGGTGCAGGCCTCGGTGCTGATGGTGAAGCCGCTGGGCACCGGGATGCCCAGGCGGCACATCTCGGCCAGGTTGGCGCCCTTGCCGCCGAGCAGGTTCTTCATCGCGGCCGCGCCATCGGTGGCGGACCGGCCGAAGCGGTAGACGTAGGTGCGGGACATGTCTGCTTCTCCAGGGGCTCGATCGGCCCCTCACGCCTGTGAGGTTCGACCTGCACCGCCCGGCCTGCCTTGATGAGCCTCAACCGAGGGGCCGCGTCCGCATCAAGTCCGCCGCACGGCGGCCGATATCAGGCATTCGCCCTTCACGATCGGGATAGCCCGTGACGGAAACCTCGACGCCGCCTGCGGCCGACGCGCTCGACACGCCCACCGACAGCGGGGACGGCCCGGACCTCGGGCTGCAATGGCTGGCGCCGGCGCACCGCGCCGCTCCCGCGGAGGCGCTGCAGCGCATCCGGCTGATCTGCGAACTCAACCCCGAGCTGTTCGGCGCGCTGATGACCGTCCTGTGCACCTACCAGGGACTGCGCCACGAACTGCTGGCCGCCGCGGTGAAGAACTTCCGCCGCGACCTCGATGCCTACAGCGCCGAGGATGTCGTGGGACTGCTGCGCGCCTGCTGGAACGGGGGCTGGCAGGGCTTCGACGCCGTGTTGCGCACCCGACGCAACCGCGACGGCCGCGTGACCGGCGGCCTGAGCTGGGTGAAGTCCGACGACTGAGTCGGATCGGCGCGGCCCGGGACGATGGGTCTTCAGGCCGCCAGCTTGTCCAGGCTCGGCCGGCACCAGCCCTGCTCGTCGGCACCCAGGCTGTCGAACGCGGCCTGCGCCTCCGCGCGGGCGCGCACCAGCCCGGTGCCGCCCCCTGCAGCGCGCTCGGCCAGGCCCAGCGCCACCCAGCCGAAGAAGCGCTCCAGCGGGGGCGCCTCGGCCGGCGTGGCCGCCTGGCCGTGCACGATCTCCAGGCAGGCCTGCGCGTGCTCGCGGGCGCGCAGGGCATCGCCGGCCGCCAGCCAGCACATCGCCAGGCGGTGCTCGGCGCGCTCCACCTCCAGCCAGGTGCCGGCACGCTCCCAGTATTCGCGGCCGGTGCGTGCGCCCAACAGCATCAGCTCGCGCTCGAGCGGGCTGAGGTCGGCCTTCTCCTGCAGCGACGCGGCCAGGTTGTTGCCGCCCGCGGCCAGGGATCGGAAGGCCGGATCGCCGGCGGGCAGGCTGGCGGTGCGCGCCTCCTCGAGCGCTTCCTGCAGCAGGCCGGTGGCGCGCCCCGCATCGTGCGCCGCCAGCGCCGCCGCGGCCATCGCGCCGACGCGGATGCGGTCCGACGTCTGCAGCGTGCCGCGCACGTCGCTGTCGCCCGCGGCCAGACCCAGGCTGGCGCGGTAGCGCAGCAACGCGGCACCACTCGTGCCGTGCGCATCGAAGGCCGGCCTGCGCGCCAGCGCGGCCAGGTACTTCAGGCCGTCGGCCCATTGCGCCAGGTGGTCGCCATAGACATGGTGGGCCAGGTGCGCCAGGTTGACCAGGCCGTCCTCGTCGGCCACCAGGTCGATGGCGTGCGGGAGCCGCAGCGCCACGGCCGGCGAGTCGGTGGCATGGTCGGTCCAGGCCTGGTCGATGAAACGTTCGAGATCGGTCATCAAGGGTCTCCGTCAGCGATGCGCTACGGTAGCGGCGCGGGGGTCGGGTGCCAAGATCGCCGAGGGGACATCCGGGGACACGCGCCGGCCGCCGGACCCCGTATGCTGCGCACCCCGCCGCCCTTCCCGGATGCCGCCATGAAGCTGTTCTTCTCGGTCACCTCGCCCTACGTCCGCAAGTGCCTCGCCGTCGCCCACGAGCTGGGTGTCGACCAGCGCATCGAGCTGCTGCCGTCCAACGCCCATCCGGTGCAGCGCGATGCCGGCATCGTGGCCGTCAACCCGCTGGGCAAGGTGCCGACGCTGATCACCGACGACGGCAGCGTGCTGTACGACAGCCGCGTCATCTGCGAGTACCTCGACACCACGTTCGGCGGCCGGCTCTTCCCGCGCGAGGGCGCGGCCAGATGGCAGGCCCTGGTGCTGCAAAGCCTGGCCGACGGCGTGCTGGACGCGGCGCTGCTGGTGCGCTACGAGGAGGCCGTGCGGCCCGCCGAACTGCGCTGGCCGGCCTGGCGCGACGGCCAGATGGACAAGGTGGCCACGGCGCTGCAGTCGCTCGAGCGGGAGGCCCGGACCCTGGCCGGCCGCGTCGACATCGGCACGCTGGCGCTGGGTGCGGCGCTGGGCTACCTGGACCTGCGCTTCGACGCCTGGGGCTGGCGGCAACGCGTCCCGGCCCTGGCCGCCTGGGCCGCCGGGTTCATGCAGCGGCCGTCGATGCAGAAGCAGTGGGCCGCACCGTCGGCCTGAAGCCGCCGGGCCCGGCCGCGGACGGCCGCAGCCGGCCGGGCAGCGGGATCGCCAGCGCCGGCTCGTGCCGCCACGCGATGGCCGGGGTCATCGCTTGACCCTGGAGTGGCTTCAGGGTTTCCACTGTCGCGGGTCGACCCTCCGACCCGCCACCGCCCGCCCACTGCCATGTCCGCCTGCTGCGACCACGATCACGCCCCCCACGTCCCCGACCGGCCGGAGGCGGTGCCGCCGGGCTATCGGCGCGCCTTGATCGTCGCCCTGCTGGTCAACGCCGCGATGTTCGGCATCGAAGTGGTCGCCGGCTGGCGCGCCGGTTCGGTGTCGCTGCTGGCCGACGCCGTCGACTTCTTCGGCGATGCGGTCAACTACGGCGCGTCGCTGGCCGTGCTGGCGATGGCGGTGGTCTGGCGCAGCCGGCTGGCCTGGCTCAAGGGCTGGGCGATGGCCGGCTTCGGCGTCTTCGTGCTCGGCCGCGCGACCTTCGAGGCGGTTGCCGGCGGCGTGCCGGAGGCGGTGACGATGGGCCTCGTCGGATCCCTGGCCCTGGCCGCCAACGTCGGCGTCGCGCTGCTGCTCTATGCCTTCCGCGACGGCGACGCCAACATGCGCGCGGTCTGGCTGTGCACGCGCAACGACGCCCTGGGCAACCTGGCGGTGCTGCTCGCCGCGGCCGGCGTTTTCGGCACCGGCACCGCCTGGCCCGACCTGGCGGTGGCGGCCTTGATGGCCGGGCTGGCCTTGCATGCGTCGCGCCAGGTGCTGCAGCGCGCCCGGCACGAGCTGCGGCTGTCGGCGACCGCGGGCGGCAGCGCCTGATCGCCCGCCTATCATGGCGGTCTCGTTCCGCCTCGGGGCCCATCGAGGCCCCGACTCCCCATGCATCCACTCCTCCGGACCTGGTCGGGCCGAGCGCTGCTGGCCACGGCCGCCCTGCTGGCACCGTGGTCGGCGGCGCAAGGCCAGGACTGGCCCCGGTCACCGCTGAAGATCGTGGTCCCCTTTCCGCCCGGGGGGATCGACATCGTCACGCGACTCATCGCCGACCGGCTGGCCCAGCAGCTGGGACAACCGGTGCTGGTGGAACACCGGCCCGGTGCCGCCGGC
>WBZL01004476.1_pt1 | contig 12072 bp, 12 predicted proteins | sample 5204291 | NCBI WGS metagenome assembly WBZL01 (sample SAMN12344345, study PRJNA552823) | activated sludge metagenome | biome: Activated sludge suspended growth; feature: Nitrification reactor; material: Wastewater; isolation source: activated sludge from nitrification reactor of wastewater...
CTGGGCCTGCTGCACATGGACATCGTGCAGGAGCGGCTGGAGCGGGAATACGGCCAGCACCTCATCACCACCGCGCCCTCGGTGGAATACCTGGTGGCCATGAAGGACGGCACCCTGCTGGACATCGAGAACCCTTCGCGCCTGCCCGACCTGTCCAAGATCGAGGAGATCCGGGAGCCCATCATCACTGCCACCATCCTGGTGCCGGAGGACTACCTGGGCAACGTCATGACCCTGTGCAACCAGAAGCGGGGCGCCCAGGTGGACATGAAGTACATGGGCCGGCAGGTGCTGCTGCGCTACGACCTGCCGCTGAACGAGGTGGTGCTGGACTTCTTCGACAAGCTGAAATCCACCAGCCGGGGCTACGCCTCCCTGGACTACGACTTCAAGGAATTCCGCGCCGACGACCTGGTGAAGCTGGACGTGCTGGTGAACGGCGAGAAGGTGGACGCCCTGTCCCTCATCGTCCACCGCACCACCTCCCAGTACCGGGGCCGGCAACTGGCGGAAAAGATGCGCCAGCTCATCCCGAGGCAGATGTTCGACGTGGCGGTGCAGGCCGCCATCGGCTCCCACATCATCGCCCGGGAGACGGTGAAGGCCCTGCGCAAGAACGTGCTGGCCAAGTGCTACGGCGGCGACATCACCCGCAAGAAGAAGCTGCTGGAGAAACAAAAGGAAGGCAAGAAGCGCATGAAGCAGGTGGGTAACGTGGAAATTCCCCAGGAAGCCTTCCTCGCCATCCTTCAGGTCAGCGACAAATAACCCTCAACATTCAAACGAACAACAATGAACTTCGCCCTCATCCTCTTCCTGGCCCTGGTCATCACCGGCGCCATCTGGCTGTTCGACCACCTCTTCAGCGGCAAGAAGCGCCCCGCCGACGCCAAGCTGCCGGTGTTGGTGGACTACTCCAAGAGCTTCTTCCCGGTCATCCTCGTCGTCTTCCTGCTGCGCTCCTTCCTGGTGGAGCCCTTCAAGATCCCCTCCGGCTCCATGCTGCCCACCCTGCTCATCGGCGACTTCATCCTGGTGAACAAGTACGAGTACGGCATCCGCCTGCCGGTCATCAACAAGAAGGTCATCGAGCTTGGCAGCCCCAAGCGCGGCGACGTCATGGTGTTCCGTTTCCCCAACGATCCCTCCCTGGATTACATCAAGCGGGTCGTGGGCCTGCCCGGCGACGTGGTGGAGTATGTGGACAAGCGCCTCATCATCAACGGCCAGCCGGTGAGCTACTCCCGGGCTGGCAAGTACGAGTACACGGCCCAGGGCCTCAACTTCGTCCAGGGCGACACCTGGCGGGAAAAGCTGGGTGAACACAACCACATCGCCATGGTCCAGGCCGACATGCCGCCGGTGATCCTGCACCAGGTGGAGGGCGCCTTCCCCCACCGGGAGAACTGCGGCTACAACGATGCCGGTTTCAAGTGCACCGTGCCCGCCGGCCATTACTTCATGCTGGGGGACAACCGGGATGCCTCCAACGACTCCCGCTACTGGGGCTTCGTCCCGGATCAGAACATCGTGGGCCGGGCGTTTTTCATCTGGTGGAATTTCGATGATTTCCTCAACATGTTGAAATCCTTCTCCAAACCGGCCCGCATCGGGTCATCCATCGAGTGAGGCAAACCATGAACAGACAGCGTGGTTTTACCCTGGGCGGCCTGATGTTCCTCTTGCTGTTGCTGGGCTTCGCGGCCTACACCGCCGCCCGCGTCCTGCCCGCCTACATGGACTACTGGGTGGTGAAGCGGGTCATGCGCAACGTGCTGGATCAACCCGACGTCCAAAACATCAGGGAGAGCGATCTACGCCTGAAATTCGCCAAGGAACTCAACCTCAACAACGTCAAGGTGGTCACCGCCGAAGATCTGGAAATCGAACCGGTACCCGGTGGCCTGCGCCTGACGGCCAGCTTCTCGACGAAGGAGCACTTCATGGGCCCCGTGAACCTGTGCATGGACTTCCGCGCCGAGGCCAGCTCGAAATAAGCCCCGACCATGCCCGCCACCCTGGGACAACTGGAAAGCCGCCTGGGCCATGTCTGGAACGGGCGCGACCTGTTGCTCCAGGCCCTCACCCACCGCAGCCATAGCGCCCGCAACAACGAGCGATTGGAGTTCCTCGGCGACGGCGTACTCAACTGCGTGGTGGGCCTCATGCTCTACCAGCGATTCCGCGATCTGCCCGAGGGCCGCCTCTCACGCCTGCGGGCCAACCTGGTGAACCAGGACTCTCTCCACGAGATCGCCCTGAAGCTGGACCTGGGCCGCTATCTGCGCCTGGGCGAGGGCGAGCTGAAAAGCGGCGGCGCCCAGCGCCCCTCCATCCTGGCCGACGCCCTGGAATCCCTGCTGGGCGCGGCTCTGCTGGACGCGGGTTTTGACGTGGCCCAGGCCATGGTGGAACGGCTGTTCGGCGAATCCATCGCCGCCATCAACCCCAGCCAGCAGGGCAAGGACGCGAAAACCCGCCTTCAGGAATGGCTGCAACCCCGGCGCCTGGGCCTGCCCAGCTACCGGCTCGTGGAAACCGCCGGCCAGGCCCACGCCCAGACTTTCCACGTGGAATGCCGCATCGACGCCCTGCAACTGGCCACCCGGGGCCAGGGCGCAAGCCGCAAGGCGGCGGAGCAGATGGCCGCCGAAGCCGCCCTGGCCGCCATGGAACAGTCCGCCCGGGTGGCCAAGGTGAGGGCATGAGCGCTCCCTTCCGCACCGGCCTCGTCGCCGTGGTGGGCCGCCCCAACGTGGGCAAGTCCACCCTGGTCAACGCCCTGGTGGGGGCCAAGGTCAGCATCGTCTCCTCCAAGCCCCAGACCACCCGCCACCGCATCCTGGGGGTGCGCACGGAAGACGACGCCCAGTTCATCTTCGCCGACACCCCCGGCTTCCAGACCCAATACAAGAACGCCCTCAACCAGGCCATGAACCGGGCCGTGACCCAGGCCCTGGCCGAGGTGGACCTGGTGCTGTGGCTGGTGGAAGCCATGAAGTTCACCGCCGCCGACGCCCGGGTATTGCCCCTGCTGCCCCGGGACAAGCCGGTGATCCTGGTGGTGAACAAGGTGGACACGGTGGCCGACAAGACCGCCCTGCTGCCCTATCTGCAATCCGTCTCCGGCCGCTTCGGTTTCGCCGAGATCGTTCCCTTGAGCGCAGAGAGCGAGAAGGACGCGCAGCGCCTGCCGCCCATCCTCAAGCCCTACCTGCCCGAGGGGGAGCCCTGGTTCACCGAGGACGACATCACCGACCGCAGTTCCCGCTTCCTCGCCGCCGAGATCGTGCGGGAAAAGGTGTTCCGCCTCACCGGCGACGAGATCCCCTACGCGGTGGCGGTGACCGTGGAGAGCTTCGAGGAGGAGGGCGAGCTGTTCCGCATCGGCGCCGTCATCTGGGTGGAGCGGGACACCCACAAACCCATCGTGCTGGGCAAGGGCGGCGAGCACATCAAGCGCATCGCCACGGAAGCCCGGCAGGACATGGAAAAGCTGTTCGGTCGCAAGGTCTTCCTCAACCTGTGGGTCAAGGTGAAGGGCGGCTGGGCCGACGACGCCCGGCTCATCAAGCAGTTCGGGTATGAGTGAGCGGGTCGACAACGAAGCCGCCTTCGTCCTCCACAGCCGGCCCTGGCGCGAAACCAGCCTCATCGTCGATGTCTTCTCCCGCCACCACGGCCGCCAGGGCCTGGTGGCCCGGGGCGCCCGGCGCCAGACCTCGGGCCTCAAGGCCCGCCTCATCCCCTTCCAGCCCCTGGCCCTGTCCTGGTTCGGCAAGGGCCAGTTGCGCACCCTGCACGGGGCGGAATGGCAGGGGGGCGGCCTCATGCTGCGGGGCCACGCCCTGATGTGCGGCTTCTACCTCAACGAGCTGCTGCTGCGCCTGCTGCCCGAGGCGGACGCCCACGAAACCCTGTTCGACCGCTACGTGGACACCCTGGACGCCCTGAACGGTGGCGCCGACGTGGAACCCGTCCTGCGCCGCTTCGAGCTGGACCTGCTGTCGGAGCTGGGCTACGCCCAGCCCCTGGGCCACCTGGCTGCCGGCGGCGACCTGGAGCCCGGGCGCCGCTACGGGTTCCGCATCGGCGAGGGCGTCGTGCCCCTGGGCCGGGACGAGACCGGCCACCTGGGCAAGACCCTGCTGGACCTCTCCCGGGGCGATTTGTCCGACCCGGCCACCCTGGCCGAAGGTAAACTCCTCATGCGCGGCCTGCTGGCCCACTACCTGGGCGAAAAGCCCCTATCCACCCGACAACTCCTCATCGACCTGCAACGAATATGATCAAGCTCGGCGTCAACATCGACCACGTGGCCACCCTGCGCCAGGCCCGCGGCACCCAGTACCCCAGCCCCGTCCAGGCCGCCCTGATGGCGGAAGGCGCCGGCGCCGACTCCATCACCCTGCACCTGCGGGAAGACCGCCGCCACATCCAGGACGCCGACGTCTACATCCTGCGCCACATCCTGCAAACCAAGATGAACCTGGAGATGGCCGTCACCGACGAGATGCTGGACATCGCCCGGGAACTGGCTCCCGAGGACGTCTGCCTGGTTCCGGAGCGGCGGGAGGAACTCACCACCGAAGGCGGCCTGGACGTGGCCACCCGGTTCGAGAAGGTCCGCGCCGCCTGCGACATCCTGGGCGAGGCCGGGGTGCGGGTGTCCCTTTTCATCGATCCGGAAATCCACCAGTTGGAAGCGGCGAAATCCGCCGGCGCCCCGGTGGTGGAAATCCACACCGGCCGCTTCGCCGACGCCGAGGACGAGCGGGAAGCCGCCAAGGAACTGGCCCGCATCCGCGCCGCCGTGGAGAAGGGCCGTTCCCTGGGCCTAGCGGTGAACGCCGGCCACGGCCTCAACTACCACAACGTCCAGGCCGTCGCCGCCCTGCCCGGCGTGGAGGAACTCAACATCGGCCACGCCATCGTCGCCCGGGCCATCTTCTCCGGCTGGGAGAACGCGGTGCGGGAGATGAAGCGGCTGATGGTGGAAGCCGCACCCCGCTGATCGCGGGGAAGATCGCTCAGGCCCGGGAGCCTGCCGGACTCGAGCCCGGCAGGTGCCTAACCCACCGCCTCGGTCAGGGTCGCCTTCAGGGCCGCCGCTTCGGCCCCGTCGCCCAGGGCGGCCACGTAGGCCTCGCCCAGGCGGCGCAACAGCACGAAGCGGATCTTGCCCCCCTCCACCTTCTTGTCCACGCCCATGTAGTCCATGTAGGCGGCCTCCCCCAGATCGGGGGCGCGCACGGGCAGCCCGGCGCGGCGGAACAGGGCGGCGATCCGCGCCTCGTCGGCCTGGGATAGGTTGCCCAGGCGCCGGGACAGATCGGCGGCCAGCATGGTGCCCGCCGCCACCGCCTCGCCGTGGAGCCAGTTGCCATAGCCCATGCCCGCCTCGATGGCGTGGCCGAAGGTGTGGCCCAGGTTGAGCAGTGCCCGCTGGCCGGATTCCTTCTCGTCGGCGGCCACCACCTCCGCCTTGTTCTCGCAAGAGCGGCGGATGGCGTAGGTGAGGACCTCGGTGTCCCGGGCCATCAGCTGCTCCATGTTCGCCTCCAGCCACTCCAGGAAGGGCAGGTCCCGGATCAGGCCGTACTTGATGACTTCCGCCAGGCCGGCGGAAAGCTCCCGGTCCGGCAGGGTAGTCAGGGTGTCGGTGTCGGCCAGCACCAGCTGGGGCTGGTAGAAGGCGCCGATCATGTTCTTGCCCAGGGGGTGGTTGATGCCGGTCTTGCCCCCCACCGAGGAATCCACCTGGGCCAGCAGGGTGGTGGGCACCTGGATGAAGGGCATGCCGCGCTGGTAGCAGGCGGCGGCGAAGCCGGTGAGGTCGCCGATGACGCCGCCCCCCAGAGCGATCAGGGTGGTCTTGCGCTCGGCCCTCTGGGTCAGCAGGGCATCAAAGATGAGGTTGAGGGTCTCCCAGTTCTTGTAGACCTCGCCATCGGGCAGCACCACGCTGTCCACCTGAACACCGGCATCCACCAGGGTCTTGGCGAAACGCTCCAGATACAGGGGGCCCACGGTGGTGTTGGTGACGATCACCGCCCGTTTCCGGGCCAGGTGGGGCAGCACCAGTTCGGCGCGATCCAGGAGGCCGGGGCCGATGTGGATGGGATAGGCGCGGTCGCCCAGATCGACGGTGAGACTTTGCATGGCAATTGCGGCGGGACACAGGGGCCGCCAATGATAATCCGGCCCGCTCCCGCGACCTACCCAGGCCCGCGCTATCCGCCTCTTTCATCGCGCCAGTATCGCGGTTCCACCTCCCGGGCGCGGAGGATCTCCGGCGCCTTTCCGCCAAGCCGGATTTCCACCGCGCCATCCCGGTCGGTGCGGACGACGCGGGCACCCAGGGCCCGGTAGCGGGCCAGCACCTCCGGGTGGGGGTGGCCGAAACGGTTGCGGTGGCCCACGGGAATGACCACCCAGGTGGGCTCCACCGCGGCGAGGAATTCCGGCGTGGAGGAGGAGTGGCTGCCATGGTGGGGCGCCACCAGCACATCCGCCCCCAGGGGCATGCCCCGCTCCGCCAGATTCATTTCCGCCAGGCGTTCGATGTCGGCCGCCAGCAGGGCAACGCCAACCGCCGTCCGGACGCGGACCACACAACTCCGGTCGTTGTCGGAGAAGCCCGGCTGGGCATAGTGGTGGACGGGAGGATGCAACACCTGGAAATCCACGCCATCCCAGGTCCAGCGCTGGCCGGCGGCGCAGGCGAGGGTCCGGGGCGCCGCGCCCAGGATGGACTTTCCGGTCTCGCTCAGGCGTTCCGGCGCCAGGGCCGCCAGGGGTGTGAGCAGCCAATCCGGCTGATGGCTGGCGAGCAGGGACACGGCGCCGCCGGAATGGTCCAGGTCGTCGTGGGTCACCACCAGGCCGTCCAGCCGGTTGATGCCCTGGCGCCAGAGGGCGGGGGCCACCACGCGGCCGCCCGCGTCCTCCCCGGAGGCGTAAAGGGGGCCGGTGTCCACCAGCAGGGCGCGGCGGGCCGTGCGCACCAGGATGGCCTCGCCCTGGCCCACGTCCAGCACGGTCAGCCAGGCCTGGCCGGGACGCGGTGACGGCACGTTGGGAAAGAACAGTGGCAGGAACAGGAACAAACCCAGCCAGCGGGCCGGATGGCGCCCGGGACCCAGCACCACCAGGACTCCCAGGAGGGCCAGCAGCAACACCGGCCAGGACGGAGACGCGGCATGGAAGACCGGCTGGGGCAATGCGGCCAGGCCGTCCAGGCAGGCCATGACCAGGGCCACCACGGCGTGGGCCAGCTCCGCCGGCCAGGCCCAGGGCAGCACCGACGCCAGCAGCGCCATGGGCACCGCCACCAGACTGACGAGAGGGATGGCCACCGCGTTGGCGAGGGGGGAGACCAGGGAGACCTCGTGGAACAGGACCAGCAGCAAAGGCGTCAGGGCCAGGGTCACGGCCCACTGGGCTTCGATCCAGGTCCGCCATGCCGGCCGTTTTTCGGCGGCGCCGGCGCGGGCGGCATAAAGCAGGGCGGCTACCGCGGTGAAGGACAGCCAGAAACCCGGCGTCAGGGCCGCCCAGGGGTCGAGCAGGACCACCGCCGCCAAGGCCGCCGCCAGCAGGCGGGATGGCGTCGGCTCCCGGTCCAGCAGGGCCACCGCGGCGGCACCCGCCAGCATGAACACGGTGCGCTGGGCGGGAATGGCGAAACCGGACAGGACCGCGTAGGCGGTGGCGGCGACCAAGCCGGGCAGGATGCCGGCGCGGCGGGCTGGCAGCCGCAGGTTGAGGCGGGGAAAGCGCCGCCAGAGCCCTTTCACGAGGCCGAACACCAGGGCGGAAAACAGCGTGATGTGCAGGCCCGACACCGAGAACAGGTGGGAGGTGCCGGTCTGGCGGAACAGGGTCCATCGGGCGGGGGGAATCGCGTCCTGGTCGCCGACCGCCAGGGCCACCACCACCCCGGCGTGGGGCGCGTCGCCCAGGGAAGCGCGCAGATGGGCGCGGACGGCCTCCCGGGTCTGGTCCAGCCTGGCGCCGATGGCGCCGCCGCAACCGTTGGCGGGTGCTGGCGCGCCCACCAGACTGCCGGTGGCGCGGATGTTCCGTTCCAGCAGCCAGGCCTGATAGTCGAAGCCGCCGGGATTCACCTGGCCATGGGGGCGGTAGAGCCGGGCGAGGAGGCTGACGCAGTCGCCCCCCGCCAGGCGCGGAGCCGGCTCGCCGGGCGCCACGTACCAGCCCAGTTGGACACGCCCGGGAATGCGGGCGCCGGGCGTGCCGACCCCCTCCACCGCCAGCACGAAACGCAAGCCCTTGGGCGTGGTCTCCGGCAAGCCGACCACCCGCCCCGCCAGGGCCACGTCACGCCCTTCCCAGACGGCGGGCAGGGCGTCGGCCAGGCGCAGGTCGGCCCGCCAGGCGGCATAGAGGGAACCCATCCCCAGGGCCAGGACCACGGCCCAGACGGATCCCGGCCGTTTGGGGAACCCGCCGGCGCCGGCGCGGAGCAACAGCGGCAACCCGGCCAGGGGCAGGAGCCACGCCCAAGCCAGGGACGGCAACGCCGGCCGGGTTTGCAGCCAGGCGGCGCCCACGGCGAATGCCAGGATCAGCCAACGCCCCATGGAGCCTCTTACAATCCTCCCATGCCCAGAAAATACTTCCGCAAATACCTGCCCGACCACGAGACCATGCGCGAGCATCGGCACCTGCGCTGGTTCCGTCCCCTGCTCAAGCACCCCAACCTGTGGCACCTGAACCGCCACTCGGTGGCGGGGGGCGTGGCCGCCGGCATGTTCGGCGGCCTCATCCCGGGGCCGGTGCAGATTCTCACCGCCGCCATCCTGGCCATTGTTTTCAGGGTCAACCTGCCGGTGGCGGTGGTGACCACCTTCTACACCAACCCCATCACTTGGGGCCCGTTGATCCTGGCCGCCTATGCCATCGGCAGCTGGGTCACCGGCGGCAACGGCGCCCCCGCGGCGAACCTGGATTTCGACTGGTCAAGCCAGAGCTGGACGGATTTCCTGCCCGCCTTCTGGCACTGGCTGCTGGGTCTGGGCGAAACCTTTCTCATCGGCAACCTGATCCTGGCGACCAGTCTCGCCGTACTGGGCTATCTGCTGGTCCAGCTTGGCTGGCGCCTCTACCTGCTGGCCTATCTGCGCCGGCGCCGCCGGCGCGTCACGCCGCGCGCCTAATCCCGCTCGCTGGGCACCGTCACCGGATAGCCATTGCTCAGGGCGGTGAGGAACACCTCCAGGTCGGTATAGGCCCGGCTGCCGGGCAACAGGGGCTGGACCCGGGTGTCCAGGTTGCATTCGATGAAGCGCAGGTGGAGGGGCTGCAACTGGTAACGGGTGCGGTAGACCGGATAGTGGGCGGCATCCCCGTATGGCGTGGTCACCACGGTGCCGCGCAGGTGCAGGCCGATGTGGTGGGTGTGGCAGGAGGAACAGGCCAGGTTGAGCTTGCCCGCGCGCATGTGGAAGAGCTTGCGGCCCCGTTCGAAGGCGTCCCGCATGACTCCCTTGGAGACATCGATGTGGATAGGCATGCCGTTGCTCTTGCTGGCGACGAAGATGGAGACGGCGCTGTTGTCGTAGCTGCCGTTTTGCAGCACGCGGCCCTCCTTGCCGGCGCACAGTTCGATGACCTCCTCAAGACCGGCGATGCGTTTGAGATCGGCGCGGTAGATGGGATAGCGGGCACGCAGACCCTTGAGGCCGACCTTGGACGCGCCCAGGCACTTGGCGAAGCGCCCCGTGCCGTTGAGTTCCCGGAACAGGGCCTCGCCCCGGTCGAGGGCGAAATGGCCGCCATGGACCGAAGCGTTGAAGGGCGGATCCATGAACTTCCAGTTCATCTTCCAGTTGTGCTCCGGGTCGCCGGCCATGCGCCAGTCCAGGTTTTTCGGATCGGCCCAGAAGCGGTAGCTGCCGGAAAGCTTCAAATCGCCGCGTACATGGGGCTCGTATTTCTCCAGGGTGTCGAATTCCCGATAGGGCTCGGCGGCCGTGACAGACATCGCGAAACCGGCAAGCAGGCAGAACAGGAAGGGGATTCTCACGGTGGCCTCCTCACTCGATGCTTTGCAAATAGGCCACCAAGTCGCGGATATCCTGCTCGGTGAGGATGTTGTTGGCCCCATAAGGGGGCATGACCGTCTGGGGGTTGATCACCCGGGCGTCGTAGATTTGTTGGTAGATCGCCGCGTCCGGGTAGTTGAAGAGCTTGTAGCGGGCCAGGGTCGGCCCCACGGTGCCGGGCCACTCCTCGCCGGGAATCTGGTGGCAGACCACGCAATAGCCCTTGTCGGCGCGCTGGGCGATCTCCCTGCCCCGGGCCGGATCGCCATTGAGGGGCGGGCTCAGCTTCACCTTGCGCGGCTTCACCGTGGGCCGTTTCTCCTCGTGGCTCATGGTGGGCCAGGCGGTGAGATCGCGCTTGAAGGGCACCCACTCCAGACGGCCGCTGTTCACCACCACCTTGGGCTCCAGGGTCTTGGTGGGGGCGGCGGGATTCACCGCCGCGTCGGGCGGCAGGCCGGCGCCCAATGCGGGCAAGGCAATGACCAGGCCCAACCAGGCCAGGATTCGTGGATCACACATGTTGTCTCCTTTTCCGGATCGTGGTCCGGGGGCGAGTCCTCGGGGACTCTGCGTATACAGTCGGAAGATTACTCCAATACGCCGTCGTTGAGCCGAAGCACGCGGCCCATGCGGCCGGCCAGATCGGGATCGTGGGTGACGATGAGGAAGGCGGTGTCGTGCCGGGCCGACAGGTCCATGAGCAGATCCTGGATGCGGGCGGCGTTGTGCCGGTCCAGGTTGCCGGTGGGCTCGTCCATGAGCACGCAGGCGGGCCGGGTGACCAGGGCGCGGGCGATGGCGGCGCGCTGGCGCTCGCCCCCGGAAAGCTCGCCGGGCCGATGCTCCAGGCGGTGGCCCAGGCCCACTTCCTCGAGCCAGCGCGCCGCCTCGGCCAGGGCTTGGGCCTTGTCCTGGCGGCGGATCAGCAGAGGCATGGCCACGTTCTCCCGGGCGGTGAATTCCGGCAGCAGGTGGTGGAACTGGTAGACGAAACCCAGGGCCCGGTTGCGCAGCGCGCCCCGCTCCAGCTCGGAAAGGGCCCAGAGGGATTCTCCCGCGACCACGACCTCGCCCGCGTCGGGCCGGTCCAGGCCGCCCAGCACGTGGAGCAGGGTGCTCTTGCCAGTGCCGGACGCGCCCATCACGGCCACCCTTTCCCCCGCCGACAGGGCGAAATCCACGCCAGTCAGCACCGGCACCTCGGTCTTGCCCTGCCAGTAGCTCTTGCGCAGCCCCGCGCAGGAGAGGGCCACCCTGCCCGCCTCACTCATAGCGCAGGGCCTCCGCCGGCTGGATGTTCGCCGCCCGCCAGCTGGGATAGAGGGTGGCCAGGAAGGCCAGCACCAGGGCCACGCCACCGATGGTCCAGACATCGGGCCAGTTCAGTTTCGAGGGCAGTTCGGAGATGTAGTAGACGTCGGCGGGGAAGAGATCCATGCCCACGGCCTTCTCGATCCAGGGCACCACGGTTTCCACGTTGAGGGCCAGCAGCACGCCGGAGACCACGCCGGCCAGGGTGCCGATGACGCCGATGAGGCTGCCCTGCACCATGAAGATGGCCATGATGCTGCGGGGGCTCGCCCCCAGAGTGCGCAGGATGGCGATATCCGCCTGCTTATCGGTCACCGCCATGACCAGGGTGGAGATGATGTTGAAGGCGGCCACGGCGACGATAAGGGTGAGGATGATGAACATCATGCGCTTCTCGATCTGCACCGCCTGGAAGAAGTTGGCGTGGCTCATGGTCCAGTCGGAAAGGTAGTAGTCGCCTCTCAGGGTTCTGGCCAGTTCCCGCAGCACCCAGGGCGCCCGCTCCATGTCGGCCAGCTTCACGCGCAGGCCGGAGGCGCTGTCGCCCAGGCGGTAGAGTTTCTGGGCATCCTCCAGATGGATGAGGGCAAGACCCGCGTCGTACTCGAACATGCCCATCTGGAAGATGCCCACCACGGTGAACTGCTTGATCCGGGGCAGCATGCCGGCGGGGGTCACCACGCCCTGG
>WBZL01004477.1_pt1 | contig 12069 bp, 7 predicted proteins | sample 5204291 | NCBI WGS metagenome assembly WBZL01 (sample SAMN12344345, study PRJNA552823) | activated sludge metagenome | biome: Activated sludge suspended growth; feature: Nitrification reactor; material: Wastewater; isolation source: activated sludge from nitrification reactor of wastewater treatment...
CCCTTGTTCTACAAGGACAACTTTTATGCCAAGCAATGCAGCTTCAAGCCTCAAACTATCAGAGATCGCCTCTACCGCAAATTTTGACGCAGAATAGGCTCCCAAAAAAGGACTAGACTGGAGTCCGGACACTGAACTGATGTTGATTATTCTGGCATTATCGGACATCATTAAAGGGAAGCACCGCTGAGTAACGTCTAACAAACCTGTTACATTGATCATCATTTGTCTATTGAAAGACTCCATTGGCAAGTAGAGCATCGGTCCCGCAACAGCTATTCCGGCATTGTTGATTAATCCGTAGATTTTGTCAGATTTCAGGAAATCTTTGATTTGTTCAAAAACAAGCTCAACACTCGAAGGATCAGTAAGATCCATTTCAAACAAATGAAGGTGATCTAGTTCCTTGGTCCACCTGGGAGCTGACTTTGTCTTCCTCACAGTACCTAGAATGAAATATCCACGCTCGTGGAAAAATCTAGCAAGATGAGCCCCGATACCCGTAGAAATGCCGGTAATAAGTAAAATTCTCCTCATCTGCCGGCCCAATTGTTATTGATTGCCTCCATTTCGTATTAACTTTGCCAATATATGGAGAGTTTTTGGAACATTAGGGTGGTGCATTTCTTTTTTATATTGACGGTTGCCTGCAACAGAGAAAAGTATATCAGCCACGATGCGTTACAAGGAGATTGGCATTTAGTTGAAGCTTATCGAGGCGACAAAAAAACAATGACTATGTCTGGTGCTTTTTTCAATTTCGATGAATTCATTTTAACTTCCAACTTTCTGGGAGAGATTGTTCAATACGAGTATAAATTGAGCAAGAACATAATTGATATCTCTAAGCCTCAGGCTTTTCAGATTCAGTTAAAAACCCTCGATTCCGGAAAACTCGAAATGAAAACTCAAGTTCAAAATCTTGCATTCACTTTTATCGTCGAAAAAAAATAAATGGATCAGGATGCAAAGACAAAAGGGCAATAGTCAAACTACAAACCTATCTTTTATCATCTTTTTTTTGTGTAGTTTCATCTGCAAATTAAGTGCTGCGGAATTTTTTGTACAGCCTGTGGTATTTTGTCAGGACAATATAGCCTACATCGAGATCTCCTACGTTTTGAAACCTTCAAGCTCTTCTTTTGTCATTGCAAATGCGAAGAAATATTTTCAGCTTTCCGTTTTTTTGAGAAATAAAATGGGAATTTCAAAAGCTGAGAAATTTCAAATCAGTTGCGAAGATCCTAAATCCGGTACCATCCATCTCATGAGGTGGGTTGTTGACACCGGTGATTATGTGCTGGAATCTCATCTCTTGGAAAGCGGTGATAGTTTGAATGAACTCTTTTTGAAAAACGACATTCAAGTCAGACCCTGTGACAAAATTGCTTTATCTCAAATACAATTACTGTCAAAAGTGTCAAATCTTGACAAATGTACCTTGCCAAATTGCAAAAATGGTTTCTACTTTGAACCATTGTTGCAGCATACATTGTATAAAAATCAATATAAATTAATTTCATACGTCGAATCCTATCAGGCACCAAATTCCATCAAAGAAAAATTAATGTACAGGTACTCTGTCGATAAGATCGATAGCATCGGAACCAGAACAAACACATTGGAATGGTACAAAAAGAGACCTTGGCAAACCCGCGACATCCAACTTTCTGAACAAGATATTAGTTCGCTTGCATCGGGAGAATATTACTTGAAAGTTGAATTGATGAATGCCGAAAAAAAAGTGATAGATCAGACTGAACAACTTTTTTCAAGAATCAATCCTTTTTGGGATAGATTTTATGCGACGGATGGAGATCAGTCAGAAGAAAAATTGTTTTTCCAAAATATGAAACCAGATAGTGTAATATACGCAGTTAAGGCGATGAAACCAATTTTGTCCAGTGGGGAAATTGGAGCTTTGGACTATCTGACAAAACTCAATAAAATTAAAGAATTAAAGATATTTCTATATCAAAGTTGGAAAGAAAGAAGCGAAACAAGACCGGTGGAGAGTTTCCAAAGTTATATGTCTTTGGCAAGAGCAGTAGACAAAAAATATAATGGTGGTTTTGGATACGGATTTGAGACGGATAGAGGATTTATCATTTTGAGATACGGCAATCCAACTGAAATAATTTCTGAAGAATATGAGAATGGTGCATATCCTTATGAAATATGGAAGTATTCCAAACTTGGAACAACTGGTCAAACACGTGTTACATTTTTATTTTATAATCCCGATCTTGCCGGTTCAGATTATCGTCTGCTTCACTGTAATGCAATAGGTGAGAGATTTAATCCACTGTGGGAAAATGAATTGTACAAAAATGCGAGAGAAGAATTCAGAGAAAATGATCCGCTTGCACCAGCAAATATCTCTGATAATTTCAACCGTAGAGCTAAAGATTATTTTAAGTATTAAAAATTAAATTATTTCAAAAACCGCATATTCAAATTTATTTATGATTTTATTAGATGGCAATCAATTGTCAAAAACAATCCGAAAAGAAATATCAGATAAAGTAAGAAATTTTTGTCAAACTGACATCAGACCACCACATCTGGCAGCAGTATTACTGGGCGACAATCCCGCAAGTGAAGCGTATGTCCGAAACAAAATCAAGGCTTGCGAAGAAGTTGGTTTTGCTTCCACACTGATCAAAAAACCTGCGTCTACCACAGAGGAGGAGTTACTTGAAATCATTTACAAACTCAATACCGACAATCAGATTGATGGGTATATTGTCCAACTACCTCTTCCCAGGCACATCAATGAGGATCATGTAAACCTGGCTATCAATCCTGAAAAAGATGTCGATGGATTTCATCCAAACAATTTTGGAAGAATGGCACTTGGTCTGCCTGCATTTCATCCTGCGACGCCAGCCGGTATCATGATGATGCTGGACAGATATGGTATTGAAACCGAAGGTAAACATTGTGTTGTGCTTGGAAGAAGCAATATAGTGGGTACACCAATCTCACTCCTGATGTCAAAGAAAACAAAACCTGGGAATGCCACTGTATCCATTGTGCATAGCCGTTCCGAAAACTTGATTGGATTTACCAGATCCGCAGATATACTCATTGCTGCTTTGGGAATTCCATTTTTTGTAAAAGAGGATATGGTAAAATCAGGTGTTGTAGTCATCGATGTTGGTATAAACCGAATCCAGGATCCTTCTGCTCCAAAAGGATCGAGATTGGTCGGAGATGTGGATTTTGATGGTGTGAGTAGAAAAGCTTCGGCGATCACTCCGGTTCCCGGCGGAGTTGGGCCAATGACGATCACTGCTCTGATCAGCAATACCTGGGATGCTTACAAGAGGAAGCAGTTCTAAAGCTTTAAATCAAAGCAGGACCATATGATTGAGGTTTACAATGATCAGTTTTTTATGAAGCAGGCATATGCTGAAGCATTGAAAGCTAGAGATGCCGGTGAAGTTCCCATTGGTGCAGTGTTGGTTTTTAAAAAGCAAATCATCGCTCGTGCACATAACCAAACTCAATTGCTGCAAGATGTCACTGCCCACGCAGAAATGCTTGGAATAACCGCGGCTTCAAATGGAATTAATGCAAAGTATCTCAAAGACTGTACTTTGTTCGTTACGTTAGAGCCCTGTGTCATGTGCGCTGCTGCATTAAGATGGGCACAGATATCAAAATTAGTATATGCTGCTGAAGATCCAAAGCAAGGATATATGAGATATGGTAATGAGCTGTTGCACCCCAAGACGAAAATTCATTACGGTCTCCTTTCAGATGAATGCAGTGAATTGATGCGAGAGTTTTTTAAGACCCGGAGAAAGAAGGCATAAAATTAATATTTTGTTAAAGGATCAGCCTCCAAAAGTTAAAGTGATTTAAAATTAAATTTGGATTAAACGATTTAACCAAAAAACACTCTAATATTGATTGAGGAAAGTAGGATTTGAGATTGAATGCATCAATCAGACTTTTGTCAGTTCGTATTTGAAATCATGTGTTCAGTATTTTTAAAATTAAAATTTTTTTTCCAATGAAATTTAAAACCACTATTTTATCAGCGACAATGTTTGTACTGATGATGGCATCTTGTAGCCCAAACTTAAGTACTTTCAATCAAAAGCTTTATGAAGAGAATCAATGGTCTGAGGAGGAACTGAAAAAAATTCAATTCTATCTTTCGGATGACATTATACTGACGAGAGTGTTTGAAAAGGGTGAAACACAAATTACAAATGGCAAGATAAAAACAATCAATGGTCAACAAATAGAAGAACTTAGATTTAAGAAAGGTACCCCAGGTGTTTTTTTGTTTTCTCCAAAAGAGAATAGATTTGCGATAAGTTTTGAGAATAGTGTTGAACCAAGTTATTTGATTTTCGGACCAAATCCTAAATTCGGAAATCGATATGCACTATTTGGAAAAGAGTGGAATAGAAATTCAGGTCAGGTGACTTATCAGGACAAAGTGTACAATACATCGACAAGTTCTGCCTGGACTACATTGATGGTGGACCTCACCAGAATAAAAAAGAGCCAGGTTTCAAGAAAAACTGCTGAAGGTAGAGTAGTGGAATAGAAGCAGATTTTTTGTTTAGAGGAATATATTTAAAAGTTTCAAACAAACTGAGCCTGTCTTTCATTTAAGGGAAGATGGGCTCTTTGTTTTAATTTGATAGAAAGTTTATATTTTCAGTTTGTTAGTAAAGATAACTTTGTTCCGAAAGAATACAATTTAGAAATTTTAATTTTTCTTATGGAGATGGAAATATTCTGAATTGTCAACATTATATTTGGAATGGAGTATTCTCTTCATTGTGTGAATTGCAAGAAAGAGAAATGATCAATACCCCAAGCGAGACTTTTTAAAATTGAAAACAGCCTAATCATTGAGCACTTTTAATAATAAAGGGTAGTGAAATCATTTTTCAGTATTTCAAGCATTCCTAAGATTTCATATCTTGTGTAAGATTGATGAATATGTTTTTAATTTAGGAATGGAAATGAGGCTTTAATTTTCTGGCTATATCACTGCATGCAGGAGTTCGAAAATTGGAGCAAGACATTTTATTCAGATTTTAGCACAAATTTGCAATGTATGTTAGTTCACTTGAATAAGCTTTTTCGGAATTACTTTCAGTTCATTTTGATATTCATAGTAGTATTGCCTTTTAAAGGAGTGGCTCAGCTTCACGACCAAAATTGGATCATAGGAAGTGGTGAGCCTTACAAGAATCCTATCCCCGGTGCCAGTGGAGAAGGTATCATGCAGTTTTACTTCGGACCTGAGCTGAGCATACTCCTGGATAGCACTATCGACAACAGTTGCTATACTTCCTTTACCTGTGCTTGTATCTCTGATAAGGATGGCAGACTGGTGGCTTATACCGATGGGCACAATATCTTTGACAATCGGCATGAGATCATGCTGGGCGGAGATACCATCAATCCCGGTAATTTTTGGGCAGGAACCTTAGGCGGAAGTTACCCTCTGAGTGACGGAGCCATCTTTCTACCAATTCCTGGAAAAAAATCCGAGTACATATTATTGCACAAAAGGATTGAATTTGGAAAAGTAGAGGGCAGACTGCCACAGTACAAGTGTGACAGGCTGTACTTCAGCAGTTTTCACTATGACGATCATCTGGGGAGGTATGTCGTCTCCGAGAAGAACAATGTACTGATCGAAGGTGAAATTGCCGAAAATGAATTTGCCGTCGCAAAGCATGCCAATGGGAGGGATTATTGGGTGGTAGCTCGGAGGATAGGCAGACCTTCGTATTATTTTATCCTGGTGGATTCATCAGGAGCGCATCTTCATCACGAGCAGCAAGTTGGTACTGCTTTTATATTCGACGATCTGAATGGCAATATGATATTCAATCGCGAAGAGAATATGCTGGCCAGAGTGATCCCGGAAGAGGGGGTGGAGTTGATGGAGTTTGACCTATGCAAGGGATTGTTTTATAATCCAAGTATCCAGATCTTTCCGGATACCTTCCTGATCAACGGCAACGTCGCATTTTCGCCCAATAGCCGCTACCTGTATGTCAACTCCATACTGCATATCTATCAGTACGATATATCTCAGAGATTTAATCGAAGATACAAGCCCATTCTGGTAGGCAGCTGGGATTCAGTATTGATCGAAGATACCTATAGTACTCTTTTCTTTGTCGGCAGGCTCGCACTGGATGACAAGATCTATTATACCGTGTTCGGAACGAATGGATATTATATGCATACGATGCATCGTCCGGATGCTTATGGAAAGGCCTGTGATTTCCGAAACCATGATTTTCGTTTACCTAATTATATGAATGGAGGACTTCCTTTTTTTCCAAATTTTCGCAATGAGCGGCTATCAGAGAGTGACTGCGATAGCCTGAGTCAAGCCTCGTCTATGGCTGCAGGACATTACTATTATAATACCCTCTGCCGAGATCAAATACGTCTGAGTTCTTCTGATCCTGACAAACAGTATCAGTTGGAGCTAAGACTCTACAATATGGAAGGAAAGTTGTGTTATCATAGAGACTTTACACTACAGGAAGAAATTAATTTTAACTTAGCAGGTGTCCTCCCAGGCATATATATATTACAATTGTTTGAAGGAGGCCAATTAAAAAATATAGATAAAATTGTAGTGAGTTACTAATTCGTTATTTTGGTGATATGGAGTAAATTTCTGCATTTTGAAAACATTCAATTTAATGCTTAAACCAGGCAACACTATACACTTGCATTAAAATAGATCTACTTTGAAAGCTTGTATCCTTTTGAGTTAAACAGTGACTGAATCTCAAATTGGGTTGTATCGGTTCGATTTGCACTGTCGTCTTTTGCCAATATGAATTGATTTCTAATGGCAATCATCATGGAAAAATTCAGGAGAATCGGTCGATTTTCAGGTCCTGCAAAGCACACTCTCCCCGACTGGTTTGATATCAAATATTAAGGATTTTCATCATAAATAAAAATGTACACATATTTATTACAATTATTTATAAATGATTGTATGTCAAATATTTAATATTACATCGTGCTCGATAACATATTATAAAAATAAACGAATTATAAAAATTTGGTATGTATTTTGAGTGACTCTCTATACCTGATAAGTTCAGGTTGCAATTACTCAGCGAACCAAAAAAAGTGTTACATGAACCGATTTGTTACTTTACTCATCCTTTTTCACTGGATATCCGTCCAGTCTTATGCTTCAACATCCGGCTCTGAGCCGGCAGTAGGAGTACTTTCCGAAATCGCCTGCAACGATCTGGTCAATATTTCGCTGGACACAAACTGTATGGCAACAGTAACAGTACCAATGTTGCTTCAAGGAAACATCGGGCCGATCTCTGATTATACGATACACTTGAAGTATAATGGGCAGCCTCAAAATGATTTGATCTTAGGCCAACAAGATGTCGGTCATGTGATTGATTTTACCGTATGGCACCTACCCTCAGGCAATAGCTGTTGGGGAAAAATCAAACTTGAAGAAAAGTATCCACCACAAATGGAATGCAGGCAAGATACCGTGAGATGCAATATGGCTACGACAGTGGGCGCTGTTGGTTTTCCAATTCCTTCCTGGATTGAACCTTCAACAAGCGTAGTTTACGATATTGTCAACCCAAACAGGTTTTTTGTTTATGGATGGGATAAATGTGGAGTAGTCATCTTAAGTTATTACGACCAGATCGTAAAACATGACTGTTCTTATGATTGTATAGCGACAATTTATAGAAATTGGACAGCGGAGGATGTCAATGGTAACGTGAGCAAGTGTACACAGACTATTTGCATCAGACAACCTCAAACCATAGATCTGAATACATTATATGATTATGATGGGATTTCAAGACCCCATTTGAGCTGTGATGGTGTATTTCCAAAGTTGGAGGATGGTAATCCCTCTCCGGAATATACAGGTCATCCTGTACCTGAAGCTTGCGGTTCTTTTGTGGCAACCTATGATGATTTGAGGATAGACATATGCGAAGGTTCGTATAAGGTGATTCGTCGCTGGACTATTTTAAATTGGTGTACAAAAGAAATTATCCAACACAATCAACTGATCAAAGTCATCGACGACAAAGGTCCCAAATTTCAAAGTCCGGCTGATTTTACTGTAGGGATGGAACCATACAGCTGTGGTTCTAATGGCATACTTCCATCTCCACTCAATGTAGAGGATTGTGCCGGATGGAGGTACGATATTTTTGTAAAACTTAGTCAAGATGACGAATTAGCTCCATTGACAAAAGATTATGTGATATATAATTCTTTCGATAAACATTATCATTTGAAAGGAGCTCCTCCTGGAAGAGTTTGGTTGGTTTATGTTTTGACTGATAGTTGTGGTAATTCGTCAAGGGATACCACTGAGGTTGGCGTAGTAGATGATCTTCCACCTGTAGCGATATGTGATCAACGCACAGTAGTCACTTTATCAGGAGATGGTTTTGCAAAATTGTTTGCAAACTCTCTCGATAATGGATCTATAGATAATTGTACGCTGGATTCTTTTGCAGTGAGAAGGATGACAAATTCATGTAGCCTGGATACCAGTTTCAGGGAATACGTAGAGCTTTGTTGTGAAGACGTAGGAGATACTGTGATGGTTTCATTCATGGCTGTAGATGAATATGGCAATAGTAATACATGTATGGTTCAGGTGATCGTTCAGGATAAATTACCGCCGGTTATTGTACCACCGACAGACATTACAATCAATTGTGACTACCCATATGATTTGAATCATCTTGAAGAATTCGGATCTCTCAGAACCAGTGAAAGCGATCGCAAGCAGATTATAATCAAAGATCCAATTTATAGTGCTGTTGGATTCGTTGCAGGAATAGATGGACTTGTAAAGGATAATTGTACCTTGAACTACAGAGATACATTTGAGACAGATATTCAATGTCACCAGGGAGTAATTCGAAGGTATTTCTATGCAGAAGATAAGCAAGGACAAGTAGCAACTGCAGTGCAAAACATATATATCGTCAAAACTTATTTATTCAATCAAAACGGAAAGGATATAGAATTTCCTCAAGATGCAATAATCAGGACTTGCAGAAATGTACAAACAGATCCAAAGAATACAGGCGAACCAATTTTTTATAACGCTGGTTGTGCACAAGTACTGTCAACACATACCGACACAAAATTGGTATCGCAAGATAGTGCATGTTATAAAATAATTAGAAAATGGAGAGTGATCGATTGGTGTCAATACGATCAACGTACAGGAGCAGGGCAATGGGAAGGCACGCAAGTCATTCAAGTTAAAAACTCTGAAGCTCCAAACATTTTCTCCTGTCAGGATACCATATTCAACGACAAGGAAGCATACAGAGATCCGATTTCAAATTTATGTTACGGCCATTATGATATGACCGCGCTTGGAGATGACGATTGTACTCCGGAGGTCGAATTGATTTGGTCCTATAAGATTGATATTCATGATGATGGCACATATGAACCAGAACAAAAAGGATCCAGAGCTATGGGTGTACTTCCCGTAGATACTCATCGGATCCGTTGGATCGTTCAAGATAAATGCGGGAATTATTCTCAGTGTGACAGATTATTTGTGATACGTGATGATAAGAAGCCAACACCATATTGTAAAAGCGGTATAGTGACAGTGGTGATGCAGACTAATGGTCAGGTCTTGGTAAAAGCAATCGATCTTGAACAAAATAGTTTTGACAACTGTACAGAGCATTCAAAACTTGTATTTTCTTTTTCATCTGATACAACGATCAAAACCATATTATATACCTGTGATAGTCTTGAAGGACAAACTGTAATCAACAAGACTGTACGGCTGTATGTTACAGATGAAGCTGGCAATCAAGACTTCTGTGAAACATTCGTAAGAATTCAGGATAATAATAATGCTTGCAACAACACAGGCATTGTGGTTTCAGGAGGAATTTTCAATATGCGCAATGAGCCAATGCTCGGAGCTCAGGTGTCTGTGGAACGATCATCAGATCATCAAATCTTGTATTCAGTACTTTCAGATGGGGCAGGAGAATATACATTTCAAGATGTGAAAGCGGCTTTATTTGAAATAAATGCAGAAATGGGTGACTATATCACAAATGGAGTAACTACTTATGATATAGTATTATTGCAAAAACATATTCTAGGGATTTCAGAAATAAAAGATCCTTTCAAGTTGATGGCAGCTGACGTCAATAAAACAAATAATCTTACTGCAAGAGACATCAGTGAAATCAGAAAAGTAATCTTGGGAGTAAGCAGCCAGTTTTCGGGAGTTCCTATATGGCAGTTTGTTGACAAAAGATTCAAATACAATCAACAAGTGGGTTGGACCAATGCTCCAAATAAAATATTGAGCAGCAGTCTGAATGGTATTTATAAGGATGTAGACTTTGTTGGGATTAAAAGTGGTGATATAGATCAGTCAGCTAATTTTGGTAATCAAAATGCAATCGTACGACAGAATGAAACTCGCACCTGGAAGTTAATCAAGGAAGAAAATAACCATCGTGTTGCCGTCGTGTCTACGCAGAAGCAATTGATTTCAGGATTCCAGTTAGCACTCCAGATAGGATCAACTCAAGCTTATAATTTGGAAAGTGGAAAAATTCAAATCTTGTCAGACGATTATCTTGAGCTTCAGCAGCAGTTGAGAATATCATGGGCGGCAAAATCAGATGTATCGGTAGAAAAGGACGAGGTGCTGTTTTATATAAAATCATCCGGCTCATCAGTACCTTCATTTGAACTCAGCGAAATATGGATGCCGGCACAAGTATATGATGCTGCCGGAAATCAATACTCGATTAAGTTGATTTCGAATGAAGGGTATCAGGAGAAAATTGGATCATTGGTTTTATACCAAAATACACCTAATCCATTTTCTCTGAGTACCACGATTAATTTTGAAATAGATGCGGACTGTGAGGCTAAGTTGGAAGTATTTTCCATGACCGGCAAGAAAGTATTGTCAAGAATGATGCAAGCAAAAGCGGGAATCAATCCACTTATCATACTCAAATCAGATCTTGACGGCTCAGGAATGTTCTATTACCAGATCGAAGCAAAGGGTCAGAAAAGAGCTCAAAAAATGATATTAATAGACTGATAATCAGTCATTCATCTAAGCGCAGGATCAGTTGAAAAACAGTTGATCCTGTTCTTTTTTGAAAAATATATAGAAAAAAGTTTAATATTTATTTTTTTTATTTGAAATACTTTATACTTTTGCGTCAATCACCAGCTCAAGGTGTATCCCATTTATAGGATTCTGTAGGACAGAATAAAATTTAGCAAAACAGGTCTTTTAACGAAGGTCTATTAAAAGCGAATTTTATTAAACTACACATATTTTTTATAATGGGAAATCTACAGCGTTTACACGTATACCAGCAACTAAGGTGCAGGTATAATCAGCAAACAAGTTTTCTTTTTCCACTTTTCTTTCTTGTTTTTTCCGGTTCACTATTTTACAATGACATCAATGCTCAGTGCACTATTGTACCGGGTACGATTTCCGGTCAGGTAGTATGGGACAAAAATTATAATGGTATAAAAGATGCTTCAGATCAAGCTCTTTCCAATATCAAAGTGATTGCAGTTGCACCATCTGGAAACACATTGGCAGAAGCTTATACGGCTAATGATGGTTCTTATAAGTTGACTGGATTGAAGGATGGAGATAATTATCTGATAGAAATATCAAAACCCGGATGGTTGGAATATTCTTTATCAGGAGCAGATTATATTTCTGATATCAGAATCCAAACAGCCCCAGCTTGTAATATTTTATTTGGATTGTTTGACCCTTCATACAATGGTGGTGGATTGTTGAGTGATTTGGCAGTAAGCTGCTTCGTTCAAGGTGAATCCAATTCACAGGCTAGTGGTGAAACATTGGTGAGACTTTCCCAAAGCTTTAAAACCACGACTCCGATTTCAAAAATTGCTATGCATTCTCAAACCGGTGCGGTATGGGGACTCGCATATAAAAAATCAAGCAACCAATTGTTTTCTTCTGCTTTTGTAAAAGTAGGCACCGGGCTAGGTGCTCTG
>WBZL01004479.1_pt1 | contig 12068 bp, 8 predicted proteins | sample 5204291 | NCBI WGS metagenome assembly WBZL01 (sample SAMN12344345, study PRJNA552823) | activated sludge metagenome | biome: Activated sludge suspended growth; feature: Nitrification reactor; material: Wastewater; isolation source: activated sludge from nitrification reactor of wastewater treatment...
AGTCATTGAAAATTGCATTTCGCTGCTGCAACAAGCATGGCTTAACAAAAATAATCAATACAATAGTCCGGCTAATACTGTCGTTGAAACTGAAGACTCTTTCAGAATCGACAGAAAACAATCCAATGAAGACGCCCCCATTCACATTGAATTACCTTCAGAAACGTTTGCAAAAACCGAACGTGTTGTAAAGGAAAAGCAAAAATCAATTTTCACCAGTTCTTCAGAAACATTGCTACCACCATTGCATTTACTCGACGAGCCGGAAAAAGACATCGAAGTTTTAACAAAAGACGCCTTGGAGAGTGTTTCGCGCTTGATCGAGAACAAACTCAAAGAGTTTGGCGTAACAGTTAAAGTCGTCGCAGCTTATCCAGGACCGGTAATCACGCGTTATGAAATTGAACCCGCAGTAGGTGTCAAAGGCAGCCAGATCATTAATCTGATCAAGGATCTGTCACGGGCGCTGACTGTTGCCAGCATCCGTGTCGTAGAGACGATACAGGGAAAAACCACAATGGGCCTGGAAATTCCTAACCCGAAACGCCAGATCGTACGTTTAGTAGAAATTCTCAGCTCACAATCCTATATCAATACAGCATCGCCGCTGACCCTTGCTTTAGGCATGGACATCAGCGGACGACCAATCGTATCCGATCTGGCGAAAATGCCGCATGCACTGGTTGCAGGAACAACCGGCTCGGGAAAATCAGTGGCCATAAATGCTTTCATATTAAGCCTGATTTATAAAAGCACTCCGGAACAAGTACGCCTTATTCTGGTTGATCCAAAAATGCTGGAACTTTCCGTTTATGAGGGTATCCCGCACCTGCTGACTCCGGTTGTAACGGATATGAGCGAAGCTGCCAGCGCATTACGCTGGTCAGTCGGCGAAATGGAGCGCCGTTACAAACTGATGTCGTCGCTGGGTGTGCGTAATTTGAACGGCTATAATCAGAAAGTGCGTGAAGCCGCCAAGAATGAAGAACCTTTATTTAATCCACTGACAGCGCAGCACGACACACCAGAGCAACTTGAAGAACTGCCACTCATTGTTGTTGTAATTGACGAACTGGCGGATTTAATGATGGTGGCAGGTAAAAAAGTGGAACAATTAATCGCCAGACTTGCACAAAAGGCTCGTGCGGCAGGTATTCATCTGTTACTTGCAACACAACGTCCTTCGGTTGACGTGATTACCGGGTTGATTAAAGCCAATATTCCGACCAGAATTGCATTTCAGGTATCCAGCAAAATTGATTCCCGCACGATCCTGGATCAGTCGGGCGCGGAAACTCTGCTTGGGCAGGGTGACATGCTTTATCTGCCGCCTGGCACCGGTTTTCCTCAACGTGTACATGGCGCCTATGTTGCGGATCATGAAGTGCATAAAGTCGTGGAGTATCTCAAAGAACTCGGTGAACCCTGTTATATCGAGGACATACTGCATACCGGAGACGAGGAAAACAGCGCCGAAACACTTGGCGATAGCACAAAACAAAATGGCGGAGAAACCGATCCGCTTTATGACGAAGCTGTGCAGATTGTACTTAAAACCCGGCGGGCTTCGATCTCACTGGTGCAAAGAAATTTGCGCATCGGCTATAATCGTGCGGCACGCCTCATTGAAGACATGGAACGCGCCGGACTGGTATCAGCCATGCAAGGCAATGGAAATCGCGAAGTACTTGTTCCAGCTCGCAATGATTAATTTCTGACTTCGGGCCATTGTTGATAGTATGAATCTTTCTTTTCTTCGCAGTATATTTCTTTTGTGTGTTCTATTGACATGCCTGTCAAACAGCGTATCGGCAACGGCTATCGACAATTTGAAACTTTTTATTCAGCAGACGCAGACTGTGCAGGCTCACTTTTCCCAGGCATTGGCGGATAGAAACACACGCATAATTCAAAGATCCAGCGGCATAATGCAGTTTGAACGCCCTGACAAATTCCGATGGATTTATAAAACACCTTATGAGCAATCCATTATCGGTGATGGTGAAAAAGTTTGGTTTTACGACCATGATCTGAACCAGGTCACCGTACGTCAGTTCAACATCGCAATCGGCAGTAGTCCGGCAGCCCTGCTTGCCGGAAGCGGCACCATCGAAGAAAATTTTGAACTTGTCAACCTCGGAAAGCAGGAAGATATCGAATGGCTCGAAGCGACTCCAAAAAACAAGGACAGCACTTTTGAATTCATTCAAATGGGATTCTCGCAGCAGGGTGAACTGCAATTTATGGCGCTGCGCGATAATTTTGGCCAGACAACGTACCTTACTTTTTCCGAATTGAATAAAAACCCGAAATTACCGGATGATGCGTTCAGATTTGTACCCCCTGAAGGCGTAGACATCATCAGTGAGTAATTTATTTCCGGCATCTTCTCTACAATCGCCGCTTGCAGAGCGACTACGACCTAAAGTACTGAACGACATTATCGGTCAAGCGCATCTGCTCGGTGCGGGAAAACCGCTACGAATTGCCATTGAATCCGGAAATCCGCATTCGATGATACTATGGGGACCGCCCGGCACCGGCAAAACGACTCTTGCGCAACTGATGTCAAGCGCTTTTAATGCGGAATTCATCGCCGTTTCCGCTGTATTGTCGGGTATTAAAGAGATTCGTAACGCAATTGAGAAAGCCCAATCGATTCTGCAGCAAAATGGCCGTCACACCATACTGTTTGTAGATGAGGTACATCGTTTTAACAAATCTCAGCAAGACGCCTTTCTACCTCATGTCGAGCAGGGTCTGATTACATTCATCGGCGCAACCACGGAAAATCCTTCATTTGAAGTGAACAGCGCCCTGCTCTCTCGTGCACAGGTTTATAGCCTGACACCGCTATCCGGCACAGATCTCGCCCAGATTCTCGATCGTGCATTAAGCATTACACGCTGCCAGCAGTGTTTCAATGATGACAGTCGCAGCTTGATTATTGCTTATGCGGACGGCGATGCGCGGCGTTTGCTCAACCTTTTCGAGCAGTTAATTCTTGCCGCGGAAACGGAAAGTATCGTCGAAATTACGGCTGAATTCGTACAAAACTCGCTTTCACGCCATTCCCGTCGTTTTGATAAAGGTGGCGATGCGTTTTACGATCAGATTTCCGCACTGCACAAATCCGTTCGTGGATCTTCGCCGGATGCTGCGCTATATTGGTTGTGCCGCATGCTGGATAGCGGCACCGATCCAGATTATATTGGCCGCCGTTTGATCCGCATGGCGATTGAAGATGTCGGGCTGGCCGATCCACGCGCGCTGCAGATGACGTTGAGCGCCTGCGACACCTATGAACGATTAGGCAGTCCGGAGGGCGAGCTCGCCCTGATTCAAGCCGCTCTGTATCTATCCTGTGCGCCGAAAAGTAATGCCGCTTATATGGCGTACAAAAAAATGCAATCGTTTATTGCGCAGGATCAATCCCGTCCTGTTCCTATTCATCTGCGTAATGCACCGACTCAATTAATGCAGCAAATGGGTTATGGGCGCAATTACCGCTACGCGCATGACTATCCTGAGGCTTATGTTGCCGGTGAGAATTATTTTCCGGATGACTTTCCTGACACTCGGTTTTATCAACCCACAGAAAATGGGCTGGAAGCAAAAATCAAGGAAAAATTAAATTATCTACGCAGTCTGGATAAAAAAGTTAAAAAATCTTCTGAAGATGTATAAGATTAACATCGGTTAAAACAACCCAGCGATCTACCACGCACCCGGAGTTTTTTACATGCTCGATATTCAACTATTACGCACTGATCTTGAACGCATCACGCACAAATTGGCCAGCCGGCATTATCCGTTCCCTGTCGAGCAATTCAATCAGCTCGAACAGGAACGCAAAATCATCCAGACCCAGACCCAGGAACTACAGGCAAAACGCAATGCCGCATCTAAAAATATCGGACTGGCCAAAAGTAAGGGGCAGGATGTCTCTGAGATCCTTGCCGAAGTTGCGCATCTGGGTGATGAACTCAAACTATTTGAAAGCAAGCTGGAACAGATTCAGTCGGAATTACAGTCCATCCTGCTCGAGGTACCCAACCTGCCGCATGACAGCGTACCGGAAGGCAGTGGTGAAGAGGATAATCAGGAGATTCGGCGCTGGGGAGCGATTCCTGCTTTTGATTTCGAAATCAAAGATCACGTCAGCATCGGTGAAGGTCTGAAGATGCTCGATTTTGAAACCGCCGCAAAACTCAGTGGCGCGCGTTTCAGTCTTATGAAAAACAATCTGGCGCGCCTGCATCGTGCGCTGGCGCAATTTATGCTGGATACACATGTTCAGGAAAATGGTTATATTGAAGTCTATGCACCCTATCTGGTCAATCAAGGCAGCCTGCAAGGCACCGGTCAGTTACCAAAATTTGAAGAAGATCTATTTATCGTGTCTGCCGGAAGCAGTAAAAAGGACCCGCTGGAGCAGCATGACCATTTTTATCTAATTCCGACGGCTGAAGTGCCCATCACCAATATCGTGCGTGACGAAATCATCGCGCTTAAAGCATTGCCACTCAAATTTGTCGCGCACACACCCTGCTTTCGCTCCGAGGCAGGCAGTTATGGCCGGGATACCCGTGGATTGATACGTCAGCACCAGTTTGACAAGGTTGAGCTGGTGCATATCGTGCATCCGGACCAATCTTACGCCGCACTGGAAGAATTGGTCGGCAATGCGGAAAGGATATTGCAGAAACTAGGACTGCCCTACCGGGTTGTCGCACTATGCACGGGCGATATGGGTTTCTCCGCGGCAAAAACCTATGATATCGAGGTCTGGTTGCCCGCACAAAACACTTATCGTGAAATTTCATCGTGCAGCAATTGCGAAGCTTTTCAGGCAAGACGCATGCAGGCGCGTTTTCGCAACGAAAATGGCAAACCCGTTCTGTTGCATACTTTAAACGGTTCCGGCCTCGCTGTCGGCAGAACACTGGTCGCTGTGCTGGAAAATTTTCAGAATGCTGATGGCAGTGTTTCCATTCCTGAAGTATTACAGCCTTACATGAACGGACTTGACCGACTGCGGACAGCAGGAGGAAAATGAAAGCCGAATGATTACATTTCAAACGATGGAGTAACCAAAACATGCAGAACGAAAACAGCGAAGCGCAAAACGGACAACCAAATTCAACCGCTGATAATACCCGGATTAAAGATGACTTAACCCAGCTCGAACACGAGATACACGATGCGCTGGTGGATGGCGTCAATATCCGTGAAACCGTTCATAACCTGACCCTGCGCGCAATCAATGCAGACCGACTAAATATTGATTCAATCCGCCGCATTACAACTGCTGTAGTGAACGGTGTACATGAAGGCGCGCAAAAACAACTCGTTGCCGCATCAAATCAGACGGAAGCGGCAAAATCACAAATTACGGAAGCTGTCTCAGGTTTGGATTCCGCTCTGGCGCGCGTTGCCGAAGCAACAAAACTTGCGATGCAGGAAGCTGCCGGACGCGCTCATAAATTTTCTGACAAGGAATTAGTACGGACCAAATCGGATCTTGAAGGGCTTGAAAGCATTCTTCTCGACACGCTGCAGAATACAGCATCCGCAACCAAGGGCGTGTTATCCGATATTTTGCACGACATTGCGACACACGCTAAGAATAACGGCACAGTCGTAGGTGCGCAATTGAAGGAAACACTCGCTATTTTTGCACAACAAGCGGCATCCATCGGCCATGTCCAGCTTGACGCAGGCGCGCATCTGGCCCAATCGACAGCGGATTTTATTCAAAAAATCGCTTCAGGCGTATTATCCGGCATAAAAGACCACACACAACCGAAAAAATAACCGCTGCTGATAATCGTAATCCAATTAGCGCGCCTTACCGGTCAGGATGTTTGAAATGAACCACGGGATTACCATTTTCACAGATTTGCATCTTCTGATGCCAGTATCGGGGGCGTGTCTGACGCCAGCCTTTAACAGATAATCCATGCTGCTCCAGTCGAATCAATACAGCGCCATTGTAATCACTGCGCAGGAGCGTAGCACCGACTTGCTGATAACGCGCCACCACTTCTGGCCGTGGATGTCCGAAGCGATTCCGGTAACCGACGGTAAATATTGAGAATTCAGGATTAACATGGCGCACAAATGTCGCACTCGATGACGTAAGGCTGCCGTGATGCGGCGCGATAAGCACTGTCGAGGGCAATTTGTGCGCCGAATGTTCCAGCAATTTCTGTTCGGATTGCCATTCAATATCGGCGGGTATGAGCACACTGCCGTACTCGGTCGTGATTTTCAGCACACAACTGCTGGAATTGGTTTTACGTTGCGGATTCTGATAAATCTCAGCAGGCGGGTACAAAATTTCAAACTGCACGCCATTCCAATGCCATGACTGCCCCGCATGGCATTGAATATGTTCTCTTGTTACAAGTTGCGCTGCTTGCGCAATCGCGTGCGCCTGATCCAGTGAAGACACGAATGCGTCCACGGGCCAGGTCTGAAGAATGGATAAAGCACCACCACTGTGATCGGAATCCGCATGCGAGACGATCATTTTATCCAATTTGCGTATGCCTTCGCCGCGCAGAAAAGGAACGACCACGCGCACACCGCTGTTTGATTCATCAAATGCCGGACCGGTATCAAACAACAAGGCATGGTCATGCGTTTGCACAACGACCGCAAGACCTTGCCCCACATCCAGCACTGTCAACCACAAGGCTTTTTCGGCCGGACGGTCTGGAAACACCAGAAACAACGGTAAAATAGCCAGCAAACCCAGCCAGCGCGCGGGAAAACCAGAAAAAAAACCAAGTCCCAGACTACCAGGCAGCAATAACCAGATCACACCGGCAATCGCTGTAGCAATGGCCCAGAATGGCGGCATATGCTGTTGCCACACCGGCTGCGGTAAGGTGTTTAGCCACTGCAGGAAACTCATGACAAAATCGAGTACGCCATGCGCCAATATCAGCGGAAAATCCAACATCGGCAGTACCGAAAGCAATGTCAACGGCACCACAATCAAGCTGACCAGCGGAATGGCAATAGCATTGGCGAAGAAAGATATCAATGAAAATTGCTGAAACAATGCCAGCAATAACGGCATCAGGCCAAGCGTAATCGCCCATTGTATGCGTAACCATCCTGCCAGACGCCCTTTTGCCGTATCCACTATACCCAGGCGCCCTGCCGTTACCAGCATAATAATTGCCACCGCGCCAAATGACAGCCAGAATCCGGCGGATAGCACCGCCCATGAATCGAACAGCACCACTATGAACAAGGCTATTGCCAGCACACTGGACGGCGCAGCCATCCGATTACACCATATAGCCACAGCAATTACCGTCAACATAATAAATGCGCGCTGCGCAGGTATGGCAAAACCGGATAACAACGCATATCCGAGTGCCGCAATCACTCCCGCCACTACCCCAGCTTGCCGCGCCGGCAACCGCAACAACAAAAAACCACTACGACGCCATAATGAATAGGCCAGTCCATAGACCAGAGATGCGACCAGCGTGATATGCAGGCCGGAAATCGCCATTAAATGATTTGTGCCCGTACGTGTAAGAATTTGCCAGTGCTCTGTTGAAATCGCACGCTGATCGCCGGTCGCCAACGTTTTTAGCACACCGGTAAACAACCGGTTCTGCAGAATTTGATCGAAACGCTGCTGAATCTGCTGCCTTGTTTGCTGTAGTGTGTAAAACAGTGATAACGTTTGCGATTCCAGACGCATGTTTTTGTCAGATTCCCGAATATAACCCACAGCGCGTATATTGCGTTCCAGAGCCCATTTTTCATAGTCGAATCCATGCGGGTTGGCCGTGCCATGTGGACGTTTCAGTCGTACCGTAAGCTGCCATCGCTGGCCAGGACTTATCTCCGGTAACGATCTTATATCGCGATGGTTTGCTTTGCCGTTATACCACGACAGCGATATATACTTCGGAACATGCGCGTTTGGCGTGATAACATGTTCAACGTCAAACTCAAAAGCTGCTTTTCTGCTATCGTACCGCGGCAGACTGGATACAAAACCGGTAATTTGCACATCCCTGCCCTGCCACGCTTCGGGCAGAGCATCCGCCAGACGCCAATACGCTTTGCCAGCTGCCCAGAAATAACCACAACCCAGAAAAAACACCAGCAGCAGACAGCGACTGATAACGTGCAAATGAAGCGCCTGACTCCGCCAGCAAAAAATAACAACGACGGGCAGTGGAAATAAAAGAAATGCCAGAGGCATGGCGGGCAACTCAGCCTGCCATTGCAACAGCCCTGTCCCAAACACAAATGAGAGTATGCCAAGACGAACAGGCACGAATTGTTAAACCGAATGGTTATGAACTGGCGGAAATCCCGGATTTGTCGGGTGGTTGATGTCGGATGCTTACCGGAATATGATGCCGCCCGAAGCTGCCGTCAAAACGGTCAAAACGGCCGGAGATCAACATACCGCAGTGTCTGCAACCCCCGCTATCCGTCAACTGATAGTCCTCAATCTCATACCAGTTGCGCACAATCACCGCATGCTCACATGAAGGACAATACGTAGTATCACCTTCCTGATGATAGACATTACCGGTATAAACATATTTCAATCCCGCATTCAGTGCCGTCCTGCGCGCCCGGATCAGTGTTTCCTTCGGTGTTCCCGGTATAGCGTTCATTTTGTAATCCGGATGAAATGCACTGAAATGCAGCGGCACATTGACATCCAGCTCCTTGACAATCCAGTTGCACATGGCTTCGATCTCATGCGTGGAATCATTCAACCCAGGTATGAGTAGCGTTGTGATTTCAAACCAGACATCCGTCTCATGTTTCAGATATTTCAACGTATCCAGCACTGGTTGCAGATGCGAGCCGGTTTGTTTGACATAGAAGTTTTCAGTAAATGCTTTCAAATCAACATTGGCCGCATCCATTCTGGCGAAAAAATCACGCCGCGGTTCAGCATGGATATAACCTGCGGTTACAGCCACGGTCATAATCCCTTTGGCATGGCAGGCATCAGCGACATCCATGGCGTATTCCGCAAAAATGACCGGATCGTTATAAGTAAATGCGATACTTTTGCAACCGAGCGAAAGCGCGGTATCGGCAATTTCCTCCGGAGTTGCCTGTGCTGCCAGCTTATCAAAGCTGCGCGATTTGGAAATATCCCAGTTCTGGCAGAACTTGCAGGCCAGATTACATCCAGCCGTACCAAACGAAAGCACTTTACTGCCCGGATAAAAATGATTCAGCGGTTTTTTCTCAATCGGATCGACACAAAACCCGGAAGAGCGGCCATAAGTCGTTAACACCATGCCATCGCCGACACGGCCACGCACGAAACACGCCCCCCGTTGTCCATCATGCAGCTTGCAATCGCGCGGACATAAATCGCACTGAATACGCCCGTCACTTAATGGATGCCAGTATTTGGCAGGAAATCGTTCCGCACTGCTGATGGGTTCATCCATGATTTTGCTCCTTGATGAAGTCTGCTTCACACCATTTCTGGACGGTATAACGCGATAATTTCAAGTTGTCATCCCAGAAATCAGCGTACAAGCCTGCTTTTACTTTCAGTTGCGCTAAAAATTCTCGCGGCTGGGACAGGCTGTCCCACACCTGTGGCAGAAAGGTGCTGCGGTAAATACCATATTCCAGCATGATGCCATCCATGCCTGGCCGCAGTTGTCTTAAGGCCTCCGCTTCGCTGGCAAACCAGATGGGCTGCAATGCTGAAAGCAGTGATACTTCGATGGATATACTCTCCAACTCATCTATTGTCACCGGCAAAAAGCGGGTATCGTGCAACGCAGCCGATACTGCGTTATTTCTGACATTTTCAATGAGCGGCTGATACGCCTGCAAAGAACCGACACACCCGCGCAAACGCTCATCCTGCGTCAGCGTTATAAAGGTTGCCCCTGCTTGTTGAAGCCATTGCGCCGACAGGTCGACAGATTCATCTGCCGATACGGTGACCTTCAGTGCGTGTGCAATAGCTGCGCGCGCAATGTGCAGCAAGACTCTGCCTTGTTGATGATAATCGGTAAACTGTGTCTGCATGCCGGATTCTGTCTTATTGTTCACAAAATGCGATTGCGGCGTAACCGACAACCTGATCCCGTGTACCTGCTGTATCGCCCGAATTACGCAGATCCAGCAGAACGGGTTTCAAATGATGGCGCTGAGCCGCCACAATCAGTCCATTGATTGCTGTTCCACCACACGCCTGATCATGCGTAATAGATTGCTCTAGTTGCAAAATTGACTGAACAGTCGCTTGATCAACTTGCCGGGCTTCCACATAAGGCAAATAATGCGACAGATCGGAGCTGATCACAATGAGGGTTTCATCGCCACCCCAAACGGTATCGAGTAATTCGGCAACTTCTTGTGCTGATGCTGCTCCTACGACCAATGGTAATACCCTGAAATCGGCCAATACATACTGCAGAAACGGTAATTGCACTTCCAGTGCATGCTCCAGGGCGTGCGCTTCAGGACTGATCGTAATTTGCGGATAATTCACAATTGACTGAATCGCCTGCTTGTCGACCATAACCGATCCCAGTGGTGTGTTAAAGTAATCCGCACCAGGCAGCGCCAAACCTCTTACCGCCACACGATGCGCAGGCCCGAGTAATATGACGCGCCTGATGACCTCACGCCGGGCAATTAAAGTAGCATATGCCGTCGCCGCTATCGCGCCGGAATAGATATAGCCGGCATGTGGAACAATCAGCGCTTTTGGTGACAGCTTTTGCGGATGGGCATCGGCCATATATTGCTTTACATCGCTTGACAACTGTGGCGCATCAGAAGGATAAAAAAGACCGGCGACCGCAGGCTTGCGAAAGGTTGAGGTATGGAGATTTTTCATTACGCCCGCCCATTAATCAAACATGTCAGAGTAATGGGGATTTATTCCGTAAAATCAAGCTGCAAGAAGATTCATATTTCTTTCTTGTGCATCGATCCTGAGTTCCAGCTCACAGCATGCTGATCTGCTTCGAAATCAGCGCGTCACAAAATCCTTCAACTTATTCCTGAATAGCCAGATGCGCGATACCCGCGCTCAAATCTTTATCCTTTGCTTCCTTGCCTTCCAGTTTGATCTGTAGACGCAGTTCGTTCATTGAGTCGGCATTCCTCAGGGCATCTTCATAACTGATGAAACCGGCTTCGTAGAGGTCGAACAACGCCATATCAAATGTCTGCATACCGAGTTCGCGTGACTTTTTCATGATCTGCTTGATTTCATGCACATCACCTTTGAATATCAGGTCGGAAATCAAAGGCGAATTGAGCATGATTTCAATCGCGGCAACCCGGCCTTTGCTGTCTTTTTTCGGAATCAACCGCTGTGCGATCAACCCCCTTAAATTCAATGACAGATCCATGAGTAATTGCTGACGACGTTCTTCCGGAAAAAAATTGATAATCCGGTCAAGCGCCTGGTTTGCACTGTTAGCATGCAATGTGCCCATGCACAGATGGCCGGTTTCAGCAAACGCAATCGCATGTTCCATGGTTTCACGGTCGCGAATTTCGCCGATCAGTATCACATCCGGCGCTTGGCGCAGCGTGTTTTTCAATGCCGCTTCCCAGGACTCAGTATCGACGCCGACTTCGCGCTGGGTGATAATGCAGTTGATATGCTCATGAACATACTCCACCGGATCCTCAATGGTAATGATATGGCCATAGCTGTTTTTATTCCGATGTCCGATCAGCGCGGCCATGGAGGTTGACTTACCTGAGCCGGTGCCACCAACAAAAATCACCAGACCGCGTTTGCTCATCACGACTTCCTTGAGTACTGGCGGGAGGCCCAGCGCATCAAAATCCGGTATGGTTGTCGTAATCGTCCGCAATACCAGCCCTATCCGCTGCTGTTGAACAAAGGTATTGACACGGAAGCGTCCAATTCCAGCAGGATTAATTGCAAAATTACATTCCTTGGTCTGCTCGAATTCAGCGGTTTGCTTATCATTCATGATCGCCCGCGCCAGAGCTTCAGTATGCGCTGCGGATAAGTGCTGCTGGGACACGGGTGTCATTTTTCCATCAATCTT
>WBZL01004480.1_pt1 | contig 12066 bp, 8 predicted proteins | sample 5204291 | NCBI WGS metagenome assembly WBZL01 (sample SAMN12344345, study PRJNA552823) | activated sludge metagenome | biome: Activated sludge suspended growth; feature: Nitrification reactor; material: Wastewater; isolation source: activated sludge from nitrification reactor of wastewater treatment...
TTTGTTTTTTTTTCAAATGAGTATTATGCATACTCTTCTTTGGCCTGCTTCGCATAATCATCAATCAGCTTTCGCTGCAAATCAAAAGGCACTGCTTCGTAAGCATGAAATTGCATTTTAAATTTAGCTCGTCCTTGCGTAATGGATCGCAACGAAGAAGAATATCCTTCCATTTCTGCTAAAGGAACTTTTGCAATTATTTTTTGAAAATGTCCATCGCTGTCTATTCCTTCTACTATTGCACGTCGGCTTTGCAGGTCGCCCATTACGGCACCAGTAATATCATCGGGGCATAGTACTTCTACATGGTTCACGGGTTCCAGCAATTGTGGATCGGCCTGTTGAAAAGCTTGACGAAATGCCTGAAGACCTGCAATTTTAAATGATATATCATTACTATCCACCGGATGCATTTTTCCATCATACACACATACTCTGATATCTCTTGCATACGAACCTGTGAGTGGTCCATTCTGCATTTTTTCCATCACGCCTTTTAAAATGGATGGCAGAAAGCGGGCATCTATCGCACCCCCTACAATACAGTTATAAAAAACCAGCTTACCGCCCCAGTCAAGATCATAATGATCACGTCCACGAACATTAAGGTCACTAGGCTCCGGCATACCTTCATACCAGGGTTCTATTCTCAGAAAAACCTCGCCAAACTGTCCGGCACCGCCACTTTGTTTTTTGTGCCTATAGTTTGCATCCGATGCTTTACGGATGGTTTCTCTGTATGCAATACGAGGTTTCACAAACTTTACTTCAAGTTTATGCTGATGTTCTATTTTCCATTTGGCCACCGCTAAATGCATATCTCCCTGACAATGTATTAATGTTTGTTTCAATTCAGGCGATACTTCTACCATCAAAGTAGCATCTTCTTCACGCAACTGGTGCAATGCCTGAGAAAGTTTTTCTTCTTCCCCCTTTTTTAATGATTCAATCGCAACGGTCATATTATGAGAAGGAAATTCAATAGCCGGCAATTCAATCCGGTTTCCCTTTGCATGTAATGTGTTATTTACATGCGTATTCTTCAACTTTAAAGTGGCCCCAATATCTCCGGCTACTAATTCATGTGTTGAAGTCCTTTTATTTCCTTCAACCAAAAACAATTGATTAATTTTTTCGGTTACTCCGGTGCTTTCATTTTCCAATTCCATACCCAGTTTTACAGTACCTGAATATACTTTGAAGAATGATAACTCACCCACATGTGGCTCAGATGATGTTTTATAAATAAAAATGCAGGCAGGCCCGCCGGCATCGCAAGTAATGCTATTGCCTGATTTTGTTTTTTGCGGCGGCATTTCATTTGCACTTGGACATACATTGTCAATAAAACCCATGAGCCGGCCACTTCCCATATTTCTTTCTGCCGACAAACAAAACAAAGGAAACAAATCATGATTAATCATTGCTTTCTTCATTCCTTCTTTCATTTCATCTTCATCCAACTCGCCTTTTTCAAAATATTTTTCCATTAACGATTCATCATTACTGGCTATGGCTTCTATCAACTCTTTATGCAGTGTATCTGCTTTTTCCTTTTCCTCATCAGGTATTGGCAGTTTATCCGGCTTGCCGCCATTGTCGTTAAATTTATACATGGTCATGCGCAGCACATCAATGATTTCGTGAAAACCGGCACCGGTTTGTCGCGGATACTGCACTACAACAATATTATTACCAAAATGTGCCTTAGCTTCTCGCACTGTTTTGTCAAAGTCGGCATTATCATCATCCAGTTTATTGACAGCAAAAATCATAGGCGTTTTAAACTTCTCGGTATATTCCCAAATGATATCTGTACCTACTTCTACTCCCATTACGGCATTGAGGAGCATTACGCCGGTGTCTGCAACACGAAGTGCCGAAATAACCTCACCTGTAAAATCATCGTACCCGGGTGTATCAATAATATTTATTTTATACCCTCGCCATTTTGTATGCAGCAGTTTGCTAAAAATAGAATTACCACGTTCCTGCTCCAGCTCGTGGTAATCTCCTGTTGTGTTTCTTTCGGCAATACTACCGCGTCGGGTTATGATGCCTGCTTCAAATAGCATACATTCCGCTAAGGTGGTCTTACCGGAGCCGGCATGGCCCAGCAAGACAATATTTTTTACGTGTGAAGTATCAAACTCTGGCATAGAAAAAATTTAGAGGTAAGAAATTCATTTACGCATTGAAATAATCATTGCAGTAAAATGATGTTTGCTACAAACACTTTAATAAGTGTCTGGTAAAATTGAATGGGTTATTTTTCTGATGCGGTTGCGCTTAAGCCGATCGTTGTAAAAATTTCTGGAACTCATCACGAAGACTGTGCAAAGTATCCACCAGCGCTTCATAATCTCGATGTAATTCGTCGTGCCTGTTCAGCGTGTCTTCATTAGCATTTCCGTTAAAGGCTGCTTTTTCAAAGTTCATTTTTCGGTCGTGTACTTTGATGGCCTGCTTTAAATCGTGAATGTTGATGAGTTGAATGTGAAATTGATTGTGAAGATGCTCTACATCTTGTAGCTGACCTTTTGTGAGATCTTGACCGGCTACCTGGCGAAGTTTAGTTTCGTCTTGAGAAAATTCATCGCGGTAGTGACGGAGTTTCTCTCTCCATACATTGCACTCCGCGGAAAGCTGTTCGATTTCTACCTGAACCATGTTGAATAAGTTTAAAATGTGAAGAAATAAAAGAACTTTTCGTTTTCGGGGGGTTCGGGTTGGTACAGGTACTTCAGAAGTACGAAAGTAAATTAAAGCAGATTTCCGGAATTTCAAAGATTTTTTTACAATATTTTTAAAAAGTATTGCACAAATTGCCGATGGATGATTTTAATCATCTGAAAATCACAAGCCCAATAGCTTGCAGTCAAATCCATCAAATAATACTTATAATAAATCAATAACTTTCCGCCCTCAAAAAATGATTTCCCAAAACACCATACAACAAATTTTATCCAGGCTTGACATTATTGATGTTATTGGAGGCTTTGTAAAATTGAAAAAGAGGGGAAGTAATTATTTGGGCCTTTGCCCATTTCATAATGAGCGGACGCCTTCATTTACCGTTTCGCCTGCTAAAGAATTATATAAATGTTTTGGTTGTGGGAAAAGCGGCAATACGATTAGCTTCTTAATGGAGCATGAAAAATACAGCTATGCTGATACACTTCGGTGGCTGGCACAGAAATATAATGTAGAAGTTGAAGAAACTTTTCAAAGCGATGAACAAAGGCAAAGCCAGTTAGCTGCCGATAGCCTTTATATTATTAACCAGTTTGCCCAACAATATTTTTCAAACCAACTGTTTGAAACAGAAGAGGGAAAAGATATAGGCCTTTCCTATTTTAAAGAGCGGGGTTTCAGAGAAGATATTATCAAAAAATTTCAACTGGGTTATGCGCCAGAAGCTAGAGATGCGTTTACAAAAGAAGCACTGGCAAAACAATACAATGCCGAATTGTTACTAAAAACCGGTTTGGTGGCCAATCGTAACGATCAATTGATGGACAACTATCGGGGTCGGGTAATTTTTCCTGTACACAATCATAGTGGCAAAGTACTAGGCTTTGGCGCCCGAATTTTAAAGAAGAATGACAAAGCGCCCAAATACATCAACACACCGGAGAATGAAATATATATCAAGAGTAAAATTCTTTATGGCTCTTACTTTGCCCGTCAGGCTATTGACAAAGCAAATGAATGTTTGCTGGTAGAAGGTTATACAGATGTAATATCGCTACATCAGGCAGGTATTGAAAATGTGGTGGCAAGCGGAGGTACTTCACTTACACCTGATCAGTTGAGGTTGATAAAAAAATACAGCAGCAATCTTACCATTGTTTATGATGGTGATGCAGCAGGTGTAAAAGCAGCACTTCGTGGACTGGATCTGGCGCTGGAAGAGGGCTTACACGTGAAACTTGTTTTAATACCCGATGGAGATGATCCCGACAGCTATGTAAACAAAGTAGGACCGCAGGCTTTTAAAGCATTTATTGAGAAGCATAAGAAGGATTTTATTTTATTTCAATTGGAAGTGGCTTTAAAAGATGTAGGCAATGACTCAATAAAGAAATCGGAAGTAGTAAATCGCATTGCCGAAACTATTTCCAGAATTAATAAAGCGGAAGATTTTACAAAGCAACAGGACTATATAAAACAGTGTGCCGAGATCTTGAAAATTGATGAGGCCGGTATGCATGCATTGGTCAATCGCTTTATAAGAGACCGCATCAGTAGTCTTGAAAGAAAACAACCCATAGATGAAGCCCGTAAAATAGAAGAGAATGCAAAAAAAGGCGAAGCCGCTGATTTTGATGACACGACTTTTAATCTTTTACATAAAGATGAACTGCAGGAAAGAGAAGTGGCCAGAATATTATTGGAATTTGGCACCCGGCCATGGGAAGAAAATACATTGACAGCAAACTATGTTTTAGATGAATTGCCAGATGAAACACTGATAGACAATCAAGATGTGCTGCGCCTCATAAATGTTTATAGAGAAATGCTTCAATTGCAACCTGCTGCATTGAACAGAAACTTTTTTCTTTATCATACCGATTTACAATTAAGTGCATTGGCGGTTTCTTTGTTAAATACGCCTTACGAAGAAAGTGAAAGATGGAAAACTGAATTCAGCTCTTCCAGTGGGTATCAAAACCAGTTATTTGATAAACCTTATGAAGATTTTATGAAAATCATTGACGACAATGACAATACAGAACTTTCTTCCTACCTATTGCTCGTACAGGATAATACCCGCGAACAGGTGAGCTCGGCTATTCATTATCTAAAGCTCAGAAAAGTACGCCGAATGCTTTTACAGAATCAACTTGATTTTGAAAAAACCAACACACCCACTCAATTACAAATGCTCAACCAAACGCATTTGCACTTAAAAAACTTGGAAATTGAATTGACTCGAAAAATGGGAGCAGTTTTACTCAAATAAAACGTGCATCAAATTTTTCATTTATAATATACATAAAGATTGATTGTAATGTTTTTGGCAGTACCACTTGGCCAAAAACAATCATAAATTTTCAAAAGAATTTATTAAAACAATTCCGGTTGACTGATTTCCTTATTGCCTACCCATTCCATTTCGGTCGATTTACTATAATCAGCCAGTTTGCTACCCACCGTTTTATAACTTGTCACTTCTGCAATTTTGGCAATTTTCAATTTTCCTTTTCTTATTTGTGCACCTCTTCCTTGTTGCATAGCCAATACAGGCTCGTCCATTGTAGTTACTGTTTCTACATAATTTCCATCCCCTTCTTTGATATACAGAAACTTGTTTTTCAACGTAGTGGTCTCCACTTTAAACCGCTTGCACATAAACTGTTTCGTTTTCATATCTGCATATACTACCGTAATTATTTTTTCGGGATCAAATTTTTCAATCAAAAGCATTTTTTCGGCATCCAGTTTCTGCGTCAGTTCCTGATCAGTAATCGCATAATAACCATCGTTGTACATCACTAATATTTTATCATCAGCATCAAACATACCGAGGTACTGTCCTTTTTCATCGTTATTTAATCGGCCAAACTGATTGTCGTACCAGAATTTTTTACCTGCAATAGTTGATACGCCTGCTGCTTTAAGTTTTACACCATCTGCCTTGATTGGATATTTGGTAACGGTGATACCTTTACTGCTTCGTCCTGTAATTTCCAACTCAGAGAAATAGTATTCAAACTCTTTGTTATGCGCCTTACAGCCGGGGGTTAAAATAATTCGAACTACTTCTGCCTCGGCATTAGGATTTACGCTCAAGTAATGCACTTTGGTTCTCTCATGCTCTTTGGCCAAAAAATATTCTTTATCTCTTGTGACACCGGTTACATTAAATCGCTTGGCAAAGCTTTTTCCACTATTGCCATCCATATATATCATATTGTACGTAGTACGTTCATCATTTTTTTGAAACACCGCAACATGCATAATATCTTTTCCGATAAATGTTTTATCGGATACTTTTACCACCTTCATCACCCCATTTTTACTAAAAGCGATGATATCATCCAGATCAGAACATTCAAAAAGAAACTCATCTTTCTTTAATCCGGTGCCGATGAAGCCCTCTTCCCTGTTTACAAATAATTTAGCATTTGCAATCGCTACACTTTTGGCTTCTATAACTTCAAACTGTTTGATTACCGTTTTCCTCTCTCGGCCCTTGCCATATTTTTTCAACAAATTTTCATAATACGCTACGGCAAAGTCAGTAAGATTCGCCAAATCATGTTTTACCGCTTTAATATCTGCTTCCAATCCTCTTATCTGATCATTCAATTCATCAATATCCAGTTTATAAATTCTTCTTACGGGTTTTTCAGTCAGTTTTAAAATGTCCTCACGGGTTACATCTCTTTTCAACTGCTTTGCAAATGGAATAAATGCCTTGTCAATGGCATCCAGCACTTTATCCCAAGTTTCATGTTTCTTTTCAAGCTCCTTATATATTTTTTCTTCAAAGAATATTTTTTCAAGAGAAGTATAATGCCATTTTTCCTGCAATTCACCGAGCTTGATCTTCAACTCCTGCTCCAATAAATCTTTTGTATCCTCAACCGAAAGTCGAAGTAACTCCTGCACGCTTAGAAATTGAGGCTTTTGCTCTACAATAACACAGGCATTGGGCGAAATGGATATTTCACAATCAGTAAATTTATATAACGCATCAATGGTAATATCGGTGGAGATGCCGGGGGCCAGATCAATCTGAATTTCTACTTCTGCTGCTGTGTTATCAGTTACTTTTTTAATTTTTATTTTCCCCTGGTCATTTGCTTTTACGATGGATTCCATTAGCTGCGTAGTGGTTACGCCATAAGGTACACTTCTAATGCTAAGGGTTTTTTTATCCGTTTCTTCAATATGTGCCCTTACTTTTACCTTGCCTCCTCTTTTTCCCTGATTGTATTCTGCTACATCAATCATTCCTCCGGTAAGAAAATCAGGATAGAGTTCAAATTTTTTGCCTCTAAGATGTTTAATAGCCGCATCAATTAATTCGCAAAAATTGTGAGGCAGAATTTTAGTCGAAAGCCCCACTGCTATGCCATCTGCACCTTGTGCCAATAACAGCGGAAACTTCATGGGCAGTGTTACCGGTTCATTTTTTCTTCCATCATAACTTAATTGCCATTCTGTCGTTTTGTGATTAAAAGCAACATCCAGCGCAAATTTGCTGAGTCTTGCTTCAATATATCTAGCTGCTGCGGCATCATCACCTGTTCGTACATCACCCCAGTTACCCTGTGTATCTATCAGCAGGTCTTTCTGTCCCATATTTACCAGCGCATCGCCTATGCTGGCATCGCCATGTGGATGGTATTGCATAGCCTGACCAATGATATTGGCCACTTTGTTAAAACGACCATCATCCATTTCATTCATGGCATGAAGGATACGGCGTTGTACCGGCTTCAATCCATCGGCCACGGCAGGTACAGCCCTTTCCAGAATTACATAAGAAGCATAATCCAGAAACCAGGATTTATACTGCCCATGCAATCCCGATTCATTGTTCCCAATATTCGCCAGTGATTTATTCTTTGATGTACTCATGATTTTTATACTCTACAAATATTTTTTTACCAAAAAACTAATAAACCAATCAACTATTAAACTAATAAACAAATCAACTAACTGGCCCCTTCCACCTGCTCCTCATACTTCAATTCCCCTTGCTTTCTTTCCTGCTTTCTTACATCAAAATCTTTCCAGCTCTTTTGCATATCACCGGTTGTTTCTACTTTGCCATCTGCAATCAATTGTTTCAATCGCCACATCAAAAACACATCCCCTGTTTTTATTTTCATTCTATTGAGTGTATTGGTGATTACACGATTCGCTTTTTGCCATTCGCCGGTCAAATTTTTAAGAATTTCAATGTCATAAAAATTTTCTTCCTTACCTGCAATTTTTTTTCCGCCCTCCAGCACTCTTACCATTGCATTTTCTTCAGTTATTTTTTTCCATTCATCAGGATCAATTTCGTACTCACTCAGTGTGATGGGTCTGGCCAGCTTTTTTGCTTTTATAATTTCCTTTGGTAATACATTTCCGATAGCCCAGGGATAAAATAATTGCCCTTTCTCATTAATAAAGGGGAGATTGTTTAAATAAATAATCATTACCCTGCCTTGATATTCCTTTAACTGACGCATCAGCCAGTAATATCCTGTTACATCATGCTGGTTTTGTCCCATCCATATCCAGGCTTCACCATCCGGCTCGGCAGAAAGTTTTTCTTTTATTCGGCTTACCGTAATTCTGTCATCAAAACTTCCCAACATGTTTTCATAAGGCGAGCCTTGCAACAATTGTCGCCACCATTCCATCCTTGCAGTCCATCCGGCTTCTTCATCCAGATTTTGCAAAGGCCCTACTCCCCACTCGTCTTTTATTTCAAAAATTTCACCTTGCAATGTTTCGTCCAATTGCATTGCATCTTTTAATAATGCAACATCATCCTGTTGAAAAACGATATGAATCATGATTTAATTTTAAAATTTTAATATATCAAACTGCTGCTACAGGTTCATCAGTTTCAATGCGTAGGTTTTCAATGATAAACTCCTGACGGTCGGGTGTGTTTTTCCCCATATAAAACTCAAGGAGTTGCTGTATATGATCGCCCTGATCTAATCGCATCATTTGCTTTCGCATATCAGCACCAATAAACTGCGCAAATTCATCGGGGCTTATTTCGCCCAACCCTTTAAAGCGGGTAACCTCCGGTTTGCTCCCAAGTTTTTTCATGGCTGTTTGCTTTTCTTGTTCACTGTAGCAATATATGGTTTCCTGCTTATTGCGTACACGGAACAAGGGAGTTTCCAATACATAAACTTTTCCATGTTTTACCAGGTCAGGAAAAAACTGAAGAAAGAATGTCATCAAAAGCAGCCGTATGTGCATACCATCTACATCGGCGTCGGTTGCTATTACAACATTATTGTATCGCAATCCCTCCATACCGTCTTCAATGTTCAATGCATGTTGCAGCAGGTTGAACTCTTCATTTTCATACACCACTTTTTTAGTAAGTCCAAAACAGTTCAATGGTTTTCCACGCAAGCTAAATACAGCCTGGGTTTCCACGTCGCGGGCCTTGGTGATGGAGCCGCTGGCACTGTCTCCTTCTGTTATGAAAATGGTTGTTTCATTTTGTTTGGCTATATAGGCTTCTTTTCCTTTGGCAGGTGGCTCATCATCCATGTGGTAGCGGCAATCACGCAGCTTACGGTTGTGCAGGTTAGCTTTCTTAGCCCGCTCATTCGCCAGCTTACGTACGCCGGCCATTTCTTTTCTTTCTTTTTCGCTTTGCTCTATTCTTTTCTTTAAGGCTTCGGCTGTTGTGGGATTTTTATGAAGAAAATTATCTAATTCCTTTGCAAAAAAATCGCCCACAAACTGCTTCATACTGGGGCCATTCAAATCCACGTTTATCGATCCCAGTTTGGTTTTAGTTTGTGATTCAAAAACAGGTTCTACCACTCGTACCGAAACGGCAGCTACGATTCCTGTTCTGATGTCTGAAGCATCGTAATCTTTCTTAAAAAAATCACGAATGGTTTTTACATAGGCTTCGCGAAAAGCTTGTTGATGTGTACCGCCTTGTGTAGTATGTTGCCCATTTACAAAGCTATAGATATCTTCTCCATAGTCATTGTTATGCGTAATGGCTACTTCAATATCATCGCCGGTGAGGTGTATTATCGGATATCGGTTTTCATCTTCATTTGTTTTACGCTGAAGCAAATCCAGTAAACCGTTTTTGCTTACAAATGATTTCCCATTGAAAACAATTTTCAGACCGGCATTTAAAAAACAATAATTCCAAATCTGATTTTCCAAAAATTCGTACAGAAATTTAAAATTTTTAAAGACGGTATCATCCGGTATAAAAGTAACAATGGTGCCGTTTGATTCGCCGGTCTTCGTTTCTTTATGTTCTCTTATTAAATTTCCTCTTTCAAATTCTGCTGTCTTCTCTTTACCCTCTCTTATCGCCGTTACTTTAAAATAATTGCTTAGTGCATTTACAGCTTTGGTACCTACTCCATTTAGACCTACCGATTTCTGAAATGCTTTGCTATCATACTTCGCACCGGTATTTATCTTACTCACCACATCTACTACTTTTCCCAATGGAATACCGCGTCCATAGTCGCGAATGGTAACCTGATTCTTTTCAATTGTAATCTCTACCGTTTTACCGTAACCCATGGTAAACTCATCAATACAATTATCCAGTACTTCCTTTACCAATACATAAATACCATCGTCAGGCGAAGATCCATCTCCCAGTTTACCAATGTACATACCCGGGCGCAGGCGAATATGCTCCTTCCAATCAAGGGATTTGATGCTGTCTTCGTCGTAATCAAACAGGTCTCTTTCTTTTACTGCCTTACTCATTAATTTTCAGTTGTTATAAAATCTTTCAATAATTCGCAATCTAATTATTCGTTTTGCACAAAAATCAATTTTTCGCTGTACAGACAAATATAACTCCATGCAACTGCCAGCCAAATTTGTAGTTATTAACCCCTGTGGAAAATAAAATTCTTATTATTCATCTTCAACATTGGCCCTAAAAACATTTTTTGCATTTAGTATTTTCAATTACCAAATTGATATGCTGCAGCAGATTTCAATACCCATATTTACAAATACATAATATTTCCAATTCGCAATGCCAAGCTACAAACCAAATCTTTGAAACTGGGAAGAAATACAATAAGCTGAAAATCAGACCAAAAAAAGTGATTAATCTTTTAAGCGTTTTTATAATTTTTCAAACCCCGAAAAGCTTAAATTTGACGTCTTGCACTTTAGAATTTTCAAGATTTTTTTTACGAACCGGTTAAAAAGAAAGGAGGATTTATGTATTCGTATGATTTATTGGAAAAAGGATGTTACTATTTGGTAAAAGAAAAAATGGATGCCAATATTACACTAATCAAAGTTGGACTGATAACCGACCATTGTTTATTTATACATCGGTACGACAATCCTGAAGCTACCAGCTGGAATTTGAAAACGGATATGTTACATGAGATTGTTGAATGCCTGAGCGATGATAAAGTAAAGGAATGGGAGGCCCAGTATAAAGGACTCCATTTCCCTTTTATGGAAGATGGAGATGATGAATAAACTTCTGAAAAAATATTAATTCAAAAATAAATCCCGTTTCGCTTTTGCCAAACGGGATTTATTTTTTATGTCTGAAATAATTAAGCGGTAACTTTTCCTTTCACCTTAGCTATCACTTCTTCAGCAATATTGGCAGGTGCAGGACTGTAGTGCGAGAACTCCATTGTTGAAGATGCACGACCAGAGCTTAATGAACGCAACTGTGTTACATATCCAAACATTTCGCTCAATGGTACTTTTGCCTTAATAACTTGTGCATTGTTTCTACTATCCATACCTTCCATCATACCACGACGGCGGTTCAAGTCGCCGGTTACATCACCCATGTATTGGTCAGGCGTTACTACTTCTACTTTCATGATAGGCTCCAGCAAAACAGGTTTTGCCTTTCTAGCCGCTTCACGAAAACCTTGCTTGGCGCAAAGTTCAAATGACATAGAATCGGAGTCCACCGCGTGGAAGCTACCATCCGATACACGTATTTTCATATTGGCAACCGGATAGTTGGCCAATACACCCGTTGTCATTGACTGCTCAAAACCTTTTTGAATAGCCGGTACAAATTCACGAGGGATAGAACCTCCAAAAAGGTCGTTTACAAACTGATAATTTTTATCAGGATTTTCAGCCTGCCATTCTGCATCTACCGGTCCCAGATTGAAAACTATATCGGCAAACTTACCACGGCCACCCGTTTGCTTTTTCAAAGTTTCGCGGTGTTCAATAGTAGTTGTAAATGCTTCTTTATAAGCTACCTGAGGTGCTCCCTGATTTACTTCTACTTTAAACTCACGACGCATACGGTCAATAATGATTTCAAGGTGCAATTCGCCCATACCACGAAGAATTGTTTGTCCGGTATCTTCATCAGTATTTACA
>WBZL01004486.1_pt1 | contig 12053 bp, 6 predicted proteins | sample 5204291 | NCBI WGS metagenome assembly WBZL01 (sample SAMN12344345, study PRJNA552823) | activated sludge metagenome | biome: Activated sludge suspended growth; feature: Nitrification reactor; material: Wastewater; isolation source: activated sludge from nitrification reactor of wastewater treatment...
GATCTCGCGATCGGTGGTCAGCGGGAACAGGTGAATCGCCGACCCCCCGTCGACGACCGACAGCGGCGCCTCGCTGGTCAGGCAGCGCCGGTGATGAGGCAGCGCGTCGAGCGCGGGCAGGTCATCGAGGCTCGACCACATCGAATCGGCACGCGGCGCACTCTCGTGGCGGAGCAGCCGCGCCCGCGTCAGCCAGTGCAGCGAGCCGGGGTCGCCGACCGGGCGGTAGATCGCCACGCAGTCCGGGCGCAACAGGTCCCGGAAGGCACCGACCAACGTGACGTCGAGCACGTCACGGTCGCGGAAGCCCGTCAGCTCCGCCAGATGGTCGACTGCCTCGGACATGTCTCCTCGATGCTCCCCGCACTGGGTGGCCATGTCGGGATTCTGGGCGACTCGTCCAGATGTCCCTACGCGAAAATGCAGGGCAATTGCGGTGCAGACGCCGACGCTGGCCGGGCCACCCGGACCCTCAAGGCGTCCGGGTGACGGTCAGGCCGCCTGTCGCTGCCCCGCGTAGGCGGACACCAGGCCGAGCAGGTCCTCTTCCGAATAGGGCTTGCCGAGGTAGTGATCGACACCCAGCTCGCGCGCGTAGTCGCGATGCTTCTGCGCGATGCGCGAGGTGATCATGATCACCGGCAAGCCGGCCAGTCGGGCGTCGGCGCGGACGTTGCGCACCAGGTCGAAGCCGTCCATGCGGGGCATCTCGATGTCCGACAGCATCACCGCCGGACGCTCCTGCGCCAGCTTCTCCAGCGCGTCCAGGCCGTCCTTGGCCAGCGCCACGCGATAGCCCTCGCGGACCAGCAGCCGCTGCGTCACCCGGCGCACGGTGAGGGAGTCGTCGACGACCAGCACCAGCGGTGCCTCGGGTTCGGCGGCCTCGGCCGGCACCGCGATGCGGGTGTCCACCTGCGGCATTGCCGCACGCTGGCGCGCCGCGTCACCGTAGAGCGCGGCCAGCGCCACCGGGTTGTAGATCAGGGCCACCGCGCCCGACGGCAGCAGGGTGACACCGACCAGGCCCGGCAGCCGGGCCAGTTGCGGGCCGACGTGCTTGACCACCACTTCCTGGTTGCCGAGCACTTCGTCGACGTGCAAGGCCACGCGCTGCGAGGCGCTGCGCACGATCACCACCGCCTGCGTGCGACCCGTCGACGGGCCGCGCGCGCTGTGCTGCAGCAGGGCACCGAGCCAGTAGAACGGGATGGTCTGCTCTTCCCCGGCGTAGACACCGGCGGCGTAGCTGGCCTCGACCTGCGCGGTCGGCACACGCCGCACGATCTCGACCAGCGTCGAGGGCACCGCCACGCGCAGCTCACCACTGCGCACCATCACGACCTGGGTGACCGCGGTGGTCAAGGGCAGCACCAGCTTGAAGCTGGTGCCCTGCCCGGGCGTGCTGGCGGTCTCGATGCGACCGCCCATCGCGTTGGCTTCCGAACGCACCACGTCCAGGCCGACACCCCGGCCGGCCAGCTCGCTCACTTCGGCGGCGGTGCTGAATCCGGGCATGAAGATAAGGTTGGCCAGCTCGCCGTCGCCGGCGGCCTGGTCGGCTTGCAGCAGCCCACGCTCGACGCCGCGCTGGCGGATGCGTCCGAGGTCCAGACCGGCGCCATCGTCGCGACACTCGACGCCGATCTCGTTGCCTTCCTGAGTGACCACGACGGTGATCGCGCCCGAGGCATCCTTGCCGGCCGCGAGCCGCTGTGCTGGTGACTCGATGCCGTGGGCGACGCTGTTGCGCAGCAGGTGCTCGAACGGCCCGACCATGCGTTCGAGCACGCCGCGGTCGACTTCGATCGCACCGCCCACGATGTCCAGGCGCACCTGCTTGCCCGACTCCTTGGCGGCCTGCCGGACGACCCGGTACAGGCGGTCGGCCAGGCTCTCGAACTCCACCATCCGGGTGCGCAGCAGGTCGTCCTGCAGTTCACGCGTCAGGCGCGTCTGGGCGGCCAGCTCGTCCTCGGTGGACTGCAGCGTGCGCTGCACGCTGCGCTGGACCGTGGCCACGTCGTTGACCGACTCGGCCATCATGCGCGTCAGCTCCTGGAAGCGCGTGAAGCGGTCCATCTCCAGCGGGTCGAAGGCCTGCGAGCTGGCCTTCGCGGCCTCGATGCGCGAGGCGATCTGGGTCTCGGCCTGCAGCTCGATGTCGCGCAGCTGCCGACGCAGGCGGTCGAGGTTGTCGGTGAGGTCGTTGAGCGAACCCTGGATCTGGCGCACGCCCGAGTCGATGCGCGCGCGCGTGATGCTCACCTCGCCGGCGTGGTTGACCAGCCGGTCGAGCAGGCCCGAGCGCACGCGCACCGCAGCCGACCCGGCCGCGCTGGTCTTGTCGCTCGTGGCCCCGGCGATGGCTGCCGCCTGCGCGCCGGTGAAGCGCGTCCAATCGATCGGCGGACGCGCCACGGCGCGCACCTCGTCCACCGGTGGTTCGCCCTCGCCGACGGGCAACGCGGCATCTGCTGCCGCCAACGAGGCGGCGTCGACGGCCGGCTCGGGCGGCAACGCGAGCTCGACGGGTGCCGGCTGCACCGCCGGTGTCGCCACCATCGGCGGCGCCGTCGGCTTGCGCAGGATGTCGAAGGTGGCGGCCATGCGGTCGGCACGCCCCATCAACGGTTCGATGCGATCGGCGATCAGCTCGTCCTGGGCCGCCAGGTGCTCGACCGCGGTCTCCAGCCGGTGCGCCATCTCGCCCAGCCGCATGGCCCCCGCCAGCCGGGCGCCACCCTTGAAGGTGTGCAGCGTGCGCATGCAGGCCGCGGCCGCTTCGCGGTCGGACGGTCGCAGCATCCAGTCGCGCAGGCGGGCCTGCAGCTGCGGCAGCAGTTCCTCTGCCTCTTCCTCGAAGATCGGGAACAGCTCGTCGTCGACGGCATCCTCGGCGTCGATGTCCTCGTCGTCGTCGAAGGCATCGGCCCGGGCGCCGCCAACCGGGGCCGCCTGCTCGTCTCGGGTCTCCAGGGCCCCGAAGGTCGGTGACAAGGCCTGCACCGGGACCAAGGCAGGCACCTCCGCGGGCAGACCTGCCGGCGCCGCGGCGTCGGCCTCGGCGCGCTCCGCCGCCTCGGCCGTCTCGGTCGATGCGGCGTCCCCGGCGGCGACCGCCGCCTGATCCGACTCGACGTCGGCATCGGCCTGCTCGGACGCCGGTTCGGCCGGCTCCTCGCGCATCTCGTCGAAGTCCAGCGCCTCGGCTTCGACGTCGCTGATCACGTGAGCGAGTGCCCGCTCATGCTCCGCCAACCGGTCCAGCAACCCCGGCGCCATCGGCTTGAGGAATCCGGCGGCGAACTGGTGCAGCAGGCGGCGGATCTCCTCCGCAGCCTCGCCGAACAGCGCCGGTTCGCCCTCGCTGCCGCGCCCGACGGCGGCCGATCGCATCAGCGCGTGCTCCAGCGCGCGGGCCAGCATCGACAGCTCGGTGTACCCCACGGTGGCCGAGCTACCGGCCAGCGAGTGCGCCAGCGCGACGGTGCTGTCCGGCACCACCCGGCGTTCGTGCTCCAGGCCCCACTCGGCCAGCTCGGTGGACAGGCGCCGCGACAGCTCGTCGGCCTCGTTCAGGTAGATGTTGAACAGCGGGATCGAGATGCGCAGCGAGCCGATCACCTTGACCTGCTCGTCCTCGGGCAGCTCGGGCTCCGGCACGGCGTCGGCGCCGACCGGCATGCCGTCGGCAGGTTCCGGGCTCACCGCTTCGAACCGGTCTTCCGCCTCGATGGCCGGGATCTCGGTGACCAGCGTCTGCACCAAGGGCAGGTCCGCCGCCGGCATCTCCGCCGTCGGCATCTCCCCCACCGGCGCCTCCATCGACGGCATCTCCAGCGCCGGGAGATCGACGTCTTGCATCGGCAACGGATGAATCGGTTCGTCGGAGGGGCCTGCGTCGACCGGTGTAGCCGTCGCTTCACCGAAGTCCAGGTCGATCCCTTCCAACGAAGCGGCCATCGGCTCGGGCAGCGCAGGCAGTCCGGGCATCGACGGCATCGCCGCCGCATCGGGCGGCGGACTGGCCAGCAGGTCCGGCTCGCTGTCGTCGACCGACCACTCCGGCGGCAGCACGAAGTCGTCGCCGCTCGGTGCGGTCGCGCCGATCGGCGTGTCGCGGGCGGCCGCCGGCTGCGCATCTGCGCCGAAGTCCAGTTCGATCTCCGGCTCCGAGAGGTCCAGCGCGGCGAGTTCCGCCGGCTCGGACGGCGATGCACCGCCCACCACCTCGGTCAGCTCGGGCAGCTCGATGTGCTCGACACTGTCGTGGGGTCCGACGTCGATCGCCAGGTCGGCCAGCGGCAGCGTGCGCTCGATGTAGTCCTCGGCGCCGGCTTCGACGGTCTCGGTCAGGCGCGGCAGCGCCAGCTCGTCCGCCGCCTCGGGTGCCGATGGCGCCGCGGGCGCGAAGGCCCCGAAGTCCAACTCCACGACCTCGGGCAGCGAGGGGCTGGCGGGCTCGGCCGGCAGCGCGGGCGCCGGAATGTCGTCGTGCACAGCCGATTCGCCGGTGTCGAGGTCGAACTCGAACGCCGGCACTTCCGGGACCACGTCCGTCACGGGTTGCGGCGGAACCAGCTCCAGGTCGCTGGCGCTGGGCAGGTCGGGCACGCGCTCGGTCAGCGTGGGCAGCGGCTCGGGGGCTTCGGCCACGGCCGGCAGCGCCAGCTCGGGTGCCACCTCCGCCGCCATCCCGGCGTCGGCCGGGACGGCAGCCGCCGCCACGGCCGCAGCGATGGCCATCGGCACGCCATCGACGCGCAGGCTGTCGGCGGCACGGATCACCGGTGCCGGGTCGAATCGAGCGCCTTGCCCTTCGGCGATCGCCCCAGTCCACGTCGACAGATAGTCCAGCGCCTCGCCCGTGAACCGGGCCAGAGGCGCGTCCATGCGCGCCGACTGGGCCAGCCGGGCGTTGTAGAGCTGCTCGCAGGCCCACGCGGCCTCGCCGAAGTCGCGCAGGCCGACCATGCGCGAGCTGCCCTTGAGCGTGTGGAAGGCCCGCCGCACGGTGGTCAGTTCGCCGACGTCCTCCGGCGCATCGGCCAGCTGGGTCAAGGACGTGCGTGCCGCATCGATGACCTCGGTGGCCTCCTCCAGGAAGATCTCGCGCATCTCCGCGTCGTCTTCCAGGTCGCCGGACTGCGGGACCGGCTGCGCCGGCGCCGCGGGCGCCGCTGCAGCGGGGCGCTGGGCCAGGTCTTCGAAGCTGCGTGCGAGGTCGGCGCCGATCTCGCGCCGGGCCTGGTCGTCGGCGGCCTCGTTCAGCGCGGTGCGGGCCTGGCTGATGGCGCCGGCAATGGCCGGCCGGTCGGCCGCCAGGGCCTGCTGCGACAGTCGCTCGAGCTCGGTGCTGAGCTGCGGCATCGGCTGGGCGGCGGCGGTCTGCGCCAGCGCCCGCGCCTCCTCGACCAGGGGCGAGTCGTCGGCGGCGCCGTCGAGTCCGCCGAAGGCCGAGACCCGCTCGCTCTGGCCCATCACGGCGCGCAGGCTGCCTTCGGCCGGATCGAAACGGAACAGCGACTTGGCCAGCTGCGGCTGCACGCTGAGCATGTCGATCAGGAAGCTCAACGCACCCAGGTTGTCGGCCAGACGGTCGAAGGTGCCGGCCTTGATGGCCATCTGGGCGTCGACCTCCGTGGCGGCCAGTGCGTCGACGTCGTCGCGCATATGCAGCACGGCCTGCGAGGCCTGGTCCATGCCCAGCACCGACAGCACGCCGCGCATCGCCGAGAGCTGGCTGGGTACCGGGATCAGCAGGGCGCGCTGGGTCGGGTCGCGGAAGTACTGGTCGATCTGCTTCTCGATTTCCGACAGCGACGCGCGCAGCTCGTGCACCACGCTGCCCATGGTCTGACGATCGCTGACGCGCCGGTACAGCTCCTCCATCCACGGTTCCAGCGGATGGGGCTCGGCACCGCCTTGCACGTCGACGATGCGTTGTGCCAGGCGCTGCACGCGCTCGGCCAGTTGCGGGTGGTCGAGTTCACCGTCCTCAAGCGTCGCATCGAGGTACAGCACCGAGGTGGCCACCTCCATCGCCAGGGCCGGCGGCGGCGCCTCGCCCTGGGCATGCACCCGCGAAGCGGCCTCCTGCAAGGCCTTGACCAGCACCTCGCCCGACGGGAACAGCTTCTCGACCGAGTCGCACAGCAGCGCGAACTGCTCGGTCAGCCCGGTCAGGCGATGGAGCTCGCCGCCGGCCACCGCCGACCAAACGTCCTTGGCGCCGGAGACCCGCTTGCGGGCCTGGGCGATGACGGCGGGATCGAAGCGACCCAGGCGGACCGACTCGTAGTCGATCGACGGGCCGCTGCCCAGTTGCCAGGTCGCCCGCACCGCGCTGAGCCGGGGTGCCGACTCCGCGGAGGCCGGGGCACGCGAGTTGGCGCAGTAGAACAGCAGGTCCTGGGCCAGGCGATCCGACGGCTCGTCGTGCTGGCGGGCGTTCAGGCGCAGCTGGGCCAGCAGGCGCGCGGCCATGCGCTTGGTGTGCAGATCGCGCGGGATCAGTCCTTCGGCCTCGCCCTCGGCAAAGGCCGCGGCCAGCTTCCACAGGGTCGCCAGGCGGCCCCGGCTGGCCGCTGCCAGCGAGACGCACAGGTCGCTCATCCGCGTCCAGGTGCGGGCATCGGGATGCCGCATCAGGCCGAGCACGATGGTCTCCATCAGGCTGCCGGCGTCCTCGGGTCGGCGCGGCAAGACCTCCGGTTCGTCGGGCAGCTCGTGCCAGCGGAAGTCCAGCTCCCACAGGTCGGCGGGATGAATGCGGTCGCTGCCGGCCAGCGTCAGCGCGTCGCGGTACTGCGGAAACAGGCTCACCGGCGACAGCTGCTTGCCGGCCAGCGTGCGCGACAGGTAGTCCAGCAGCGCGAAGGCCACGTGCTCGATCACCTGCACCGCATGCTCGTCGACGAGCGCTGGCTTGGCCAGCAGCTTTTGCACCGCCGACTCGGCGGCCCGCAGCACGCGGGCCGGCGCCGGCAGGCCGACGAGCTCGAGGGCGCCCGCACCCTGGTGCAGCTGGGCGCGCGCGGTGCGCAGCGCGGCGGGGTCGGCGGCGTCGAGGTCACCACGCCCGGCGGACTCGGACTCCTTCAGGTAACGCCGCAGCGACTTCTGCGCCGTCTCCAGCGAACGCCGGAGTTCGGCTTGCACCCAGGCCAGCGCGCTCAGGTCGTCGCTCGGCATCGTTTCAGGGAAGGCAGCCACGGGGGACCCTTCGATCGGATGGATGGGACGGGCGCGGGCGCCGGCTCAAGCCCTGCGTTCGCGCCCGCTCGGCCTGGGCGTTGCGGACGAGGATGACGAGGCCATGGCCGGGGAGCGCGCGCAACCGGTCAGCTGACCTTGAACCGGGCCACCGAGGCCTTCAGGTCCTCGGCGGTGCGCGACAGCTCGCGCACCATCTGGGCGGTCGACCGCGTGCCCTCGCCGGTCTGCTCGGTGACGGCGAAGATGTGCTGGATGTTCTCGGCGACGACGTTGGCCGACTCGGCCTCCTTGGACGCCTGCGACGAGATCTGCGTGATCAGGTCGGAGAGTTCGCGCGTCACGCGGTCGATGTCGCCGAGCGCCGAGCCGGCGGCGTCGGACAGCCGGGCCCCTTCGACCACACCCTGCGTCGAGCGCTCCATGGCCGCCACGGCGTCCTGGGTGTCGGTCTGAATGGCGCGCACGATCGCGGCGATCTGGCGTGTCGCGTCGCCGGAGCGCTCGGCCAGGCGCTGCACTTCCTCGGCCACCACCGAGAAGCCGCGCCCCGCCTCGCCGGCCGACGCAGCCTGGATGGCAGCGTTGAGCGCCAGCACGTTGGTCTGCTCGGTGATGTCCGAGATCAGCTCCGTGATCTCGCCGATCTCCTGCGACGACTCGCCCAGCCGCTTGATGCGCTTGGCCGTCTCCTGGATCTGGTCGCGGATCGAGTTCATGCCGCCGATCGAGTTCTGCACCGCGGTCAACCCGGTCTCGGCGGCCAGCAGCGACTGGCGCGCCACCTGGGCCGTCTGCTGCGCCTGCGCGGACACGTCGTTGATGCGCCCGGCCATCTGCAGCACCGACTCGCCGGTCTCGCGGATCTCGCGCAGCTGTTCGGTCGACGCGGCCAGCAGCTCGGTGGAGGTCTGCTCGACCTGCTGCGTCGTCTCGGTCACGCGTGCCACCGTGTTCTGCACCGCCTCGACCAGCGAGCGCAGCTCCTCGACCGTGTAGTTCACCGAGTCGGCGATGGCGCCGGTGATGTCCTCGGTGACGGTGGCCTGCTGCGTCAGGTCGCCCTCGGCCACCGTCTGCAGCTCGTTCATCAGCCGCAGAATGGCCGCCTGGTTGGCGTCGTTGACCCGCTTGGCCTCCTGCTCCTGGCGCTCGGCCTCCAGGCGCTGCGCCTCGGCCAGCTGTGAGCGGTTGGTCTGGTCGACGACGAACAGGCGCAGCAGGCCCAGGCCGCCGGCGAGCATCAGCACGATCGACAGCAGGGCCCCGACGAGCGACAAGCCGCCGAACTCGCCGGCCTTGGCCAGCCCGCCCTGCAGCTGGTCGAGCCCGCGGCGCAAGGGCTCGCTGTCGTTGACGATCGTCGTCAGCGCATCGCGCGCGGCCACCAGGCCCTGCAGATTGCCGAGGATCGCGGTGGCCTGGTTGCGTGTCTCGTCGTACTGCTTGATCAGCTGCTGCAGCCGCTCGCGCACCTGGCTGTCGCGGGTGCCCGGCAGGCGCAATTCGGCATTGCCGGCCAACAGGCCGTCGGCGATCTCGCGGAAGGAGTTGAGGTCCTTGCCGAGCTGGAAGACGGCCTCGGGGCTGACGCCCTCCATGGTCTGGAACTCGTTGGCGCTCTTGCCGATGCGCTGCGTCAGCATCACCAGCTGGCCCACGGCCGACAGCTCGGCGGCGGCCGCGCCCTGCTGCAGCTTCAGCGAGGACACGGTCTCGGCCATCTCCAGCAGGTCGGCCGACTGGCGGTTGATATTGCGCAGGGCCTGGCCCACCTGGGTCAGCGTCTTCTGCTGGCCGAGCACGACGCCGGCGCTCTTCTCGGCGCGGTCGACCAGCGGGATCAGCTTGTCGACGTCCTCCTGCAGCCCGCCGGGGGCCGCCGGCACGTCGCCATCGCCGTTCTTCAGGCCGCGCACGTTGCGCGCCAGCACGTCGGCGCTTTCCTTCACCTCGGCGAACGACGCCGCACTGCCCAGCAGGGCCTGCGACACCGACTTGGCCAGCCGCTGCGACTGCGTCTGCGCCTGGCCGGCCGCGGCCACCTGCACGGCGCCGCGGTTGGAGGCGGTCAGGGCGAAGAGGGCCACCACGATCAGCCCGACCAGGCCCAGGCCGAACAGGCCGACCAGGAAGCGCTGCTGCTGGGCCGTGGTCCAGGCGCCGATGAGCGGCAGGCCGGTGGCAACGCCGTCCTCCAGGTCGGCGGGCAGGCGGGTCTCGCCGAATTCGGCCGCCAGCTCCGACGGCGCGGCCTCGGAGATGATCGACGAGTCCCCGCCGCCGGGCGTCGACATGCCGTCGATCTGCGAGGCGCCCGGGTCGAGCCTGACCGTCGCGTCCATCGGCACCCCACTGTGCGGAGCCTGGGTGGCACCACTTTCGGTCGACGGGCTGTCGGTCCGGTTGCGCGACACGCTGGCGATCTTGTCCAGGAAGCTCATGTGGTCCTCTTTGGTTCTTCGCGGCCGGACGCCGGGCCCGGCCTCGACGGGATCAGGCAGCGATGCCCAGGAACTGCTCTTGCTGAACGAGCGTCGTCAAGTCGATTTCCTGCCACTCCTGGCCCTGGGTGTCGCGGTAGCAGGCGCCGGCAAAGGGCGGCTTCGGGCCATCGGTGTCGGGCAGCCGGCTGAGCTGGGCCAGGTTGCGCAGTCCGGCCAGCTTGTCGACCAGCAACGCGCAGTGGCTGCCGGAAGCCGGGTTCAGCGACAGCAGGCGCGCCTGGTCGCCCAGGTTGTCGAGTGCCGGAGCGCGGGTGCGCAGTCCCAGGAAGGTGCCCAGATCGGCCACGCCATGCAGGCCGCCGCGCAGGTTGGCCACGCCCAGGAACCAGGGCTGCGTGTGGGGCACCGGCAGCACGCCGCTGGCCGTGAAGATCTCGCCGGCGCTGGCCAGCGGGAAGATGAACCCGGCGCCGGCACATTCGACGGCGAGCCAAGACGCCGCGGGCGTGGCGGTCAAGGCCACCCGCAGGCGGTCGGCCAGGCGGTTCTGGAGTTCGCGGAGGGCTTCGCGCTTGGCCATGCGGCGGTGGCGTGCGCGCCGCTCAGGCGGCGTCGAAGGCCCGGATCTTGGCCAGCAGCTCGTCGGCGCTGACCGGCTTGACGATGTAGTCGCGTGCGCCCTGGCGCATGCCCCAGACCTTGTCGGTCTCCTGGTTCTTGCTGGTGCACATGATCACCGGCACGTCGGCGTAGCGCGGGTCGCGCGTGATCGTGCGGGTGAGCTGGAAGCCGTTCTGGCCCGGCATCACCACGTCCATCAGCACGAGGTCGGGCTTGTCCTCGGCGAGGCGGCGCAATGCCTCCTCGCCGTTCTCGGCGGTGCGCACGCTGAATCCGCGCTTGCCCAGCATCTCGGAGAGATGGTGCAACTCGGTCTTCGAGTCATCGACGACGAGGATCTTGTGGATGGCCATCTGGGCTACTCCTCCTGGGCGGACGCCTTCTTCGGCGAGCCTGCCACCTTCAGGCCGCCGGGCGGCGGAAGGTCTCCACCGCGCGCAGCAGCTGTTCCTTCGTGAAGGGCTTGGTCAGGTACTCCTCCGATCCCACCATGCGCCCGCGGGCCTTGTCGAACAGGCCGTCCTTGCTGGACAGCATGATCACCGGCACGTGGGCGAAACGAGGGTTGCGCTTGATGATCGCGCAGGTCTGGTAGCCGTCCAGCCGCGGCATCAGGATGTCGCAGAAGATCAGCTCCGGGTCGTGGTCGTTGACCTTGGAGAGGGCATCGAACCCGTCCTCGGCGAGCACCACTTCGTGACCGCCCTGGCGCAGGAAGATCTCGGCGCTGCGCCGGATCGTGTTGCTGTCGTCGATCACCAGGACCTTGGTCCCGGCCCCGGCGGGCTCAGTGTTGCCACCTTCCACGGATGCTGCCTCCTCAGGGACGCCGCGCTCGGTCGTTGCTCGGGCGCGGCCTGGCGGTCACACGGCCACCATCTCGAAGTCTTCCTTGCGCGCCCCGCACTCGGGGCAGGTCCAGTTCATCGGCACGTCGGCCCAGGCCGTCCCGGGCGCGATGCCATGCTCGGGGTCGCCCGCCGCCTCGTCGTAGATCCAGCCGCAGATCAGGCACATCCAGGTTCGAGACTCGCTCACGATCGATCACTCACCGCCAGCCCAGCCGGTCACTACAATGGGCGACGATTGTAGCCAGCCGAGAACTCGAAAAAGCAAGGATTTGTGCGCACCTACGGCACAGTCCTCACGTTCAGCTAGAAGTCTTTCGGGCATCTGTCCGTCCTGCCGTTTCCGTCGCCGATGAAGCCCGATTCCAGCCCCGCCGTCGAGCCCGACGTCGCCACCGAACCCCCGCCGCCGGCTTGCGTGATGTGCTTCAACGCCAGCGATCCCAGCGGTGCCGGCGGCCTGGCCGGCGACATCGCCACCATCGCGGCGATGGGGGCCCATGCCCTGCCGGTGGTCACCGCCATCGTGATGCGCGACACCGCCGAGGTCTTCGACCAGCATGTCATCGAAGCGGAGGCCGTGGCCGAGCAAGCCCGCTCAATCCTCGAAGACGTCACGCTTTCAGGCTGGAAGGTGGGGTTCCTGGGCAACGCCGAGACCATCGGCGTGGTTGCCGAGGTGCTGTCCGACTACTCGGACGTGCCGCTGGTGGCCTACCTGCCGAGCCTGTCCTGGCTCGAGGAGGACCAGCAGCAGTCCTATCTCGACGCCTTCCGCGAGCTGATCCTGCCGGCCACCGAGGTGCTGGTGGGCAGCCACCAGACGCTGACCGACTTCCTGCTGCCCGAGTGGGACAGCGAGCGGCCGCCGTCGGCGCGCGAGATCGCGGTGGCCGCCGGCGAACACGGCACGCGCTAC
>WBZL01004488.1_pt1 | contig 12048 bp, 10 predicted proteins | sample 5204291 | NCBI WGS metagenome assembly WBZL01 (sample SAMN12344345, study PRJNA552823) | activated sludge metagenome | biome: Activated sludge suspended growth; feature: Nitrification reactor; material: Wastewater; isolation source: activated sludge from nitrification reactor of wastewater...
GGTTCGGGCAGGAAGCTCATCGCGGACGGGACTGCGCGCGCGGATCCTGCCCACGCACCGGAACGCCGGCCGCGCCCCTCCCCCGCGCCGCCGTCACTCGGCCTGCTCCCTGCGCCGCCACGCGGCGAGCGATGCCGCGGCCTGCTTGCGGACCATCGGCCCGAGCAGCGGCGTGAGACCGAGCACGCGTCCCGAGAGGCCGAGCGCCTGCGTCGCCCAGCGCCTCAGGTCGAAGCGGTCGACGTGCTCGACGATCAACCCGCGACGGAAGACGAACGTCGCGTCGACCTCGTTGACGACGGGGCGCGCGGTCGGGCCGTACGAGTACGCGGCTCGCCAGTGCGCACGCCCCTGCCCGGCGTCGGCCTCGATGCCCGAGGTCTCGACGCGCAGGTCCCTGCCGCGCGCGCAGAGCATCCGCCACATCGCGGCCGCACCGGACGCGTCGAGCGTGCCGAACACCGGATCCGTGAACGTCGCGTCCGGCGCGTAGCACGCCGCCATCGCCGCCGCGTCGCGGCGCCCGAGCGCGTCGTAGAAGCGCGCGATCAGGGCCCTGTGGTCGGCGGCGGTCATCGCATGTGCTCGCGTGCGCCCGGGGGCTCGGGGTCACGAGTCGGACAACTGCTGCGTGAGCGCGTTCGACAGGAGCTTCGCGGTCACGTCGACGATCGGGATCACGCGCTCGTAGGCCATGCGCGTGGGGCCGATGACGCCCAGCGTGCCGATCACCTGCCCGTCGACCTCGTAGCGCGCGGTGACGACGCTCATCTCGTCGAGCGGCGCGAGGCCCGACTCGCCGCCGATGTAGATCCGCACGCCTTCCGCACGCTGCGACAGGTCGAGCAGGTGCAGGAGCGAGGTCTTCTGCTCGAACAGGTCGAAGAGCTTGCGCACGCGGTCCATGCTCGTCACGACGCCCTCGGACGAGAGCAGGTTGCGCTCGCCGGCGAGCACGACGGTGTCGCTCCCCTCGAGCGCGCCGCTGCCGGCGTCCACCGCCGCCGACATCAGCGCGGCGATGTCGCCCGACAGGCGCTTCAGCTCGTCGGCGAGCCCGGTGCGGATCGACGGGATCGACTGCCCGGCGAAGTGCTGGTTGAAGTAGTTGGTCGCCTCGACGAGCTGCGTCTGGGTGTACGGGCGGTCGGTGTGCAGGATGCGGTTCTGCACGTCGCCCTGCGACGTCACGACGATCAGCAGCACGCGCCGGTCGGCGAGCCGCAGGAACTCGAGGTGGCGCAGCCCCGGCTCGCGCCGAGGCGTCACCACGACGCCGGCGAACTGCGTGAGCTGCGAGAGCATCTGCGCGGCCGCGCTCACGAGCTGCTGCGGCCGGTCGGCGACCAGCTCGCCCTCGAGCCGATGGATCTCCCGCTGCTCGAGCGGCTTCACGACGATCAGGCTGTCGACGAAGAACCGGTAGCCCTTGGGCGTGGGCACGCGGCCGGCGGACGTGTGGGGACTCGCGACGAAACCCGCATCCTCGAGGTCCGCCATCACGTTGCGCACGGTGGCGGGCGAGAGCTCGAGCCCGGAGTGCTTCGACAGCTGGCGCGAGCCGACCGGCTGCCCCTCGGCGATATAGCGCTCGACGAGGGTCTTCAGCAGGTGGGCGGCGCGAGGGTCGATCACGGGGCGGTCGGGTCGGTCGAGGCCATTCTAACGTGCCGGCGCCGCGCCGCGCGGACGCGCGCAGCCGGGAATTCCCGCCCGGCGCGGCTTCCGGGGCGCCTCTCGGCCGCACGACCGACCGCGGCCCGACGGGTCGCTGTGGAATAATCGCGGCCATGCCCGGCTCCCCCGCCCGCTTTCCCCGCGTCGCGATCGTCGGACGCCCCGGCACGCCCGACCTCGCCGCGCCGCTCGCGCGCCTGGCCGGGTTCCTGGCCTCGCACGGGCACTCCGTCGTGCTCGAGTCGGACACCGCGCGTCACACCCCGCTTCCCGGCCACGCGACGGCGGAGGCCGACGCGCTGGGCTCGCGCGCCGACCTCGCGATCGTACTGGGCGGCGACGGCACCATGCTCTCGATCGCGCGCCGGGTCGCTCCGCACGACGTCCCGCTGATCGGCGTCAACCAGGGGCGGCTGGGATTCCTCACCGACATCCCGCTCGCGGCGATGGAGGACACGCTGGGACCGATGCTCGCCGGGCGCTACGTCGAGGAGCGCCGGACGATGCTCGTCGCGACGGTCGTGCGCGCGGCGGGGCGCGAGGAGGCGGAGCCCGCGCTCAACGACGTCGTCGTCAACCGCGGCGGCGGCGGCAGCATGATCGAGTGCGCGGTCGAGATCGACGGGCGCTTCGCCTACGCGATGCGCGCGGACGGCATCATCGTCGCGACGCCCACCGGCTCGACCGCCTACGCGCTGTCGGCGGGCGGGCCGATCCTGGACCCGCGCATCGCGGCGATCGCGCTCGTGCCGGTCGCGCCCCACGCGCTCACGCACCGGCCGGTCGCGCTCTCCGACACGGCGACGGTCACGATCGCCGTCGTGCGCGGCACCGACGCGACCGTCCACTGCGACGGCCACGCGCACTACCCGCTGAACGAGGGCGACCGCGTCGTGATCCGGCGCGCCCCGCATCCGGCGCGCCTGCTGCATCCCGAAGGCTACGACTACTTCGCGATGCTGCGCGAGAAGCTCCACTGGAGCGAGACGCCGGAGCGGCTCAAGGAACGGCGCGGCGCCTGACATGCTGCGGCTGCTGTCGATCCGCGATTTCGTCGTCGTGAGCTCGCTCGAGCTCGAGCTCGAGCCCGGCTTCACGGTGCTGACCGGCGAGACCGGCGCCGGCAAGTCGATCCTGCTCGACGCGCTGGGGCTCCTGCTCGGCGACCGCTTCGAGCCGCGCCAGATCCGCGCCGGCGCCGACCGCGCCGAGCTCTCCGCCGCCTTCGACGTCGACGACGCGCCCTCGGTGCGCGCGTGGCTCGCCGAGGCGGGTCTCGCCGAGGGCGACGGCGAGGTGCTGCTGCGACGCGTGCTCGACACGCAAGGCCGGAGCCGCGCGTGGATCAACGGCTCGCCGGCGACGCTCGCGCAGCTGAAGGCGCTGGGCGAGCGGCTGGTCGAGATCACCGGCCAGCACGCGCATCAGGCGCTCTCGACGGCGCAGACGCAGCGCGAGCTGGTCGACTCGTTCGGCGGATTCACGTCGCTTGCCGAGCAGACCGAGGCCGCGTGGCGGCGCTGGCGCACGGCATGCGAGGCCCGCGACGCCGCACGCGTCGACGCCGGCCGCACCGCCGCCGAGCGCGAAGTCCTCGAGGCGCGCCGGGACGAGCTCGCCGCGCTCGGGATGCGCGAGGGCGAATGGGCCGAGCTCGGCGCCGCGCAGTCGCGGCTCGCGAACGCCGCGGCGCTGATCGATGCGTGCTCGCAGGCGGCCGACGCGCTCGAGGAGTCCGACGAGGCGCTGACCCGGCGCGTCGCGCAGGTCGCTTCCCGCCTGTCGACCGCGGCCGCGCACGACCCGGCGCTCGCCCAGGTCGTGGCGCTGATCGATCCCGCGCGGATCCAGCTCGAGGAGGCCGCACGGGCACTGCGCGAGTACCGGCGCCGCCTCGACCTCGATCCCGCCGACCTCGCGCGCATCGACGAGCGCCTCGCCGCGCTGCACGACGTCGCGCGCAGGCACCGGGTGCGTCCCGAGGCGCTGCCGGAGCTCCTGGCATCGACCGAAGCGGCGCTCGCCGAGCTCGCCGCGGCGTCCGACGTCGAGGCGCTCGAGCGCCGCGCGCGCGATGCCGAGGACGCGTACCGCGCCGTCGCCACCGAGCTCCGCGCCAAGCGACGCTATGCGGCCTCGGAGCTCGAGCACCGCGTGACCGCCGCGATGCGCACGCTCGCGATGGCAGGCGGGCGGCTCGAGATCGCGTTCGAGCCGCTGCCCACGCCCGCGGGCCACGGCCTCGACGCGATCGAGTTCCGGATCGCGGCGCACGCGAAGCAGCCGGTCGGCCCGCTCGCACGCGTCGCGTCGGGCGGCGAGCTCTCGCGCATCGGTCTCGCGATCCAGGTCGCCGCGAGCGACGTGGCGCAGGTCCCGACGCTCGTGTTCGACGAGGTGGACACCGGGATCGGCGGCGTGGTCGCCGCGACCGTGGGCCGCCTGCTCCAGACGCTGGGCGCGGGCCGCCAGGTGCTGTGCGTGACGCACCTGCCGCAGGTCGCCTCGTTCGCCGACCGCCATCTCCGCGTCGAGAAGCGCGATGCCGCCGGAAGCGTCGAGTCGAGCGTGATTCCGCTCGACCGCGAGGGCCGGATCGACGAGCTGGCGCGCATGCTCTCCGGCGAGGAAACCACCACGAAGACCCGCGCCCACGCGCGCGAGCTCTACGACCACCACCGGCGGCACCGCTGATGCTGCCGCCCCGCGCCCCGCTGCCCGAGATCGATCCGCTCGACTACGACGCGCGGCTGGCCATCGTCATCCCCTATCGCGATCGCGAGCAGCACCTGTCGCGGCTCGTCCCGCATCTCGTCACGTTCTTCGAGCGCGACCGGTTCGCGCGGGCGATTCGCTACGAGATCCACATCACCGAGCAGGCGCCGGGACGCTCGTTCAACCGCGGCGCGATCAAGAATGCGGGGTTCGCCCTCGCGCACGCGAACGCGGACTACGTGGTGTTCCACGACGTCGACTACCTGCCGATCTGGGCCGACTTCTCGCGCGTGCGCGAGCCGACCAGCCTCATCGCCTGGGGCGTCCAGGATGCGCCGGGCGACGAACCGTCGGATACGCCGGGGTGCGTCGTCGCGCTGCCGGTCGACGACTTCGTTCGCGTCAACGGCTACAGCAACGACTACTGGGAGTGGGGATTCGAGGACGTCGACCTGCGGCAGCGCATCCAGGTGGCCGGCCTGGGCTGGTCGAGGCGCCCGGGGACGTTCATGCCGATGCCGCATGCGCACCACGGCGTCACGCCGGAAGGCGAGGCCAATCCTGGAATGCAGCGCACGCGGGCGATCTACCACGCCAAGCGCGCGCAGGGCGCGGCCGGGTTCGGCGGCGAGGGCCTGTCGACGCTCGACTTCCGCGTCGAGCGAACGGTGCAGTGGGTGCGCAGCGGCACTCCGCAGCCGCAGGTGTTCCACCACCACATCGTGCTGGCGTAAGGGGCGCGCCGCGCCCCTCTCCGGGGGGAAGCGAGCTCCGCTCGCGGCGGGGGATCAGTCTATCCGCGCGCCCGACGCCTTGACGACCTCCGCCCACTTGGCGATCTCCGCCTTGACGAACGCGCCGAACTCGGCGGGCGAGTTGCCGCCCGGCGAGGCCCCCTGCTGCGCCCAGATTTCCTTCAGCTGCGGAGATGCCATCGCCTTGGCCACTTCCTGCTGGAGCCGGTTGACGACGTCCTGCGGCGTGCCCGCCGGTGCCCACAGCGCGTACCACGTCGTGACCTCGTAGCCGGGCACGCCCGCTTCCTGCACGGTCGGCAGCTCCGGGAACGCCGGCGAGCGCGTCGCCGTCGTCACCGCGAGCGCCTTGAGGCGGCCCGCCCGGATCTGCGGCGCCGACGAGCCCATGCCGTCGAACATCAGGTCGACCTGGCCCGCGAGCAGGTCCTGCATCGCGGGGCCGGCGCCCTTGTAGGGCACGTGGTTCATCCTGATGCCGGTCTTCACCTTGAAGAGCTCGGCCGCGAGCTGGTGCGACGTGCCGTTCCCGGCGGAGGCGAAGTTGAGCTTGTCCGGGTTCGCCTTCGCGTAGTCGATCAGCTCCTTCACCGAACCGATCGGCACCTTCGGGAACAGCACGATGACGTTCGGCACCATCGCGACCATCGTCACCGGGACGAAGTCCTTCTCCAGGTCGTAGGGCAGCTTGCTGTAGACGCTGACCGCGATCGTGTGATGCACCGCGCCGACGAGGAAGTTGTAGCCGTCGGGCGGCGACTTCGCGACGTTGTCGGCGCCGATCGTGCCGCCCGCGCCGCCGCGGTTGTCGATGATGAACTGCTGGCCCAGCTGCTGCGAAAGATGCGCGGCGAGCGGGCGCGCGAACGCATCCGTGCCGCCGCCCGCCGGGAACGGCGACACGAGGCGCACGGGCTTGGTCGGCCAGGCCTGGCCGAGCGCGGCGACGGGAACGACGAGGGCGACGAGCGCGAGCGCGCGCAGGCGCGAAAGTGCAGCGGACATGGGTCCTCCTCCAGGTCGGTGACGTTGTGGCCGGCGCGGTTCTTGTCGACGCGATTCCGGACACGCCCGCACGCTGGCGGACGGGCCATGCGATGGTACCGCGGAGGGGAACGTCAGGTCACCACGGCCGCGCGCGGACCGGGCGGGGCGCCTACGCGCCCGGACGGCGGCGCGACGACGACACTGCCTTCGTCGGCGCCGAGGAGGGCTTGCGGGTCTTCGACGCCGCGGCCATCGTGGCCCTCGCGACGGGCATCGCCTTGCCGGTCTCGATCCACTGCTTGACGCGCGTGGCGTCGCCCAGCCGCGTGTACTTGCCCACCGAGTCCAGCAGGACGATCACCACCGGCTTGCTCGCGATCTGCGCGAGCATCACGAGGCAGCGGCCCGCCTCGCGGATGTAGCCGGTCTTCTGGAGCTGGATGTCCCATTCGGACGACTGCACCAGCCGGTTCGAGTTGTTGAATCCGAGCACGCGGCCGGTGGGCTGCACCTCGACGACGTACGAGGGCGTCACCGAGAACTCGCGAATCAGCGGGTAGCCTGCGGCCGCCTCGACCATCTTCGCGAGGTCGCGCGCGGTCGACACGTTCGACGGCGACAGGCCGGTGGAATCGTCGAAGTGGGATCGCGTCATGCCGAGCGACGCGGCCTTCGCGTTCATCGCGGCGACGAACGCTTCGCTGCCGCCCGGATGGTGGCGCGCGAGCGTGGACGCGGCGCGGTTCTCCGACGCCATCAGCGCGAGGCGGAGCATCTCGCGCCGAGGCAGCTCGACGCCCATCGACAGGCGCGAGCCCGATCCCTTGAGCATGTCGAAGTCGCCGATGTCGACGGCGAGGGGCTCGTCGAGCGGCAGGTTCGAATCCAGCACGACCATCGCCGTCATGAGCTTGGTGACCGACGCGATCGGCGTGACGTCGTCCGCGCCCTTCTGGTAGATCGCGCGTCCGGTTCCCGGCTCGTAGACGAGCGCATTCGCCGACGCGAGCTTGAGCTTGGCCGGGTCGGGCGTCTCGACCGCATCGGCGACCCAGGGGGTCGACAGGACGATCGCAAAAACAACGAGTCGTGCGACGTTCATCAGGTTCAGCGTGAGGACCGGTGCGGCTTTATACCACTGGAACGGCCGCAGGCCAATCCCCCTTTGCATTCATGGTCTTGCCGCCGGCCTCCCCGGGAACGCCCAAGCAGGGACGATGCCAGCGCCGGGGGCGAGCGCTCCCGCGGGGTCAGCGGCCGGGACCGCCCGCACCTGCGACGGCCGGTGCAGCGTCGCCCGCTGCCGGACGCTCCGGCCCGGCCCCGGGCTCCACGTCCCGCCGTTCGGCCTCGACCCTCGCCTCGTCCTGCTGGAGCCGCCACATCCGTGCGTAGGCGCCGTTCGCGGCGATGAGCGCGGCGTGGCGGCCCCGCTCGACGATGCGCCCGGCCTCGAGGACCAGGATCTCGTCGGCGTCCACGATCGTCGACAGCCGGTGCGCGATCGTGAGCGTCGTCCGGTCGCGCGCGATCAGAGCGAGCTCGGCCTGGATCGCCTTCTCGTTGCGGGAGTCGAGCGCCGAGGTCGCCTCGTCGAAGATCAGGATCGCCGGGCGCTTCAGGATCGCGCGTGCGATGGCGACGCGCTGCTTCTCGCCGCCCGAGAGCTTGAGCCCCCGCTCGCCGACCGGCGTTGCGTAGCCCTGCGGCAGCGACGTCACGAAATCGTGGATCTGCGCGAGCCGCGCGGCCGCGACGATCTCGTCGTGCGTCGCGCCGGGCCGGCCGTACGCGATGTTGTACTCGATCGTGTCGTTGAAGAGCACCGTGTCTTGCGGGACGATCCCGATCGCCGCGCGCACCGACGCCTGCCGCACCGCGCGGACGTCCTGCCCGTCGATCGTGATGCGGCCGCCGCCGGCGTCGTAGAACCGGAACAGCAGTCGCGCGAGCGTCGACTTGCCGGAGCCCGACGGCCCGACCACGGCGACCGTGCGGCCCGCGGGGATCGCGAAGGAGACGCCGGCGAGGATCGTGCGGTCCGGCTCGTAGCCGAACGTCACGTCCTCGAACCGCACCTCGCCGCCTCGCACCTCGAGCGGCGGCGCGCCCGGCGCATCGCGCACCTCGGCGTTCTCGTCGATCAGCGCGAACAGCCGCTCCATGTCGGCGAGCGCCTGCCGGATCTCGCGGTAGAGCACGCCCAGGAAATTCAGCGGGATGTAGAGCTGGATCATGAACGCGTTGACCAGCACGAGGTCGCCGACCGTCATCGTGCCGTCGACGACGCCCGCGGTCGCGCGCCACATGATGAGCGTCACCGCGACCGCGATGATCGCGCTCTGGCCGACGTTGAGCAGCGACAGCGAGGTCTGGCTCGCGACCGCCGCCTTCTCCCAGTGCTGCATGCTCTCGTCGTAGCGCCGCGCCTCCCACTCCTCGTTCCCGAAGTACTTGACCGTCTCGTAGTTGATCAGGCTGTCGATCGCCCGCGTGTTCGCCCTGCTGTCGAGCTCGTTCGCCTGGCGGCGGAAGTGCGTGCGCCACTCGGTGATCGCGATCGTGAACACGATGTAGAGCGCGAGCGCGCCGACGGTGATCGCGATGAACGTCCAGTCGTAGCGCGCGATGAGCACCGCGCAGACGAGGGTGACCTCGACCAGCGTCGGCAGTATCGAGAACAGCGCGAAGCTGATCAGCGTCGAGATGCCGCGCTGGCCGCGCTCGACGTCGCGCGTGAGCCCGCCGGTCTGCCGTGCGAGGTGGAAGCGCAGCGACAGGGCGTGCAGGTGCCGGAAGACTCTGAGGGCGATCGCCCGGACCGCGCGCTGCGTCACCTTCGCGAACAGGAACTCGCGCAGCTCGGTGAAGAACGTCGTCGACAGGCGCAGGACTCCGTAGGCGGCGAGCAGCGCGAACGGCACCGCGAGCAGCGCCTGCTCGCGCGTCAGCCCGTCGACGATCTCCTTCAGCAGCAGCGGGACGCCGACGTTCGCGACCTTCGCCGCGACGAGGCACACGAGCGCGGCGGCGACGCGGCCCTTCCATTCCCACAGGTACGGAAACAGCGTCCGGATCGTCTGCCACGCGCCGCGCTGCATGCGCGCGACGCCGCGGTCCTCGGGCAGGGGTAGCGGTCCGGAATGTGCGCCGCGCATGGTTTCAGTCTAGCAGGCGCGCCCGGGTGCGGACGCCGTCCGCGCCACGGAGATCGTCGGCCTGAAGGCCGACCCACGAACTCGCGACGCGTCACCGACCTGCCCGGTCGACCTGAAGACCGACCCACGAACTCGCGATGCGGAACCGACTCCTGTGGGTCGGCCTTCAGGCCGACGCCATTCCCGCGCACTCAACGCTTCCGCGGCCTCCCTCCCCACCACTCGTTGCCGCCGTAGCCCAGCAGTCCCATCCCGGCGCGCACGATCCCGTAGGCGATCCAGTTCATCGCCTTCGACAGCAGCGAGCGGCCGAGCCACCTCTCGGGATCGACCGGCCGGGCGCCGTCCCCGATCATCGCCACGAGCTCGGCGCGAAGCGCGTCCGCGAAGTTCGCGTCGCGCACGAACACGTTGGCCTCGCGCGCCATGAGCAGCGAATACGGGTCGATGTTCGACGAGCCGACGGTGGCCCAGCGGTCGTCGATCACGGCCACCTTCGCGTGCAGGAACGAGCGGTGGTATTCCTGGATCGCGATCCCCGCGCCGACGAATTGCCCGTAGAGCGCGCGGCTCGCGAGATGGAGGAGCGGGTACTCGACCTTCGCCTGCAGGAGCAGCGTGACGGCGACGCCGCGGCGCGCCGCATCGAGCAGCGCGTGGCGGAAGCGGATGCCGGGGAAGAAGTAGGCGTTCGCGATCAGGATCTCCCGCTTCGCGACGCGGATGCCGGCGAGATAGGCGGTCTCGATGTCGCGCCGGTGGCGCAGGTTGTCGCGGATCGTGAACTTCGCGGTCTGCGTGCCCGCGCGCTCGGCCTCGATCAGGTCGGGGAACAGCGGCACGTCGCTCGACCGGAACTGCACGAGCTCGTTCAGCGCCCACAGGCGCTGCATCGCCCAGACGATCGACGGCACCAGGGGGCCGCGCACGCGCACCGCGAAGTCGACGCGCGGCGGCCGATGGCCCGGCGTGTTCATGTCGTCGATCAGGTTGATGCCGCCCACGAACGCGACGCGCCTGTCGACGTGGCAGAGCTTCCGGTGCAGGCGTCGCAGGCGGTGCGACCGGAAGTGCCAGGGCTGCACTTCCGGCCGGTGCTTGAGCAGGCTGACGCCGCCGGCGGCGAGCTGGCGTTCGAGACGTCTGGTCAGGTAGTGCTTCGCGCCCCAGCCGTCGACGAGCGTGCGCACGGCGACGCCCCGCTTCGCCGCGCGCACCAGCGCCTCGGCGACCGCGCGTCCGGCGGGATCGTCCGCGAAGATGTAGGTCTCGAGCCAGACCTCGCGCTCGGCGGCGTCGATCGCGGCCACCAGGGCGGGGAAGAACGCGGCCCCGCTGCGCAGCAGCACGATCTCGTTGCCGGGCGTGAAGCGGTTCATCGCCGGGTCGCGATCAGCGTCGTCCGGCCGCCAGCTCGAAGGTCGCGGCGAGCGCCGCGTGGTCGGACAGGCGGCGCCCCGGATACGCGTAGTGCACGCGGGCGTCGATCACGTCGAGCCCGCGCACGTAGATGCGGTCGAGGCGGAACAGCGGCAGGACCGACGGGAACGTGCGCGCCGGCCGCCCCTTGATCGCCTCGAACACCTCGACGACGGCGAGCTGGTCGATGAGCTGGCGGTTGGCCCGGTGCCGCCAGTCGTTGAAGTCGCCCGCGATCACCAGCGGCGCCTCGCGCGGGACCGTCTGCCGGATGCGCTCGCACAGCGCGCGCACCTGCCACTCGCGGCCGCGCTCGAAGAGCCCGAGGTGGACGTTGATGCAGTGGAGGTCGGGCATCCCGGGACCGAGGCGGACGACGCAGTGCAGGAGCCCGCGGCTTTCGAAACGGTGCGCCGAGATGTCCTCGTTGTCGTTCACGACGATCGGGAAGCGCGACAGGAGCGCGTTGCCGTGGTGGCCGTGCCGGTAGACCGCGTTCTTGCCGTAGGCGACCTCGCGCCACACCTGGTCGGCGATGAACTCGTGCTGCGGTTTGCCCGGCCAGTCGTTGTAGCGGACCGCGTGGTGTTCGTGCGAGCCCTGCACCTCCTGCAGGAACAGCACGTCGGCGGCCATGTGGTGCAGCCGCTCGCGCAGCTCGTGGATCACCATGCGCCGCGTCAGGTGCGAGAACCCCTTGTGGATGTTGTAGGTCGCGATCGTGAAGCGCATGGCAGGCGGGGCGCCGTTTCGGGAGTGCGTCGGGGCGCCCCGCCCCGCGCGCCGGGCGGCCGCGCGGCGTGCAGGCGCGCCGGACGCATGATGTTACCCGGCGCAGCGACCTCGCGCGCGCCGGACGCGGACGCCCGGGCGCGGCGCCGGGACGCGCGCCGCTACCGCTTCTCGGCGAGCAACGCCTTCTTCGCGGCGGCGAGCTCGGCCATCTGCGCCTTGGCCACCTTCGGGTAGTGCAGGCCGAGGCGCGCGAGGCCGTCGATGATCGCCCCCGAGACGACGGCCCGCGTGTACCACTTGTTGTCGGCGGGCACGACGTACCACGGCGCGTGCGGCGCGGAGGTCTCGCGGATCATCGACTGGTAGGCGTCCATGTACTCGCTCCAGTGCGCCCGCTCCTTGACGTCGGCGGCCGAGAACTTCCAGTTCTTCTCGGGCTGCTCGATGCGCTCGAGGAAGCGCCGCTTCTGCTCGGCGCGCGACACGTTGAGGAAGAACTTGAGGATCAGCGTGCCGTTGGCCGCCATGTGACGCTCGAACCCCCGGATGTCGCGGTAGCGCTCGTCCCAGACGCGCTTGTGGAGAAGCGCCGGCGGGATCTT
>WBZL01004489.1_pt1 | contig 12045 bp, 9 predicted proteins | sample 5204291 | NCBI WGS metagenome assembly WBZL01 (sample SAMN12344345, study PRJNA552823) | activated sludge metagenome | biome: Activated sludge suspended growth; feature: Nitrification reactor; material: Wastewater; isolation source: activated sludge from nitrification reactor of wastewater treatment...
GTGCCGATCTTCGGTGCGGAGGCGGTGAAGGGCCTGGAGTTCGACGGCGTCGTCGTGGTCAACCCGGCCGAGATCGTGGCCGACGGCGGCCCGCACCGCGGGGCCCGTCTGCTGTACGTCGCGATGACCCGCGCCGTGCAGGTGCTGCACCTCGTCAGCGACCGACCCCTGCCTGCGGAGCTGGCTGTGACAACGGCACAGTCGACTGGCTAACGTTCCGGGCAACGTCGTTTCGAGACCTGGGGGGTCCAACGTGAAGACCAAGGCTGCCGTCCTGTGGGAAGTCAACACGCCGTGGAGCATCGAGGAGGTCGAGCTCGATCCGCCCGGTCCCGGTGAGGTGTTGGTGAAGATCGCCGCGAGCGGCATGTGCCACTCGGACGAGCACCTCGTCACCGGCGACCTGCCCTTCGCGCTGCCGATCATCGGTGGTCACGAGGGTGCGGGCGTGGTGCAGGAGGTCGGCGAGGGCGTCAGCTGGCTCAGCCCCGGCGACCACGTCGTGTTCGGGTTCATCCCCAGCTGCGGCCGCTGCCCGAGCTGCTCGACCGGCCATCAGAACCTGTGCGACCTCGGCGCCCTGCTCGGCCTCGGCCGCCAGGTCGACGGCACCAGCCGCCACCACGCGAAGGGCCAGGACCTCGGCCTCATGTGCATGCTCGGCACCTTCGCCCACCACACGGTGGTCAACGAGGCCAGCTGCATCAAGATCGACAACGACGTGCCCCTCGACCGCGCCTGCCTGCTCGGCTGCGGCGTGGTCACCGGCTGGGGCTCGTCGGTGTACGCCGCCGAGGTGAAGCCCGGCGACACCGTCGCCGTCGTGGGTGTGGGTGGCATCGGCGCCAACGCGATCCAGGGCGCCAAGCTCGCCGGCGCGAAGCGCGTCATCGCGATCGACCCGGTCGAGTTCAAGCGTGAGAAGGCGATGGAGTTCGGTGCCACGCACACGTTCGCGTCGCTCGAGGAGGCGCTGCCCGGCATCCAGGAGCTCACCTGGGGCACGATGGCCAACAAGGTCATCATGACCATGGGCGTCGGCTCGGGCGAGGTGATCGGCCAGGCGATGGCGATCGCGTCGAAGCGCGGTCGCGTGGTCGTCACCAACATCCACCCGGCGCTCGAGTACTCGGCGTCGATGAGCCTGCTCGACCTCACGTTGATGGAGAAGCAGCTCGTCGGCTCGCTGTTCGGCTCGGGCAACCCCCGCGCCGACATCCCCAAGCTCGTCGGCCTGTACCGCGAGGGTCAGCTCGACCTCGACGGCCTCGTCACCAACGAGTACCCGCTCGAGGGTGTGAACGACGGCTACGACGCGATGCGCGCGGGCACCAACATCCGCGGCGTGCTGAAGTACGACTGATGCCCGACGGGTCGGCGGGGCTCGTCGACCGCCTGCTCGGGCAGGTGGTCGGACGTCGTCGCGAGCTCGAACTGGTGGTCGCGGCGCTGGCGGCCGACCGGCACATCGTGCTGGAAGGCCCGCCCGGTACCGGCAAGAGCACGCTGCTGCGTGCGGTCGCGCATGCGCTCGGCATCGGCTTCGAGTTCGTCGAGGGCAACGCCGAGCTCACGCCGGCGCGTCTGGTCGGTCACTTCGACCCGGCGCGGGTGCTCACCGACGGCTACACGCCCGACGTGTTCGTCGACGGTCCGCTGGTCACCGCGATGACGAGCGGCGCGCTGCTGTACGTCGAGGAGATCAACCGGATCCCGGAGGAGACCCTCAACGTCTTGATCACGGTGATGTCCGAACAGGAGCTGCACGTGCCCCGGCTCGGACGGGTGGCGTGCGCGCCGGGGTTCCGGCTCGTGGCGGCGATGAACCCGTTCGACGCCGTCGGCACGGCCCGTATCTCGAGCGCGGTGTACGACCGGATGTGCCGGCTGTCGATGACGTACCAGTCGGCGCCGGACGAGGTCGCGATCGTGCAGCGCGAGATCGGCGAGCAGGGCTTGGCCGACATCCCGGCCGAGTGGCTCGGCAACGTCGTCGAACTCGTGCGCCACACGCGCGACCACGCCGATCTGCGCGTCGGCTCGTCGGTGCGCGGTGCGATCGATGCGGCCCTGGTGGCCGCGTCGCTCAGCCAGCTGCGCGGCCAGCCGGTCACGCAACCGTCGATCGGGCTCGATGCCGCGATCGTCGCGTTGTCGGGTCGCGTGCGGTTGCGCGAGGGCAGCCAGCGCACCACCGAGGGCATCATCACCGAGCTCTGGGAGGACATCTTCGGCCGGGTCGCGGGCGACGGCGACGCCGATGGTGATGGGGGAAAAGGTGGAGCCCCGACCGGGGCCACCAGCTCCCACTGAAGCAGCCGCCGCGCGCGAAGGAGGGGGCCGAGGCCGAGCAGGCAGTGGCCGACGCGCAGAAGAAGACGACGTCGCGTCGTGAGCTCGCGCGCAACCCTCGCTTCGAGCAGATGTCGCCCGAGGTGGGCGAGCTCGACGAGGCCGCGGTCGACGAGTCGATGCGCGACGACCCGGACGAGACGATGGCGATGCTGGCCGACCTGACGGCCGCGACCGATCCGAAGCTGCGCGAGCTCGCGCGTCGGCTGGCAGGCCGGCTGTTCCTCGAGATCAGCCGTCGCGGTCCGACCCGGCCGAAGGGTGTCGGCAAGCTCGTCGAGCAGCGCTACCGGCCCGACGCGGGCGATCTCGACATCGACGCCAGCATGGAGGCGATCGTCGACGCGGGCGGCGATCTGCGCCGGGTCGACGCCGAACGGCTGCGGGTGCGCGGCTGGGTGCAGCCGGGCACCGCGCTGTGTCTGCTGGTCGACCGCAGCGGGTCGATGGGCGGCAAACCGCTCGCCACCTCGGCGGTCGCCGCCGCTGCGGTGGCCTGGCGGTCGCCGGTCGACTACAGCGTGCTGGCGTTCGGCAAGGACGTCGTGGTGGCCAAGAGTCAGGACGTGGTGAAGTCCGGCGAGCAGGTGGTGAACGACGTGCTCGCGCTGCGCGGGTTCGGCACCACCGACCTCGCCGGCGCGCTGCAGGTGGCCGGCGAGCAGTTGCGCCGCAGCCGAGCCGGGCGCAAGGTGGCGATCCTGTTGAGCGACTGCCGGGCCACGGTCGAGGGCGACCCGGTCGAGGCCGCACGCGGGCTCGACGAGCTCGTGATCGTGGCGCCCGAGGGCGACAGCGACGAGGCCGCCGCGTTCGCTCGCCGTGCCGGCGCTCGGCTCACCACCGTGAGCGGCCCGAGCGGCATCGTCGAAGCGCTGAGCGAGGTCCTCGGCTAGCTCGCAGCCCGGGACGGATGTGCCCGGGGTGGGCGTGTTCGCCCCGCTGTGGGCGGGGGGTCAGCAGGTGACGTCGCGGGGCGGGACGATGCCCTTGGTGTTCTCGGCCGGATCGGTGACGGGCGGGCCCTCGACCACCGTGGTCGTGGTGGTGCTCGTCGTGGTGCTGCCGCGGGTGGTCGTGGTGGGACCCGACACGGTGGTGGTGGACGCCACGGTGGTGGTGGTCTCGAACACCTGCTCCGGCGCGGCGGCGAGCGACGCCTCGCCCTTGAAGATCGCGAGGATCGCCTGCATGTTGTCGCCGTTGATCTTCGGGATGAGCACCGAGTTGCCGCCGACGTTCGCGCCCGTGGCCTCGATCTGATAGGTGGCGATGCTGCCCGGGTCGAAGTTGCGCAGCACGCCGACGAACTCGAGCATCTTGTTGATCGTCAACCCGCTGTCGACCACCACGTTCTCCTGCGCGGCCTTGATCAGGCTGCGCGCCACGTCGGGATCGGTGATGCCCTTGTCGAGCGCGGACGACAACACCCGCCGCAGGAAGTCCTGCTGGCGCGACACCCGACCGAGGTCGCTCACCGGGTCTTCCTTCCACTTCCCGTTGGCGTCCTGGTACTGGTAGTGCCGCGACCGCACGTAGGCGAGCGCATGGTCGCCGTCGAACACGAAGCACTGGCCGCCACCGACCGGCACGTTCAACCCCGTGTTCTTGTCGCGAGCCGGGTACTCGAACGGCACCGCGACGCCGCCGAGGCCGTCGACGATGGTCTTGAACGCACAGAAGTCGATCTGGATGAAGTGGTCGACCTCGATGCCGAAGTTGTTGTAGATCGTGCCGAGCAACCGGGTCGGGTCGTTCTTCACGTAGGCCGAGTTGATCCGGTTGTTGCTGTTGCGACCGGCGATCTTCACCCACAGGTCGCGGGGGAACGACAACACGGCGGCCCGCTTGGTGGACGGGTCGACCCGCATGATCATGATCGTGTCGCTGCGCTCGCCCATGCCCTCGCGATTGCCGAACGCCGCCGCGTACGGCGAGTTCGGGTCGATGCACGCGTTGTTGTCGGCGCCGGTGATGAGGAAGTTCTTCGCCTCCGGGTCGGCCTCGGGGAACGTCTCGGGCGGCCCGCCGTCGCTGGTGGACGGCTCGTCGATCACGATGGTGCCGGTGGCGAGGGTGGTGCCGGGCTCGGTGACCGGCGCACCGGGCACCGTGGTACCCGACGCGAAGGGGTTGTCCGACGCGTCGGTGAGCTCGACGCGGTTGAGCGTGTTGCCGTAGTAGCGGCTGACGACGAGCCCACCCGCGGCACCGAAGCACGCCACGATCACGAGGACGTTGAACGCCAGCAGCAGCCGCTGCGGCCACGTGCGCCGACGGCGGTGGTGCACGGCCTTGGACAGCACCGGCACCTCGGCCGGCACGGTGGCGTCGGTGGGGCCGATCGCCGGCGGCTCGGAGGGCGGGACAGGCTCGGACATGGCGCCGCGAGTCTACGACGGTGGTCCGGCGCGGCGCCGTCAGCCCCGCGCCGACGCGCGTCAGTAGACGATCACGCCGCGGATGTTCTCGCCGTCGCGCATCGCCTGATAGCCGACGTTGATGTCGTCGAGCGAGTAGCGCTTGGTGATCAGCTCGTCGAGCTTCAGCGTGCCCTCGCGGTACATGCCGAGCAGGCGAGGGATGTCGGCGCGCGGGTTGAGCGAGCCGAAGATCGTGCCCTTGATCTCCTTGTTCCACATCGCGAGCTGGAACAGGTTGACCGCGGCCTGGGTCTGGGTCATCGGCGCGATCGCGGTGACCACGCAGGTGCCGCCCTTGCCGGTCATCGCCAGGCCGAGCTCCATCATGTCGCCGTACAGCACGCCGGGGGTCATGATCACCTTGTCGGCCATCTGTCCCCACGTGAGCTCGTTGAGGGGCATGACCGCCTCCTCCATCGACGCGAAGGTGTGGGTGGCGCCGAACTCCATCGCCTTCTCGCGCTTGAACTCGAGGGGGTCGATCGCGATGACGCGCTTGGCGCCGGACATCTTGGCGCCCTGCACGGCGTTGATGCCGATGCCGCCGATGCCGACGACGACCACGGTGTCGCCGGGGCCGACCGCGGCGCGGTTGGCGGCCGAACCCCACCCGGTGGCGACGCCGCACGACACGAGTGCCACGCACTCGAGCGGCAGGTCGTCGTCGACCTTGATGAGCGAGTTCTCCGACACGCACGCGTGGTTCGAGAACGTGCCGAGCTTCGCGAGCAGGCCGACCGGCTGATCGCCCTTGACGAAGTGGCGATGCGTGCCGTCCGTGATCATGCCGCCGCCGAGCGTTCCGGAGCCGTTGTCGCACAGGTTCTGACGGCCGGTGCTGCAGTAGCGGCAGCGGCCGCAGCTGGGCACGAAGCTCGCCGACACGTGGTCGCCGGGCTTCACCGTGGTGACACCCGCGCCGACCTCGACCACCACGCCTGCGCCTTCGTGGCCGCCGATGAGCGGGAAGATGCTCTCGAGGCCCATCATCGCGAGCGCCTCGGGCGGCGGCACCATGTCGCCGGTGACCATGTGCTCGTCGCTGTGGCACATGCCTGCGACCTTCCACTCGACCAGCACCTCGCCCGCCTTCGGCGGATCGATCGTGATCTCCTCCACCTGCCAGGGCTGGTCCGTCCCCCAGAGCACCGCTGCGCGTGTCTTCATGTCCGCGGGTCTAGCAGGTCGCGACGTGACGATCGTCACCCGGAGATCGACGGCGATCGACGGTGATCGGGCTGCCGCGTCAGGGCACCACGACGACGACGGTGCCGATCTGGGCCCAGTCCCACGTGATGATCGCGTCCTCCGTGGCCTGCCGGACGCAGCCGCCCGACAGCGGTTCGCCGAGCTGGTCGGAGGTCTGCATGGGCACGCCGTCGCGCCGCGGGATCTCGTGGAACCCGATGTTGTCGCCGCGGCGGCTGTACGCGAAACGCACCATCCAACGCATGCAGATGTTCGAGTGGAGGTTGCTGCACGTGAACGGGCTGCGCGACCACACCGTGTACGTGCCGTAGTTGGGCTGGTCCATCCGGCCGGACACCCGGTGCGTGTGGAAGATGGTGCCGTCGTCCTCGATGAGCCAGACCCGTTGGATGCCCTTCGAGTACACGACGCGCCGTCCGCTGCCCGAGTCGGCGGGGATCTCGAGCGAGTCGCCGAGTTCGGTGCTCGGCGGTGCGAGGGTCTCGGCCACCTGGACCGCCGTGCCGCGGTCGGCCGTGCCCGTGCCGTCGGCACCGTCGGCCACGCTGTCGACCGCCGGCCCGGGGGCGGCACCGTACGCGAGCGGCGCCGCGATCGCGACGGCGGCGGTGCAGACGAGGGCGACGAGCCGAGGCAGGCGCATCCGACGGATGGTAGCGATGCTCAGTCGGCCGGCGGGGCGAGGGTGACGGTGCACTCGACCTGATCGCCCGGCTCGAACACGACCGTGTCGATCGAGCCCGCGTCGCGCAGATCGGCGAGCGCCGCGTCGATCGCCGCGCGAGCGGCGTCACCGGAGCGGATCAGCAGGGTGTCGACCGCCGCGCGCTGGCTGACCTTGGCCTCGGTCTTGGCGCGGCGCACCTGTGCGAGCACCTCGGAGACCGGCTCGATCGCGGCGCCCGCATCGGCCGCGGGCAGTGCGGCATCCAGCTCGCCGGCGGTCGGCCATCCGGTGGCGTGCACCGAACCGACGTTCCACCAGCGCCACACCTCGTCGGTGACGAACGGCAGGAACGGGGCGAACGCCCGCGTGATCGCCGAGAGCGCGAGACGCAGTGCCGCCCGGGCCGACTGGGCGCCGGACTCGTCCTGGGTGCCGTACGCCCGAGCCTTCACGAGCTCGACGTAGTCGTCGCAGAACCACCAGAAGAAGTCCTCGGTGCGTTCGAGCGCGCGTGCGTAGTCGAAGCCGTCGAACGCCGCAGTCGCGTCGTCGACGACGGCGGCGAGGCGACCGAGCATCGCCCGGTCGATCGTGGCGGTGACCGCGGCGTCGGCGTCGGGTTCGCCGAAGCCGAGCACGAACTTGCTGACGTTGAGCAGCTTGAGCGCCAGCTTGCGCCCGATCTTCATCTGGCCCTCGTCGAACGCGGTGTCGACACCCGGGCGTCCGCTCGCCGCCCAGTAGCGCACCGCGTCGGTGCCGTACTGCTCGAGCAGGTGCATCGGTGTGACCGTGTTGCCCTTGCTCTTCGACATCTTCTTGCGGTCGGGGTCGAGGATCCAGCCCGACAGCGCGGCGTGGCGCCACGGCGGGGTGCCGTGCTCGTGATGGCTGCGCACCATCGTGGCGAACAGCCAGGTGCGGATGATGTCGTGGCCCTGCGGTCGCACGTCCATCGGGAAGACGCGGTCGAACAGCTCGCCGCCGTCGGCGTCGCCCCAGTCACCGGCGATCTGCGGGGTGAGCGACGACGTGGCCCAGGTGTCCATCACGTCGGGGTCGCCGACGAAGCCGCCGGGCACGCCGCGCTGGTCGGCGGTGTAGCCGTCGGGCACGTCGGTGCTCGGGTCGATGGGCAGCTGCTCGTCGCGCGGGACGAGGACGGTGTCGTAGTCGGGGTTGCCGTCGGCGTCGACGCCGTACCAGACCGGCAGCGGCACGCCGAAGTAGCGCTGCCGGCTGATGAGCCAGTCGCCGTTCAGCCCGCCGACCCAGTTGTCGTAGCGGTGCTGCATGTAGCCCGGGTGCCACGTGAGCTCGCTGCCGCGCGCGACGAGCGCCTCGCGGAGCTCGGTGTCGCGGCCGCCGTTGCGGATGTACCACTGGCGGGTGGCGACGATCTCGAGCGGGCGGCTGCCGCGCTCGTAGAACTTGACCGGGTGGTTGATCGGGCGCGCGTCGCCGAGCATCTCGCCCGACGCCTGCAGCAACTCGACGACCTTCTTCTGGGCCTGCTTGGGGGCGAGGCCGGCGAGCTGCGCGTAGGCATCCTGCCCGGCCGGGTCGGTGATCCACTCGGGCGTGTCGGCGGCCATGCGGCCGTCGAAGCCGATGAGGGCACGCGAGGGGAGATTCAGCTCGCGCCACCAGGTGACGTCGGTGACGTCGCCGAAGGTGCAGATCATCGCGATGCCGGTGCCCTTCTCGGGGTCGGCGAGGTGGTGCGCGAGCACCGGCACCTCGACGCCGAACAGCGGCGTGCGGACGGTGGTGCCGAACAGCGGCTGGTAGCGCGGGTCGTCGGGGTGCGCCACCATCGCGACGCAGCTGGGGAGCAGCTCGGGGCGCGTGGTGTCGATGACCAGATCGCCCTGCCCGTCGCTGCGATGGAAGGCGAGCTGGTGGTAGGCGCCGGGGACGTCGCGGTCCTCCATCTCGGCCTGTGCGACGGCGGTGCGCTCGTCGATGTCGTACAGCGTGGGCGCGTCCTGCTGGTACGCCTCGCCGCGGGCGAGGTTGCGCAGGAACGCGCGCTGGCTGACGGCGCGGGCGCGGTCGCCGATGGTGGTGTACAGCAGCGACCAGTCGAACGACAGCCCGAGGCGGCGGAACAGCGCCTCGAACGCCTGCTCGTCGAGGTGCGTGATCTCGCGGCACAGGTCGACGAAGTTGGGGCGGCTGACCGGGACGGCGCGGTGGTCCCTCGGGACGTCGCCGTGGAAGGGGGCCGAGAAGTCGGCGTCGAACGGCAGCGACGGGTCGCAGCGCACCCCGGTGAAGTTCTGCACGCGGCGCTCGGTGGCGAGGCCGTTGTCGTCCCAGCCGATCGGGTAGAAGACGCGCTTGCCGCGCATGCGCTGGAAGCGGGCGACGGTGTCGGTGTGGGTGTAGCTGAAGACGTGCCCGATGTGCAGCGAACCGCTGACGGTGGGCGGCGGGGTGTCGATCGCGAAGACCTGGTCGCGGGTGGCGGAGCGGTCGAACCGGTATACGCCCTCGGACTCCCAGCGGTCGGCGAGGGAGTCCTCGATGCCGTCGAGGGTGGGCTTCTCGGGGATGCCCGCAGGGGTGCCGGATGACGTGCTCATGACGGGCCAAGGCTACCGGCGCGCCGATGCGCGGCCGGTGGTGGTTCTGCGGCTCCACGGAACCCACCGGGGAGTGGATGAGGTTTCCTCGTAGGATTCGCGCCCATGCTGCACTTGTACGACACGGCCACGAGGGAGGTCCGCGAGCTCGCGCTGCGCGAGCCGGGCACCGTGAGCGTGTACCTCTGCGGCCCCACCGTCTACGGTCCGCCGCACCTCGGGCACGGCCGGGCCACCCTGGTCTACGACGTGCTGCGCCGCTACCTCGAGTGGAGCGGCCTGCGGGTCCGGCTCGTCAGCAACATCACCGACATCGACGACAGCATCATCAACCGCGCCAACCGCGAGCAGCGGCCCTGGCAGGAGATCACGCACAAGTGCGAGGCCGTCTGGTTCGACGCGATGGGCAAGATCAACGTCGCCCGCCCCACCGACGTCCCGCACGCCACCGAGTACGTCGAGCAGATGGTCACGATGATCGGCGAACTCGTCGCCAACGGCACCGCGTACCTCACCGACGACGGCGTGTACCTCAGCGTCGAGCGGGTGCCCGACTACGGCCTGCTCGTGCACCAGAGCCTCGACGACATGCTCGCCGGCGGCGGCGACCGCGACGTGTTCGGCGCCGACAACAAGCGCCACTCGGCCGACTTCGCGCTGTGGAAGCTGTCGAAGCCCGGCGAACCGAGCTGGCCGTCGCCGTGGGGTGACGGGCGCCCCGGCTGGCACAGCGAGTGCGTCGTCATGAGCCTCGACCTGCTCGGCGAGGGATTCGACCTCCACTGCGGCGGGATGGACCTCAAGTTCCCGCACCACGAGAACGAGCGGGCGCAGGCCGTCGCGCTCGGCAAGCGGTTCGCGAACCACTGGATGCACAACGGCTTCGTGGTCGACGCCGAGGGCGAGAAGATGTCGAAGAGCCTCGGCAACGTCGCCAACCTGCTCGACCTCACCGAGCAGTACGACCCGCGCGCCTACCGGATGCTGCTGTTGCAGACGCACTACCGGGGGCCGGTCTCGGTCACCCAGGACAACATCGACGCCTCGGTGAAGGCGCTCGCCGGTCTCGACGCGTTCGCGGCGCGCACTGCCGCGGTGGCGGCGGTCGCGCCCGACGCCGAGGTGCTCGCGTCGTTCCGTGCACGCATGGACGACGACCTCGACACGCCCGGTGCGATGGCGCTGGTGTTCGACACCGTGCGACGCGCGAACACGGCGCTCGACGGCGGTTCGGCCGACGCGGGTGCCCTCGCCGCCGCGGTGCACGAGATGTGCTCGGCCGTCGGGCTGGTGCTCAAGGGGGCGGCCGAGGTGCCCACGGACGCGCTCGCCAAGGCGGCTGCGCTGGATGCGGCCCGCGCGGCCAAGGACTTCGCCGCCGCCGACGCGCTGCGCGCCGAGCTGCAGGCCGAGGGCTGGACGGTCGAGACCAGCAAGCAGGGCACCACCCTGCGTCGCTGACGCCGCTGACGGTCCGTCGGCGTCAGACCCCGTCGCCCCAGCCGGGGACCTTCGTGGTGTCGATCGCGATGAACGTCGCCTTGGCGCGCACGCACACCTCGCCCTCGGGCGTGACCAGCTCGCCCGACATCAGCAGCTTGCGGCCCTCGCGGTGGTCGAGCCACACCTTGCACACCAGCGGCACGTGCAACGGCGTGCCGGTCACGTAGCGGATGGTGAGCTCGCCGGTGAAGGCCGGGGTGCGCTCGATCGAGAGCACGAAGCCGAAGATGTCGTCGAACAACGCCGACACCACGCCGCCGTGGCTGCGGCCGGGCGCACCTTCGTGCGCCGAGCGCAGCGTGACGGTGGCGTGCACCTGATCGCCGACGCGGCGGACCACGGGATCGAGGCCCCAGGGGCTCGATCGGCCGCAGACCGGGCGGTCGTCGAAGCCGCGGAACTCCTGCAGGTCGCCGGGCGCGTCCCAGTCGTGCGAGTTGCTCTGGAACGTGCTCGGCTGGCGGCTGCGGCGCGGCCCGGACTCGAGCTCGGCGACGAGTGCCTCCAACTGGTCGGCCACCCGGTCGAGCAGGGCGTCGTCGGCCTGGTGGCCGATCACGGCGTGGCCGATGTCGCGGATCGCCCGTCCCGCCCGTGCCCGCCGGTCGAGGTGCTCGGGCGTGTGGAAGCGGTCGGGGGCGTCGTCGGTCACGTGGCCGATGCTAGGAGCGACCTGCCCGCGCTGACCGGCTCGGAGCCGGTAGAACGGGTGCTCGTGGCACCTGCGGCACCCCCGCGTGCGCCCCGACCGATCGCGGCCGCCGACGCGGCGACCGCGCGCCGAGCCTGCGACCATGGAGTTCCTGTGTCCGACCTGACCGACCATCGCGCCCTGGGTGGCCTGTCGTCGTTCGTCGGCGACGTGCCGGCTCCCGCGCGCCGGCCGCATCGTGGGGCCGCGATGGGCTACCAGCCTGCGCTCGACGGGGTGCGGGCGGTGTCGGTGACCGCCGTGCTGCTGTACCACGCGGGGTTCTCGTGGATGCACGGCGGGTTCTTCGGGGTCGAGGTCTTCTTCGTCGTGTCGGGCTTCCTGATCACGTCGCTGCTGCTGGACGAGCAGGAGCGATCGGGTCGGATCGCGCTCTCGCAGTTCTGGTTGCGGCGCGCCCGCCGTCTGCTGCCGGCGCTCGTGCTGGTGTTGCTGGCCGTCGGGGTGTACGCGGCGCTCGACGGCAGTGCGCTGATGCGCAGCGATCTGCGCCGCGACTACCCGTGGGCGTTGCTCTACGCGGCCAACTGGGGGCAGATCGTCGGCGGGGCGCAGTACTTCGGCAACCTGTCGCCGCTGCGCCATCTGTGG
>WBZL01004490.1_pt1 | contig 12037 bp, 12 predicted proteins | sample 5204291 | NCBI WGS metagenome assembly WBZL01 (sample SAMN12344345, study PRJNA552823) | activated sludge metagenome | biome: Activated sludge suspended growth; feature: Nitrification reactor; material: Wastewater; isolation source: activated sludge from nitrification reactor of wastewater...
GGTCACCCGCTCCAACTCGCACTTGAGCTCACGGATCTCCGCACGTTCCTCGACCGTCGGCGCACCATCAGCTTCCTCGCGAGCCCGCCGCACCCAGTTGCCCAGGGTCGAGTCGTAGATGTTGAGCTCCCGGGCAACCTTCGCCACGTTGCCGCCCGACGCCGCGACCATCGCCACAGCCTCGGCCCTGAACTCCTTGGTGAACTTCCGTCGGCTACCGCTGGACTTCGCTGACATGAACACTCCGTTCTGGCCTCATCAGGCCAAGTTAGGTGTCCGTCAAACCGGGTCAACCTCATACTACGAGCTGTTCGTCATCATCGACATCTACTCCCGCTACGTCGTCGCGTGGATCGTCGCCCCCGCAGAGACTGGTGAGCTCGCCAAGGAGTTCATCGACGCCGCCATCACCAGCCAAGACATCGAAGCCGGCCAGCTGACCCTGCACGCCGATCAGGGCACCTCGATGACCTCCAAACCGGTCGCACAGCTCCTCGTCGATCTCGGCGTCGCCCGCTCCCACAGCCGGCCCCCACGTCTCCAACGATAACCCCTACAGCGAAGCCGCGTTCAAGACCCTCAAGTACTGCCCAGCGTTCCCCGACAACTTCGGGTCGATCCACGACGCCCGAAACTTCTGCGAGCGGTTCTTCGCCTACTACAACCACGAACACCGCCACTCCGGCATCGGACTGCACACCCCGGCATCGGTCCACTACGGCACCGCCACCGACATCCGCGCCGGCCGGGCCCGCACCCTCGATGCCGCCTACGCCGCGAACCCCGACCGTTTCCGCGGGCGCAAGCCGACACCACCGAAGCTGCCGACCGTCGCGTGGATCAACGACCCATCCCGCGAAGCACTCATACAGAACAACTGACCACCAACTGCCTCAAACTCCTTGACAGATTCCGCCGAGCCCCTGTATCGCGCACGCGGACCCCCCACACCCCTACCCGACCCCGCTCAGATCCGAAGAGCCCCTTCGACTCGCTGGCGGACTGCGGCGCGCGGTCTCCGATCAGTCGATCTGGCTCCGACACAATGGGTCGTCTCGCTACTGGCCGCACGCACAACGCTGGATAGCCGCTCCATGACCCGCGGCCCTCCTACCCGGATGTCGTCCCGTCTTGGATTCCGGCGGCCGGCGCCCTGCTGCTCTGCGAAGAGATCGATGACCGCCCGTTCAGCAGAGTAAGGTAATACGCATATCCATCGGCGATGTCGTGCAGCTCGGGTCCGCAGGATTCGGTCATGGCTCGCCCGGCCAGCTCCTCGGTTATGGCACGAACACGCAGCGCCTCCAGCGCTCGGAAGGGCCGGGACTGTCGCCGCTCCTCATCATTTCCCAGCGTTCCGGCAACGACGTCGATGTACTGCGACAGGTTAAGCTCCTGCATCAGCGCTCGATTCCGACCTCAGCATCCGCCAGGCATCTGATGACCTGAACACATCGGGCTTAAGGGACATTACATTGACGTCCCAACGACGACCATGAGCAAACACTCGGGACGGAATGCAAGCGACGTCCTGCAACACGTCGCTCCATCCATCGGTCATCGCCCTGTTGTAGCTCGGAATCTCGAGTAGCAGCTGATCCAGGTCGAATGCCCCGAAGACATGGTCTAAGAAGAGGAGCAGTCCGTATGAGAATCCGGCCTGATCTGCGCCAAATCGGGCGACTCCGAGATGAGCGACACGGTGGTCCAGTTCGAGATTGTAGAGCTGATACCAGCCGGTGAGTACTTCGAGATCTCCCTTCCCGGCACGCGAGAACGACAACACCTGCGCGGCAATCCCTCTCCACACAGTCTCTTCGAAAGAGTACGACGGAACGGTCAAGCCTCGCGAACGCCACGACGATCTCAGGTGAAGAAATTCTGCGACATAGAGCTGCTCGTAGTCAGCGTGGATGATCGGTCGAATGAACGTTCCCCGCATCTGCCGTCGTGCGATTGTAGCTGGCGCTTGCCTTGGCGGATCAAACCCGCTCATCGCTAGTTGGCCCGTAGATATGCCATCAACGAGTAGTGGTCGGACTCGTATCCCCACGTGCCCTGCGAGCCGACGTACGATGACGCAACACGGGTGAACTGCGAGTTGCCTTCACCCAGGACCCAGTCGATCTTCTTGCCCGTCGGTATGAACGTGCCGCTTCCCGTGCTCAGGGTGTCCCAACGCCAGGCTGTGTAGTTCGAGATGATATAGTCTCGTTCGTTGAAATCACCCATGTACATGCGCGGCGCAGTCATGGTTGACAGGTCGCGCACCTCGTTGATCTGGTTTTGGGCCCCTGGCGTCCAAAAAGCCGTCTGGTTCGCGGTCGTGTGCAGCGTGCAGGCTGCCCATTTACTCGAAGCGTTGCTGCTCGAGACATAAGCGCAGTCGTTCCGCTTGTGTTCGGCACCGTTGAGACTGAGAGCGAAAATCTGGCGAGATCCGCCTGAATCGTAGTCGCCCGGATTGCCGTACGGATCCACCGGCCCGCCTGCGCGGTTCGGCCCGACGTCCTTCGCGACTAGCAGCGCATTCCCAAATGCGTCACCGCCACAGCCGGAGCTGGCCACCGATGTGGTCATGAACCAGATGGAGTACTGGGAGCTCAGGTAGTAGCTGGCAGCACTGGCTTGATCAGCACACACCTCGTTCATCGAGGCTGCGACGGGCTTGTCGAGATTCACCGACTGAATGAAGAGGCTCGCCTTGTTCGGGTTGTTTGGTGCTACGCCCAGGCCACCCTGGATGTTGTGCTGAATCTCTTCCCACACGGATGCGCCAGCTGGCGCGGCCAAGACCGTCGGGACCGTGGTACCTGCTACAGCGGCCGTCATCGCCACCGCAGCGAGCTTTCCACCGCGTTCACGCCGCCTTCGCTGCCTGTTCGCACGGGCGGTCGGATCAACAGCTTCCACCGAATCTCCTCTCATCATCGGTTCTCGGCTCGGTCAGGCGACGGCGCGAAGCGAGACGATCTTGTGTCCGTCGCCGTAGCTGAAGAGAACAGCTGCACTGCTAGTGCTTCTCAGTTGTTCGATGGGCCGCTTCGCGAGATGGACGGGCTCGTCACGATCTCGCTTGAGCACGATCTCGTTCGAGGCGTCGATGGCAACGAATCCGTCGCCGGATGCCATTGAGATCAAGGCCCGAATCGAGCTGAGCTCGATCCGCCGCCCCTGATCCTTGAGCGACACGAGCTGAAGCGACCCCGGCTTCGGAGGACCAGGGCTGGTTGACGTGGGAGAGGTCGGAGGGTTCTGCGTCGAGTCACCGCCGACCGTTGACCGAGTCGCCGAGGGAATGTCGATAGGTTCGGGCACGGATGGAAGGGGCTCTGAGAGGGGTCCAGGGATGCTCGGCGCGAACCACTCCCCTGCACCTGCGCACATCAGGAAGCCGACACCCTGCCCGCTCGCCGGAAACACAATCGAGGGATCGAGCACCACCTCCGAGTGGAGACCGGCATCTGCGAATGACACCCTCCGCAGGTTGGCGCGATCGGGGAAGGACGGACTGTCGATCTGCGACGAGGCGCCGCACTCAGCCGCCGGAACGTAGTCCGGCGAAGGTTCCATCGTGGGCTTGGGCCCGAGGTGGACTGTTCGGACACTTGTGATGCTCGCCGGGGTGAAGCCCTCCCCGAGCTGCTCGAGGCCGAGCGTCACGTCCTGACCATCGATGCTGCGAATTGGCAGATACGACTCGCCGTCGGTCGCGCCGAGATCAGTCCAGTCCTTGGTTGCGCCCGAGTAAGTGAACACGTGGGCACCGATCGTTCCCTCGGAGCAATCAACACCAGCGTCGCCCGCGATGGGCTCGCCGGCGCATAGCGTCGCTGACAGGACGACGTCGTCACCGACAGTGACGGCATCGGAGTCGCCGAGGTTGGCGGTGGTCGGTAGGTCGGTCAGCGGCTCGAGCGTGCCGAGTTTCGCATTCAGGCGGAGAACCGCTGGAGCGACTCCCTTCGTTCCAGTTCTAACGACTGGGAGGTAGTTTGAATTGAATGATGATCCGACGATGCCGATCGATCCGTCCGTGCCTTGAAGGTTGACGGCGGCATCAGCTCCGGTGGAATCGATCTGTCGGTCGGCGGAACATCCGCTGATACACACCATTGCTACAGCGAGGCCGATCCCTGCGATTCTGAACGCTTCGGTCCGTTTGTGAACCATCCTCGTCGTCCGGTGCATCCCTCGATCTCTCCCCGGGCTTCGTGGCCAACCTACGCTTAGTGCCCGCCGCGAATCAAGTCGTAAGGGTCCGGGCAGAAACTACTTGGGCGTCGGGGGGCGAGTTCAAGGGGTGACGGCTACACCGTGAGGTAGAGCTTGAGGTTCCACCGGTCAGAGCGTGATGCGGGCAAGACTGCCCGCTTCTGACACACAACCCTGACCGGTGGAGACGCCCAGTATGCCAGCCCAACCCCTGACCGCGCCTGAACGCGAAGAGATCCGCGCGGGGATCGAACGCCGTGAGACCGCCCTCGTGATCGCCAGCCGGCTTGGCCGGCACCGCAGCACGATCAACCGCGAGATCAGCCGCAACGGTGGCCGGGGCGGCTACTCGGCGATCTCGGCGCAGGCTGCGGCGGATGCTCTGCGTGCACGTCCGAAGGCCACCAAGTTCGAGGCCGATCCGGTGCTCGCCGCGCACGTGACTGCCCGCCTCGAGGCGAAGGACTCCCCGATGACGATCTCGATCGAGTTGGCCCGCGGTACCCACGGCGTCACCGCTGAGGCGTCCCATGAGTGCATCTACCAGGCGATCTACGCGCACGGCCGCCGTGGTCTGCGCCGAGGTCTTCACGAAGGGCTGCATCGGCGACGGTGCCGCAAACACCGTGTGTTCGGGCCTCCCGCACCCACCACGAGTCCGCTCGGGACGTTCAACCTCATTGGAGTGCGACCCACCGAAGCAGACGGCCGCGACGTGGTCGGTCACCTCGAAGGCGACCTCATCGTCGGGTCGTTCAACCGGTCCGCGATCGTCACGGTGTTCGACCGGGCCAGCCGCTACCTGTGGCTTGCGGACTTCCCCGAAGACCACGGTGCGGACGCCACCCTCGCAGCACTCGTCGAGATCTTCGATCGCATCCCCGCGCCACTGCGTCGCACCCTCACCTGGGACCAAGGACGCGAGATGGCCCGCCACGCGGACCTCGCCCAGATGTGTGGCATCGACGTGTTCTTCGCCGAGCCGCACTCGCCATGGCAGCGCCCGACCAACGAGAACGGCAACGGCCTCATCCGCCGCTACGTCGGCAAGAGCACCGACCTGCGAACTCACAGCGCCGACGACCTACGCCGCATCGAGCACCGCATCAACACCATCCCCCGCCGCAGCCTCAACTGGGACACCGCCACCGACCGCTACCATGCAGCTGTCGCGATGACCGGTTGAACTCGCCCAACTACAACCCCAACGACACGGAACCATCGCAACGATCGATCAGCCGGTCAAGGCCGTCGTAGCTGTAGGAGTTCGCACCCCAGGTGACGAGACGACCCAGAGCATCGACGTCAACATCGGTGACCGTCGAGCCGTCATCCAACCCATCCAAAGTGCCCCGCGCGGTCCAGGTGGAGTCGGTGGTGCCGTCGGAGACGAGCTGCACCCCGATAGCCGCCGCCACCGCCACCGCCCGTACCAGCTCCCGCTCCGCCCCAATACGGGTCGCCGACACCGGACGAGTTGCCCCAGGCCTGCGTCGCGCCGTACCCCGCGTACGTGTACCAGATGTCGCCGATGACGCCAGCCGAACCTGACACCCCACCACCCGCGCCGCCGACACCGAGCGCAAGCGTCGCTGATGCACCCGACCCACCGCCCCCACCGGCCACCACCACACGATCCGTCGGAACAGTACCACCGCGTCGTACATCGGTGGCCCCTCCCCCGACCGAACCCGGACTGGCGTCTCCCGACACCGCCCCACCATCGCCACCGCCGTTCCAACCGCCGGTCGATGCATCCGAGCCCGCGCCACCCACGTTGACCTGCAACGTCTGACCCGGCGTCACCGACAGACGAGCCCGCGTGTAGCCCCCCGGACCACCAGCGACACCACCACCCCGAGCACCCCACAACTCGACCTCCACCTCGTGGACGTCGTCGGGCACCTCCCATGACTGAGCCGCGCCCGTGAAGGAGAACTCCTCGACGAACGGATCCGGCACATCCGCACCCGCACCCCCTCCCAACACCGGCACGACGGTGACAACCACCGCAGCAGCGACGACCGCCCGCAACACACGTCGGCACCAACGCCGAACGACGCGCTTCCCACCCATCCGCTGCCTCCCCGGTTCGGACCGAGCGCCGACGCACACCTTCGGCACTCACAACGGTCCTCTTGACCAGGCGTATCGACCGACCACCCTTCGGAACTTGAGGGGCTGATCTACACCGACATCTGCAGCGCGTTGCACGACCTCACGGTCCGCCGCGTCCGTGCGCCGACACGACGGACGCCCGGCTCAAGCGGCACGACCACGACCACGTCCTGCCCGCGGCCAACGTGACACGACCGGCACCTCACGGTCATCGTCAGCGGCAGCTGCGATGACGTGTTCCGGCTGGTCCGACCGGTCAGGCCGGATAGACCGGGAAGGCCTCGCACAGCGTCCGGACTTCGGAGCGGACCGCGGCGATCTCCGCGCCATCCGACGTATCGCTGAGCACCCGGGTGATCAGCTCCGCGATCCGGACCATCTCGGCTTCCCGCATCCCCTGGGTCGTCACCGACGGCGTGCCGATCCGAAGGCCGGAGGTCACGAACGGCGACCGGGGATCGTCCGGGACGGTGTTCTTGTTCAGGGTGATTCCGGCGTCGTCGAGGGCGTTCTGCGCGTCCTTGCCGGTGAGATCGGCGTCGAACGTGCGCAGGTCGATCAGCATCAGGTGGTTCTCGGTGCCTCCCGAGACCAGGCGGAACCCCCGCTCGCCGAGTGCCCCGGCCAACGCTGCAGCGTTGGCGACGATCTGACGGGCGTAGTCGCCGAACTCCGCCGTGGCCGCCTCGCGGAACGCGACCGCCTTGCCGGCGACCACGTGCTCGAGCGGTCCCCCCTGCAGGCCGGGGAAGATCGCCTTGTCGATCGCGGCGGCGTGCTCGGCGCGCGACACGATGCAGCCGCCCCGGGGTCCCCGCAGCGTCTTGTGGGTGGTGAAGGTGACCACGTCCGCGTACGGGACCGGGTTGGGGTGCGCTCCGCCGGCGACGAGACCGGCGATGTGCGCGGCGTCGAACAGGAACAGCGCGCCGACCTCGTCGCAGATCTCCCGGATCGGGGCGGGATCGATGATGCGGGGGTACGCGGTGGCGCCGGCCACGATCATCTTCGGTCGGTGCGTCCGGGCCAGGTCGCGCAGCTGGTCCAGGTCGAGGCGCTCGTCGCTCGGGGTCAGCCCGTAGGACACGAAGTCGTAGAAGCGACCCGAGATGTTGACCGGCGACCCGTGGGTGAGGTGCCCGCCGTGGTCCAGGCTGAGGCCGAGCACGGTGTCGCCGGCCTCGAGCAGGGCCAGGTAGACGCCGAGGTTGGCGTTGGCGCCCGAGTGGGGCTGCACGTTGGCGGCCTCGGCCCCGAAGAGCTCGCACACCCGCTGGCGGGCCAGGTCCTCGATCTGGTCGACGACCTGGTTGCCGCCGTAGTAGCGCTTGGCCGGATATCCCTCGGAGTACTTGTTGGTGAGCACCGACCCGACGGCGTCCATGACCGCGGGAGAGGTGAAGTTCTCCGACGCGATCAGCTGCAACCCGGTGTTCTGGCGGTCGACCTCGCGGTCGATCATGTCGAAGATCTCGGTGTCGGGCTGCATGGGCCAGGGCATGGGGGGAGTGTTCCTCTTCTTCTGATTCGTGGGGGGGGTGGGGTTCGGTCCGCGGGTCAGGCGAGTCCGGCGTCCAGCTCGGAGATCTTGGCCACTCGGCCGGCGTGGCGGCCACCCTGGAACTCGGCATCCAGCCAGGCGTCGAGGGCGTCGCGGGCGACCTCCTCTCCGGTGAGGCGCTCGCCGATGCAGATCACGTTGGCGTCGTTGTGTTCACGGGCCAGGCGGGCCGACGTCTGGTCGTGCACGGTCGCGGCCCGGATGCCGGGCACCTTGTTGGCGGCGATGGCGATGCCGATCCCGGACCCGCACACGCACAGACCCAGGTCCGCGTCGCCGCCCGCCACCGCACGGCCCACCGCGGCACCGAAGTCGGGGTAGTCGACCCGGTCGGTGCCGTGCGTGCCCAGGTCGATCACCTCGTAGCCCCGATCGGCCAGGTGACCGCCGAGCGCATCCTTGAGGTGCACCCCGGCATGGTCGGCGCCGATCGCGATCCGCTCGGTCACGACGAGGCCTCGGAGCGCTCGAGCCGCTCCCGCAGCACGGTCATGACCCGCTCGGACGCCTTGGGCATCTCGTCGAGCAGGGTCCTGAACTCGCGGGTGCCGAAGCGGAGCAGCTTCATCCGGGTGTCGGCCACGACCGTGGCCGTGCGCGGGCGATGGTCGATCAGCGCCATCTCCCCCACCATCGACCCCGGACCGGAGCTGGCGACGTGCTCGCCCCGGACGTACACGCTGGCCTGACCCTCGACGATCACGTAGCACTGTGTGCCGGGGTCGCCCTGGTCGACCAGGACGGTGCCGGCGGTGGCCTCCATCTGCTGGGAGAGGTCGACGACCCGACGCAGGTCGTCGTTCGAGAACCCCTCGAAGAACGGTACCGACGACAGCCAGGCGACGTCGTCGGTGCTCTTTCTGGTCATGGTCTTCCCTCGGTCTTCCCTCGCTGCGGACGGGTGCGGGCACTGCGAACACTCGGGCACTGCGAACACTACTGTCGGGTCGGCGTGCACGTCGGGGCCGATCGCCGCCGACCCGTCCACACCAGGGGGAACGATGAGAGCAGTCGTCATGCGCGACGGGGCGCTGGTGGTCGACGAGGTGTCGCTGCCGGCGCTGCAACCCGGCCAGGTCCGCGCCGAGGTGCTGGCGTGCGGGATCTGCGGATCCGACCTGCACGCCCTGCACCACGCGGATCGCATGGTCGAGATGTCGGAGCTGACCGCCGAGCCCGGCGGGATCGCGCCCCGGATGATGGACCCGTCCCGCGACGTGGTGATGGGCCACGAGTTCACCGCACGCGTGCTCGAGGTCGGCCCCAACGTCGGCAACTGCACGCCGGGCGACGTGGTCGTGTCGCTGCCGGTGGTCATGGACGCCGGCGGCATCCACGCCGTCGGGTACTCCAACGACTACCCGGGCGGCTACGGCCAGCAGATCGTCCTGTCGGACATGTTGACCATGAAGGTGCCCGACGGGCTCGACCCCGAGCTCGCCGCGCTGACCGAACCGATGGCGGTCGGTCTGCACGCGGTCGAGATGAGTCGGGTGTCGCCCCGTCACGCCGCGGTCGTGCTCGGCTGCGGTCCGGTGGGCCTCGCCGTGGTCGCGGCGCTGGCCCTGGCCGGGGTCGAGACGATCATCGCCGCCGACTTCTCGCCCGCCCGACGGGCGCTGGCCGCCACCATGGGCGCCACCGAGGTCGTCGACCCGTCGGTGGAGGGCGCTGTCGCCGCGTGGCGTCGCGTCGAGGGCCGCAAGTCGCTGGTCATCTTCGAGGCCGTCGGGGTCGAGGGGATGCTCGACGCGGCGATGGTCGACGCGCCGCGGGGCTCGCAGATCCTGGTCGTCGGGGTGTGCATGGTCCCGGACCGGATCCGCCCCATGGTCGCGGTCGGCAAGGAGCTGAACCTGCAGTTCGTGCTCGGCTACGACCCGCTGCAGTTCCAGACGACGTTGAACCGCATCGCCGAGGGGTCCCTCGACGTGTCGCCGATGATCACCGGCCGGGTCGATCTCGACGGTGTGGCCGAGGCGTTCACCGCGCTCGGGGACCCCGAGGCCCACGCCAAGATCCTCGTCGTCCCGTCCTGAACTACCCCGCCCTGACCCACCCCGCCCTGACCCGTTCTGTTCGGCGGTTCACAACGTCGACGTTGTGAACCGCCGAACAGAACGGGGGTGGCGGGCGACGAGGGCGCGGTCGCGGCCGGTCAGATCCGGAGCCAGGAACACCTCGTCGAAGTACTCGCCCGCCAACTCGACCGCGGCGGCCCCCTGCTCGGGTGACAGCTCGCAGACCACGACGCCGTCGGGAACGAGCCACCGGGGCGCCTCGGCCAGGATCACGCGCAGGTCGTCGAGTCCGTCGGCCCCTGCGAACAGCGCACCGGCCGGCTCCCACTCGGTGACCGACGGCGACAGGTCCGCGTTCGCGGCCACGTACGGCGGGTTCGACACGACCAGGTCGACGGTCCCTCCCAGCTCCTCGGGCAGCGCGCCGAACCACTCGCCGTGGGCGATGCGCACCCGGGCACCGGCACGACCCACGCCGGCCAGGTTCGCCCGCGCCACCTCGAGCGCGTCGGTCGAGGCGTCGGTGGCCCACACCGCGGTGCGCACCCGTTCGGTGGCGACAGCCAGGGCGATCGCTCCCGATCCGGTGCCGAGGTCGACCACCGTCGTCGGCCGGTCCCGCCCTCCCATGCGGTCGAGCTCGGCCAGGGCCACCTCGACCACCTGCTCGGTCTCGGGTCGGGGGATGAGCACCCGCCGGTCGACCATGAGGTCGAGGTGCCGGAACGGCCAGTGCCCCAGCACGTACTGCAGCGGCTCGCCGGTCGCGCGGCGCGCCACCATGGCGTCGAGGTGTGCGACGCCGCGGCGGGTGGCCCGCTCCGACAGGTGCAGCACCAGCTCGGCGTCGGCCACGCCCAGCGCCTCGGCGGTGATACGCGCCGCGTCGGTCGAGGGATCGGAACCGTCGCCGGGATCGCGGCTGCGCAGGGTGGCGATCGCCCCCTCGAGCAGCTCCCGCCAGGTGACGGTGCCGGTCTCATCCTCCTCGCTGGAGCCCCCGCTCACGTCAGCTCCGCCAGCCGGCGGGCCTGCTCATCGGCCACGAGTGCGTCGCTGACGGTCCCGAGCTCGCCGGCCAGCACCTTGTCGAGGTTGTACACGGTGAGCCCGATCCGGTGGTCGGTGACCCGGTTCTCCTTGAAGTTGTAGGTCCGGATCTTCTCGCTGCGTCCGCCACCGCCGATCTGGGCCCGCTTCTGGCCCGACGCCTCGGCCATCGCCTTGTCCTGCTCCATCTGGAGCAGCCGGGCCCGCAGCACCCGGAGGGCCTTGGCCCGATTCTGGATCTGGCTCTTCTCGTCCTGCATCGACACCACCAGACCGGTCGGCCGGTGCGTGATGCGCACCGCCGAGTCGGTCGTGTTGACCGACTGGCCGCCCGGTCCCGACGAGCGGAACACGTCGACCTGCAGGTCGTTCGGGTCGATGTCGACGTCGACCTCGTCGGCCTCGGGCAGCACGACGACGGTGGCCGACGAGGTGTGGATGCGTCCCTGCGACTCGGTGACGGGCACCCGCTGCACCCGGTGCGGACCGGCCTCGAACTTCATGCGGGTCCACACGCCGTCGCCGGCGACCCGCAGCACGGCCTCGCTCACCCCGCCGAGGTCCGACGGCGACGCCGACAGCACCTCGACGGTCCAGCCCTGGCGCTCGGCGAAGCCCCGGTACATCTCCATCAGGTCCCGGGCGAAGAGGTTGGCCTCCTCTCCCCCCTCGGCCCCGCGCAGCTCGACGATCACGTCGCGGTCATCGTTGGGGTCGCGCGGCAGCAGCAGGAGCCGCAGCTCCTGCTCCAGCCGTTCGATCGACTCGCGCGCCACGTTGGCCTCGGCGCGCCACCCCTCGCGCTCATCGCCGCTCGACGCGGCCAGCAGCTCCTCGGCCGCGGCCAGGTCGTCGGTCGCGGTGCGCAACGCCACCGCGGTCTCGACCACCGGCTGAAGCGCCCGGTACCGGCGCGACATCTCGGTGTAGCGGCGGTGGTCCGCGACCACCTCGGGATCGGCCAGACGGGCCTCGGTGTCGGCCAGCTCCCGCTCGAGCCCGGCCGCCCGGGCGAGCAGCGACCCGTCGGTCACGACTGCTCCCACGGCGCCGGGACGGCCACGACCTCCGC
>WBZL01004491.1_pt1 | contig 12037 bp, 10 predicted proteins | sample 5204291 | NCBI WGS metagenome assembly WBZL01 (sample SAMN12344345, study PRJNA552823) | activated sludge metagenome | biome: Activated sludge suspended growth; feature: Nitrification reactor; material: Wastewater; isolation source: activated sludge from nitrification reactor of wastewater...
GATGTTCGAGAAGATCGACGTCAACGGCGACGACCGCCACCCCCTCTACGGGGAGCTGACCGAGGTGGCCGACGGCGAGGGCACCGCGGGCGACGTGCAGTGGAACTTCGAGAAGTTCCTGGTGGCACCGGGCGGCGAGGTGGTCGGGCGGTTCCGGCCCGGCGTCGAGCCCGAGTCGGCCGAACTGGTGGCGGCCATCGAGGCCAACCTGCCGGGCTGAACAGCGGGCCGGACGGCCGCCCGGGTCGGCGACCGGGGCGGCCGTGGTTCGCGGATCCGCACCGCCCGGGCGGTAGCCTGTGGCAACGGGTCGGCGCCCATCTGCATGCCGGGCGGTCCCGTGGGTCACCCTCGTACGCGTTTTTCGCATCCCGACGCCGGAGGCCAGACCCTCCTGTCGTAGATGCAACGGAGTACAACCCATGACCACCCCCTTCGACGCCCTCGGCGTCGCCCCCGACCTCGTGTCGGCCCTCGCGGAGCGCGGGATCACCAGCGCCTTCGCCATCCAGGAGCTCACCATCGCCGATGCCCTGGCCGGGCGAGACGTGTGCGGCAAGGCCAAGACCGGGTCGGGCAAGACCCTCGCCTTCGGCCTGCCGGTGCTCCAGACGGTGAAGAAGGCGGAGTCCCGCCAGCCCCGGGCCCTGATCCTGGTGCCCACCCGTGAGCTCGCCACCCAGGTGTGCGACGAGCTGGCGCCCATCGGCGAGGTGCGAGACGTCACCGTCGCCGCCGTGTACGGCGGGGCCGACATCGACAAGCAGATCAAGAAGCTCAAGGCCGGCGTCGAGGTCGTGGCCGCCACGCCCGGGCGCATGATCGACCTGATCGAGCGCAAGGAGGTCGATCTGGTCGACGTGGGCGTGGTGGTCCTCGACGAAGCCGACCGCATGGCCGACATGGGCTTCCTGCCCCAGGTGGAGTGGATCCTGCGCCACATCCCCGGCGACCACCAGACGCTGCTGTTCTCGGCCACGCTCGACGGGGTCGTCCAGGGTCTGATCGACCGCTACCAGGCCGACCCGGTGCGCCACGAGGTGGAGTCCCAGGGCGTCACCGTGGACCAGATGACCCAGCGGTTCCTGCGGGTGCACCAGATGGACAAGGTGAAGGTGGCCGCGGCCATCTCCCGGGGCGGCGACCGCACGCTGGTGTTCACCCGCACCAAGCGCGGAGCAGACAAGCTGGTCGACCAGTTCCAGGCCGAGGGCGTGAACGCCGGGGCCATCCATGGCGACCTGCGCCAGAGCCAGCGGGAGAAGTCGCTGGCCGACTTCTCCGACGGGAAGCTGCCGGTGCTGGTGGCCACCGACGTGGCCGCCCGCGGGATCCACGTCGACGACATCGACGTGGTCATCCACTACGACCCGCCCGAGGACCACAAGGCGTACCTCCACCGTTCGGGTCGCACGGCCCGGGCCGGCGAGTCGGGCCTGGTGGTCACGCTGTTCCTCTGGGACCAGGAGCTCGAGGTGAAGCGGCTCATGAAGCGCCTGGGCGTCACCCAGCCCCTCAACGAGGTCTTCTCCAACAACAAGATCCTGGCCGACCTCACCGCGTGGGACCCCGAGTCGGGTTCCTGAGGGCTTCGACCTCGCGGTCACGCCCAGGGGCCGACACGGTGCCGGGGACTGCGGCGCTGCGCGACTGCGTCGGTCCGGCTGCCGGCGGGCTCGATCGCCTCACGGCCGCCAGGTCGCTCACCGTCGCCGTGGCACGCGGCGCGGGCTGGGACCTTCCCTCCGACCTGCGGGCGGGGGCCGGTGCGGTCCACGACGGGCTCGCCCGGCTCGAGCTGCCGGCCGCCTGGTGCACGCCGTACCTGCTCGGCGCCCTCTACGAGGCCACGCTGCCGGCCGAGGCCCGGGCCACCGGCGCCCACTACACCGCCCCCGAGATCGCCGCCGGCGTCGTCGGCCTGGTCGGGCCACTTCCCCCTCCTCCCGGACGCGGGGCGACCCCGGGGACCACCGACGGGTCCGGACCGGTGGTGTGGGACCCTGCCTGCGGTGGCGGCGCCTTCCTGCTGGCCGCGGCCGACGCCCTACTGGGCGCCGGACATCGGCCCGAGCGGGTGGTCGCCGAGCTGATCTGGGGCACCGATCTCGACCCCGGTGCGGTCACGGTGGCCGAGGCGGCCCTGGTGTTCTGGGCCTGGCGCCATGGCGTGCCGGTGGCCCGACCCGGCCGGCACCTGGTGGTGGCCGATGCCCTGCTGGCGCCGCGCCCCGGGCCCCCGGAGGGGTTCGATCTGGTGGTCGGCAACCCGCCGTTCCAGGGGCAGCTCACCGGGGGAGCGGTCCGCACCAACGCGGAGCGGGTGGCACTCCAGGCCGCGTGGGGGGGCGTGGTCGGGCCCTACACCGACACCGCCGCCCTGTTCCTGGTGGCGGGGGTTCGGGCGCTGGCGCCCGGCGGGGCGCTGGCGATGGTGCAACCCACGTCGGTGCTGTCGGCCCGCGACGCCGGCCCGGCGCGGGCCGCGGCCACGGCCGGGGCCGAGCTGGTGGGCCTGTGGGTGGCGGTGGAGCCGGTCTTCGACGCCGCCGTCGACGTGTGCGCGCCCGTGCTGCGCCGCCCCGTCTCGGACCCGACGGGCGCGGAGCACGAACCCGAGACCGGGATCGGGGACGTCGACACGGTCACGGCCGGTCCCGTGCCGAGTTCCGTGACGAGTTCCGTGACGAGTTCCGTGCCGGTCCGACGCTGGCGGGGTCGCTCGTTCGAGCCGCTGCCCGGCCCGTACCACGTGCCCCCGGCCACGGGCTCGCGGGGGTCGCCCGCCCCGTGGTCGGCGCTGGCCCTCGGTGCCCTTGGCGTGCCCGATCCCACCCACCGGTCCGGCGGCCGGCTGGGTGACCTGGCCACCGCCTCGGCCGGGTTTCGCGACGAGTACTACGGCCTGGTCGACCACGTGCACGAGGCCCCCGTCGGCGGGGACCTGCCCGACCACCTCGCGCCGCTGGTCACGTCGGGCCTGGTCGACCCGGGGCGGTGCGCGTGGGGCGGGCGGCGAGCCCGCTTCGGAGGGCGGAGCTGGGATCGGCCGGTGGTGGATCGACGGACCCTGGCCGGGGCGGGCGGGCGGGCGGCGGCGTGGGCGGCGTCCACCGCGGCGCCGAAGGTGGTGGTGGCCAGCCAGACGCGGGTGGGCGAGGCCGCGGTCGACGAGCGGGGATCGTGGGTGGCGTCCACCCCGGCGGTGGTGGTGCGGGCCGACCCCGACCGCCTGTGGGAGGTGGCGGCCGTGATCTGTTCGCCGGTGGCCAGCGCGGTGCTGCTCGCCGCCACCGCGGGGAGCGGTCGCTCCGCCGACGCCATCCGCCCCACGGTGCACTCGGTGCTCGACCTGCCCCTCCCCATCGACGGTGAGGCCTGGCGGCTCGGTGCCGCCGCCCTGCGGGCCGGTGACCTCGACACCTTTGCCACGGCCATGGCCACCGCCTACGGCCGCCCGGCGGTCGGCCCGCTCGAGGCGTGGTGGCACGACCGCCTACCGTCGATCCCTCCGCTCCCTTCGCGCCCGTCCACCCCGTCGACCCCGTCGGTGGCGTCGGTCCCACCCCCGGGGTCCGAGCCCGGGTCCGGGCCACCCGCCTGACCGGGAACTGCTTGCCGGCCGGGGTCCCGCGTGGCCTACGCTGCCGGCGTCATCATGAGTGGCCCGGGCAACCGGGTCCGGCAACCTGGGACGGACACCCAAGGTGCCCTCCCACCTCCGGGTGGGGATGTGGCCGGCACCCGCCGGCAACGAAGTGTCCGGGCTCCCGCCCGACGCAGGCACCGGTGACCGGCCCCCGAGCGAGCGAGGAGGCAGTGTCGATGATCGGGACCGGTGCCCACTGGGCCGATGGCTCCGCGCTCGCGCCCCCGCCGTGGATCCAGCCCCACGCGTCCACGCTGCCGGCCACCGGGGCGTGGCGGCCCGGCGATCCGCTCGGTCAGCGCCAGTTCATGCGCATGGCGGTGGACCGTCCGTTCGTGTTGGAGGGCGGGGGTCAACTCCACGACATCACCGTGGCGTTCGAGACCTGGGGCACGCTGAACGCCGAGGCCACCAACGCGGTCCTGGTCTGCCACGCCCTCACCGGCGACTCCCACGCGTCGGGGCCGGCCGGCGACGGCCACCCCACCCCCGGATGGTGGGACGAGGTCGTGGGGCCGGGCAAGGCGATCGACACCGAGCGCTGGTTCGTGGTGTGCGCCAACGTGTTGGGCGGCTGCCAGGGCACCTCGGGGCCGGCGTCGCCCCGGCCCGACCGGCCCGGGTGCCACGGACCCGACTTCCCCGTGGTCACCATGCGCGACATCGTGCGCACCCAGGCCCGGCTGGCCGACGCCCTGGGCATCGCCCGCTGGCACGCCGTGGTCGGAGGCTCCATGGGCGGCATGCAGGTCCTGGAGTGGGGCGTCATGTACCCCGAACGGGTCGACCGGCTGGTGGCCATCGCCTCCTGCACCGCGGCCACCGCCCAGCAGATCGCCTGGTGGAGCACCGGCCGCCGGGCCATCGCCCTGGACCCCAAGTGGCGCAACGGCCGCTACTACGACGCCGAGCCCGGCGACGGACCCCACGCCGGGCTGGCCCTGGCCCGCATGGTCTCCCAGGTCACCTTCCGCAGCGACGACGTGTTCACCGACCGGTTCGGCCGGGCGCCCGTGGATCCGTTGGCCGGGCGCTTCGAGCTGTGGCAGCGCTTCGAGGTGGAGCGCTACCTCGACTACCACGGCGCCAAGCTGGCCCGCCGCTTCGACGCCAACTCCTACCTGCTCCTCACCAAGGCCATGGACCTGCACGACCTGGCCAGGGGACGGGGGAGCCTGCGCGCCGCCCTGGCCCGCATCGCCGCCCCCGTGCTGTCCATGGGCATCACCTCCGACATCCTCTACCCCGAGTACCAGCAACGTGAGCTGGCCGAGGGCGTCGAGGCGGCCGGAGGCACCGCCGAGTTCCACGAGATCGACAGCCCGCACGGCCACGACGCCTTCCTCATCGACCACCAGCAGGTGGCCGCCGCCCTCGTCCCCTTCCTGGAGCGAACCCGGTCATGACCGACCACCAGCCCCCCACCCCCGCCGCCGACCGCGGCCTCCACGCCCAGACCCGGGCCATCCGGTCCGGTCGGCGCGGCGACGACCGCTCCCTGGCGCCGGTGCTGTGGGCCACGTCCACCTTCTGGTCGTCGTCGGTCGACGAGGCCCGCAAGATGGCCACCATGGCGGGGGCCGACCGGTTCTACAGCCGCTACGGCAACCCCACGGTGGGCGGGTTCGAGGACCTGGTGGCAGACCTCGAGGGGGCCGAAGCCGCCCGCGCCTACGCCTCGGGCATGGGGGCCATCACCGGGATCGTGCTGGGCCTGTGCTCGGCGGGCGACCACATCGTGGCCCAGCGCCAGCTCTACGCCGCCACCCAGCTGCTGTTCCAGGCGGCCTGTCCCCGCTTCGGCATCGACGTCACCTTCGTCGACGGCACCGAGCCGGGGGCCTTCGCCGCCGCGGTCCGCCCGGGCAAGACCACGTTGGTGTTCGCCGAGACGCCCGCCAACCCCAAGCTCGACATCATCGACCTGGCCGAGGTGGGCGCCATCAAGGGGCCGGTGACGGTGGTCGACAGCACCTTCGCCACGCCGATGCTGCAGCAGCCGCTGGCCCACGGCGTCGACCTGGTGGTGCACTCGGCCACCAAGGGCATCGCCGGCCACAACGACGCCACCCTCGGGGTGGTGGCCGGCAGCCGGGAGCTGATCGACTGGCTGTGGGGCTTCGCCGTGCTCCAGGGGGCGGCCGCCTCGCCGTTCGACGCCCTCAACGCCACCCGGGGCATGCGCACCCTGCCGCTGCGCATCCGCCAGCAGTCCGAGACGGCGCTGGCCCTGGCCACCGCCTTGGAGGCCCGGCCCGACGTGACCGACGTGCGCTACCCGGGACTGGCCTCCCACCCCCAGCACGAGCTGGCCCGGCGCCAGATGTCGGCCGGCGGCGGCCTGGTCACCTTCGACGTGGTCGGCGGCCTGGAGGCCGGGCGCCGGTTCGTGGAGGCGGTGGAGATCGCCCAACTGGCCACCTCGCTCGGCGGACCGGAGACCCTGGTCACCCATCCGGCGTCCACCACCCACGTGAACCTGCTGCCCGACGAGCTGGCCGCCAACGGCATCGGACCGGGAACCATCCGGGTGTCGGTGGGCCTCGAGCACCCCGACGACGTGCTGGCCGACTTCGCCCGGGCCCTCGACGCCGCCGCCGGCGGCTGACCGCCCGCCGTCCGTGCCCGAACTGCTGGAGGTCGAGACCTACCGCGAGCTCGCCGACCGCACCGTCGGTCGTCGGATCGCCACGGTCGAGGCCCCCGACACCTGGTTCCTGAAGGGCGTCACCGCCTCGCAGGTCGTCGACGCCCTCACCGGGGCCACGGTGCACGCCACCGGGCGGCGGGGCAAGCTCCTGACCATCGAGGTGGGGGAGGGGCGACCGGTCCTGGGCCTGCGCTTCGGCATGACCGGCCGCCTCGTGCTCGACGGTGAGGCGCCGATCGAACGGCTCGAGTACGCCTCGGGTCGCGACGACCCGGCATGGGACCGCTTCGGCCTGCGCTTCGACGACGGCAGCCGCCTGCGCCTGTCCGATCCGCGTCGACTCGGCGGGGTGGAGCTGGACCCCGACCTCTCGAGGCTCGGCCCCGATGCCGCCCGGGTCTCCGCCGCCCAGCTCCGGGCGGCGCTGGCCGCGTCGGCCGCGCCGCTGAAGGCCCGCCTGTTGGACCAGGCCCGTCTGGCCGGCCTGGGCAACCTGCTGGTCGACGAGACCCTGTGGCGGGCCGGTGTGCGTCCCGACCGCGCCGCTGGGGCGCTCGCCGACGATCAGGTCGTGCTCCTGGCCAAGGCGATCCGGTCCACGGTGGCGCTCCTGGGACGGCGGGGTGGCTCCCACCGGGGCGACCTGCAGGAGCAGCGGGTGCGAGGCGGGCACTGCCCCCGGGACGGCGAGCCGCTCCGGCGGGAGACCGTGGGGGGCCGCACCACGTACTGGTGCCCCGCCCACCAGCTCTGAGCCGGTGCCACCCATCGGCCCGGAGGCACCGGCACACCGCAGGGGTTCCAGCCGGCGGGACGCCGACGTGCCGCCGTCGGTGGGCGACCGGTACCATCCCGTCCCCGTGAGCCCTCCCGTGCCGTGTGCACCGCTCCACAGCACGTCGGGGCGCCCAGGCGCTCGGGAACGGACGCGTCCCACGGCGCTGGTGGCCGTGGCGCTGGCGACGCTGGTGACCGTGTCGACCCTGGCCGGTGGCGGGGGCACGCGGTGGGGCACCACCGCCGTGGCCGGAGCGGCGCCGGTCACCGTGGACCCCGGTGAAGCGGGTGACGCGGGTGACGCGGGTGACTCCATCCTCGAGAACCCGCTGGGCACCGAGCCGGGCGAGGAGGTGGGGTCCAGCACCGCCGAGGACCGCAAGGTGTGGGCGGTGGTGGCCGGGCTGATCGTGGTGGCGCTCGCCCTCACCGCGCTCACCGTGCGCTACTGGCGCCAGACCCGGCCCGTGGGCGGCGGGCGGCGTGGGCCGCGTGCAGCCGGGAGCCGCCGGTCACGCCGGGCCGGGCGCTCCCGGCGATCCGGTCGGTCCGGTCGGTCCGGGCGGTCCACGGGCGACGATCCGGTCGCCGACCGGGCGGATCCGGCGCCGGACCCGGGCGGCGACGAGCTCGACGACCTGTTCGTGGACGACTGACCGGTCGACCCGCCCGGTCGACCCACCCGCACGACGGACGCGGGCCGATCCGGCGCTGGTCGGCGCGACCGTCGGCGGCCGGTAGGTTGGCCGCCATGGCTGACGCCCTCGACATCGACGCCATGCTGCAGCGGTTCCGTGACCGTGCCGTGGCCGTGAAGACCCGCAACCTGCCCCCGGTGGCCGGCGCCGAACGCACCAAGTTCATCCAACAGGCCCAGGTCGACTTCCAGGACTACGCGATCATCGCCGACGCCGAGGGCACCCTGGAGGACGGCATCCTCACCCTGCGCATCGACCTGCGCCCCCCGGCCGGGGCGGATGGCTGACCTGACCCCCGGCCAGGGCGCCACCGACCCGTCCCCCCGCACGCCGCTGGTGGAGCGGGCGCAGGCCGTCATCGATGCGGCCAACGCCGAGGATCCGGTGTCGATCGTGGTCGACGGGGTCGAGCGGCCCAAGGAGCTGGTGCACGCCGAGCGCATGACCCACTGGGTCCGGGTGCTGGATCCGTCGGCGTCCGACGCCCAGCTCATCGCGGCCCGGGCCCACCACCTGCGCCGGTGGGTGTCGCCCCGGTCCGACTTCCCCGAGGGCCGGGCCGGGTACCTGCAGTGGCGTACGGCCCACAAGCGTCGCCAGGTGGAGGAGCTGCGGGCCCTGCTGGACCCGATCGGTTGCCCGAGCGGGGTGGTCGACGACGCCCTGGCCATCGTGGCCAAGGACGGGCTGCGCCGCGGCGACCACGCCGCCCAGGTGCACGAGGACGCGCTCTGCCTGGTGTTCCTGGAGCTCCAGCTCGACGAGCTGGCCGTTCGGCTGGGCGACGACCACACCGTGGAGGTGCTCCGCAAGAGCGCCGCCAAGATGAGCCCCCACGGGCTGGCCACCGCGGCCGAGGTCGGGCTCTCCGAGCGGGGCGGCCGGCTGTTGGCGGCCGCGCTCGCCGGGCCCGCCTGAGCCCGGCTCGGGTTCCCGCCACCCGCTCGCAGCCCGGGCTGCGGCACGTCCGACCCGGGTCCGGCCCGGGTGTCGCTGATCGGTCACAGCGGTGCGACAGGTCCCCTACGCTTCGGCCCACCGGTGCCGAAGGCGAGAGGGCTCACCCACATGATCTGTCCCACGTGCGGAGTCGACAACGAGGCGGGCTCCAAGTTCTGCATGGGGTGTGGCACCCCGCTCCTGGCCCCGCCGCAGCCGGTGGCCGAGCCGCCCGCCGTTCCCGCCCCGCCGCTCCCGCCCGGGTACGTGCCGCCGCCTCCTCCTCCCGGGTTCGCGGCACCGACCCCCGAGGCGTCCGCGGCCCCCGGTTCGGCCCCGCCGCCCCCCGCCGGGTTCGCGCCCTCGCCCGTCGAGCCGTCCGCCTCGCCGGCCCCCGCTCCGGCCCCGGGGTTCCCGCCGCCGCTCCCGCCCGGCACGGTGCCGCCTCCGCCGCCCATGCCGCCCCCGCCCGTGCTGACCGATCCGGTGATCCCGCCGCCCCCACCGATCCCCGACAGCGACATCGACATCGAGATCCCAGACACGCCGTACACCCCGCCGGAGCCCGAGCCCCTGGCCGACATCGAACCGGTCTTCGGTGACCCCGGGTCGCCCACCTTCCCGCCCCCGGTCCAGTTCGACGACGCCGAGTCGTCCGACGGCGGGTTGGCGTCCGACGAGCCCACGCCCGCCGCGGCACCCCAGGGTGGGCCGCGAGACGGTGAGGTCGAGGCGGCCATGGATGAGGCTCCCGCCCCCGAATCCGTCGAGGTGCCGTCCACCGCCCCCGAGGAACCGGCCGCCGAGCCGGCCGTGGCCCAACCCGCAGGTGCCGGGCCCGACGCCTCTGGCGTGGGCAGCGGGTCCACCGGCGAGATCCCGCCGGCCGATGAGCCGGCATCGTCGGCCCTCCCGCCGCCGGCGTCGTTCGCCCCGCCCGCCGACCTCCCGCCCCCGGCCGCGTTCACGCCGCCGCCCGCGGGCGAGGCCGGCTCGGATGCGGCGGTGCCCGAGCCGTCGTTCGCCCCGCCGCCCCCCGCCGGGGCGGTGGTGCCCCCGCCTCCCGCCGGTGCCGTCCCCCCGCCCCCGCCGGGTGCCGTGCCCCCACCTCCCGGCTCCGTACCCCCGCCTCCCGGGGCCGTGCCGCCTCCACCGCCGGGGGCCGTGCCGCCCCCGCCGGTGGGCATGGTGCCGCCTCCGCCCGCGGGAGTCGTTCCTCCGCCGCCGCCCGGCGCGGTGCCACCACCACCGGCCGGTGCGATGCCGCCGCCGTCCTCGTTCGCCCCGCCGTCGGGTGAACCCCCCGCCCCGGGGCTCGGGGGGCCGGTGGATGCCGGCTCGCTGGGTGCCCCGGCCCCTCCCGCCTTCCCCGGTGCCCCGGCTGCGCCCGGCGCGGTGCCGCCGCCCCCCGGGGTTCCCCCGGCCGCACCGGCGGAGCCGATCACGGCAGCCTGGCCGCCGCCTGCGCCCGTGGGTGCCGCGCCCCCTCCGCCCCCGGGTCAGGCCGGGGCCTGGCCCGCGCCGCCGGTTCCCGGCGCTCCGGTGTCGCCGGCTCCGATGCCGCCCGCGCCGGCCCCGGTCCCCGCCGGTCCGGCCGACCCCAACGCCCTCGGGGTCGCGGCGGGCCGCCTCGGCGGTTCGTCCCGCAAGCACGCCCGCATCGCCCTGGCGGTGGCGGGCGCGGTGCTCGAGGCCGACGAGGTGGTCGAGGCCGTGGTCGCCGGCCGGCTCGACGGCAACGTCGCGGTGGTGGTGCTCACCGACCGGGCGTTGGTGCTGGCCGACGAGCGTCAGTGGCGTCCGGTGGTGGAGCGGTTCGCGCTCGACGCCGGTCTCCAGGTGCAGGGTTGGCAGGACGACCGCACGGCCAGCCTCACGCTCCTCCACGGTGGCCGCCAACTGGTGGTCGATCGCATCGCCGACCGACCGCTGGCCGTGGAGATGGCCCAGCGCATCCGGGCCCGCACCGGCGCCTGACCTGGCCACGGCCCCGGTTTCGCCCCCTCTGGGGGGCAGCGGGGTTTGGGCCCGGGGGGTCGCTTTGCTAGGGTGAGAGCCCCACGCGGACGTGGCTCAGTTGGTAGAGCATCACCTTGCCAAGGTGAGGGTCGCCGGTTCGAATCCGGTCGTCCGCTCGGAGCGAAACCCCCTCTCAGGAGGGGGTTTCGTCGTTTTGACCAGCGGTTTGGTGACCTGGTCAGCGGTCGAGACCGTTCCGTCGAGACCCCGCCCGTACCTGGGCGTTCCTCCCTGTACCCCTGCGTTCTGTGCCAGGATCTGTGCCAGGCGAGTGACGGGAGTCACGTCTGCTCGGGCACGTCAGACGCCAGTCAGGCGGGCCGGCCATCTGTGATCGCGCGTGACCGTGCTCCGTGGCGGCCAACTCCGGTATCGCGTGCTGGCCAAGGCTGGTCGGGCAGAATGTCAGCCTGGTGCCGATCTCCTTGGACTCGTTCCCCGAGCCGGACGAGGTGACCTTCGCTGAAGGGCGTCTCACCACTCGCACGTACGTGACGAGGAGCTTCACCGCGGCGTTCGGGCAAGACGCCGGTCACCCAACCCGCTACATCTACCGGGTTATCGATGAGGTCATCACTGACGACGGCGACGATTGGGATTGGACGAACGAGGTGGTTCACACGACGCCTGGCGGACGCAAGCAGCTTCAGCTCCAGGTTGCACGCTCGGCTGGAGCCGTGCGGAAGGTTCGGATCCAGAAGGTTCCAACCAGCGGCGACCTGAGCAAGCTCGAAACTGTGCTCGAACTGAACCGGGATCAGTCGAGCCGGTTGATCGACATGTTGCGGGCGCTGGATTCGATCCCAGTCGAAGGCGACGGCACGGTGCGCGTCGACGATGACCTCCTGCGGGAGGTGTGAACCACCCTGGGTCTGATGGAGGCTCAGGGGTTTGGGTTTCCAACCCCGGCGGGGTCGGTCTGTTGGGCAGCGTAGAACGCTGTCTCGAACTCGGCGGGGGGCACGTCACGGCAGTGGCCGTGGAGGCGGTGCTCGTTGAACCAGTGGACCCACGAGAGCGTCGCGAGCTCGAGCTCGTCGACGTCGTCCCAGGGTCTCGGCGCGTCGGGCCCGTAGACGCACTCTGTCTTGTAGAGCCCGTTCGTCGTCTCAGCCAGCGCGTTATCGAAGCTGTCAGCGACGGTGCCGATCGAGGGTCTCGCCCCGATCTCGTCGAGGCGCTCGGTGAACCGAACGCTGGTGAATTGGGACCCGGCATCGGAATGTGTGACCAGCCCGACGAGGCGCCGGCTGCCGCGTGAGCGTCTCGCCATCTCCAGAGCGTCGAGGACCATCTCGGTGCGCA
>WBZL01004494.1_pt1 | contig 12029 bp, 12 predicted proteins | sample 5204291 | NCBI WGS metagenome assembly WBZL01 (sample SAMN12344345, study PRJNA552823) | activated sludge metagenome | biome: Activated sludge suspended growth; feature: Nitrification reactor; material: Wastewater; isolation source: activated sludge from nitrification reactor of wastewater...
ATCAGATCAAATAGTGAGCCGGCGGCAACGAATAGCAATAGCGGGGCAACATATGGGCCGACCAAGATATATCCGCCAAGCAGTCCACCCGAATTGGGCCAAAGCGTGAGTTGCCTCCCGAGGATAAAGAGTAGAAATGCGCCTCCAAGTGCCAAAGAGGCGCAAATCAAGGAAGCGATCATCTCAAACAGGGGGCTACATGTGGGCGCAAGCGCCGTGTACCCGTACAGGTTCAGGAGAACATATGCGAGCGCGCAGGCAGCAATAGCCCAAGCAAAGCGCAGCGCGATCAACCCGAACGAACTCGCCCAAAAATGGTGGGCCACGGCGAGCGAAGTTACTGCACCGACGATGAGAAGGCCGTTCACCAATAGACGCCTGGATCTCGGCGACTTTGAGTCTACGACGAGGATTTGTGCCCACAAGCCGATGATCCCGCTCCAGCCGAGAAGCAGGCCGAAGAACACGCCATCAATCGGCATGTGGACGATTGAATCAACTCGCAAAGTGGCATCAACGCAAAGAAGAGTAGCGGGCATTGCCATGAGGATGCCGACAACTATCTTGAACGCGGCATCCTCAAGTAATCGTCGCGCTAGGGACAAGACGGCGCGCATGTTGTAGGCCTAGACATCATGGTTTGACGAGAGGCGGCCCGCCTCCGGTGTTACCGTGGGTTGCGCAGAGCGGATCTGCGCCGAGCCACAAGGTTGGCACGAGGGCGCAACGCTGAACGAGAGGAGGCAGGCCATGGCAAAGTCTAGCTTGATTTACGTTGGCATGGATGTACACAAGGATTCGATTGACATAGCGCTTGCCGACGCCGGGGCACGCGGGGAAGTCAGGCACTACGGCACGGTGGGTGGCGGGCTGGGCGATGTGGACCGGGCACTGCGCAAGATCATCGCTGGCGGCAATGAGCCACACGTTGTCTATGAAGCCGGTCCCTGCGGCTACGCACTCTACCGGCACCTCACCGCCAAGGGAATTGATTGCACCGTCGTTTCGCCCTCGCGCATCCCCAAGCGTGCCGGGGATCGGGTCAAGACCGACCGGCGCGATGCCGAAATGCTGGCCCGGCTGCACCGCGCCGGCGAACTCGAAGCCGTCTATGTCCCGTGTGCCGACGACGAAGCCATGCGCGACCTCACCCGCGCCCGCGAGGATGCCAAGGCGGCCCAGACGCGCGCCCGCCATCAACTCAAGGCCTTCCTGCTCAGGAACGGCATCAGCTACGCCGGCAAGACCGCCTGGACGCCCGGTCACGTGCGTTGGTTGGCCTCGGTGAAGTTGCCCGAGCCGGTGCGGCAGCAGGTTTTTCAGGAATACGTCGCCGCCGTCACGGCGGCGGGCGAGCGCGTGGAACGGCTGGAGGCGGCGCTGCGCGACACCGTGGTCGGTTGGCGCCTGTACCCGGTGGTGCAAGCCCTGCAAACCTTGCGTGGCGTGCAACTGGTCATTGCCGCCACCTTGGTGGCCGAGATCGGCGACATCGGCCGCTTCGACAATCCGCGGCAGTTGATGGCCTACCTGGGCCTGACTCCGAGCGAGTACTCCAGTGGCCAGAGCACGCACCGGGGCGGCATCACCAAGTGCGGCAACAGCCACGCCCGGCGCATGCTGACCGAGGCGGCCTGGAGTTACCGGCTACCGGCGCGGGTGACGCCGATCATCGCCAAACGCCAGGATGGGCAATCGCGCAAGGTGCGCGACATCGCCTGGAAGGCGCAGGTACGGCTATGCGGCCGCCATCGACTGCTGCGCGCGCGAGGCAAGGAACCGAACAAGGTGATCATTGCCGTGGCGCGGGAACTGGCCGGCTTCGTCTGGGCCATCGCCCGCGCCGTGCGCGCGTAAGCGATGCACGACCAACCACCCGTCTATAGGGAGGAAAACTATCGACGCAGATACCGCCTGTGGGTAGGCAACGGGGTGCGGTCGCGGTGCGGAGAACCCTCGGCAAACGTTATGAGCCGGACACCGCTTCGATGCTCGAGCCTAGGGCGAGGCAGCTCCACGACGAAATGAAGTCAGGCGGTAACCAACCCGCGCATATCAGCATGATCCACCGTCGTTGATCCCGGCCCCGCCCCGTGCCCTCCCTACAGGCGAGCAGTCCTTCACCGTGTCTTCGGCACGCAAGCCCTTGTCGTGCCTGCTTGACAAGTCAAACCATATCAACGTTCAAGGTCAGGGGCGCTGCGCGGCTTTATCGCGCAGCGTCCCCTGCACCGCAGGGTTGGACGTCATGCCGTTGCTAACAAGCACTCTGTGTATGTACCTTTGTCGATCGACGCTTCATAGACTAACTCGACGCATTCTGCTTGACCATGCGCAATTGGGTTTGGATCATTGCGGATACTCTGGCTCTTCAATCGCGCTGGGTCGAGCGAAAATATCCTATCGGCTCTCGGGCCTAGCCAAAGCTGGAAGTTGTGGAGAACTGGCCAACTGGTAGAGGGCAGATGTGATAGCCCTTCGATGAAGAATAACTTCAAGACTAGACGAAGTTTCGCGCCCTGAAGGTCGGTGAGATTCCAGTTCATTGGTTGGTGTGCGGGGTCGGCAACCAACTTGAAGAGATGATCGACAAGTACGGTGCTGTCGAGAGCAAGTACGTCGCCGATCTCATGGGTCTTAAGCGCGCTAACAAGTCGTACTGACTGAGCCGATGAGGACTTATTCGGAAACGTTACATCAACCTCAACGCTCGGCACGGAAAGCAAGGGGTGGCTTCTGGTCTTGGCACTGGCAATGGCATCTCTGGGCAGCGCCGAGACAGTGTGGCTGACTTTGCGCTCGAATATGTTATAGCCGGGTTGTTCCTGTTTGAAGAATCCAGCTGCCGCCATAGAGCCGTTCAGATATTCGATGTAACCGTTTGGGTGAATAACTCTACCTTGGGTGAGTCCTGGCGGCAGGCCGAGTGGCGGCGGTGGAGGTGGCTTGTCCGGCGAGAAGGCGCGAAAGCCAGGGGCTTCCTCAAAAAGGCTGCTCAAATCCTTGTCTGTTGCCTCCATTCGCAGTGACAAGAAGAGTCCGCATGGAAATATCGGAGCATGAATTGCGCGGACATCTCGCTGAATCTCTGATAGTCCATCCTCAACTCTCTGTTGTTTGCGAACGCGGTACCACTGGGCTACCAACCAACTAATGAAAAAGAATGTTGGGCCAAAGACGTTGATGAACTCGCGAACTGTCCACTGCGTGAACGGTCGATCAACGAAGTTGTAGGCAGTCCACGCGATGCCGAGCAAGAGCGGGAGCCAGAATTCTCGAAATAGCTGGGAGAGAGCTCTCATGACGTCCAACTTTGAATTAAACGACATGGATGTCCGTTTAAATTCCCCATGTCCGTTATCGCCGGTGGAATGTCCATTATCGACTGCCTCTTGTCCATTTATTTCGTTAAACGGAACATCTGGGCTCGCTTGGTGAGCCACTTCTGGCCGCAGACTGCCCGCATCATTGCTTGAAGCCGAATCCGAATGTTACTTCGGCGCGGAGGGTTGTCAAATGCATACAGAATGCACGGGGACGTCAGTCTGCGGAATCACTCAGTTGCCACTCCAGCCAAAACTAATCCCACGCCTGCGCGAGGCGTTGCGCTTTCGCCGCTACAGCCTGAAGACGGAAAAGAACTACGTCCATTGGGTGGTCCGCTTCATCCTGTTTCACCAAAAGCGCCACCCAAGCGAGATGGGCGCTGCCGAGGCAACGGCCTTCCTCAACCATCTGGCCAACGCTCGCCGGGTGTCCGCAAGCACGCAGAATCAGGCACTTTCTGCTTTGCTCTTCCTCGATCGGGAGGTCCTCAGGACTGAACTACCGTGGCTGGATGACATGGTTCGCGCGAAGTCAGCAAAGCGCCTGCCCACAGTTCTAAGTCGATCCGAGGTGCAGTCCATTCTGGCGAACCTGACGGGGACACGTTGGCTAATGGTTAGCCTCTTGTACGGTGCAGGGCTTCGCCTCAACGAATGCTTGTCATTGCGCGTGAAAGATCTGGACCTGGCTGGCGGAAGATTGATGGTTCGGCAGGGAAAGGGGAACAAGGACCGAGTGACCCTCTTGCCGAAAAGTCTGGTGGCGCCACTGTCGGAGCATCTTGAACGAGTGAAGCTGCTTCATGACGCAGATCTGGCTCGAGGGCTGGGCGAGGCGCCCTTGCCGCTGGCCCTTGCCGGAAAGTATCCGAAAATGGGCTTCCAATGGGCGTGGCAGTTTGTCTTTCCATCGACGAAGCACTGTCAGGATCCGTACACGGGGAGAACCGTTCGGTATCACGTCCACGAGAAGACGCTGCAGCGGACCGTTAAGGATGCCGTTCGCCGGGCTCGCATTCCCAAGCCGGTCGGCTGCCATACCTTCCGGCATGCATTTGCCACTCACCTACTGGAGGCCGGCAACAACATCCGCGTTGTCCAGACGCTCATGGGCCACAAGGACGTCGAGACGACGATGATCTATACGCATGTGATGAGCAGTTCTCTCGCCGATGTACGCAGTCCGGCCGATGCATTGCAGTGCCCGAATCAAGTGCTGTGACCGCTTTGGGGCTGCAGTCTCAATGGCCGCTCCTGGCCGACAGCGCTCCTGATCCACCGACGCCGAAAGCCGCCCTTGGCTTGCGCTTGGGTTATTGAGACAAGCCATCGGCAGGCTGCACGTCCCACAATTCCTTACGAACGGATAGCACATCCTTCAGCCAGCGCGCATTGCGGGACTGCTCGATCATCAGCCTTGCTCTTGCCAGCCGTTCAGTGTTCGGCTGCGACAGCATTGCGTCGTAGGCATCCAGCACGTCAATGCCGGTAGGATCGTAGGCTTTGCCGGCAGAAATCCAGCGCAGGGCGAGGAAACCGCATTCGGCCGCGAACGGCGGATCGCCGGCCGCGAACTCCTTGGCCGCGCGAATCAGCGTGCGATGGTCGGTCGGCGAGCGGCGTGCGGAGTCGATCGCCATGTCGAGGAAGCCTGCATCCTTCGCCGCCGCGAACCACTTGCCCTCGTCTCCCGGCGTCGTGCTGACCAGATCCCCCAGGATCGCTTTGCGATCCCTGCCTGGATATTTCCGGCAGACCGCCTTGAAGGTCGCCAGGTAGGTGCTCCCGCGATGGGCTTCCATGGCGTATCGCCGATACGCCTCCTCGACCATGCCTGAGGACAGCAGGATATCTTCGCAGGCTTGGGCGATTAGCGCGTCGGGTTCGTTCTTTCCCCGACAGTCTTCGGCATAGCGCAGGGCCTCCGCCTTCCGGCCCAGCGCGAGCAGGGACTTCACACCCCATTGGCGGTAAATCCAGGAGGGGCGGCGCTCCTTGGCGAGAAGCGCGAGGAGAGCCTCGTGACGGCCCGCAGTATGCATGGCCGAGAGACAGATGTTGGTGCCATGGAAGAACGCATACTGTCCCGGCCCCACGCTCCAGACGCTCTCGACTGTGCCGATCAGGCGATCCGCCCATTCGGCAGCCATCTCCGGTTCGGCACAAAGCTCACCCCAGAAGTCCCCCAGGGATTCGATATAAGGAGGATCGTCATCCCCGTGGGCCTCGAACAGCTTCTCCAGCCACTTGCGGCGAACAGCCGTATCGACGGAAGCCTTGGCGATGATGGGTATGAGTGCCTCAATCGCCCGTCGGACCGCCGTGCCGACCGCACCGGAGGAGCCATCCACATTCTGCAGCGCCGGCGAGACCTTTTGCAGAAAGAATACAGCGCCGTCGGCCCCCAGGACTGGATCCTTGCGTGCGGCGGCCTTGATTTCCGAGATGGCCTCCTTGATCCGGGTCAGCGCCGGTTCGTCCCGCCATCCGAACACGCCGCGACGGAATCGGGCGGTGAAGATCCAGGACGGCTTCGACCCCGGACTAGCCATAACACTTTCCCGAGGGGAGGACACCAGCCGAGTCAGCAGCTCTGCTGCCATCCACGATTCGGTGCAGCAGGGCATAGGACACGCGCCACTGCTGGCCGTTGCATATCAGCGTGACGGTCTTGTCGTTCAGCCGAACCACTTGCCCGGAGCGTTCCTGCTGATCGCGACCGACAAAGCCAACGGTGTCGCCGACCGCGACTTCGTTGCGTCCGAGTCCCTGCCGAGGTTGCTCGCGAACCTCCACGTCGGCATTGTCCAGGTTGATCGCGGCGTAGGAGATCAGCCAGCGCCGGCGGGTTGCCTCTTCGAGGACGACGGCCTGTTTGCGGCGTAGTTCCAGGAGTTGCCCGGTATGGGAGCGGTTGGTGGGCGGATCGAAATAGCTCAGGGTCTGTCCGACCCGCAACCGGGATTGCACGGCCAGCATCCAGTCGGGCTGATCGAGGGTGCGATCGATGGCGGCGCGCAGCCGAAAGAGGTCGAAGGCCGATGCCTGGCGCAGAGCGGCGAGGATCTGTGAGTAGTCCATGGCGGTACGGGCGTTCTGGAATGGGTGATCTTACCTTTCCGTGTTCGGGTCAGAGAATGGTGATCCTTTCCACAACGAAGGAGCCCATCATGGAAACCATCCACAACCCTGCGCTGACCCCATCACCACGGTAACGTTGAGTAGTACTACAATCAGTACTCTTACACTAACAATCAGTACTAATATGAATACCCTAACTGTCTCGGAACTGAAGCGTAGGGGCATGGCGGCTATCGAGGATGGACTGCGCAGTGGCCCGGTACATATCATCAAGCGCAACAAGCCCGCAGTGGTGGTGCTGACTGAAGCCGAGTATCAGCGTCTCGCGCATGGCCGTATGGCCGCCCCCTGCGGGGTAACCGCCGTGCAGTGGCTCCTGAACCAACGCACCGCCGGAAAGCGGAGCAAGGCGGAGATCGACACCGCACTCAAAGCCGAGCGTGACTGGTGATTGCCTTCTTCGACGCCAGCGCACTGATCTACCTGATCGAAGGTGCCGAGCCATTCGCTGCCAAGGTGCGCAAGGAATTGGCAGCGACGGCCGAGAAGCATCCCGATCTGGGTGCCGCCGTGAGTCGTCTGTCGTGGCTGGAATGTCGGGTGGGTCCAATGAAGGGCAACGACAGCGCCGCGCTGGCAGCGTTCGACACCTTCTTCGCCCGGACCGATCTGGTCTGGGTAGAACTGACCAAGGATGTCGTCGAACTGGCGGCAGCTATCCGCGTCCAGACTGGCTTGAAGGCGCCCGACGCACTGCAGGCGGCGTCGTGCCTCCAGCTTGGTGGCGAGCACGTGTTTCTTACCGGGGATAGCGCGTTCCGGAGGGTCGCCGGACTGAATGTGAAGGTGCTGACACAACCAGTACGGCGTTAATCGGGCGCCGCGAGAAATTCATCGCCGAGTCGCCACCCGCGACAACGCTGTTGGGACTGCCCGATGGACCGCGCAGCTGCCTTCGATGTCCAAATATCACCATTGAATAATTGACGACAGCTTTAGGTCATTGAGCGTCTGCCACGAAGGTCCGCTGCCGTCTTCCTCCAGCGGCCGCAACGGGCCGGGAGCACCAGTTCGCCGGATAGAAAAGCTGACGTTCGCCGGCGAGCTGGCCTGAAGGTCTGTTGCCGCGAAACACCTGCCGCTCATCTGGCGCTGCTGGCAGGGGAACCAACTTGCGCGGATTCGTGTCTGCATCGGAATGCCCCGACCCCATGAGGAGACTCCCCGATGAGACGACCATTTTCCCTGTTCGGGTTCGCTTTCGCGGTGGCGCTCAGCCTGCCGGCGGCGGCGGATCATCTGGATGGCGTGGTGCCGCTGGCGAAGGACGACATCGCCGCCGTGGCGCAGTTGCGCGCGACGCCGGAGCGCCATGCGATGCTCTATTTCGGCGATCAGCTGAACTGAGGGGCCTGCCGCTACACCGTGCGTGTGCTCAGCATCCCGGAAGTCAGCGCGACGTACTCCCGCCATTACGTCGGCGCCCATGCCGATTTCGGCGAGCTGCAACTCGATGACCACGACCCGCGCCATGCGATGGTCGAGCGTTACAACCCGCGCCAGTGGCGGCCGGTGCTAGTGTTTCTCGACAGCCAGGGCAAGGAGGTGGCGCGTGTTACCGGCGGTCTGAAGTCGAAAGAGGATGCGCTGCTGCTCGACCGTTTCGTATCGGAGCGGCATTACCTGAAGACGGATTTCAAGACGTTTCGCGCCGCCGGCGGTTAGTATTCGATCTTCTTCGTTTCTGCCCGGTGCGGGTGAAACCATGGCCGATCTCTCCCAACTGCCTGCCGTCGACCGCCTGCTGGCCCAGCCGGCGATCGCCGCCCTGATCGCCGGCCAGGGCCGGGCCATTGTCGCCGACGTGGTGCGCGACACGCTGGCCGCCGTTCGCGCCGCTGTCCGCCAGGGCGCGCCGCTGCCCGACGAGGCGGCGCTGATCGCCCAGGTCGGCCAGGGCGTCGCCCGGAAGACGCGGGCGAAACTCCGCCCGGTGTTCAACCTGACCGGCACCGTGCTGCACACCAACCTCGGCCGCGCGGCGCTGCCCGAGGAGGCGGTCGCCGCCCTGGTGACGGCCGCGCGCTCGCCCTGCGCGCTCGAATACGACATCGATACCGGCGGCCGCGGCGACCGCGACGACGTGGTCGATGAACTGCTCTGCGAACTGACCGGCGCCGAGGCGGCGACGGTGGTGAACAACAACGCGGCGGCGGTGTTCCTGCTGCTCAACACGCTGGCGCAGCGGAAGGAGGTGATCGTCTCGCGCGGCGAGCTGATCGAGATCGGCGGCGCCTTCCGCATTCCCGACATCATGAAGCGGGCCGGCGCGAAGCTGGTCGAGGTCGGCACCACCAACCGCACCCATGCCAGGGATTTCACCGAGGCGCGGGGTGCGCGCACGGCGCTGCTGATGAAGGTGCACACCAGCAACTATGCCGTGCAGGGCTTTACCAAAGCCGTGCCCGAGGCCGAGCTGGCCGCCATTGCCCACGGCCATGGCCTGCCCTTCGTGGTCGATCTCGGCAGCGGCACGCTGACCGATCTGGCGCGCTGGAACCTGCCCAAAGAGCCGACGCCGCGCGCCGCCATCGCCGCCGGCGCGGATCTGGTGAGCTTCTCCGGAGACAAGTTGCTGGGCGGGCCGCAGGCGGGCATCCTGGTCGGCCGCAAGGATCTGATCGCCCGCCTGAAGAAGAACCCGCTCAAGCGCGCCCTGCGCGTCGGCAAGCTCACGCTGGCGGCGCTGGAAGCGGTGCTGCGCCTCTACCGCGACCCGGACCGCCTGGCCGAGCGGCTGACCACGCTGCGGCTGCTGACCCGCACCGAAGCCGACATCCAAGCCCAGGCCGGGCGACTGCTGCCGACCCTGGCCGCCGCGCTGGCGAGCTGGCCGGTGACCGTGGCGGTGGAGCCGCTGGCGAGCCAGATCGGCTCCGGTTCGCTGCCGGTGGACCGGCTGCCCTCGGCGGGCCTGGTGGCACGCCCGGCCGGCAAGCGCGCCGGCATTCTGCACAAGCTGGAGGCAGCGCTGCGCGGACTGCCCGTGCCGGTGATCGGCCGCATCGCCGACGACAGCCTGCGCCTCGACCTGCGCTGTCTGGCGACCGCCGAGGAGGCGGCATTCGCCAGCCAACTGGCGCGGCTCGGTTCGCCGCAATGACCGTCCGCACATGACCGTCGGCACATGATTATTGGCACCGCGGGGCACATCGACCACGGCAAGACCACGCTGGTCAAGGCGCTCACCGGCGTGGACGCCGACCGGCTGCCGGAGGAGAAGGCGCGCGGCATCACCCTCGATCTCGGTTACGCCTACACGCCGCTGGCCGGCGACACTGGCGCCAGTGCCGGCGGGGTGCTGGGCTTCGTCGATGTTCCCGGCCACGAAAAACTCATCCACAACATGCTGGCCGGCGCCACCGGCATCGACTTCGCGCTTCTGGTCGTGGCCGCCGACGACGGGCCGATGCCGCAGACGCGCGAGCACCTGGAGCTGCTCGAACTGCTCGGCCTGCACCGGGGCGCGGTGGCATTGACCAAGATCGACGCCGTGGCGCCGGAACGGCGCGCCGAGGCGGCGCGGGAAGTCGCGACAGTGCTGGAACACACGGCGTTGGCGGCCGCGCCGCTGTTTGCCGTGTCGGCCGTCACCGGCGAAGGCGTCGCCGACCTGCGGGCGTACCTCGATGCGCAGGCCCGCGCCCTGCCCGGTCGCGACGCGGCGGGCGGCTTCCGGCTCGCGGTGGACCGGGTATTCACCCTCGTCGGGATCGGCACGGTGGTCACCGGCACTGCGCATTCCGGCCGCGTGCGCGTCGGCGACGCCCTGACGCTGGCGCCCGCCGACCGGCCGGTGCGGGTGCGCAGCCTGCGCGCGCAGGACCGTCCCGCCAACGAAGCCTGCGCCGGGCAGCGCATCGCCCTCGGGCTGGTCGGCGTCGACAAGCAGGATGTCAGGCGCGGCGACTGGCTCGTCGCATCGTCGCTGGCGAAGCCGCTGCGCCGTTTCCAGGGCGAAGTCGTCGTTCCCGCCGGCGGTACCGCGTTGAGCCACTGGACGCCGGTGCACGTCCATCTCGGCACCGCCGACCTGATCGGCCGCGTGGCGCTGCTGGAAGGCGAGCGGCTGGCGCCGGGCGGCGGCATGCTCGCCGAAATCGTTCTCGATCGGGACACCATCGCCGTGCGCGGCGACCGCTTCATCCTGCGCGACACCTCGGCCAGCCGCACGCTGGCCGGCGGGCGGGTGCTCGACACGCAACCGCCGACCCGCCACAAGCGCGCCCCGGAGCGGCTGGCCATCCTGCGCGCCATGACCGACGACGACCCGGCGGTGGCGCTGCGCCTGATGCTCGGTCGCCAGCCGGCCGGGGTGGACCTCGCCGCCTTCGCTGGCAACTGGAACCTCGAGACCGCCGAGCGCGACGCGCTGGCGACGCGCGCCGGGCTGACCGTGATCGACGCCGGCGCCGCGCCGATCGCCTTTTCCGCCGGCGGCTGGCGGGCGCTGGGCGAGCGTCTGCTGGCGGCGCTGGACGCCGAACAGCGGCGAGCCCCGGACCTGCCGGGCGTGGAGCGCGATCGGCTGCGCCGCCTGACCCTGCCCACGCTGGCGCGCGCCGCCTTCGACCGAGTGCTCGACGAACAGCTGGCCGCCGACGCCGTGCGCCACCGCGGCCCCTGGCTGCACCTGCCGGGGCATTGCGTCGAGCTATCGCCGGCCGACCAGCGGCTCTGGCAATCGCTCAGGCCCTGGCTCGACGCCGCGCCCCTCGGACCGCCGCGGGTCCGCGATGTCGCCAGGGCAAGCGGCGTGGCGGAGGACGCCGTGCGCCGCCTGTTCCAGCGGGTCGCCCGGGTCGGCGAACTGTACCCGGTGGCGCATGACCACTACTTCAGCGCCGCCGCCGTTGCCGATCTGGCGCGCATCGTCGCCGCGCTCTGCGCCGCCGCAGGCGCCGCCCGCGCGGCCGAGCTGCGCGACCGCATCGGCGGCGGCCGCAAGGTCGCCATCCACATTCTCGAATTCTTCGACCGGGTGGGCTACACTCGCCGGGTACGTGACCAGCACGTGCTGCGGCAGGCGGGAGGAACATCGCCGTGGTCGCGCGCCGCATGAAAAAGATCAACGGAGGAGAGCGTTCCCCGGTGGGACGGCCGGTCTTCAAAACCGGCAGGGGCCGCCAAGCGGTCCCTGGTGGGTTCGACTCCCACTCTTCTCCGCCATCGTCGGACCCGAGAGAGAGGAACAACACAATGAACGATGGCACCGCCATTCCCATCCCGCCGACCACGCAGCCGGCCGGCAACCCCGGCGAGCGCATCGCCGGCGGCACCAGTCTCGCCCGTTGACCGGGATGGCGCGCGAGCCATTTCGCGGCGTCGTGCCCACCCAGCTGCTCTACGACACGGAGTACGACATGTGGGTCCGGCGCGACGGCACTGAAGTGGTGGTCGGCACCACCGCCTTCGGCCTCCACCGCGCCGGCCGTCTCGTCGCCTTCACGGCCAAGCCGAAGGGCGCCGAGGTGGTGCGCGGCCGGGGGCTGGGCACGGTGGAGAGCGCCAAGACGGTGCTCGCCGTCCATGCGCCGGTCTCCTTCGTCACCGACGCGGCCA
>WBZL01004497.1_pt1 | contig 12024 bp, 14 predicted proteins | sample 5204291 | NCBI WGS metagenome assembly WBZL01 (sample SAMN12344345, study PRJNA552823) | activated sludge metagenome | biome: Activated sludge suspended growth; feature: Nitrification reactor; material: Wastewater; isolation source: activated sludge from nitrification reactor of wastewater...
GGCGCTTGCGGATGCACCACCGCGACCGACCCACGCTGGCACGCGCTCTCGCCGCTCGGCGAGGACGCTCGTTAGGCGCTCACCTCCCATCAAGGCACCACCATGGCTGTCCCGAAAAGACGTACCTCCAAGCGCAAGAAGCGCGCGCGTTCGACCCACAAGAAGGCCGCCGCTGTTGTGATCCAGTCCTGCCCGCGCTGCGGCTCGCCCAAGCGCCCCCACCGGGTCTGCGGGGAGTGCGGGTATTACGCCGGCAAGCAGCGAGTCGCCCCGGCCGAGGCCTGAGCGTTGGCGCGCATCGCGCTGGACGTGATGGGAGGCGACCACGCACCGGTAGCTCCGGTGGCGGGCGCACTGCTCGCGCTCACGGAACTCCCCGAGGAACATTCGGTGCAGCTGGTGGGAGACCCGGAGGCCATCCAGCGCGTGCTCGCGGACCTCACGGCGGGTGAGTATCGCGCCCACGCGGGGGTCACCCATCGTCTGGCCGTCGTGGGGGCGCGGGATGTCATCGACATGGCCGACAAGCCCTCGGCGGTCCTGCGGGGAAAGCCAAACAGCTCGATGCACGTCGGGCTGCGCATGCAGGTCGAGGGAACATCGGACGGCTTCGTCTCGGCGGGAAACACCGGGGCGCAGATGGCCGTGTCGTCGCTGGTCCTGCGACTGCACGACGGTCTCACCCGGCCCGCAATCAGCACGTTCTTCCCCACCGCCCGAAAGCCCGTGGTGGTGCTCGATTCCGGCGCCAATGTCGATTGCTCGCCGGAGGAACTGGTGCAGTTCGCCCGATTGGGGGCCGTGTACGCAGAAGACCTTCTCGGCCGCGAGAATCCGGTCGTGGCGCTCCTCTCGATCGGCGAGGAGGCCGAGAAGGGGAATGCGGCCGTGAAGGCCGCCCACCAGTTATTGGTGACCTCAGGGCTCAACTTCCAGGGAAACGTGGAGGGACGCGACCTCCCGAACGGTGCGAGTGATCGCGGCCCATTCGACGTCGTCGTGTGTGATGGCTTCGTCGGAAACGTGATCCTCAAGTTCTACGAGTCCGTGGGCCCGTTCCTGTTCGGTCTGGTGGCGCGCCACGCGGGCCTCTCCCGGGAGCAGCTGTCCGGTGCGTTCCGCGAGCTCGATTACTCCGAGCATGGCGGCGCACCATTGCTGGGGGTAAAGGGCGTCTCGATCATCTGCCACGGCAAGTCGGGGCCGCGCGCGCTCAAGAACGCCATCAAACTCGCCGTACGCGCCGTGGACGCCCGGATGAGCGAACACATGGGCCGGCGCCTGACGGAGGCCGCATGACCCGCCCGATCGCGACCCTTGCCGGGGTTGGGGCCTTCGCGCCTGCTCGCGTCATGCGAAACGACGAGTTCGCGGCCCTCGGCCTCGATACGAACGACGAGTGGATCGTGCAGCGGACCGGCATCCGCGAGCGTCATGTCGCCGGCCCCGACGAGACAAACACAAAGATGTCGGCGGCCGCCGCGCGCCTGGCGATGCAGCGCGCGGGCGTAACTCCGGGCGACCTGGACGTGATCGTCCTTGGCACCGCATCGCCCGATCGCCTGCTGCCCGCGACGGCGGTGGAGTTGCAGGCCGAGCTGGGCGCGAGTCGCGCCGCAGCGTTCGACGTCATGGCCGCCTGCAGCTCATGGTTGTACGGGCTGATCGTGGCGGAAGGCCTGATGGCGGCGGGCAACGCCGAGACGGTCCTCGTCGTCGGGACGGAGAAGCTGACGAGCATCGTCGACTGGAAGGACCGCTCGACCTGCGTCCTCTTCGGGGACGGAGCGGGCGCCGCCGTGCTGCGTCGCGCCGACGGCCGAGGGAAGGGGATTCTCTCCACCTTCTTCCGATCCGACGGCACGCTGGCCGAGTTGCTCTATCGACCCACGGGCGGGGCCGCGCACCCCTTCAGCCAGCAGGTGCTCGACGACCGGTCCTTCTACGTGAAGATGGAGGGCCGGGAGGTGTTCAAGCATGCGGTTCGCTCGATGTCCGAGGCGACCGACCGCGCCCTGGACGCCGCGCGCCTCACTGGCGCCGACATCGACCTCATGATCCCCCATCAGGCGAACATCCGGATCATCGAGGCCACCGCCAAGCACGCGAACGTTCCGATGGACAAGGTCTTCGTGAACGTGGACCGGTACGGCAATACCTCCTCGGCCTCGATCGGGCTCGCGCTGGATGAGGCCATGGCGTCGGGTCGCGTGAAGGAGGGGAGCACGGTGTTGCTCGTGGCCTTTGGAGCCGGGTTCACCTGGGCTTCCCTGGTCGTCCGCTTCTGATGCAACGGGTTGTCGCGCTGTTCCCCGGACAGGGGTCGCAGAAACCGGGGATGGGCCAGGATCTCGCGGCGACCTTTCCAGCGGCTGCGGATGTCTTCCGGCGGGTGGACGCCGCCCTTGGTGATTCGCTGTCGGCCCTCTGCTTCGATGGTCCGGCCGAGACGCTCACGTTGACCCACAACGCGCAACCGGCCCTGCTCGCGCACGGCGCCGCAGCGTGGGCCTGTGTGAGGGAGCGAGTCGGACCGCACCTGGTCGCGGCGGCGGGGCACTCACTGGGCGAGTTCACCGCCTGGCACGCGGTCGGCGCCCTGACCCTGGAGGACGCGGTGCGGCTCGTCCGGCGACGCGGCGAACTGATGTTCGCCACCGGCGTCGAGCGCCCTGGCGCCATGGCGGCCATTCTCGGCGATCCTGCAGAGCCGATCGACGCGATCTGCCACCGCGCCTCAGAGGATCCGGCCGGCGGCCTCGTGGTCGCGGCGAACTACAACTCGCCCGGGCAGGTCGTGATCTCGGGCGAGGTGGCTGGCGTGCGAAAGGCCATGGAGTTGGCGAAGGCCGCCGGAGCCAGGCGGGCGATCGAACTCCCGGTCAGTGGCGCCTTCCACTCACCCCTCATGGCGCCGGCGAAGGAAGGACTCGCCGCCGCCATCGGCAATTGCGCGTTCAGCCCTCCCGCTGTTCCCGTCTGCGCGAACGTCACCGCAGAGCTGGTCTCTGACGTGATCCGCGCCCGCGAACTTCTCGTCGAGCAGCTCACGGCCCCCGTGCGGTGGATCGCCGTCATCACGACGCTGGCGACACAGTATCCGGACGCCCGATTCGTCGAGTTCGGCCCGGGGGCGGTCCTCACCGGGCTCGTGAAGAAGATCGCGCCCGCTGTCTCGACGGCCACCTGTGGGACGGTTGCCGACGTCCACGCGCTGCTGGAGAGTGCCGGATGAAGATCGACCTGACCGGAAAGAACGCCCTCGTTACCGGGAGCACCCGTGGGATCGGTCGCGCGATTGCCGAGACGCTCTCCGCGTCGGGAGCACGGGTGGCGATCGTCGGCCGCGACCGTGAACGGGCGGCCGGGGTGGCCGCCGAGATCGGGAACGGCGCCGAAGGCTTCGGATGCGACGTGAGTGATCCCGCGCAAGTCGTTGCTCTTGTGGAAGATGCCGAGCGCCAACTGGGATCGATTGACATCCTGGTGAACAACGCCGGCCTCACGCGCGACAACATCATGTTGCGGCTCAAGGACGACGACTGGGATGCGGTGATCAACGCCAACCTCCGTTCCGCCTTCGTGGCCATGCGTGCCGTCACGCGGGGCATGATGAAGCGTCGGTCGGGGCGGATCATCAACATCGCGAGTGTGGTCGGGCTGATCGGCAACAAGGGGCAAACGAACTACGCGGCCTCAAAGGCCGGCCTGATCGGGCTCACGAAGTCGGTGGCGAAGGAGTTTGCATCGCGCGGTATCCTCGCCAACGTGGTCGCCCCGGGTTTCATCGAGACCGACATGACCGCGGCCCTCACCCCCGAGGCGCGCGCCGCGCTGTCGGCGCAGATCCCGCTCGAGCGACTGGGGAGTCCCGCCGATGTCGCCGGTACGGTGCTCTACCTGTGTTCGGACCTTGCTTCCTACATCACGGGCCAGGTGCTCGTGGTCGACGGTGGCATGGTGATGTAAGTGCTGATTATCCATTATCTTCGAACCACCACTTTGCCCCCACGGAGCACGACATGGCCGACATGAGCGAGAAGGTCAAGGACATCATCGAAAAGGAGCTGGGCGTCGAGCGGGAGAAGCTCACGGACGAGGCCAGTTTCATCGAGGACCTTGGCGCGGACAGCCTCGACATCGTGGAACTCGTCATGGAGTTCGAGAAGCAGTTCAACATCGATATCCCCGATGAGGACGCCGAGAAGCTCCGGACCGTGGGCGATGCGCTGAAGTACCTGAAGGAGAAGGGACCGCAGGCGTGATGAAGCGTCGCGTCGTGGTGACCGGCCTGGGTGCCGTCACGTCCGTTGGTCTGGACGTGGCGTCGACCTGGCGTGGGCTGCTGGACGGCGTGTCCGGCGGCGGGCCGATCACCAAGTTCGACGCGGCGCGTTTCCCTGTGCGCTTCGCATGCGAAGTGAAGGGCTTCGACCCATTGCAGTACATGGACCGCAAGGAGGCCAAGCGTGCGGACACGTACACGCAGTATGCCGTGGCCGCGTCGCTGCAGGCGATGGCGGACGCGGGGCTCTCCGCGGGTGGCTTCGATCCCGAGATGTGCGGCGTGATCATCGGCTCCGGGGTCGGTGGCCTCAAGAGTTTCGAGGAGCAGCACGACGTCTACCGCGAGCTCGGTCCGTCCAAGATCTCGCCGTTCTTCATCCCGACCTTCATCGCGGATATTGCGGCCGGCGTGGTTTCGATGCGGCTCGGTGCCAAGGGGCCGAACTACGCGACCATCTCGGCATGCGCGACGAGCGCCCATGCGATCGGCGACGCGTTGCGCACCATCCAGTACGGCGACGCCGACGTGATGGTCTGCGGAGGTGCCGAGGCGTCGGTGACGCCGATGGCCATCGGGGGATTCGCCAACATGAAGGCGCTGTCCGAGCGCAACGACGATCCGGCGCGGGCGTCGCGCCCGTTCGACCTTGACCGGGACGGGTTCGTCATGGGAGAGGGCGCGGCAGTGCTGATCCTCGAGTCGCTGGAGCATGCCGAACGCCGCGGGGCGCGGATCTATGGCGAAGTGGCCGGTTACGGCGCGACCGGTGATGCGTACCACCTCACGGGCCAACCCGAGGAGCACGAGGGCCTGCAGCGGTCGATGCGGCGCGCCCTGCGAGATGCCGGCCTCGTGCCGGGCGACATCGACTACGTCAATGCGCACGGGACGTCCACGCCGATGAACGACCCCAACGAGGCGATGGCGATCCAGCGAGTCTTCGGTGACGCCATCACGGGCCTCAGTGTGTCGTCCACCAAGTCGGCGACCGGGCACATGCTCGGCGCGGCCGGGGCAATCGAGGCGATGGCGTGCATCCTCGCGCTGCGCGACCAACTGGTGCCACCCACCATCAACTACGCGACACCGGATCCGGCGTGCGGCCCCCTGGACTTCACGCCCAACGTGCCGAAGGCGCGCGTCGTCCGTGCCGCGCTCTCCAACAGTGCCGGTTTCGGGGGACACAACGTCTCGCTCGTCATTCGGCAGTTTGCCTCCTGAGGGGACGATGGTCCCTGCGGTCGACTTCACACGGCTCAGTGACCCGGCCCTCCATCCGGTGGCTGAGCGGATTGCGGCCGGGACCCGACTCGGCCCGGACGATGCGATCACCCTCTATCGCACCCCGGACCTGCTGGGCCTCGGGTATCTCGCCGATGCGGCCAACCAGGCGAAGAACGGCCGCGTTGTCACGTTCGCGGCGAACCAGCACATCAACCCGACCAACGTGTGTGTGCTGCGAAGAACGTGCGTCTTCTGCGGGTACGCCCGTTTGCCGAAAGAGGAAGGCGCCTACCGATACACGCTCGAACAGGTCCTGGCCGAGGCGGAACACGCGCGCAACGGGCTGACGCGGGAGTTCCACATCGTCGGCGGCCTCGACATGCAGGCGGGGATCGAGTACTACACGACGATGTTCCGCGCCCTCAAGCGCGAGTTCCCGCACGTGCACATCAAGGCGCTCACGGCGGTCGAGATCGCCCATATCGCGCGCATCGAGAAGATGTCGTGGCAGGACGTCCTCCTCGCCTTGCGCGAGGCCGGCCTCGACACGATGCCGGGCGGCGGAGCCGAAACGTTCAGTGCGGCGGTGCGCGAACAGATCGCCGACAAGAAGCTGGGCGGGGCGGACTACATCGGGGTGCATCGCGTCGCGCACCAGCTGGGGATCCGCTCCAACTGCACGATGCTCTACGGGCATGTGGAGACGATCGAGGACCGTGTCGCCCACCTCACGATGCTCCGGGAGCTCCAGGACGAGACCGGAGGGTTCCTGGCCTTCATCCCGCTCGCCTACCACCCGGACGACAACGCACTAGGCGCACAGCTCGGGAGACAGGGGCAGTCAACGACCGGTGACGACGACCTCCGGGTCCTTGCCGTCGCACGACTCTTCCTGGACAACTTCCAGCACATCAAGTCGCACTGGATCATGGTGACCCCGTTTCTCTCGCAGGTCGCCCTGGCGTTCGGGGTGAACGACCTGGAGGGCACCGTCGTTCGTGAGAAGATCTACCACGCCGTCGGAGCGAAGACGCCACAGGGCATGTCACTCGACGACATCCTGGCGCTCATCCGGGGTGCGCAGCGCATCCCCGCAGAGCGCGATGCGTTCTACCGGGTGATCCGGACGTTCGACGATCCCCCGGCGCCGGCCGCAGCCGCCTGACGTGCGCGTCGGCCGGATTCCCTATATCAACTGCTATCCTGTCTACGGGGCGATCGATCGCGGCATCGTCGACCTCGACGGCGAGTTGGTCACGGGCATTCCGAGCGTCCTGAATGGCATGATGGCCAGGGGCGACCTGGACGTCTCGGTGGTGTCCGCGGTCGAGTATGCCCGTGACGCTTCCAGGTACCTCCTCCTCCCCGACCTCGCCATCTCCTGTCGCGGCCCCGTCCGATCAGTGCTTCTTTTCTCCCGGCGCCCGGCGTCGGAGCTGACGGGGCGCCGCGTCATCCTGTCCCGCTCGTCGATGACCAGCGTGGCACTGCTGGAGCTGTTGTTCGACGGGGTCTGGCAGGCACGACCCGACTTTGCCCCTGGCGACGCCGAGCTCGCGGACCTTGCCGCCTTCGCCCGCGAAGAACATGACGCACGCCTGGTCATTGGCGACGCGGCCCTCCTGTTGCTCGCGGGCGACGGGCGCCCGGGGAGCGCCCCCAGCTATCCCTACGTCTACGATCTCGGGGCGGAGTGGCTGGCCTGGACCGGGCTCCCGTTCGTCTTTGCCGTGTGGGTGGCCCAGCGGACAACCGCCGCGCGGCAGGCGCTGACGACGCATGCGTCGCTGCTGAGTTCCCGGGACTGGGGATTGGCGCATTTGGCTGAACTGTCCATGCAGGCTTCGGCCCAGGCGGGCGTATCGGCGGAGGAGTGTCGGCGGTACTTCGAGGGGCTCGACTACGGTCTTGGGCTGCCGTACCTCGCGGGCGTTACGGAATTCTTCCGGCGGCTGGCGGCGGCGGGGAAGGTGCCGGCGACCACGTTGCAGTTCCTGGCCGCGTAGGCGCCCCCGGCGGCCCCCACTAGCTTACCCGTATCGCGACGACCGAGGCCTGCACCGATGAACCGCGACCCGCTGGATTTCTACACGAACGCCCCCCTGCTCGAACTGGGGGTGGAGGCCGACCGGGTGCGTGCGGCGCTGCACCCGCATCAGACGGTGACCTACATCGTCGACCGCAACATCAACTACACGAACGTCTGCGTGGCGGACTGCGGCTTCTGCGCGTTTTATCGCCGCCCCAAGCACGCCGAGGGGTACACCCTGTCGTTCGAGCAGATCGGGCACAAGATCGAGGAGACGAAGGCCCTCGGCGGTGTCCAGATCCTCATCCAGGGCGGGCACAACCCATACATCCCCTTCGAGTGGTACCTGGACCTCCTGCGCTACATCAAGCGCCATCACCCGATCCACATCCATGGGTTCAGCCCGAGCGAGGTCGATTTTTTCTCGCAGGTCTTCCGCATGGAGGCCGTCGACGTCATCCGCGAGCTCAAGGGGGCAGGGCTTGACTCGATTCCGGGCGGTGGCGGGGAGATCCTGGTCCAGCGTGTGCGCGACATAGCCGCCCCGAAGAAGGCAGGGGCGGACCGGTGGCTCGAGATCATGGAGCTTGCGCACCAGGCCGGGATGAAGACGTCGGTGACGATGATGTACGGGCTTGGTGAAACGCTCGCCGAACGGCTCGAACACCTGCAACGGGTGCGTGACGTGCAGTCGCGCACGGGGGGATTCACCGCGTTCATCACGTGGCCGCTGCAGCCGGAGAACACGCCGGAGTTCTCGCACATGCCGAAGACCGGGGCGGTGGACTACCTCCGGACCGTTGCCATCTCGCGTCTCGTGCTCGACAACGTGCCCAACCTGCAGAGCAGCTGGGTCACGATGGGCATGAAGGTGGGCCAGCTGGCGCTGCGCTTCGGGTGCAACGACTTCGGCTCCCTCATGATCGAGGAGAACGTCGTGAGCGCGGCCAACACGACGTTCCGGACCACAACGGAGGAACTTGAGCGGCTGATCCGGGACGCGGGCTTCCGCCCGGCTCGACGTCGGCAGGACTACACGATCATCCCGGACGCTCGGGCCGTCGCGGCCTGAGTCAGGGATCGCGCCGCGAGATTGGGGGGCCCCCCCGACCTCAAAATGGGGCCTCCCGGCCGATCCTCCATCATCATCGCCTTGCGAACCACAACGTTTCGCAGGTTTACGCCAAATCCGCGACGGCCCCCATGCACCCACGGACAGGAATCGGTTACGACTCGCATCGCTTCGGCACAGGGGGGCCCCTGCGACTGGGCGGTATCGACATCCCCGCCGAGATCCACCTCGTTGGCCACTCGGATGCCGACGCAGTCTGCCACGCCGTCACGGATGCCGTCCTTGGCGCGGCGTGCCTCGGCGATATCGGGACCATGTTCCCGGATACCGACCCCGCCAACCGCGGGCGTGACTCGATAGACATGCTGGAGCGCGCGGTCACGCGCGTCCTCCACGAACAACGGCTGCGCGTCGCGCATGTTGACATCACTGTCATCACGCAGGTCCCCAGGATCGCGCCCTTCCGTGAGGCGATCGCGAGCCGGCTCGCGGCGGCCCTCGGCATTCCCACGGGCCACATCAACATCAAGGGCAAGACGAACGAGGGCATGGGCTGGATTGGGCGAGGGGAGGGGCTGGCATGCCTCGCCACCGCCACATTGATCCCCTGACATGGCATCACTCGATGCGGTCCTGACATGGCTCGGGGGCCTTCCCACGGCTGCCCTGTACAGTGCCATGTCACTCCTCGCCGCCATCGAGAACATCTTCCCGCCGATCCCCGCCGACGTGCTCGTCGCGTTCGGCGGATTCCTCGCGGCTCGCAGCGGGAATCCGCCATGGCCTGCGTTCCTCGCGGTCTGGGGGGGGAACCTCGCCGGCGCCTGCGGGATGTACTGGCTCGGACGCCGCTATGGGGCGTCGCGGGTTGAGCAACGGTACCATCTCGACCGCACCGGAGGCGCAGACGACCGGGTTCGCCGATGGTACGCGCGCTACGGCACCGCGGCGTTCTTCGTCGCCCGGTTTGTCCCTGGGGTCCGAGCCGTCGTGCCACCGCTTGCGGGAGCGCTTCGACTGCCCGCAGTCGGGGTCATCGTCGCGATGGGGCTGGCCTCCGCCGCCTGGTACGGCACCATCACCTGGCTCGCGTTTCGTGCGGGAGTGCGCTGGGAGTCGCTGCGGGGTGCCGTGGCACGCTTCAGCTCCGTGACGTCGGTCATCGCTGCGGGATTCATCGCGCTCGCGGCCCTCGCCTGGTGGAGCTACCGTCGTCGTGCCCGCGCGCATCGCCCCCCTGCCTGACGAGGCCCGGCGCGCCTACGCGCTCGAGAGCTTCGACGACTTCCTCGCCCTCGAGGAAGGGGCCTCGCCGAGGACCCGCGAGGCGTATGCCCGGGATGTCGGTCGACTGGCGGCGTGGGCCCGGAGCCACGGATTCCCCACGCCGCGCGACCTCACGCACGCCGCCCTGCGGGACTTCACCTGGCAGCTCAAGGATGACGGACTCACGACCCCCTCGATTCGACGGACGATTTCCGGCATCCGGGCGTGGTGCCGATTTCTCGTGGGCGAGGGCCTCCTCCCCCACGACCCCAGCGACCGCCTCGAGCTGCCGCGGCGCGCACGCGAACTCCCGGCCGTGCTGACCACGGTCGAAGTCGAGAGCCTCCTGGCGGCCGGAGACCAGTCACACACCTTCTTCTACCGTGACCGCGCGATGCTCGAGCTGGCATATGCCGCCGGGCTTCGCGTCTCCGAGTGGATCGGACTCGACGTGAAGGACGTGGACTTTCCGGAGGCAGTTGTTCGCGTCTTCGGGAAAGGCGGGAAGGAACGGCTGGTTCCCATCGGCCGGAACGCCATCACCGCCGTGTCGATCTACCTCCGCGAGGGACGGCCACGCGTGGACCGGGGCGCCGGGCAGGGGCGACTCTTCCTGAATGCGCGGGGGAAGCCGCTCAGCCGCATGGGAGCGTGGAACGTGTTGCAGGGCTGGGCGAAGCGGGCCGGGCTGCGCACGCATATCTCACCGCACACGCTGCGGCACTCCTTCGCGACACACCTGCTCGAGGGCGGCGCAGACCTGCGGGCGGTGCAGGAGATGCTTGGCCACGTCGATATCGCAACCACCCAGCTCTACACGCACGTGACGCGCGACTACCTTCGGGGGGTGCACCGGCAGTTTCACCCTCGCCCATGAGCCCCGTGCGAAAGGCCATTGCAGCGCTCGCGGTTCTTGTGGGGCTTGGTGTGCTTGCCCTGGTGACGATCGTGGCGCCCATCGTGGATCGGCGGATGAACAGCGTGATCCCCGGGGCCGCTCCTCCACCCGGGGACGATGCTCGAGCGCTCCACCGCGGGGCGACGGTGGTGGACCTGCATGCCGACGCCTTGCTCTGGCCCCGCGACCTCAACGACCGACACCGCCACGGCCACGTGGACCTGCCTCGACTGCAGGACGGCAATGTCGCGGTGCAGGTGTTCAGCGTGGTGACCAAGACCCCGCGCGGGATCAATTACGAGCGCAACACCGGCGAGACAGACAACATCACGCTGCTGGCCATCGCCGAGCGGTATCCGGTTCGCGCGTGGTGGTCGCTCCGTGAGCGGGCGCTGTACCAGGCAGGGCGGCTTCGGGAGATGGCGGCGCGAAGCCGCGGGTCGCTCCGGGTCCTCGAAACCACGAACGATCTCGAAGTGCTCCTGGCAGATCGCGCCGGCGGGACGGCCATCACCGGGGGGATCCTGGCGACCGAGGGATTGCATCCGATCGAAGGCAGCGTGGCGACGCTCGACACGCTGGTCGGCGCCGGGTACCGCATCTTCGGCCTGACGCACTTCTTCGACAACGACGTCGGCGGTTCCGCCCACGGGGTCTCACGGGGTGGGCTGACCCCCCTGGGGACCGCCGTCGTGCAACGCGCCCACGCGTTAGGCGCGATCCTCGACCTCGCGCACGCCTCACACAGCCTCTTCACCGACGTCCTCCGGGGGACGACGGGCCCGGTGATGGTCAGCCATACCGGGGTGCAGGGCACATGCCCCGGGCCCCGGAACCTGAGTGACGAGCAGCTGCGCGCGATCGCCGCGCGGGGAGGCCTCGTCGGGATCGGGATCTGGGACGGCGCGATCTGCGAGGTCACACCCGCCTCCTTCGCGAGGGCGGTCCGCCATGCGCTCGAGGTGGGCGGAGACGACTACGTCGCGCTGGGGTCGGACTTCGACGGGGCAACCCGGACCCCGATCGACGTGTCGGGACTTGCCGCCCTCACGGAAGCCCTCCTGAACGAGGGATTGAGCCGGACGCAGGTGCGGAAGGTGCTTGGCGAGAATGCCGTGGCGTTCTTCCGGCGGCACCTTCCCCCAAGGCTTTGACTCCCGCCTCGCCCGGGATAACTTGACGAGCGTGCCTGAAACGCCACTGCACGCTGCGTCGACATGCCCGTCCTGGCCGTAATCCCTGCCAGG
>WBZL01004498.1_pt1 | contig 12023 bp, 9 predicted proteins | sample 5204291 | NCBI WGS metagenome assembly WBZL01 (sample SAMN12344345, study PRJNA552823) | activated sludge metagenome | biome: Activated sludge suspended growth; feature: Nitrification reactor; material: Wastewater; isolation source: activated sludge from nitrification reactor of wastewater treatment...
CAAGCTGAATTCCATCTCTGAAAGAGGAGGCCACTCATGTTTGCCGTCATAAAGCACCTGAAAGTAGCGGGTCATAAGATCCTTTTTCTGTGTAGAAAAGGATTTCACCTCCTGAAGATTCATATCAGAGGTGCCGGCCATTGAAATAATTACATAGGGTGGAACCCCAAACCATGCACCGCCAGCAACACCTGCACCGCATGTCAACAAACCTTCTATTCTGACTGGTGACAGGCCCATCATAGCAGCAACCCTGCCGCCACCACTGAAGCCACCGCAATAAATTAAAGCGGTATCTGCCTTCGGTAACATTCGTGCCTGATTTGAAAGCCCATCAATGATATCAGCGGTCAGTTGCGCAGGATTCCCGTTTTTACTTTCATGTGAACCCAGGAAAATAAAACCATATTTATCTGCAAGCTCGCGGTACTTATTGAGAGGAATATCGGGTGAACCATGCGGATCAAAAAAGATCATAACAGGAAACTTTCTGTCTTCTGCATAGCAGGAAGGGTAATAAACCGAAAAATGCAGATTTCCATTTGTATTAACCGGCTGATTGGACAGATAAACCGATGGAGCTGGCCCGGAAGAAACGGATACTACATTCTGGCTTTCTTCCGGATGTGATTTCTTAGCCGAATTACAGGAACACAGCAACAAGGTCAATATGGATAAATATCTAAGCACCATGAATCCAAAAATAATTGATCTCTGCTTTCAATAAAGATTTAATTTTGAACAGGAGAAGGCTAAAATGAAATCACTGCAACAATGGTTGGATGAATATGGCGAAAGTCATCAGAATCTGTTGAATATTGCTATTCACTGGGTTTGTGTTCCGTTGATATTCTGGTCCATCACAGGTTTCCTTTTTCTGGTTACAATTCCGGTTGCCGGTAATCTTGCCGTTCCTGCATTGCTACTGACCGTTATATATTACCTGCGCCTTTCGGTAACCTTGTCGATTGGAATGCTCATCTTTGCCGTTTCCTGCCTGTGGTTGTGTCTCAGGCTCTTTATTCTGATGGGAGATCAAGCGTTTTTTGTATTTGCCGGAGTGTTTGCAATTGCCTGGATATTTCAGTTTTACGGACACAAGGTCGAAGGCCGGAAACCCTCGTTTTTGAAAGATATTCAGTTTTTACTGATCGGACCAGCCTGGCTTATGGTCAAACTATATCGTATTCTTCATTTACCTGTAAAATAGAGTTTTATGATTAAGCTATTGCTCGAATGGGTCACCTGGGTGATGACATTTTTAACCTGGGCGATTCTTGTAAGGGTCGCATTGAAAAAGGAAATGAAAAAGTATTCTACCGGCTTCACGAACGAGAGAAAAGTCTGGTGGTTTTCGATGGGAGGAGGGATCCTGGTATTTGTATTGAGTGTCTTGTTTATTTCAGACCCAGTTACCAGTTTTTTCGTCGGAATGGATTATGTGAAACCTGTTAATGGTCCTTACATTTTTCTGGTTGTTTCAATCCTCTTGTTTTTAAGCATTCCGTTTCTGACCACTCCTTTAGTATGCAGGATGTTCAGAAAGAAAGATCAGATCAGGCGGTAATTTTTGTATTCGAAAAATCGGTTGCCGGTGTTCTTCTCAATGAACATGAGTAGTCGATCCTTGAATTTGAGTTTTTTCAACCTGGTGTCAAATTCAAATGACCAATCCATTGAAGAAACTCGTTCTTTCATGGTTAACGGATGTGATCCTTTGAACTCTTCCAAGGAATCTATTCCGGAGTAATCAAAAGGGATATCTTTAATCATTTTCCGGACCTTCTCATCGGAATGCCACATCTTATGAAAGTTCTTCTGCTTTTCAAGCTGATGAACCGGATCTTTAACCCATCCATAGTGGAAAATCCGTGCATTCGCCTTCTTTACTGACATGAGTCGGTCGTTTTTTCTGAAGCCCTGTGCATCCCTAAAGGAACGGACAGATGGATCATTCCGCACAATACGTATCTCATGACGATACCATCGCCGCGAATTCCCATAGTAGGAGTAACTCCCATAAAAATGAATATAATCAAAGAGGAGTCCTTCTACAGCAGGATTCTTCAAATGCTCTTCCATCGCCTTTCGTATAGCGGGATAGTCATCCTCATGGATTACTTCGTCAGCCTGAAGGTAAAAGCACCAGTCAGCCTGAGTTGAAACGGCATCCAGTGCTTTGTTGGTTTCAACAGCAAGCACACGACCACCCTCCCTCAGCGTATCATCCCAGGTGGAGTGAATGATTCTGATTTTAGGGCTGTTGATGCGATCGATTAATGCCGCTGTATTATCTTCTGAATTCCCCAGACAAACAATCAGCTCATCAACCAGGGGCAGGAGAGAACGGATGGAGGCCTCCGCTGGGTAATCAAACTTCACAGCATTCCGAATGAATGTAAATCCAGAAACAAACATCCGCTAAACCAGCTCTGACTTGATAAATTTTTCCCACTCTTCCTGAATATGATTCTTCATCACACGTGGAAACTTGTTTTGTGAACCGATCTTACCTTGCTTCTCCATCCATTTTAAAAATACCCGATGAGGTATAACTTCAACAAATATTTCCTTCAGAGCTGATTTCCGCTCTACGCGATAATCATCATTCAGCATTTTAAGTTTATCATCAAGACTCAATCGCAGTTGTTCTTCATTTACCTTATCATCAGTACCGATGTACCATTTATGAGCGAACAGGCTTCCGTGCTTTATGCCGGAAACACTGAACTCATTGATACGGATATTGAACTCGTCTGAAACCATCTCAATAGCCTTATTCATATTGTCAACAGAGAGGTGTTCGCCGCAAAGACTCAGGTAATGTTTGGTTCGTCCGGTAATCACAATTTCTGCCTTCTCAACATTTGTAAAACGTATGACATCACCAATCAGGTATCTCCAGGCTCCGGCGCAGGTACTAAGCAATAATGCGTATTCTTCTCCTTCCTGAACTTCATCAATCAAAAGTGTCTTGGGTTTCCGCACCAATTCCCCTTCAGCATTGAAGTTTTCACTGTTGAATGGAATAAACTCAAAGAAGAGTCCGTTGTTCAGAACCATTTTCATTGACCGGTTATCCTGTTCTTCCTGAAAGGCGATAAATCCTTCAGAAGCCAGGTAGGTCTCAATATAGGTGAGGGGACGGGCAATCAGTTTTTCAAAACTCTTCCGGTAAGGCTCAAATGATACTCCGCCATGTACATAAATAGTAAGGTTTGGCCAGAGATCGTGAATGGTTTTCAGCTTATACTGATCAATAATTTTCTCAATAAGTAACTGACACCATGCAGGGACGCCTACTAAAATACCGATATCCCAGTGTGGTGCATTTTCAACTATTTCATCGAGTTTGGTATTCCAGTCTTTCTCACGTGAAATTTTACGGCCTGGTTTGTAAAAATGCTGAAACCAGAAAGGGATTTTACTGGCAGTAATCCCACTCAAATCGCCCTCAAAATATGAACCATGCTGATGTAAATGTGTACTGCCACCCAACATTAATATTCCCTTCGAAAAAACATCAGCCGGCAAGCCTGAATATCCTCCCAGACTAATGATCTGCCGAATACTGGTACGTTGAATGGCTTTAACCATCTCACTGGTCACCGGAATATGCTTGCTTGAACTTTCTGATGTTCCACTGCTGAGTGCAAAATACCTTACCTTTCCCGGCCAGGTAACATCTTCCTGATTATGGAGGCACTTGTTCCACCATTGGGCATAAATCGAATTGTAATCATGCACCGGCACCGTTGCTCTGAACTTATTGACAAAATTACTGCTGTTAACCATGAATGGAAACTTATACGTTTGACCAAACATAGTAAGCTGCGATTTACGTAACAGTTTTTTCAGTTCCTTTTTCTGGTAGTATATAGGCGATTTCTCCGACAAGCGGATGCGGTGCCGCAATTCAATTCCTCGTTTTATAATACCGGCCAGTATGGGCATATATGCTTCTTTTGTTTGATCGATCAGAGTTCTAATTCAAGTCCGAGTTGTCGTCTGAAATCATCCAGTCCCGGGTTCTTCTCTGCCATCTTTTTATATTTTTCCTTATTGGTAAATGTCTGTTCCGGATCAGCAGAAATGGCTTCAACCCTGGTTCGCATGATGAGTTTATAATTTCCTAATTCGGTGCGAAGAAAATCAAGAAGGTCTGATTTCTCTTCATTCAGCAGTTCATCCTGAGAAGGATTGTGAATAGTCAGTTCTACCACGTGCCCGTCAATCAGCTCAGGCATTTTCATCGTTAAGGTCGTATGCAACTGAAACTTCCCGGCTGCCTTCATTTTCTCTGCATACTTGGTCCAGGCATTTTCAAAAGCATCCTTCGATACATGCCTGTTTTCTCCTGAAACCGGCTGTACTTCCTTCTTTTCTTCTTCTTTGGGTGATTCCTGCTTTCGCAGATTTGCCAGAGAGGCCCCTTTAAACAACCCTCCCATCGCAGATCCACCGGCTGGTGTATTAGGTGAAGAAGGAGTGGATACGGAATCTTCTGCAGATTTCGGTGCCGGAGGAGGTGCGATCACAGGAGCAGGTTGTTCCGTTGCTTTTTGAACGGGTTGTTCTGCTACAGGGGCAGGCGAAGATGGCTCGTTTACAGGAGCAGTTGCTTCCTTTTGTACAGGCGCAGCAGAAGCGGAAGCGGGTTTATCTGCTGCTGACGGCTTTCCCGGCATACTACCCGGAGCGGCGCCAAAATTTACGTTAGCACTGATATCGGCTGTGGGTTGCACGGCAAGCGCACACATTTTGATCAACGTTAATTCAACATGCAGTCGTTGGTTACGGGCTGAACGATAATCAATATCAGCTTGACTGCAGATTGACAAAAACTTCAGCAACATGGATTGTTGCATCTGAGCAGCTTGTATTCTGTATCGCTCACGGGTACCTTTGCTCACTTCCAGCAGGGGCAATGTTACCTCGTCTTTCGAAACAAGTAAATCACGGAAGTGAGAGGCCAGTCCGGTAATAAAATGGTGGCCATCGAAACCATCAGCAATCAATTCATTGAAGGTTACCAGCACTGCAGGAATATTGCCATTTCTGATTTCATCGGTTACCTTGAAATAATAATCATAATCGAGAATGCTCAGGTTATTGATAACATCCTTATAAGTAACAGTTGTTCCTGCAAAACTGACAATCTGATCGAAAATGGATAGCGCATCTCTCAATGCACCATCTGCTTTCTGTGCTACAATATGTAGCGCTTCTTCCTCTGCATTTACACCTTCCTTCCCTGCAACATAGGTCAGGTGTTGAGCGATGTCTTCGACCTGAATACGGTTGAAATCAAAAATCTGACAACGGGAAAGAATGGTAGGGATAATTTTATGTTTTTCGGTGGTTGCAAGAATAAAAATAGCGTAGGAGGGAGGTTCTTCCAGTGTTTTCAGAAATGCGTTGAAGGCAGATGTTGTGAGCATGTGCACCTCATCGATAATGTAAATTTTATATTCACCGGCATGAGGTGCATATCGAACCTGTTCTACGAGATTACGGATATCGTCTACGGAGTTATTCGATGCAGCATCCAGTTCATAGATATTCAGCGATTGTCCGTTGTTGAACGAAACACAGGAATCACAGGCATTGCATGCTTCCATGTCATCCGTCAGGTGCTTGCAATTCAGCGTTTTTGCAAGAATCCTGGCACAGGTGGTTTTACCCACTCCTCTTGGACCACAAAACAAAAAGGCTTGTGCCAGATGTTTTGTTTTAATCGCATTTTTAAGTGTATTCGTTATATGAGCCTGACCAACAACAGTATCGAAGGTGGCTGGCCGGTACTTCCTCGCAGAGACAACAAATGGATTCATATCCTACAAAAATAAGGTATTCCTTGCTTCATAATTCATTTCATTTCTATGTTAAACAGGCTCATTTTCAATAGTTTTTACGGATAACTGGCCACCTTATATCTTCCCTTTATGATTTACTATTACTTTTCTGCCGGATTTCAGTTATGCAGCAGATTAAGAAAAACGAGCAAATTCTCTTTTACATCCTGCTGTTCGTTCATCTGATTCCAGTCATATTCCTGACACCATTCGTCACACTTGACGGACCTGTTCATCTGTATAATGCCCGTTTATTTCACGACCTGCTTTTTTCAGCCGATCCCATCACCCGCGATTTTTTCGAGTTAAACCCAGTCATTGAACCAAATATGACCGGACACCTGATTATGTCATTTTTACTTTTTGTTTTCCCTCCGTTTGTAACAGAAAAGTTAGTGCAGTTGTTTATTCTGATATTATTTGCAACCGGCTACAGAAGATGGATCCTTACGATTGAACCGGCTGCAGTTTGGGTCACATGGTTGGTTTTTCCTTTACTCTACAATTTCGCTTTCCTGATTGGCTTTTTCAATTTCCTGATTGGTCTTTCCATTCTTCCGTTTTTCATGACCTGGTGGATAAAAATATCCGACAGGAATCATTCGATTCATGAATATGTTACAGGCATCATCCTGCTCCTGTTAATTTATTATTCTCATCTACTAATTTTCCTGCTGGCCGGAGCCCTGGCAGGCATTCATTTATGGAATAAACAGTCCAGCAAAAACAAAATCAGAAATATTCTATTCCTGAGCAGTATTGCACTACCCGGTATCTTGCAGGCCTTACATTACCTGGTCACACATGGAAGTGTTGGTTACAAGAATGAAATACAATGGGTGTCGTTTTCGAAGATTCTTGAAGACCTGGGATTTGCCCGATATCTCATCCTGTACGACTATGCCTCAGAGAAAAGGTTCACTGTGGCGTATACGGTTCTTATTACAGGCATGATGGCAATGGGTTTACGTTACCGTACCATACAAAAATACCAAACAATAGCATTACGATGGGTTTTACTCTCAATACTCCTGTTATTTCTGGTACCCGATAGCTTCGCGTCCGGCGGAATCATCACGCAAAGGTTAGAATTATGGCTGGCCATATCAGTACTGCTATTTTTGTCTACACTTCGGATACCGGACAGTATAGCGCTTCCAGGAGCTGCAGGAGCTGCCTTTGTCAGCCTCTTCATCTGTTACTATCACTCAGACTTTCAGAAGAAACTCAATCATTCTGCATGTGAATTTACTCGAATGTGCATCCCCTTGAAAGAACCTGCTGTTTTGCTACCGGTCAACTATAGCCACAACTGGATGGAAGCTAACTTAGCTGCTTATGCAGGAGCGATGAAAAAATGGGTGGTGTTAGATAACTATGAAGCAGACTACCGGCTTTTTCCGGTTGTATGGAAAGACCGGATGAAACCATCCCTTCATGCAGGTAATCACGCGGAAACCCAAACGCCCTGCCTCACCATCAAACATTCTGAACAAATAACCGGGCATCACATTGATTTTATCAGCTTTTGGGCAGGCAAGCCGACAGGAACTGATTCCTGTTCAGCAGCTATCCGATTGCAATTGCAGGAGTTCTATATGCCAAACCCCGAACAGTCAAAGCATATTACTCTCTATTTACGTAACTGATCAGCCTTCTCCAAGCCAGGCCTTAAAATCAGCTGCTCGTTCACGGCTGACAAATACATCATCCCCAGCAGTAGGCCGGAGATTGATTTTCAATTTGCCATTAAAATGATGATGAATACCATCCAGTGTTTTGGGACTGATAATAAACTGACGATTTGCTCTGAAGAAATGCTCCGGATCAAGTAATTCTTCCAGTTCATCCAACGAATGATCCACCATATAACGCTGATCACTGAACGTCCGGATAAAACTCACCTTATCCTCCGTATAGAAAAAAGCAATTTCAGAGATATCGACGGGAATCAGTCGCTGGCCCTGTTTCACCAGAAAACGCTTTTTAAACATTTTGCGGTCCTTTTCACGCAATGCGGAAACAATTGTTTGCATATCGATAGCGGATCCTTCTGGTGAAGCAGGAACCTGCCTTGCACGCAATTTATCGAATGCCACTTTGAGTTCGTTTGCGTCAATAGGTTTGAGTAAATAGTCGATACTATTCACTTTAAACGCTCTCAAAGCATATTCATCATAAGCAGTGGTGAAAATAATTGTACTGGTAACCTTCGTTCGGTTAAAAATCTCAAAACTCTGCCCATCGGCCAGTTCAATATCCATCAGGATTACATCAGGGGCGGTCTCATCCTTCAGCCATTGAACTGTTGATTCAATGCTATCGGTCATACCGGCAATAACCGCATCCGGCTCCTGTTCTTCTACCATTTTGCGGATTCTCTTTGCGGCAAGGGTTTCGTCTTCAACAATTAAAACTCTCATGATGCTTGATTTTTGATTAAGGGTAAGGTCACTTTAAAACTGCCAACTTTATCATCTACGTCGATGGCCGGCTTATTCAACAGTTTATATTTAGCGGCGATATTTGACAATCCCATTCCGTTGGAAACAACATTCAATGTTTTCTTCTGAAGGTTATTCTCCACACAGATATGATCCTCATCGCAGCTGGTGATTGTTATAGCCAGAGGCTTTGAAACTGAAACGACATTATGTTTAACAGCATTTTCTACAAGGATCTGTAAAGTAAGCGGAGGAATTGACGACTGGAATACTCCATCAGACAAGTCGATAGAAAGCGTAAGTCCTTCCCCAAAACGGGTTTTAAGAAGAAAGAAATACGCCACCAAAAAATCTACTTCATCTTTCACGGTTGTTAACTGTTTCTCGTTACTCTGCAATAAATATCTGTACACCCTTGAAAGCTGATTCACAAATTTCACAGCCTGTTCCTGGTCTTCTTCGATGAGAGAAGATAAGGTATTCAGTGAGTTAAACAGAAAGTGGGGGCTCACCTGATTTTTCAGCGACTCCAGCTGACTGAAAACATTCGCCTTCTTCAATTCCTCTGCTTCCTTAACCGTTACCCGCCACCTGGCAAAATAAAAGCTGGCTTCGTATATACCGGAAACCAGAAATACAAAGATTGAAATAATGAAAATGTTATAAATATAATCCTGCCATTGCAGCGTCCGACCCCAGAAGCTGGTAACATCATAAAACCAGGAAATCAAAAAAGATGCACCAGCCGAAATAAGCATTGAAGCCATCAATTGAAGAGGAATTCGCTTATTGGTATCTTCAATATCAGGAAACCGTTTCCTGAAATTCAGTAAAACCAGGCGGTTGATATACCAAATGACGGTCGCTGTTGACAAGGACACCAGATACGAAAACCAAAAACTAAAACCCTGTACCAGCCAATGTTCTGTATAAAAAAAGAAAGTAGCAATAAATGCAACAAGTGGAATACCTATCAGACGTATCCATCCATCATTCAATCGGGAAACCAGGGTATGAGTTCTCTTCTGCATCATCTGAGATGCATTAAAAATATTGACTTTCTCACTAAGATAACCTACCATTTTCAAAATTGAAGACGCAAAGAAAGGCTCCGATCCGGCTGAATACAATGGTTATCGGACGAACTGTTGAAAATCGATCCTGAGGTGTCAACACAAAACTCTATTCGCTTTAGCACTTAACAATTTGATTAAAAGTTAAATACATAATTATTCAAAGTAAATGTCCGATTCCGGTACTTATTAACCTGCCACGAATCATTGGAACAGTTGGTGTATTTTTGTGCTGCTTGAAAATGCCATGAACAAACTACAAAACTATTACTGCGGCCAATGGGTAGCAGGAGAAGGGAACGGTCAAGAACTTTTTAATGCCATTACCGGAGAGGTGGTAGCCACCGCAAGCAGTAAAGGACTCGATTTTGGAGCAATGCTCGATTATGGCCGAAAAACCGGAGGCAGCAAATTGCGCAAAATGACTTTTCACGAACGCGGACGAATGCTCAAAGCGCTAGCCCTGCATCTCACGTCTAAAAAAGAGGATTTCTATAAAATCAGTTGGGCTACCGGAGCAACACGTCTGGATTCCTGGATTGATATTGAAGGCGGATTCGGCAATTTATTCGCATACTCCAGTCTTCGTCGACAGTTTCCCAATGAAACTTTTTGTGTTGATGGAGATGTTGCAAAACTGAGCAAGAACAATACTTTTATCGGCCATCATATTTGCGTTCCGAAAGAAGGTGTAGCGATTCATATCAATGCCTTCAACTTCCCGGTTTGGGGGATGCTTGAGAAAATTGCAGTGAATCTGCTTGCAGGGGTTCCGGCTGTTGTAAAGCCGGCAACTCTGACCTCTTTCCTGACCGAAGCTGTTGTTCGTGAAATTGTTTCCTCAGGCATTCTGCCGGAGGGCAGTCTTCAATTGATTTGTGGCTCTGCAAATGGTATTCTGGACCATGTTACAGCACAGGATGTGGTCACATTTACCGGTTCAGCATCTACCGGTCGAATGCTTAAGTCGCATCCGCGCATTACAGAAGAATCTGTTCCTTTTAACCTCGAAGCCGACTCGCTGAATTGTATGGTGCTCGGAACAGATGTGAAACCGGGCATGCCGGAATTTGACATATTTATCAAGGAAGTTCAGAAAGAGATCACTGTTAAAGCAGGACAAAAATGTACCGCCGTACGCCGGATCATGGTACCTGAACAGCTGGTTGAAGATGTACAGATTGCTCTTGGAAAACGACTGGCCTCTACAACCATCGGTGATCCGGCAGTCGAAGGAGTAAGAATGGGAGCACTGGCTTCAAAAAGTCAGGTAGAAGAAGTAAAACAGAAAGTAAATGCCCTCTTGAAATCGCAGGAACTCGTTTTCGGTTCTCTCGACAACGTGGAAGTAGTGGGAGCTGATACAGAGCGTGGAGCATTCCTTTCTCCGATTCTGATGCTGAACAAAGATCCTTTTAAATATACCGATTGTCATCATATTGAAGCATTCGGCCCTGTGTCAACATTGATGCCTTATCGATCTATCGATGATGCGATTGAACTGGCTAAAATGGGTAAGGGTTCACTCGTATCAAGTATCATTACTGCTGATGATAAGGTCGCACGGGAATATGTTCTCGGTGCAGGATCCATGCATGGAAGAATTCTGGTGCTCAATAATGAGTGCGCCAAAGAAAGTACCGGTCACGGCTCACCGATGCCCATGCTTACGCATGGAGGACCGGGCAGGGCAGGAGGTGGTGAGGAAATGGGCGGACGCAAAGGTGTATTCCACTACCTGCAGCGCGTGGCCATTCAAGGTTCTCCCACCACACTCACCAATATTACAGGCGTATATCAATACGGAGGTGCACAGAAAGAAGATGTGAAGCATCCCTTCAAGAAACACTTCGAGGAACTCGAAATAGGAGAGACGCTGATCACACACAAGCATACGGTCAGTGAAGCTGATATCGTAAATTTTGCGAATGTAAGCGGCGATAATTTTTATGCGCATATGGATGCCACTTCACTGGAAGGAACCATATTTACTCAACGAGTTGCACACGGATACTTCGTACTCTCTAAAGCTGCAGGGCTATTTGTGGATGCTAAGAAAGGACCGGTAATGCTCAACTATGGATTAGAAGATTGCCGCTTTACCAAGCCGGTTTATCCTGGAATGACAATCGGCGTACGGCTGACCGTCAAAGAAAAAGTGGACACTGAAAAACGCAATGCTGAAGATATCGCCAAAGGCATTGTTAAATGGCTGGTCGATGTATACGATGAAACCGGTGAAACCGTAGCCATCGCTACAATCCTTACGATGGTGAAGAAGCTGAATCAGGAAAATTAATAGATACGCAAAGTACATAACTTGTTTCAGGTAACAAGAATACGTAAACAACATAACTGAATACACGTAAACTCAATACGCAAAACACATAACGCAATAAAGGTAAAATGTCAACAGTTCAACAAGGGCAGGTCAATACATACATCGAAAACGGTATCGCCCGTATAACATTTTTTCATCCTCAGTCGAATTCTCTTCCGGGTACGCTGTTACGGGAGCTTGCAGCAGCCATTACAGCTGCCGGTGAAAACAAGGATGCGAATGTGATCATTCTTCAGAGTGAAGGAGAAAAAGCGTTTTGTGCCGGTGCTTCCTTTGATGAACTCGTTTCGATAGATGACATAGAAACCGG
>WBZL01004500.1_pt1 | contig 12018 bp, 4 predicted proteins | sample 5204291 | NCBI WGS metagenome assembly WBZL01 (sample SAMN12344345, study PRJNA552823) | activated sludge metagenome | biome: Activated sludge suspended growth; feature: Nitrification reactor; material: Wastewater; isolation source: activated sludge from nitrification reactor of wastewater treatment...
AGACCCCAAATCTGCTCAGATTCGTGGAAAAAATGGGCTGTCGTTAAAAAGCGGTGACTCTATTCTCGTGTGTTCTGATGGCCTTATTAAAAATTCCCCTCATACTGGGCAACCTTTTACAAAAACAGAAGAAATTATTGAGGTATTGACTACACAAGAGGGCAAGAGAGCCGCCGGCAGCCTCGTTGCGTTCGCTTTAGGTAGAGAAGTGACAGACAATGTTTCTGTGGCACTGCTACAGATGCTAGATCCAAAACGGCACCAACGAGCGCAGCGACCGCTTAAAATAGCTAGCGGAGTTATTGCAGGGCTAGTTGCATTAATCGCCATAATTGTTTACCTTGCTTTCAATGGTATCGACAGAATTGCGCAAGAATCGAGATCGACTCAAACAGCAGAAGCAATTGCAGTTTTGGGACAATTAAACTCTTTGGCTGCAACATCAACGCAAAATGCGTTTGACCAAAGTTTTAGTGAAACAGCCGTTGCAGCTACTCTGACAGCACAACCTACGACAACACCTACGGCAACACCTTTCCCTCGAAATCCTTTACCACCAGATAAAATTGGTGAAAGATTTAGCTCCAATTCGACTGAGATCATCCCGATTGCAGAAGATGAGGAGGTCATAGCTGGTAATTTTCCTTATTATTTGCGCGTCCGGCAAAACGGGGATGCGCAAAATGATGCCGACATATATGTTAGGCCCAATAGTCACATCCGATTCACCAGTGTGAGCGGCGATCGAATGCTGCTTCTTTTGTTTTCTGGCAGTGATGTTTTTATTAGAACAGGAGGATTTGTTGGCGGGGTTACTGTTACTATACCGGAGGCAGCTTCGTTACTACAATTTAGCGTGGCAGGTTCCTGCATGTCAATAGATTACCCTGTAGATAGTGATGAAATCTTTATCAGTTGTTTTGATGGCACTTGCGGTTATAGTGTTGCAGGGAGTACACCAGTTAATATTCCCGTAGGCAACCGATTGATATTTAACAAACAAGATTTGACACCACTAACATCCTCGGTTATTTCAGTAGAAGAAGCGAGCAAATATCAGCAAGAATTAGAGCAGTTTGGTTTGGTAAATGTCAGTTGTATGAGACCATATATTCCCCCAACATCAACACCGACCCGTGTTCCAACCCCTGTTCCTCCTACACATACCCCTACGCTGATAAGCGTTCCAGCCCAATCATCGACGAACACGCATACGCCCATACCACCAACGAACACGCATACGCCCATACCACCAACGAATACACATACACCCATACCACCAACGAATACGCATACACCCATACCACCAACGAATACGCATACACCCATACCACCAACGAATACGCATACACCCATACCACCAACGAATACGCATACACCCATACCGCCAACGAATACACCTGAAATTGAGCCTGTGCTCTCAACGCCAACGCCAACGCCAGGAGGAACTTAGAGTCCATAAAAGAATAAGTTCCCGCACTTCTGGCAAAACAAGTCGAGTGGGTGCATCATGTCCGATACCAAACGCGTGAGGAGGCAAAGACCGACATTTTCTTTTACATCGAAGGCTTCTATAATCGCCGGCGACGCCATTCCTCATTGGGCTACCTCAGCCCGCTCGCGTACGAGGCATCCTACCACGAACAGGCAGCGGCCATGTACCATTGTTTGAGTCCACTATATTGGCTCTTCACCATCTTTGGTGCAAAAGCTTTCTTTATTCGCGGATTGCACCAAAGATGACGAAGAGCCACTAAATTAGGGGAACCTCAACGAAAACACACAGATCATAACAAATAAAAGGCAAACATTAATTGCAATCTGGATTAGGCTGGACATTTCTTTCGCACAACGCGCTGGCCCGGGCGGAAGCGCAGCTCAACCCTGACACACAGGGGGTGCGGGACGAGCTAGGCTTCATGAGCCTGCACCGCGCCTACGCCGATCGCTTTTCCCCGGCACCTCGACGCAGCAAACCCGGCTGCGCTACGTCCTCTTTATCCCCTGGATTTTCCGTAAGGTTGCCGAGCAACGCACCGCGGCGCAAATAAGGGGACTGATTGAGCAAGAAGAGGTGATTCTGTCCGGCCGGCTAAAAAAAGGTGGTCAGGAAGGAATCATCGGCGGGCGCACCTATCCCCGGCCGCCATCCCAGCCGGCCTCCTCCGTTTACTGGAATGCCCTCGGGCAATGGGGGATTTTATTGGGTCATGCCAACGGCGTCTTGCCCAATCGCTTTCAGGTGTATCGCGCCATCCGGCACCACGCACGGTACAAAAACGACAGCAGGGATGATGATCGCCAACTGCTGGAGGAACCGCCGAGCATCTTTGCCACACTTCCGAAACCACCCCCGGAATGGTTGCAGAGCAACGCCCCGCTCACCTTCGCCCTCACGGCAACCGAAGCCCAATTCGTGCGGGATAAATTCATCGGCATCACGATGCCCTTTACGAACAAACCGGCCCTGTTGGCCCGTCTGGTGCAGGAAAATGTGGCTGTGACCGCCATTGCCGCGCCATGGGCGCCGGAAATCATGGCGCTGGTAGACAACGAGGAACAGCAAGTGCTGCAGCGCGCCAGGCAGGCGGCGGCGGTGACGGCCGTTGGGCGGGCGGTGTATGCAGCGTTGGTCGAGGGGATCCGCGCGCGAGAAGATGGCATGGAGACCGCTCAAAATCACCGCAAGCATCTATTCCATGTGATCGAGCACTACCAGGAGCAAGCGCTGGCTTTGTCCGTTCCTGAACTTCTTCGGGACCAGGCCTCGCTGCCGCGCGATTTAATCCATTTGATCACCGAGACTCAATCCTGGCTGGCTTCAAAACAGGTCGGGGATGTGTCCCGGTTACACGCCACCTATGCGGCGGTCGAATACAGGCGCAAGGGACGGCGGGCACGTCTGCCGGCCACGGTGGCCGCCCGGGAGCGGCGGGCGGAATGGTCGCCGGAAGAGCATCCGCAGGCGAGTCCGCTGGGTTACCGCTGGTGGGTGGTGCAGCGGTTACTTAACGATCTCCAGGTGGTTTCAGATGAGTGATCGGCACTGGCAGCGACATTCCTATCTTGATGTGCTGCGTCCGGACGCGGGCTGGCAGGTTGCGCACGCCATTCTGACTACCTATTCCGCCGATCTGGTCGCCCTCGTCGCGGCGATGCTGGCGCTGGCAGGCATCGAGGATGATGAAGATGCAGCGACGAAAGTGGATTTCGCCAACGCGTTCGAGCGTATGCGTGGGCGGCTGCGCGTTCTGTTGCAGGGGGGGCGGCTGGCCGGCCCCAAAAGGCACACACCGGTGCTCTCCATTCTCGACCGCTTCATTCGTGAAGTGGCGCATGATGAAGCGCAGGGTTCCTGGCACCCCAAAATCGCTTTGCTCAAGTTCGTGAAGCCGGGAGAAAACGACCGCTGGCGGTTATGGATCGGCAGCCGTAATCTCACCCGCAGCACCGCCTGGGAGGCAGGGCTCGTCTTGTCCGGCGCGGTGAATGCAGCCGGAGCGGACATCGCCGGCATTCCGGAGCTTGGCAGCGAGATAGCTCGTCTGGCAGAGCTTCCCGGTCTGTCGGAAACTCAAATATTCGCCGAACTCACACAGGTGCGCTGGGAAGTGCCCGCCGGCATGGAAGTGGAGAGCGTATGCCTGCTGCTGGCGCCAACGCGATCCTATCCCCCGGCGCCGGGATCGGTCGATGAATTGATTGTTGTCAGCCCGTTTCTCGACATCGGTACGCTCAGATATTTTGCCAGTTGGTCCGACCAGCCAGCAAAACGCACGCTGGTCTCCATGCAATCCGAATTGGCCGCCCTATACGCCATTTCACCACAGGTGGGCAAAGAGTGGCGCCTGCTGCACCTGGCGGCGCCGCCGCCGGAGGAAATCGAGATCGTCAAAAATGTCGAACCGCCGACAGAGATCGCCAGCAGCCCGGAACCCGACAATGATGAAATGGCCGACGTAGTCGCAGAAAAGCAAGCCTGGGAAGAAAATGTGCTCGAGCCAATTGGCCTGCATGCAAAACTCGTGTTTGCCCGCCAGGGCGAACGGCGTTGGCTCTGGCTGGGCAGCGCCAATGCGACCGGGCGGGGGTGGTGCGGCCCGAACACGGAAGTGGTCGCTCACCTGGCGATTACCGCAGAAACGGCCGTGGGTTTGCAGACATTTGTGAATGAAGTAGCCCAAACCGTGGCTGAATCCGCGCTGGCCAGCCTGGCTGCCGAAGAGCATGTGGCTGAGGCGGAGGAACTGCTGGAAAAAGCGCGCACCGAGGTGGCTGCCCGCTGGGCGGTGATCCAGGAACGGGATGATGGCGCGTATCATCTTGTGGCGGCGGAAGCGCCGCACCCGGCGGATCCGCGCATCGAGCTTAGGGTGGGATTGTTTGGAAGTGAGTTAAAGATATGGCCGCGCGGCGTTAAGCGGCTCATATTGCCCCGGCAAACCGGTATTGAAAGCGAACTGGTCCGTGTCCAGCTTCGGCTGGATGAATTGCGCCTCAACTGGCTGCAGCGCGCGCCGCTCACGCCGCCGCCGGACGAGGATCGGGATCATCGTGCCCTGGCCCAACACCTGGATCCGCGCACCTTTTTAATGTGGATCCGCTCATTACTGGGGGGCGGCGATCCCGGTGACGGCGGCGGCGCATGGCACGAGGTGGGGTCACGGCGGCACGGCCGTGACGGCGGCGCTTTCTGGTGGGCGCCGACATTGGAGGAGCTGTTGCAATCCTGGAGCCGCCGGCCGGAAAGTTTGCAGCAGGTAGACCGCAAAGTGCAGCAGTACCTCACGTATCTGCAAGCGGATGCAATGCCGCAAAGCGACGCAAAAGAGCGTGAGATCATTGCAGAATTTGCCCGGACATGGGAAACGGTGCGCCGGGTGATGGTGGATGTGACACATGAGTAAATTAAAGCCCTTTCAACAGGCGACCGTCGATGTCATCCTGCAGGCGTTCAAACAAAAAGAGCGCATCCGCGGTTTTCTCGTCGCTGACGAAGTGGGGCTGGGCAAGACGCTGGTCGCGCAGGAAGTGATCCGGCGGTCATTCAAGCGGGGAAAGCCGCTGGTCGTCTTCTACGTGTGCAGCAATTTGTCCATCGCCAGCCAAAATCGGCGGCGGCTGCTGGAGATTTTACCGGAAAGAGAGCGGGCGCAGGCGCAGTGCCCGGTGGACCGGCTGACGTTAATGCCGGCGGAGGCACGGCCGTCGCATCCCCAACTGCATCTCTACACCCTCACCCCCGAGACATCGATTCCGGTGAGAAGGGGACGGCGGCGGGACGGCCGTCACGAGGAGCGGGCACTGGTTCATGCGCTCGTTGAAGAATTGTGGCCACGATTCCTGCAGGAAAGAGGAGAACATTTTTTCCGGCGCGGGGCACGCAGTTCATGGGGTGGCTCGCTAAGGCGACAGCGTCAAAATGTGAAAGGGAATCAAGCCCTGATCAACGCGTTTCGAGATTCTGTGCGCATTGAGTTCGATGTTCCTCCGCGCCACCGACTGGTTAAGCATTTGCGGTCAAACCGAAACCCGCTCGATATTATCGCCCATTTCCGCAATGCGCTTGCGGCCAGCGCAATTGAAGACATCAAACCAGACATCGTGATTTTTGATGAATTCCAGCGCTTTCGTGACCTGATTGCGGAGGAAATCCAAGGACCGTCTGCGCGGGTGATTCATCGTCTGCGCGGGGAGCGATCGGTGGGACAACGGCCGTCGCTGCTGCTGCTATCGGCGACCCCATACCGGTTATACGCACGCCGTTGGGAAGATGAGACGGGGACGGTGCATCACACTGAATTTTTTCAGCTTGTTGAATTTCTGTATGGCAATGATACGTATGCCGCTCAACAGCGGCGATCCTGCGCGGCCGCGTTTCGGCGGCTGGCCGACGAGCTGCGGACAGGCCAGCCTCATTCAGATGTTGCCCATCAGGCCCGCGCAGAGGTAGAGGAAATCCTGCGGCCGATCATAGCGCGCACGGAGCGCGCCTCCCATGCTGGGGGTTGGATAGAACAGAAAACTATTCCACTTGATGCGCCGTTACAAACGTATGATCTCGAGGTTTTTCGTCACCTGAGTGACAGTTTGCAGCAGCAGCATCGGGCAACGGCCGTGCATTTCTGGACTTCCATTCCCTTACCGATGCAGACGATGGACAGTCACTACACGTCCTGGAAAGCGGCGGACTCTATCCACCCCAATGGCGCCCCCCAACTGACGCTGGCGAAGCGGAATCAATTTACGCGCTTGCGCGTCTGGCCGCATCCGCGCCTCCGTGCCCTGATTAAGCAGCTGCCGCCGGAGCAGTTGGCGCTTCCGTGGAGCCGGCCCTCGCTGCCCTGGTGGCCTCTGGACGGCAAGTGGGCGAACGGCGATAGGTCGGAAGCGGATAGCATTGATGGCAAACTGCTGATTTTTAGCCGTTTTCGTGCAGTTCCACAGGCTGTGGCTTCATTGCTCAGTTATGAAATGGAGGCCGAGCAGCTTCGTAAAGACAGCGATAAGCTCCCTTATGCAAAAGTATCAAGCCGCAAGCGTTTACAACCGGGACCGACGCGCCAGGCTTTGCTGGCGCTATTCCATCCATCTCCATGGCTGGGCATAGTGGCCGATCCATTGGCGGCCGGGACGAGTGACCTGCAAGCCGTACGGGCAAAGGTGCGGCGACAAATTCACAAAAGTCTGAACGCTATGGGGATTCAAGTACGGAAGCGGAGTGGACTGCGACCCATCTGGCAGCTTTTGACCCGGATTGAGCAATTGTATGGTTCATGGCCGCAAACAATTGCCGCCTGGCGTAAACTGCATGATGAAACCCGCAGCGGGGATGATTTACAGGCTGGTTTGGGCAAGCTGCTAAGTGATTGGGAGCAGGAGGCAGCAGAGCCGTTAAATCACGTCACCGTCGATGAATTAAACGAATTGGTGGAATATGCGATCAGCGCTCCCGGCGTCATTCTTGGTCGTGCATTGCGCCGCCATTGGTCCGGTGCGTTAACGGAGCAGGGATTTCAGGCAACGTTGAGCGCCACCTGGAGTGGTTTGCGCACATATTTTGACCAGCCTTGGTTTGCAAAATTATTCGCGCAGGAACAGGAAAAGGAAAACTACCCCCTCGCGCTGCGGCAGGCCATGTTGGACGGCAACTTCAAGGCGCTCCTTGACGAGCATCTCTGGATTATTCAGCAGATACACGGCGTTGGTGATGCGGATCTGGCCCATCAACTGCGCAATGTGCTGAAATTACGGCCCAGCGACATCTATTTCCACCGTTTGGGAGATAAAGAGGCCTCAACATTTTCGCTGCGTTGTCATACGGCATTGCCCTTTATTCAATCTCAGCAAGTGACCCTTCTCTCAGATGATGATGAGACAAAACGTTCTTTAAGAACGGATGAGCTGCGACGGGCATTTAACAGCCCATTTTGGCCCCACGTCCTGGCGACAACATCTGTCGGTCAGGAAGGACTCGACTTTCATGTCTGGTGCGACAACATCCTGCATCGGGATTTGTCCCGGAATCCGGTAGATATGGAGCAGCGGGAAGGGCGGTTGATGCGCTTTGGCGGGTTATCCGTGCGCCGGGCGTTGGCAAAAGAGATTGGTCCGCAAGCGCTCAAAAAAGCGCGATCTGGGAAGAGTCCCTGGACGATTCTGGCAAATTTGGCCAACAAACAGTTGACGGATAAATCCGGCCTCGAACCCTGGTGGATATTCAAGGAGGCCGGTTTGAACCGGTATGTTTTTGACGTGCCGTTAAGTGAGCAAAAGTATCGTCTGACTTGGCTGCGGGAACAGCGACTGTTATACCGACTTGTACTCGGCCTGCCGCACCAGGAAGAATTCGTGGAAATATTAGGTGAGAAGACGAACCTGGAGCCAGATGACCTGCGTGAAGCGGTTTTGCAATTATCGCCATGGTTCTACCTGAATTGTAATCGTGCCGATTAAAAATTCTCCTAACCACAATAAGGAAGAAGCAGATGACCAGCGAAGAACACCAATCCAGTCCAGGCGTCGTTTCATGACCCCATCACTCCCGCTCACACCCCAGCAACAAGCCGTCGTCGCCCACAATCGCGGCCCGGCATTGGTATTTGCCGTTGCCGGAGCCGGTAAGACAACAGCGATGGTGCATCGCATCGAACGGCTGGTCCGCGAGAACATCTTCCCCGCGCAGCAAATTTTGGCAACTTCCTTTGGCAAAAAGAACGAACTAGACCTGACGGCCGCCCTGGCCCAATGGCCCCATTGCCAGGCCGTGCCCACGCGCACGCTGCACGCCTTGGGTCGCAGCATTTTGGTTACGGCCCAAAAACAAGGATACTGGCCCCACCTGCGCCTCAACCCTGATGACGCTCAAGAACAAACGGCCCGACGGCTGCTCGGTAAAACGCTGGCGCTGGCCTGGCAGCAAAAAGTCCCCTATGCGCGAGAACTCGACAGCCTGGATCGGGACGATTTTTTGACGTATGTCGGTTTTTGTAAGGGCAATCTGCTCTTTGCCGATTTGGAAAACGCCGACCTGCCGCCCACAATCCAAGCGAAAGCCCACCTGGCGCCAGCGCCTGACGCCCCCCTGGATTGGTATCGGGAGTTGTACCGGCTGTATGAGCAAATTCGCCGCCAGGATGGCATCGTCACGTTTGACGATATGCTCCTGTCCGGCTGGGTGGCCCTGGTGACATTTCCCGAGGTGTTAACGGCCGTGCAGCAGCAATACCAATGTGTTCTGGTTGATGAGTTTCAGGACATCAATCTGGTGCAATCCGAGATTCTGGACTTGCTCACCCAACCGCATCGTAACTATATGGCCATTGGCGACGACGACCAGACGATCTACGAATGGCGCAGCGCCAATCCCCGGTTCATCCTGGATTTTGCCCAACGGTATCAGGCCCAGACCTACCATATCAGCGATAACTTCCGCTGCCCGGCAGCGCCGTTGGTCCTGGCCAATCAGGTCATTCGGCACAATCACCATCGCCAGCCCAAACAACTGCGCCTGACGAAAGGATTCGCGGGGCAAACAACGGTGCAGACAAACCGGGATTTGGCGCACATGAGCGGGCAGATTGTGGCTGCTATTCAGGCGCAGCACCGGGCCGGAATGCCCTATCGGGAGATGGCGGTCTTGGTGCGCCTGAATGCCCAGACGCCGCCCATCGAACAGGCGCTGATCACGCACAAAATCCCCTATATTGCCAGTCAACCCTTCTATGATCGCCGGGAAATCAAGACGCTGGTTGATTACGGCCGTTTAGCCTGGTACGAAGCCCACCATCAGCAGGATCATTCGGCAAACGAGCGGATGCGCCAATCCGCCCGTGACGCATGGGAAGCTATTTGCAATCGCCCTAAACGATACATCCCCAGGGATATTCGCGAGCAAATCAGCCGCGCCATCATCAGGCAAGATACGCCAATCAGTCAACTGCTCCAGGAAACAAGCGTAGCGACCACCCAGGAGTGGCTGCCCGAAAAATTGCAGACGCTGGCCGCAGATATTGTCTGGCTGGCGGGCAGCCTGGAGCGAAACGCCGGGTCTGTTTTGACGCAATTGGAAAAGCGGCTGGGCTACTGTCAATTCTTGCATGAATCCAGCGGATTTCCGCAAACGGGGGCGGATTACGCGGCCAGCGTGCAGGCCTTTATCCAATATGCGCAGGACAAAGGCTCGCTGACCACGTTCCTGGGACATATTCACAGCTTATCCAAATCACAAATAGGCAAATCGGGGAACGGGCAACAGGATGCCGTGGCCCTTACAACGATTCACCAGGCCAAAGGACTGGAATGGTCGCTGGTATGTGTCCCCCAATGTAATCAGGGCACGCTGCCGTTTCTAGCCGATAAGGTTGAGGATAATTTGGAGGAGGAACGGCGGCTGTTTTATGTAGCTCTAACTCGCGCCAAACAGGATTTACATCTTTATACTCTGAGGAATGAACCGGTTTCTCAGTTTCTGAGTGAATCTCATTGGCAAATTGCCCTGAAGCGGGTGCAGCGGGTACACACATTACTCGCCGATGATCCTGGCAAATGGCAAGCAGCAGATGCGCGCGATCTTATCCAAGATGTTTCTGATTTGGGGCTGGTGTCCTATTTTACGGACTGGTGGGAGGCGGAACTGGAGCGCAAAACGGCCGTTGCCCACACCTTACAACAGCTCTTCATCGCCGCCAAAAGCAACCACGCCCTTAACCGGCTGGGCATCAAGCCAGACCACATAACGCCCTGGCAACACATCGCCCCGTTGCCGCCGGGGACAGTCAGCGACGGGTTCCCCGGTCTGGATGCTTTCTTGCCGCCGGGGAAAAGTCGCCCGCGTCTACCCGATGACGCACAACCCTCCCGCTATCCATTCCGCCGTCAGGCAGCGGCCAACGGCAACCCGCTGTTGACCAACACAAGCACGGATCCCCATTCGCTTGCCAATCGGATGCGGCGCGTCAAGGAATGGGCGCAGCAGGGGGATGATGCCGCTATCTCCGGCCTGATTTCGGCTCTCGATGATTCGGTCAGCAGTATCCGGTATCTGGCCCGGTCGGCATTGGTGAATAGGGGCGGCGCTGAGGTTGGCAAAGCGCTGCGCGCCTATCTGGATGGAAACCCAACGCCAGAAGGCGCGCAAGAAGCCCAACAAGCATTGGACTATCTATCATCACAGAGAGAAGTTGGCTGATGTGGAGATGAATGGGTGTGACGGCCGTTTCAGCGCTTCTCTCAAAAAATAATAAAAATAACCTCATCTTCTGCTAAAATGACACAGTCAGACCCAACCGCCTTGCCTGCACAGGCATTTTTACTGCTCTGGGGTCGGAATCAAACTGAGGGACAAGTCGTGACAACCAACAGCGCCAGCTATTTGACACAATTACACCAGCTACTCAATGATCATTTCAATCTAGCAGAGATTGAAGACCTCTGCTTTCGATTGGGCATAAATTATGAGAGTGTGCCTGGGGACGAAATACAATCGCGGATTAGGGCGTTATTGTTGGGGTTGGGGAGGAACGGCCGTTTACCCGACCTCATCACCTTAGCCAAACAGCAGCGCCCACTTGTTACTTGGCCGCCACTGCCAGATGATTTTGAGTTGCCTGAATCGTTGGTGGGTGAAACGGCCGTTCCTGCAAATCAATACCATGTTTACGGGGATGTCGTGCATGGGGACAAAATTGGCGGCGACAAAATTGGCCGGGACAAAAATGTCGTTGGCGATGTTTCCGGTCAGTCAGTAGTTGCTATTGGTGCAGGAGCAGCAGTTTACCAGGGCCTTTCTGTCGAAGAAGTTGCGCACCTCGTGGCTGAACTTAAGCGAGTTGACCAGCCGAAAATGTGGGACGGGCGTACGCCCTACCTTGGTCTCTCTGCTTTTCAAGAAAGCGATGCTCAATTCTTTTTTGGCCGCGAAAATTTGGTAACCGAACTGCTGGAACGAGTCAAAATCGCCCGCTTCATCGTCATTGCGGGTCCATCCGGTAGTGGCAAATCCTCCGTCGCCCGAGCTGGATTGTTTTACGCTTTGCGGGAAGGGAGATTAAGCAAGAGTGATAATTGGCTGTTAGCGACGATGCAACCGAAAGGCGATCCCTTTTCAGAATTAGCCATCGCCTTAGACCGGATGGTAAGCAGACCAAACGCAGGTGATTACTTGCGCCAAAACGGCCGTTCCAACCCCCTCGCCCTCCATGAACAAATCGAACCGCTTTTGAGCGATGATTCCCGGCAGCGCTGTGTCATTCTGGTAGACCAGTTTGAGGAAACGTTTACCCAAACCAAAGCAGAAGATCGCGCCCCGTTCATTGATTTACTGACAGAGGCAGCAAGAGAGGAAAACGGCCGTGTGACCATCATCCTCTCCTTTCGTGCCGACTTCGTGTCTCACTGCGCCAGCTACCCCGATTTACGCGATCTGATGAGCCAGCAGTTTCAACTGGTGGGGGCGATGGATCCGCCCGATTTAGCCAAAGCGATTACCTTGCCCGCGTTGGAAGTCGGCGCTGACAT
>WBZL01001808.1_pt2 | contig 12016 bp, 8 predicted proteins | sample 5204291 | NCBI WGS metagenome assembly WBZL01 (sample SAMN12344345, study PRJNA552823) | activated sludge metagenome | biome: Activated sludge suspended growth; feature: Nitrification reactor; material: Wastewater; isolation source: activated sludge from nitrification reactor of wastewater treatment...
GGCTACATCACCGAGCGCGTCACCCCGTTCAAGGTCGGCGACCAGGCCTACACCGGACTGCGACGACTACTCCTGTGGTTCGTCGCTGCCGACGTGTTCCTGCTCTTCACCGAAGTCATGACCACCTACGTGTCCGGCGAACCCGACCACCGCAACCAGCTCGACATCCTCCTCACCGGACGCCTCGCCCCGGTCTTCTGGAGCGAGGTCGGGCTCGGCGTGGCGGTGCCGGTCGTCTTGCTGCTGTCACGCCGCGGTCGCCGCCCCAGCACACTCGCGATCGCCAGCGTGCTGCTCGTACTGGGTGTCTTCGCGAAGCGCATCAACATCCTCTTCGCCGCCGAGTTCCAGCCACTCGTGGGCCTCGCCCCGGGCATTCCCGGCGGGCGACCCGGCCAACAGTTCCGACCCGACGAGGTCTACATCCCGTCATGGGTCGAGATCGGCGTGTTGATCGGCATGACGTCGTTCTTCCTCGCCATCGTCACGCTTGGCGTGCAACGCGCCGTCCTGCCGCACCGCGGCAGTGATCGCTGACGCGTTCCAGCTGGGGCGCCTTCGTGCGCGCGCGTGGTCACGATCTCCAGGTCAGACCCTTGCACCATTGGTGCGCGGGCGAAAGAAGTTGCGTTAACCGGTTGATCGGCGTCGGCCAGCCTGGCATTGATCCGATGGTCATGGTTGCGACGGTCGGGAAGATCACTTCGGGGTCCGGGTACGAGTACCTCACGGGCTCGGTCGCCAGCGACCGTCACGACTACTACACGGGCGCGGGTGAGTCGGCGGGCGTGTGGGCCGGCAGCGGGCTCGACGCGCTCGGCTTGGCCGGCGCGGTGAACCCCGAGGACATGAAGTTCCTGTACGGCATGTTCCTCGACCCGCGCTCGGTGCCACTGACAATCGACCCAAGTACTGCTCGCCCACGTCAGCTGGTGACGCTCGGCCAGCCACTCTCGGATTCGCGAGTGATCAACCAGGGCACCGGTAGGGAGCGGGTGTTGGAGCAGATCGCTGCGCTGGACGTGACGTTCTCGCCGTCGAAGTCGGTGTCGGTGCTGTGGGCGATGGCTGATGCCGAGACGCGGCAGGTGATCATCGACGCACATGAGCGGGCGGTCGACGACGGCCTCGCCTATCTCGAAGCGAACGCGGGCCATGCCCGCGCCGGTCGTGGCGGTGTGCGTCGTGTCGACACCGACGGGTTCGTCGTCGCGAAGTTCCGCCACCGGACTGCGCGCCAGACGGACCGCTCGCGGGTTGGTGACCCGCAGCTGCACACGCACTGCGCGATCTTGAATCGGGTGCGCTGCACCGATGGGAAGTGGCGCACGCTCGATGGCCAGGCGATCTACGCCCACGCCCACGCAGCCGGCGCGCTGTACGGGTCGAGGCTCGAAGAGCTGTTGAGCGAGCGGCTCGGTGTCGCGTGGGCAACGCCAGGTGCAGGTGAGCGAGTGTTGATGCGCGAGATCGTCGGCGTACCCGACAGCGTGCGCCGCCGATTCTCGAGCCGCACCGACCAGGTCACACAGCTCGCCGACGCGCTGCTCGCCGAATGGAGAGCCGAGCGCGGCGTAGATCCGTCGCGGCGCGAACGCCAGCAGATACTTGAGCGGGCCACGCTCCGGTCCCGACTGACGAAGAGCGCCGACGGAGTTGGTGTCGATCTGCACGAGCGCTGGCGCGCGCACGTGAGCGACAGCGAGCACGCGGCGATCCTCGCCGCGCTCGCCCCGATCGCGCCGGCGAGTGGTGGTCGCCTGCCCGCTGGTGATGTGCTCGCCGGGCAGGTGCTCGACGCGCTGGTCGGTCAGCGAGCATGGTGGACCCGCACTCACATCTACGCTGAGGTGGCGCGCCGGATCGACACGATCACCGGCGAGGCGATCGAGCTGGAGGTGGAGCGCATCGTCGGCCTCTGCACGAACCTCGAACCCGACACGGACGACGCCTACCGTCAGCCGGACCGCACCAAGTTCACCGCGCCGTCGATCCTCGACGCAGAGAGCCGGGTGTTGCGCGCGGCGAACGCACCCGCGCCGTTCCAGGTGACCGCGGTGACAGACGCAATGCTGGGCGACGATCAGGTCGCCGCCGTCGAGGCGCTCTGTGCCGGCGACACCGCGGTGGTGACGGTGATCGGTCCGGCCGGGTCGGGCAAGACCACAATGCTGCGATCGGTCGCCGCCTCGTACGCCGCCGCCGATCGGGAGGTGACGGTGTTGTGCCTGTCGGCTGCCGCGGCTCGTGTGGTCACTGAGGAGACCGGCCTTGCCGCGGACACGATCGCGATGTGGGAGTCGGGAGGCGTGCGCATCCCCCGGGGCAGTTTGGTGTTGGTGGATGAGGCCTCGATGGTTCCGACCTTCACCCTCGACAAGCTCACCCGGCTCGCCGACGCGCACGGCTGCAGGATCGGGCTCGTCGGTGACTACGCGCAGATGGGCGCACCCGAAGCCGGCGGCCTGCTGCGCGATCTCGCCGCGATGGAGTCGGCGGTGGAGATGACCGCGGTGCGCAGGTTCCGTGAGGAGTGGGAGCGCGACGCCTCCAAAGAACTGCGCGCCCGCCACCAGGACATCGCCAGCATCTATGCCGCCCACGACCGGCTGCACGGCACCACCGCCGCTTTGGCGCGGGCCGACACCGTTGCGGCGTGGGCGGCCGACACGCTCGCCGGTCACGACTCGATCATCGTCGTCGACACCAACAGCGACGCCGCCGAAGTCTCTGCCGCCTGCCAACAACTACTGACCAACAGCGGCCGTCTCGGCGAGCAGGTCGGCACGGGCCGGGCAGGCTGTGCGCTGCGTATCGGGGACCTGGTGCAGTCACGGCAGAACACGGCCGAGATCCGTACCTCCACCGGTCGCCGCGTGCTCAACCGCGACACCTGGATCATCACCGGCCACACCGACGCCGGGGTCACCGCTCGCCACACCCGCGACCGATGCACCATCACCTTCACACCCGACTACCTCGACGCACACGTCGAGCTGGCGTACGCCGTCACCATCGCCGGCGCACAGGGCCGCACCACCGACACCGCACACACCATCGTCACCCCGCGCACCCACGCCGCCGGCCTCTACGTCGGCATGACCCGCGGCCGCATCGCCAACCACGCCCACATCGTCCAAGACGGCCACCTCCACGACGAGCTTGGTGTCGGCCACCTCGACCCGGAGGTCGCATTTGCGGCGGCGATCGTGCGCAACGCCGATGGCGAACTGTCTGCCCACCGTGTCCAGGACCGTTGGCTCGCCGCTACCCCCGAACGCGAGCAGAACCGCGACCTCGACCGGCGCGCGGTCACCCTGCAGCAGTGGTGGGATCGCCAGCTCGCCGCGATGCCCTCAGCGACTAGCGCGGCGCTCGACGGTCAGCACCACCACATCCTTGAACGGCTCGGCCAACTCGACCCAACCGTCGTGGCCCGCACGGTACGGCGCGCTCACACCGCCACCGACTGGACCCGATCCGACGCAGCGCTGCGCTTCCTCGGACTGCTCAACCCAGCGTCACGCGACACCGCCAACTGGTGGTCTCAGCAGTTCCGCCAGCTACCTCCCGGCGTGCGCCGCCAGCTCGCCCCACACACCCCGGCCATCCTCGCCGCGCTCGCCGATCACCCCACCAACCAGTGGTCCCGCACGGTGCATCAAGCACGCACCCACACCCACTGGGACCACGACGACGCCACAGCACAATTCCTCGTCGCGCTGAACAGCCCGTCCGCGAAGCCGGAGACTGCCGCCTCTGCTCTTGCCCGCCCCGCACACGAACGAAGTCGCTGACCGGCCGGGCTTGTTGTTCCAACTCGAGCCGGCGGCGCTCCTCGATGCCGACCTCGGTGTGTTCACCCGAGCTCGGCGGGTGGCCAAGGTGTGGCTGGTCCCACGAGAGGCCGTCGTCGCCCGTCGGCGCGGACCAGCCGAGTCGTGGCACGCGCTCGTCGAGTTCGCACCAAAGCTCACGCAGGGGGCGGCCGCCCAACGCTGCCTGCGGCGAGTGTCTGCCATGCCTCGAGAGCATCGGCGCGTAGCGCTGTATCGATTCGCAGCCATGGGTCTTGGTTGAGGGTGAGTGGCATCTCGACACGGCGAAGCGCCCGCAGCTCCTTGTAGTCGAGTCCGGCCGCGACCGTCATCGGGTCATGGATCGCGGCGCACAGTTGCGCCAGGTCGAACTGATGGCGGCCACGATCGCGGCTGTCGGCAATGTAGGCGCGTGCTTTGAGGACAAGAGCGCCTTGCAGATCGGGGACCGGCACGATCGCCTCACCGCCCTCCGTGCTGATCGCGCACTGCGCGGCCCGCTGCAGAGCCCGATAGCCACCCTCGATCGGTACCGGGTCGCGGCCTGCCAGGCGCATCAGGAGGTGCTTGGGCATGTGGTCGGGAACCATCACATCGAGCACGAGGTTGTTGTTGCGGAAGCGATGCTGGCGGCGGTTGTTCGCCGACGGTTGCGCCGTGAGGTTCAGCGCGGCCGCAGCGTCACGACAGGCGAACAGGGCGTTCGGGTTGACCAGCACATTGGCAACGATGTCGATGTCGGTGGTCGCGCGCCCCGGCGTGATGTCTGCGATGTGGCAGTGCAGAGCGACCATCTGGCCGCCGACGAGCACCCAATCGGTCGGCTGCAGATGTTGGGCGAGTTGAGCCAGGTGCGCCCACAGTTGCCACGCCGGCGTGTCAGCGGCCTTCAACGACACCGGCGTTTCGGTGAGTCGTGCTGTCACCGTCGACCTCGGCTCGCCTTGCGGAACAACGTGCGTCCTGCGGCACTGATGCGTTCGTCGCGGTCCTCGATCAGATCGACCGCGACCGCCAGCTCGGGCAGCGGCGAGCCGAGCACCGCAGCGAGCTGCGCACCCTCCAGGGCCACGGCACGCAAGGTCACGTTGCCGTCCTCAGCGGGACGCAACTTGAACTCAGCGATGAGTCGCTCGATGGTTACCCGGTTGGCGTACGCGTCGAATCTCGCAGATGTCACCGTGAGTCCCGCCGCTGCTGTAGTGGATGCTGACAGCCCTGCTCGAACCAGCCCCGGCCTCGCCGCGAGACGCTCCAGATACGCGGGGCGCGTCTCGAAGCGGCTGACAGCGGCACGGCGGCGGGCCAACCAACGCCAATCGTCGATCTCGCGACCAGCGAGCGCCACGAGCCGCCGACGGCGCTCGTCCTTCACGTCGAATACTTCGCGCAGTTCCGGGGAGACGTCGGCAGCAAACCGCGACAACAGTGCCGCCCACGCGGTGACCGGCGCCAGTGCCCGCCCACCATGGGGCTGACGCACATGGCGATACGCAGCGAGCGAGACCGGATCGACCAGCCACACCGAACCGACCTTCGTGCCGAACAACTCGCCGGCAGCGAGCAGGGCGCGGACGCGCTGAACGTTCACCCCGAGCGATGCTGCTGCGTCGGCCACGACGATGTGGTTATCGGTCATGTTCATCACCTCGCACTACTATAGCGACATCGCTTTAATAGTGTGCCCATGGCGTGCCATATCCGTGCCACAACTGACCGGCACAAGGCAACACGAGCCGAACCCGACCGGACCACATGGATACTCTGACCAGGTACTTCGCGAGAAGGCCCAGGTCACGGGCTCGGTCAGAACGATTTCCCAAGCTGAGAACGCGGGTTCGATTCCCGTCACCCGCTCTCTGTGATGTCGGGCGGTGTGCGGTAGGCGGCAGGGTTGTGACCTTCGGCGCTGTTGAACACGTCCATCCCTGAATACCCTGGGGGGTATCAAGGAGGGTTCGTCATGATCCATCATCCAAGCCCCAAGGTCTCCCGTTCGGTGCTCACAGTGATGGCGGTGATCGCACTTGCGGCCTGCTCATCGGGCGGCAACGGTGACGGCACCGGCGGCGGCGGCAATGGCAACGGCGGCGGCAATGGCGACGGCCAAGGGAACGGGCCGGTCACCGTGGATGCCGAGGGCACGACCGGGATCGCCGGCAGCGAACTGCAGACGCAGATCGACGCGCTCCCCCTGGCCACGCTCACCGCCGAGCAGGAGGCCGGACTGCTGAAGATGCGCGAGGAGGAGAAGCTCGCCCACGACGTGTACGTCGCGCTCTACGACCAGTGGCAGCTGAAGCCGTTCAGCAACATCTCGTCGGCCGAGCAGACCCACAGCGACGCGGTGAAGGCACTGCTCGATCGCTACGGACTCACCGACCCGGCAGCCGGCAACGCCCCGGGCGTGTTCACCGACCCCGACCTGCAGGCGCTCTACGACCAACTGGTGGCACAGGGCAGCGAATCGCTGGTGGCGGCCCTCACGGTCGGCGCCATGATCGAAGATCTCGACATCGCCGACCTCCAGTCGCTGGCCACCGATGCCGCCGACATCGACCTCGTCTACGCCAACCTGGAGAAGGGCTCGCGCAACCACCTGCGCGCGTTCACCAAGCAGTTGGTGAAGAATGGCGCGACCTACACCCCCGCCTACATCACCCAGGCCGAGTACGACGAGATCATCGCCGGCGAGATGGAACAGGGCCTCGCCGGCTGACCCATCCGGTGTGGGCCCGGAGTGCGGCCCCACGTACATTGGCAGCCATGGCGATCAGGCGTGGCGGTATCGGTGTGGTGGCGCTCGGGGCGAGCCTGGTGCTCGCCGCGTGTGGCGGCGGCGGCTCGGGCGCACCGGCCACGACGGCATTCACCACCACGGAACCATCGTTCAGCACCGTGCCGGCCACGACACAGGCCACCACCACGCTGCCGGCGACGCTGTCGCTGGCCCACCTGCCGGGCATGATCGCGATGATCACCACCACGTGTGGCCCCGACCTGCCACCGGTGCCGCACGACCCCGCCCGCCGGCCAGTGGTCTGCACCGTGCGGCCGGATGGCAGCTCGGCCAAGGTGGTCTCCCTGCCGGGCGCGGACCCCGATGTCGTCGTCTTCAACCGCGACGGCGCGACCCTCCAGTACTTCGACCCGTACGAGGGCGTCGTCGTCGTCGATCTCGCCAGCGGTCAGCAGCAGGTGCTCACGCCGAGTGAAGCCGCGCCCTTCGGGGTGTCGCCGGATGGCTCGCTGTACGCCTTCCATCACCTCGACGGCATCTTCGTCGCCAACAGCGACCTCACGCCGATGCCCGACGGCAGCGACATGCGGCAGGTGGTGGTCGACGACCTGGCCGACTACGAAGTGCCACCGAGCTGGTCACCCGACGGCCACCAGTTCGCGTACCTGTCGCGCAGCGATGGGGCCGGCGGCGAACTGGAGTGCAGCGAGGTCTGGATCGGTTCCACCGACGGCACCCCACCGGTGAGGATCACCGACACCACCGAGGTGGAAGGGCCTGCGGCCTGCGCGGCCAGCGTGCGCTGGTCGCCCGACGGTGCCCACCTGTTGGTCATCTTCGCCGGCCGGCCGGAGTGGCAATGGTCGAACGCCTACCTGATGAACCCCGACGGCAGCGGCCTCACGGCCCTGACCGAGGGCGAACAGGGCCAGTCCGACCATTACCCCTTCCTACTCGCCGGCTCGGCCCATGTCGCCGACTGGTCACCCGACGGCGCGCAGATCGCGCTCGTCATCACCGACGATCAGAGTGCGGGGCTCTACATCGCCAACGCCGACGGCAGCCAACTCACCCGGGTCACCGATGCGCCGGCCGGCCTCACGGCCGAGGTGTACGCGCTGGCGTGGTCGCTCGGCTGAGCGCGCGACCACCACAGATCTTCGCCGAACCGTCATCCGCGATCCATTGACACAACGGAACGCGCGCCGCACGATCGAGTCAGCGGCGAAGGAGGTGTGCGATGCACGGCAGAGCAACACCCAAGAGGATGGTCCCCCGCTGGTCCGCGCTGGATCCGCAGGGCGACTCCGAGATCCCACGACCGAGCGACGAGGTGCTCCCGGCCGCGCCCGCGCAGTCCCCGTCTCCGTCCGACGATGATGGGCTGCGTTCCGAGTTCTGGCACGGTTGAGCGGGCTGTCCAGGTGGGGTGCGTGACTAGTCTCGCCGCATGACCGGTTCGCGCGAAGTCCGGCGGCAGGCGCCCCGCTGGAACGAACTCGCTCCCCTGCTGCAGGTGGCCAAGCGCACAGGAACACGCGAGGAGCGACGGGTGGCCCGCGCCACCAATGTCGCCGAACTGCGCACCCTCGCCAGGCGGCGCACCCCGCGATCCGTGTTCGACTATGTGGACGGTGGCGCGGGCGACGAGATCGCGATGCAGCGCGCTCGCCAGGCCTTCGATCGTGTGGAGTTCGCACCGCGTGTGCTGCGCGATGTCAGCCGGGTGAGCGTGAAGACCACGATCCTCGGCGCCCCGACGGGGCTGCCCCTCGTGTTCGCGCCAACCGGGTTCACCCGCATGATGCGCACCGAGGGCGAACCCACGGTCGCCCGCGTGGCAGCAGAGGCGGCTATTCCCTATGCCCTCTCCACCATGGGCACGGTCACCCCGGAAGCTCTCGCCGAGGCCGCGCCTGAGGGGCGGCGGTGGTTCCAGCTCTATGTGTGGCGCGACCGCGAGCGCAGCCTCGAGATCATCCGCCGCGCCGAACGGGCCGGCTTCGAGGCACTGGTGCTCACCGTCGACGTGCCCGTCACGGGCGACCGACTGCGCGATGTGCGCAACGGCCTCACCATCCCACCCACCCTCAACCTGCGCACCTTCATCGACGGGGCACTGCACCCGCGCTGGCTGTTCGACTTCCTCACCACACCACCGCCCGAGTTCGCCTCGATGGCACACGAGAAGCAGACCCTGCAGCAGCAGGCCATCGCCATGTTCGATGCATCGGTGGCATGGGACGACCTGCAGTGGTTCCGCGACGTGTGGCCGCACCGGCTGGTGGTGAAGGGGGTGCAGCGGGTGGACGACGCCGCTCGCCTGCCTGACTACGGCGTGGATGCCGTCGTGCTGAGCAACCACGGCGGCCGCCAACTCGATCGCGCGATCACCCCTCTGGAGTTGTTGCCCGAGGTGGTGCGCGAGGTGGGCTCACGGCTGGAGGTGATGATCGACACCGGGGTGCGCAACGGCGCTGACGTGGTGGCCGCGGTCGCCATGGGCGCGAGCGCGGTGATGGTGGGCCGGCCCTACCTCTACGGGCTGATGGCCGGTGGTGAAGCCGGCGTCCGCCGCGTGGTCGACCTGTTCAAGGGCGATGTTCGCCGCACGATGGCCCTGCTCGGCGCCACCTCCGTCGCCGAACTCGATCCCTCGCTGGTGACATTGCGGCCCAACGGCTGAAGACCCTTGTCAGGCCCCGCTGCGAGGGCGACACTGGCAGCGGAAGGTGATCGCGATGAAGGCGATCGTGCTCGTCAAACAAGTGCCCGATTTGCGCGTCGGGAGCGTCGGTGTGCATCCGGACGGCACGATCGACAGATCTGCCGCGCCCCCGATCACAAACCCGGCCGATCTGCACGCCCTGGAGGCAGCCGTGGAACTGGCCGACGAGGTGATCGCGCTGTCGATGGGTCCGGCCGCCGCCGGCCAGACACTGCGCGAGGCGATCGCCGGTGGAGCCCACCGTGCCGTGCTGCTCAGCGACCATGCGTTCGCCGGCAGCGACACGTGGGCCACCGCCAATGCCCTCGCCGCAGCCGTCCGCCGGCTCGGCGGGGCCGACCTCGTGGTGTGCGGCACCTCCGCGCTCGACGGCGAGACGGGTCAGGTCGGCCCGTCGGTGGCCCAGCGCCTCGGGTGGCCACAGGCAACCGCGTGCGAGTCGCTCGCCGTCGAGGACGGCCACCTCATCGCCCGCCGGGTGGTGGAGGGTGGCTACGAGCGACTGCGCCTGCCACTCCCCGCAGTGGTGACCGTCGGCGAGACCGGCTTCACGCCCCGCTACCCGACGATGATCCAGCGGCGCAAGGCGACGAACGCGAACATCGAAACCCTCACCGCGGCCGACATCGGTGTGCTCGCCGGTGAGGTGGGCCTGGCCGCCTCACCCACCAAGGTGGCGCGCATGACCCCAGCCCCATGGCCCGATCGCGGGTGCCGCCGGGTGGGTGAGAACGGCTTCGACTACCCCGACCTGGTGAAGGCGCTGGTGGACCGCGGTGCATTCACCCCACGCGACGCCACCCCGGATGAGCCGCAGGCGACCGCCGCACGCGCCGACACGTCTCCCGCCCACGACGGCCCCGCGCACGTGTGGGTGTTGTGCCTGCCGGCGGGCGGTGGGATCGACCGTGCCTCGCAGGAACTGCTTTCCAAGGCGACCGAACTCGCCCCAGCCCTCGGTGGCGGTGTGGGCGCCGTCGTGCTCGCCGGTGGCGATGATGCGCTGACCGGTGCCGTCGCGGCCGCAGCCGCCCACGGCGCCGACGTGGTGTACACCGCGTGCCACCCCGCGCTGGCCGACTACCGGGCAGAACCGTGGGCGCGGGTGCTGGCCGACGCCGCCACCGCACACCGGCCCGAGGCGATCCTGTTCGCCGCCACCACCACCGGACGCGAACTCGCACCACGGGTGGCGAGCATGTTGGGCACCGGCCTGGCCGCCGACTGCACCGACCTGTACGTCGACAGCTGGACCCGCCAGGGCACCACCTACCCCGGGCTGGTGCACATGGTGCGCCCGGCCATGGCCGGCGGCGTGCTGGCCACCTGCCTGTGCCCCGAGGCCCGCCCCCAGATGGCCACCGTACGGCCCGGCGTGTTCGCACCGGCGCACACCCCGCGCGAGGCCAGCGTCGTACACCTGGAGGTTGCCCTGCAACCGGACGACCTGCGCGTGGAAGTGCTCGAGCGGCGGATCAGCGCGGCCGACGTGAGCCTGCCCGACGCCGACGTGGTGATTGCCGGCGGTGCCGGCTGCAGGGCCGAGAGCTGGCACCTCGTGGAGGCACTCGCCGCCGCAGCGGGCGGGCGGGTGGCGGCTTCGCGCGGCGCGGTGGAAGCCGGCCTCGCGGAGCGCTCACAGCAGGTGGGCCAGACCGGCGTCACCGTGCGCCCCACGCTCTACATCGCCTGCGGCATCTCCGGGGCGTTGCAGCACGCGGTGGGGATGCAGGACTCGGCCACGATCGTCGCCATCAACCGCGACCCCGACGCCGCCATCTTCAAGCTGGCCCACTTCGGCATCGTCGGCGATGTCGCCGAGGTGCTGCCCCGGCTCACCGCGGCCCTCGCCGCCCGCACATGACGAGCCGGTATCCGTACACTTCCGCGCGAGTGAGCGTCACCCCACCCTCGTCACGCCGCCGGCGTCGTGGTGCGTTCGGTGTCGCGCTCGCCCTGCTGGCCGGCTGCGGGTCAGCCCCGCGCGAGTCGCTCTCGGCCACCACGACGGTGCCCACCACGGGCACCCTCTACCACTCACGGCGGCCGCCCGCGCAGACGTTCCCGCCCACCACGGCCACCACCTCCACCCCCTCCACCCCCTCCACCACCACCATTGCGCCGCCCGCAACGGGCACGGGCGGGGGCACGCCGCAGGCGCCACGCACCCCGGTGCCATCGGTGTCGTGGCCGCCGTACCAACCCCTCCCCGGGGTCACCGGCACCGCGGCCCTCACCGGCCTGGCGATCGATGACGCCACCGCCACCCTGCCGATCGTCGCGGTGAAGATCGACAACACCACCGCAGCCCGCGGCCAATGGGGCCTCGACGGCGCCGACGTCATCATCGAGGAGAACGTCGAGTCGATCACCCGCTTCATCGCCCTGTTCCAGTCGCGCCAGCCGGCCGAGGTGGGGCCCGTGCGCAGCGCGCGTACCGGCGACCTGTACATCCTCGCGGCGATGAACCGCCCGATCCTCGGCTGGAGCGGCGGTAACGCGGGGGTGACCGCCTGGGTGCAGTCGGCCGCGTCCGCCGGGCGGCTGGTGAACCTCAGCGCGCTGAAGGTGGCCTGCTACCGGCGCGAGGCATCGCGCCAGCGGCCCCACAACCTGGTGCTCGACATGGCGTGCGCACGGGCCAAGGGCACCGGTGCCGGCCCGGCGCGGCCGCTGTGGCAGTTCGTTCCCGCCCCGAGCACGCCCGCCAGCGCCGGTGGCGACACCACC
>WBZL01004501.1_pt1 | contig 12016 bp, 13 predicted proteins | sample 5204291 | NCBI WGS metagenome assembly WBZL01 (sample SAMN12344345, study PRJNA552823) | activated sludge metagenome | biome: Activated sludge suspended growth; feature: Nitrification reactor; material: Wastewater; isolation source: activated sludge from nitrification reactor of wastewater...
GGGGGAACGGTCAGCGCGGGGGAGCTTTGGGGGTCCGTGGGAGCGGCGGAGGGGAGGTTGGCGGGCGTTTCTTCGGTTTGGACGGAGGGGGTTTGCGTTCCCGGTATCCACGCGCTGAGGACGGCGCCGAATGCGGGGTTGGTGGTGAGGAAAAAGAAGAGGAGGATGCCCGCCTCAAGCCCCAACATGATGGCGAGGAGGTGTTTTTGTTTGGAATTCATACGAGTTTAGTTTTACCCCGTTTTTGATTTTCTGTATGGTTTTTAGGGGGAGGAGTTTCGACAGGGGTGTTTTTTTATTTCAACGCCAATCTGCTCGCGGCCAGGGGTATTTCGAGTTCGCAGGAAAGGATTTTGTTTTTGGTTCTATGAAATCCTGGTAAAATTTTCTTGTGAAAATTCGGAAAATTATCTGGTCAGAAGATCGCATCGAACACATTGCCCGGCACGGAGTCACACCAGAGGAATTTGAGGAGATTGTCTTTGGGTCTGCCTTTACTCAACGTGCAAAATCCGAAGGTGATAATCCGGTTTATTATGTGCGCGGCCAAACCGAATTTGGAAAACATCTGGTTTGTGTGGTTATTCACTTCCCGGATGGAAATGGCTATCCCATCACCGCAAGGCCAATGACAGAACAAGAAAAACGAAGATACCGACAATGGAAAACCAAATGAGTACAAAAAAAATTCCCCAATTTGATTCGATTCAAGAAATGGCCCTTTTTTGGGACACCCATGATTTAACAGATTTTGAAAATGAACTGGAAGAAGTGCGCGAACCCATTTTCGAACGCGAAACGGTGATTAAAATCCATCTTCCCAAAACGGAAGTGGAGGCTGTGAAAAAGATGGCAAAGTCTCAAGGGGTGGGTTATACCGAGTTAATTCGAGATTGGGTTTTAGAAAAAGTTCACGCGGGTTGAGATGTTTCACAAACAGATCTCACACGTAACACTCCAATAAACGCCACTCGCCACTGAACCCCGTGTACGGCGGGTCCTTCACACAGTGCAGTTAGGGGGCGTTTTTGTTTAATCGCCCGTTGTTATTCGTTTTTTAATTCCAGCCTCGCCGCCGCCAAATACGCCCATAGCGTGTCCGGGTGATTGGCCCAAATGTCGTAAAAGAGTTCGACCGCGCGGGGTGCGTTCCCGTCGAGTTCGTAAGTGAGGGCGAGGAGGTAGGTGAGGTGGGCGTAGATTTGTTCGCTGGTGGGGTCGTCGCCGGTGCCCCAGCGGGCGCGGTAGAATTCGAGGTCGGGGCGGAGGAGGGAGGGGGTGGGGGAGGCGAAGAATTTTTCGTCGAGGGCAGTGAGAAGGTCGGTTTTGTAAGTAAGGGGTCTTATTTCATCCCACCAGTCGAATACAATCGGTTGCGGAGGGGCATTGTTTTCAAGTAGCCCCAAATCGTAATCGGCAAAAAAGTCTTCCACCAACCAATCTACCAAGCCATCCTCATTCTGATCTTGGAGAACCACATTCCAATCAAATGTTTCCATCATAGGCACACATAACAATTGTTCGTCAACAGATACCACCCAACCGTTTCCAATGCTAGAAATTAAGGACAGGTCATAGCCTGTTTGGTTTTCATCACAATTATTCTCGTCAGGTTGTGCGAAGGCTAATTCTGCGCTTCCATCGTCCGTGACATCTGCATTAAGCTGTTCAAGCGGTTTATCTGGAAAAAACCGACCAAAGGAATGCCAGCCTAGTCCCTCGGCAAAAACGTAAGCCATCTGGCGATCTAGATTAGTGAGTTGTCCTTCAAAATCTATTGGTGTGTTATGTTCCGCAAGAATTGCTAACCACCCAGGAGTAGACTTGCCTAAAGAGACCGATTGAAGTTTCACAACAGAAAACCCAGCTGCCTCTAAATCAACGCTGATATTTCCAGATGGACGAGGAACCAGTTGATTCAAGGCATCTTCTTGATAACGCATCATTTCGCAGAGTGGCGTCGGGTAGCCTTTTGATATTCCTTCATAAGGATATAAAAAGGTGTATATTCCAGCCTCAATTATTGGCAGGGCAATTTCCTGAGCAGCCCGGCAAAGCAGAATAGGATAAATTTCGCTTTCTGATAACAATGGTTTGATTTGACTGGCAAGGCTGATTGCCACAGGTACCTCATTGCTAACCGCTAAATCTGTTATAAATTTGAGATGCTGACGCACCACGGCATCGTCTCCTTCCACTGCATAGGCGAGAGCCAGGCGGTAGTGGACATATACCAAATCTTCTAAAGATAACTGGGGCCTTAATGCTTCCATCTTCAAAGCGGTCTCCAACCAGTAAATTGTCGTTGCATTATCTGGCGAGCCAAATAGTGCTCTCGCAATGGCACAATCCGCGCTTTCAGGTAAGTTTGGGACAGATAATTCTTGCACGCCATCCGGCTGCCATTTAAATTCTCGGTAAGTGGTTTCTCGGCACCAATCTTTAAAGTTGTCATTCATGATTCTCAAGACAGGAACGGTTTCATCATTAAGAATCCAATCATACGTAGTTTCGTCATAAGGTGAATTATTACCGTCCCAAACATGATAGACTAATTTAAATCCTTGGGGCGTGCCCTGTAAAAACTGAAAACCTATCGAATCTGCGCCCCCTCCGAAGTACGTCCCATGGGCAAGTACCACATCGGTCAATCCATCGCCGGTAAAATCTTCAAGCTGCGATAATTCGTAAAACAAGGTTGGGAACCCTCCATCCCCTTGAATATTACTGTTCAATAAACGAAATTGCCCTTGTCCTATTTGATCCAGTGTAATCCATACTCGGGAGGCAATCTCTTCATACTCACTATAAATCAACCACTCCGGTTCGTTATCTCCATCAATTTCTATTTGATAAGGTTGGGCCTCAAATCCCTCTCCCTGAATGGCTTGGGTATTGGCTAGTTGAATAGCCTCTTGATTGATAAAGTTTGCCGTAATGACAGCCAAAAAATCGTAAAAACTATTGGGGCGAAAAGGCCAATTCCATATATAAAATTCCTTTTCACCATTTTCTTGTGGCAGAGAACCCAGGTTGAATATAGCTGTATCAAATGTTGCCAAATTTCTTTCCCATTCATAGTCCAAGGTTTGGGCGAATGATTCATCAGCTTTCTCATAAATCGTTTTCATGATCAATGAAATCAGAGCGTCTTGATCTGGGGTAACCAATTTGTATTCTGAACCCAAAGCTATCGGAAGTATTACCGTGGGTCTGGGCGTAAACGTAGGAAGCGGGGTTTCAGTTGGATAAGGCGTATACGTTGGTGTTATCGTCGGCGTATTCGTAGGTGTCAACGCCCTTGCCACCTGCGTCTGTGCAATCTCCGTCTGCTTCACCGCCTGCGTCTGTGCCCCTTCTGCCAACCTCACCCCCTGAGTCAACGCCATCCCCGCATTCTGCGTCTGATTCGCCCGCAACGTCCCCTGATAGCTTTCTGTAGGATTGGGCGTAAACGTTACGGTCGGCGAGGGCGTCACCGCCCCAGTCGGCAATTCCCCAACCGGCGCGGGCGTCGCCTTTCCCCGGCATCCCGCCAAAAACAAAAATACAACCAATGATGCAAGCAGAACTTTTTTCATCGTATTTCCCTTGAATGAAGTCAGGTGACAGTCACTTAAGCGATGTACTCATCGCCAGTAACTGTCACCTTCGCATCATAGCCTAAATAATTGCACTCGCCCATCCCAAACCTGTGTCACTCGTGTGACGTTCCTCTGTCAATCAACCCAAATCCCACCCTTTTTTCGGGCAAATCTCCTGGTTGACCAGTTACTTCCAGTCAAAGATGCGCGCAAAGAGCGAGCGCACTTGTTCCCTATCTGCCGAAGTTAAGACCCCCAATTGACGCCGGACGAGACCTGTTTCAAGAGATGACAACAGGGGTTTCACAGCGCTGGTTTTCAACAATCCCGCAGTTTGCCAGTTGGTCAAAACAATATCGTCTTTGGAAGAGGTAATCTGACTCGTAATGGGTGCAACAATAACATCAGGATGGGTTTGGTTATAAGTTGCCCCACTCAATACTACCGCAGGCCGTTGTTTTGTCCCGCTTTGATCGGTAAATGGATAGGGTACGAGCAAAACATCTCCCTGCTTATAAGTCGTCATACACCGCATCCTCATCATTATCCCACACCCGCGCAAAGGAAGGCTCCGATACCTTCATTGCCTCACGTAATGTTTGCTCATACGAAACCTCTTCAGGAAGAATCGTAATCAGCAAACGCGTATTTGCTTTTAACGCGATCTCTACATCAAACTGAACTTGTTTACCGTCAAAATGGGCAGGAATGGTGGTTAATAGCTGGTTCATAGGAATTTCCTCAAACGCCTGTTAAATCATGAGGTTTCTCTTGCAAAATCTATTATACCCAATCCCTTTGAACACGGAGACTCACAGCGTTCTTTACAAAAACTACGTGAATCTCCGTATCAACCAACTAACAAACTAACAAACCAACTTCACCCACTCCCCCCCACCATCTCAAACCGCGCCGTAAAATGCCGCAACGCCGGTGCGCCCCACACCATCTTCACCCCCCGCAACTGATCCTTGATCTCGTTCACATACAGGCACACCTCCGCCAGATAATCCACGTGGCTTTGCGTGTACACCCGGCGGGGAAACGCCAACCGCACCAACTCCATCGCCGCGGGAACCTCGCTCCCGTCCGGTTGGCGGCCAAACATCACCGACCCAATCTCCACCGACCGCACGCCCCCCTCCAAATACAACGCACACGACAACGCCCACGCCGGATACTCCCGCTGGGGAATATGCGGCAACATCCCCTTCGCATCGATATAAATCGCGTGCCCGCCCGTCGGCCAGATGATGGGAATCCCCGCGGCGCGCAACTTCTCGCCCAAATACTCCACCGACCGCGTCCGGTAATGTAAATAATCCTCGTCCAACGCCTCCTTCAACCCCACCGCAATCGCCTCCAGATCATAGCCCGCCAACCCGCCATACGTTACAAACCCCTCCGTCAAAATCAACAAGTTTTTGCACTGCCCCGATAACCCCTCATCCCGCAGAGCCAGGAACCCGCCGATATTCGCCATGCCATCCTTCTTCGCACTCATCGTACAGCCATCGGCATAACTGAACATCTCCTTCGCAATCTCCATTGGCGTCTTGTCCGCGTACCCCGCTTCCCGCTGTTTGATAAACCACGCATTCTCCGCGAACCGGCAGGCATCCAAAAACAACGGCACCCCGTGCGCGTCACACACCGCCCGCACCGCGCGGATGTTCGCCATGCTCACCGGTTGGCCCCCGCCCGAATTATTGGTCACCGTCACCATCACCATCGGGATTTTGCCCGGATTCTCATCAAACGTCCGCTCCAACGCCGCCACGTCCACGTTCCCCTTAAACGGATAATACACCCCCGGCTCGCGCCCCTCCGGCGTCGGCAAATCCACCGCCCGCGCCCCCCGCGCCTCGATATTCGCCCGCGTCGTATCAAAATGCGTATTATTCGGCACCACATCCCCCGCAATCAACGCACTGCCAAACAAAATCCGCTCCGCCGCCCGCCCCTGGTGCGTGGGGATCACAAACGGCATCCCCGTAATCTCCTGCACCGCCGCCTCAAACTTATAAAACGACTTCGCCCCCGCATAACTCTCATCCCCCAACATCATCCCCGCCCACTGCTGGGACGACATCGCCCCCGTGCCGGAATCGGTCAACAGATCGATCAGCACATCCTCCGCCCGCAGGAGAAACAGGTTGTAATGCGCCGCCTTCAACGCCGCCTCCCGTTCCGCCCGCGTCGTCTGCCGGATCGGCTCCACCGTCTTAATGCGAAAAGGTTCGATTATCGTTTTGAATTGCATGGAACACTCCTGAAGAAAAATTTTAATGGGGAAAACCTCGCGTGATCCCCTTCCGAAAGCACACGTTCAACCCCCACATTATACCCTCCGATCCCCCTCTCCCGGTTCTACAGGGGGAAACCCCTCCAACACGCCTCTCTCCCCCAAATCCATGACTTGACTCGCCCTTTCAAACCCATTACCCTTTGAACAACACACTCCCCCTGACCTTTTACCTACCTCAAATGACTGTCCCTTCCACAAATGGTTCAGCAAGAGCGCAACAGACGATCAAACAATGCGTACCTCCCGTTTATCCGTGGACTTTTTTATCGTGGATTGCCATGAAACCTCAATTTCAGTGGTACTCATAAACAATGGAAAACCAGGCAAATTATGTTATTATCCGAGCCTGTTTCCCAATACCCCCTTTTTTGGAGAAGAAAAACAATGACCCCCAAAAACCGTAACCGCATGACTCTTTTGTCCATTCTGGCCACGATCATCATCTTCGCATGCCAGGCCGGCGGGACCCCCACGGCAACCCCTGTGCCCCCCACCGCGATTCCCCCCACCTCCGTCCCCCCGACGGCGACCCTGGAACCCACCGCCACACTCGCCCCCACCGAGGCACCGGTCGAGTCCCCCACCGAAGAAGCCACCGGCTCCAGTGACCCGATCATCGCCATCGATCAGGTCCACGGCTTCTTCGACATCTACGACACCCTCAACGTCGTCGGCCTCGTCACCAACAACACCGACCGCGCCGTAGATAACGTCGAAATCGAAGTCGAAGTGTTCGATGCCAGCGACGTTTCTCTATACACCGAAACCGTCTACATCGACCTCTACGCCCTCGCCCCCGGCGAAACCAGCCCCTTCTCGCTTTACATTTTTGACGACCTTCCCTCCGCCGACAACTTCGTCGCCACCGTCGTCGGCAATAGCGTCACCGACCTGGAACGCGCCACCGTCGATGTCGCCAACAGCGTCATGACCTTAGACGATGATGGCAACATCCACCTCACCGGCGAACTGGTCAACAACACCGACCAACCCGTCAACGTCAGTAGTCTGGCAGGCGCCGTTTTCAATGCCAATGGCGACCTGATGGTGTCTGAAAGTTACAATGTCACCATCCGCTACCTGGACCCCGGCCAATCCGGCCCCTTCCGCATTACGATGACCGGCCCCGACTCTGGCACCGCTGACATCACCGATTACCAGGTGTACATCGACGCCGAAATTACCGATCCCATTGACCCCATCAACCTCACCATCTCCGACGCCGTCAACTACCTCGATGGCTTTGACAACCTCCACCTGGTCGGCCAACTGACCAATGACACCGACAAAGTGTGGAGTGCCTACCTCGTCGCTGGCTTATACGATGCCAACGGTATGGTCATTGACGCCGCCAGCCTCACCCTCCCGATCAATGCCCTAAAACCCGGCGAATTCTCCCCCTACGACTTCGATTTCTGGGGTCCAACCGACAGCACCGCCGGCCTGATGGACGCCGCCACCGAGTACACCGTCCAGATCGATGCCTATTGGACCTGGGAAACCAGCACCGAATTGCTGGACATGACCACCGCCAACGATGTCAATGAGTTTGACGACTTTGGCGGCACGTTCACCGGGCAAGTCGTCAACAACACAGGTGGCCCGATTGATGCCATGACCATAGTTGTCTATTTGGTCGACAAGGAATCGGGCGTCATCGTCGCCACCGACTACACCTACCTGTACGAAGAAATCGCCGACGGCGGCACCCTGGATTACACCGTCTACCTCGACCCCGAAGACGGGTTCGACATCAACACTGCCGAATACTACATCATCGTCAAAGGCGAACGCCCGTAAATAGATTTTCGTTTGACAGAAAATAAAGGTTCTACCGGGATTACTGGGATGGAAACCCGAATTTTTGAAGGTGAAGGGGATGTACATCCCCTTCACCTTCAAAAATTCGGCACTTTTCCCATCAAAACGGAAGAGCCAAAATAAAAAGGAGTGGCATAAAGCCACTCCTTTTTTATTCAGTTTTTCTTCTCGTTCACCGATTGATACATCCCCCGCAAACATTCTCAGGCTAACACTTGTTCCGGTAACATATTTTCTAAGATGATTTCCAACGCCATCGTATGACTGCACCGGCCACGCGTGCGGAAAAAGTCACAATTGCAATCCCAAGTACCATTTTCAAGGCGAACTTGATGACCATTATTCGTACCATCAAACGTCACCACCAGGGATTCAAAGTGAACGCGTGTGCGTTCTTCTGCATATCGTTTTGCTTTTTCAATCTTTCCGATCATTCCTGAGTCCATTTTATTTACTCCTTCGATAGAAATAAAAAGTATCTACTCACCCGGGGAAGTTCCGAAAAAAAAGGATGACAGGGGGGATGTACATCCCCCCTGTCATCCTTTTTTTTCGATTTCCACCCCATTAACCATGAGTAAATTACAATAAAAAAGACACGCGCGCGGCGCGTGTCTTTGCTAAAGTGCTGGGTTTCCTATGTATGCTTTTATGGGCATAGCGGGATTTCTCCGTTAAAGGTTTGTTCAAACTGATAATTCATTGTACTATGATTCAACAAAAAAGCCAGTCCTGTTTTCCTTAAGTAGCAGGCTGTACCCTGGAGAATTTGACTAAATTTTCTCTTGTCCAGGCACATTCCCCCCTGTCTCAAAACCCTTTAGACGACCGAAACCCCATCCAATTTATCTTTATCCGCTTGCCCCTCCCCCGTCACCAAAACCTCTTTTCCGGCTCGCTCGATGATTTTCAATGCAAGCCCCATCTTAAACGTACTGGCCTGATATTCGACGCGTTCCCCGGCAAACACCTTTTTCCCGGCCTTCAACATCTCGATCAAAGCAGGCCGTTTGACCAGCATCCAATCAGAGTACGTTGGCCCGCGGCGTTGGTACATCCGCACCCATTCAACCGATCCATTGGCATCATACCGGACACCTTCAACCACACCATCTGCTTTTTTATTACCGAACATCTGTCTACTCCGTAAATGCAGATGCGACCTTTTGAGGGTCGCATCAAAATTTTGTATTTCTCAAGCAAAAAAGCTACCCGAGGAAACTGCGTTCATTTTTACCTGAACATATGTGTCGGGGTGCGCGGACTCGAACCGCGGACCTCCGCGTCCCAAACGCGGCGCGCTACCAACTGCGCCACACCCCGAAACCAAAACTCAGTATAATGCCATACACTTTCACCCGTCAAGATATGATAACCCCTCCCTTCCCCCCCCTCGATCCAATTCTCTACCACGCCCACCATCTTCTGCGTGCCGACGACCTCCATTTTTGGCAAACGCTGGCGCAAGAATACGGCGGCCCCATCCTCGAACTGGGATGCGGCACCGGGCGCATTCTCCTCTCTCTAGCAAATGATGACCCCGCCCTATCCGGGTTGGTGACCGCCGGACTGGATACAGACCCTCAGATGCTGGCCTTCCTCCGCGCGTCCCTCTCCCCCCAGGCCTCCCCTCCCCCAACCCTCTACCAAGCAGACATGCGGAACTTCCAACTCCCGGACCGGTTTGCGCTCACGATTCTCCCTTGCAACACCTACAGCACCTTTCCCGCGGAAGAACGAAGCCAGATCGCCCAAGCCATCCATCGTCACTTGCAACCAGAGGGCCTCTTTGCCGTCAGCATCCCCAACCCCGATTTATTAGCCAGCCTGGACGAATTCAGCGATTTTGACCTCGAAGAAACCTTCCCGCATCCTCAAACCGGACACCCGGTCGAAGTGTTCAGCCAATGGGAAAAAACCCGCGAAACCCTCACCTTCCATTGGCGATACGATCATCTTTACCCGATTGGGACCACGATCAGCCAACTGGCGACCACCACCCACCACCTCGACGCCCCCGAAATGTACCAGGAAGAACTCCAGCGCGCGGGCCTGATTCCTATCGCCCTCTACGGCGATTACGAACGCAATCCCTTTGACCCTGAGAATTCCACCTATTTGATCCTCCTCGCACAAAACCAAACGCCTTAACCGGCCTGTGTTACAATCGCCATCCTCCCCTTGCACTCACCTCCTTGGAGATCATCCCATGCCAGACGACTCTAAACCCCCCGTCCCCACCACTTCCCCCTCGCCCAAATTACCGGACGCCAATAAAAAGTCCACCCCCTCCCTCTCACCCGATGCCGTTTCCCGCACAGAAAGCAAAGCCACCCAGTTTTTCCGCAGTTTTTTGCGTTGGACAGGAGTGGCGCTTCTCGTCTTCGGCCTCGGCGCGTTGACGACCATTTTTCTCTTCTATGTGCCCAAATCCGACGAACTCAAACAGGTGGAACAAGATTTGGCAACGGCAAACGCTACGATTGCTGAACTCCAGACCGAGATCACGACCCTCGAAAACAAGATCGACGACCTTTCCACGCTGGAAGAGGCCAATCTTGCCCTTCAAGATGAACGTGATCAGGTTCAGCGCCACGTTCATCTCCTCGACGCCCTGACCGATATTCGCACCGCCCAATATGCCCTGGAAAAAGACGAGGCAAGTGCGGCAACCCTTGCTTTAGCGAACACCGCGACGACCCTCACTGCCCTCCAAACCCTTTCAAAAGACGAAGAGGCCGACATCGAGTCCATGCTATCCCGCCTCGAACTGGCGCTGGGTGAACTCGACGCCAACCCCTTTGCCGCCCAGTCTGACCTGGAAGTTCTCGCGAATAGTTTGATTGAACTGGAAAAAGCTTGGTTCAGCGAACCCTGATCGGCGCGCTATCGACAAAAATCAAAAAAGGATGCGTGAGAATTTCTCACACATCCTTTTTTATTTGACAGGCTTCGTTTTACAGGACACTTACTTCTTGAATTCTTCAGGCTCAAACGGTTTCCGTAACAACCAAATGAGCATTCCCCCGGAAATGGAACTGCTGATCACCCCCACCAACGGGAAGCCAATTGTACGATTCACGCGCTCCAACAACGCCAGCCCTACAATCCACCCGACGGTATTCGCCACCCCCCACCATTCCGCATAACGCGCATAAGGCCGCAACACAAACCACTGCGGAATCCCCACCGAAATCCCAATAATCGCGCCCGTCACCGCAAAGCCCAAATTACTCCCCGCGCCTATCCCCACCACCACCGAAATCGCCAGCCCCCACCCGACAATCGTCGCCATAAACCACCAATGCGCCCACTTTCCAATCGTTTGCACCCCCAATGGACGAAAAAGAAACCAGTGATTCATCCCAAAAAACGCGCCGATCAACGCCCCCACAACCGCCCACCCAAGAATTTTCCACCCACCGATCAAGAGCGGATCAAGGATAAAACTCATCACCCACAGAATCGCCATCCCCACAATCCAGGCCACAGTATTGGCCAGGACCCACATCAGCCAAAAAGCCCACCCCATTGATTCATTTGGTTCTTTCTCCATACATCCATCCTTTGCAAAATATACGACCAACAAACTCGTGCTTCCGGGATTTAAAGCCCAAAGTTTGAAATCTTTAGTAACTACTCAGCCAGGGCAAAAGTTAGCCCGAAAAAAGGGGGAGCAGTTACAATCTTTATTGCTTAAGCAGGTGCCAGCCTCTGTCTTCCGGCCATCCACCATCCGATCAAACCCAGGGGAATCAAAGACAACACCGCCCCCACAATTCCCATGACCGCATACCCGGATGAGGCAAAGATCACCCCGCTGATCACACTGCCCACCGCCGTCACCAAACCGATGAACAAATCATTGATCCCCTGCGTTTTTGCCCGTTCCGCGGGGGAAAGCTCATCCGCCAACATCGCCCCGCCCCCCACATACGTAAAATTCCAGCCCAACCCCAACAGGAAAAGCGCCACCGACAGGGGAAACACATCCGGTGAAAGAGGGGCCATCGCACAAGACAACAGCAAGATCCCCGACCCGGTCAGGATCACAGGGGTACGCCCCCACCGATCGACCAACCACCCGGAAACGATCGAAAATGCAAACATCCCCAACGTATGGGCAGAGAAAACGAGTGAAATCGCATCCAACTGATGGTCGTGCTCCTTCATATACAAACTGGTGATTCCCATCAACATCACCATCACCACCTGCCCAAACACCGTGACGGTGATCGCCACCCCCACCGCGGGCGTGGACAAAATTTGCTTCAACGAACGGCCCGCGCCCTCGCTCACCACG
>WBZL01004502.1_pt1 | contig 12010 bp, 8 predicted proteins | sample 5204291 | NCBI WGS metagenome assembly WBZL01 (sample SAMN12344345, study PRJNA552823) | activated sludge metagenome | biome: Activated sludge suspended growth; feature: Nitrification reactor; material: Wastewater; isolation source: activated sludge from nitrification reactor of wastewater treatment...
CCATGGTCTGGTCGATAGTTGACAGCGCGCTCCGGTAGTCCTCGAACCGGTACGGCGGCAGCTGGGCCTGGTCACCGATCAGCAGCCATCGATGGCCAGCCCAGAGCGGTAGAGCAAGATCGAAGCCGTGGGCCTTCCCAGATTCCTCGATGATCGACCAGTCGAAGGAGTGGTCGGCGACAGCGAGAGCTTCGAGGTCGCCGGCGGAGGTCGTGCAGTAGGTGAGGTTGGCGGATGTCTTGACTAGCTCGACGAAGTCTCGGGCGCCAGGGTGCTGGATAGTGGCTACGACGTCGAGGTCTTCGTCGTCGAGTCGGATATTTGCCCGATACTCGATGGCCAGCTGCATCCATTCATCCTGCCGACGCGTCCGCTCCCCGAGGCGTTCGAGGTGAGCGATGCTCCGATCCAGCACGTGAGCGGACGTGTCCTGGGGGTCGCCGGGACCGTCGCGTCGGCTGCCGAGGCGCACGGCAAGGGGACGGTCGGCGACGGCCACGGAGGAGAAGAGGTCGTCAACTGTACGGCGGAGGACGTCGAGGGCGTCGTGGGCCTGGCTCGTCACAAGCACCTGCGCGACCGGATCATCTCCGATGATCTCTCTCAGAAGCCATGCGACCGTTGTGGTCTTGCCGGTGCCCGGCGGCCCTTGGAGCGCGTACATCGGCCGCACGCGGAGAATGTCTTCGATGGCAGCCCGCTTGTGTTCATCGACCCTTTGTTCAGGAAGCGCAACGGGGAGGGTGACATCCCGGGTGTCCATATAGACGCGGCCCGGTTCGGTCAGCGCCTTGAGTAGGTAGGTGTGGCCGCCCATCCGCTCGAGAGCGCCGGCGCGGCGACGGATCAGGGGCACTTGGCCGGCGGCAAGCCCGAAAGTTCGGATGAAGCCCGTACTCTCAGGGGCCGGTCCACCAGACGCAGCGCGCCGGAGCCGGACAACCTGACGCTGTTCGTCGATATCGACGATGGTCCAAGCCGGGTTGCTGTGGCCGAACTGCACGGTGAGCATGCGATCATCAGACAAGACAACCTTGTCGCTATCTCGCTTCTGACCGTTGTACTCGCCGGACAGGAAGGTGATCATGCCGCCGTCGATTCGGCACCAGTCAGGAAGGTCAGCACCGTCTGGATCGTCTGCCGGAGCGAGGTCCACCTCTTCTGTCGCCCCCAACTTGCGGTGCTCCAGCAGCCGGTATGGAAAGATCTCGGCCCACCTGATGGCGGCTTCAACTTGGTTCGTGATCTTGAGGAACTCCATGAGCCGTTCATGGTGGTCAGTGCCGGCACGTTGCCGGGCGCTTGGCAGGTAGCGACTCCACAGGGTCGCATCGGCTGCGGCGGCACGATCCCGGAACAGCTCGCCAACGGTGCGAACCGAGACCGAGCCCTTCGGAACGGACACCGGCGACGGTCCGTCGGTCGGCAGCGAAAGGCGCGCCGGGCCCGAGCAGAACGCTGTTTGCCACGTACTCGCCCCGGTCCGCTTGTCCTCGTAAGCCCGGACGACGAGGGGCACGGTCTCCCCCTGCAGGACGAAGACGTCCTCCTCGTTGGTGGCCTGCAGTTCGGCGTCGTACAGAGCGCGTCGGAAGAACGCGGTGAGCTGCTGGACGTGTGCAGGTGCCTGAGGATTGAAGGCGACCCCGTCATCGTCGTCCAGTTCGAAGCCTGCTTCGGTGGCCGCCGCGAGCAAGTCCTGGCTCTTGGGGTCGATGGCGAGGATCAATCGGGCCTCGCCGTGCTGGTCATCTGCGCTCAGGAGGCGGACAATTTCGTCGATGCCGCGGACGACCTGTTCGTGATGTGTGAGCCGGCTCGGGTCGTCGACGTCGATGAGCTGACGGAGCATGTTGGCTTCGATGGTGGAGAGCCGCCGCCCCTCTGCCTCGTCGATGCAGCGCAAGAGCACGTCGGCGGGGTGGTCGGCGGTCTCAACCATCGAGTTCTCGACGTTCAGCACGAGTCGGGTTGCGAGGGTACCGAACGCGTACCAGTCATCCTCTGGCTGGAACCCTGCGGAAGGGCCTTTGCCCTTGATCGAGGTCCAAGGTGACAATGCAACGTCCCGGCTGCCGATAGCACCAAGCCTGACGCTCCACTCGAAGCCCCCGAGGCGCATCGACGCTGGGTCACCGCGACGAAGGAACACACAATCGGCCGTCAAGCGGCGGTGCAGAACTCGCTGGCGGTGGATGAGGCCGAGCCCATCCGCTAGGGATCGAATTGCGCACCAGATCACGGCTCGCTTGTCGTTTGATCGGGATCCAAGCCACCGGGTATTCGAGGGGTCATCGAGCAGCGACGACAGGGCTACGTAACCCGCACCACTAAGGATCATCACGAAGCCGCCGATGCTGCGGTCAATGCCCGCGTCGCGAAGTACCATCAAATGTTGCTCGGCGGATGGCGTTGAGCCGAGCCTATAGAGCGTCCGGAGTTCGTGGTCCCACAGAGCCCGTTGGACTGCATCAGGGTCGGATCCCTCGTAGTGCCACACCCGAGCCAGATACTCGTATCCGTCGGCGTCAACGACCCGGTGCGCGGTGATGTCACCGCCAGCATCCACGTTGTCAACGATCTCGTAGCGGGAGAGAAGGACGGGAGATGGACTGTCGTTCACCACGCTCACTATCTACCTCCTACCTTGCGCTGCGCGACAGTGCCGATCGCGGTTGTTTCGCTGTACTGTCCCAGGACTCGCTCCTACACAGCCTCAGCCGGCTCACCGCTCCCACGCCGCCACAGCTCCAGCTGCTCGTGGACGGGCCTACGGACCGACGCTTCGATCTCCTCTAGCTCCTCAAGACGCAGCTCGTGACGCAAAAGCTGGCCCAGCGGGCCGTGAGTGCTATTCGCGATCTCCAGAACCGAGTCAGCCTTCCCAGCATTGCTCGCCGCCTTGGCCAGGACGACTTTGGCGAATGACTGCCAGAACTCAGGAAACAGTCCGCGAATTCTCCTGTTCTCGGCTGCGAACTGGCGCTTACTCATGCCGGCGCTCGTATGGCGCAGGTGGGCCTCCCAAGCACACAGCTTCCGCACGCTTGCGAGGGATTCGGCGGGCATCTCTCCGAAGCCATCCAACGCAATCGATGGAGCGTCGACCGATTCGCTGGCGTTCTTCCAGTGTTCCTCGTACAGGTGCATTGAGACCGCAAAGTGATGGTAGTCGCCAGGCAACATACCAACCTCTGATGCCATTATTCCTCCGAGTAGGGAGAACTCGAAGATGTTGTATGGAAGAAGGAACCAGGCGTTATTGGAACGCATGATCACGGTCATATTCAGACAGTTCGACCGCGGGCTGGCGATCACCCCGAACGTGCAAGGTATGTCTGCGGACACTCGCCCTGCGTCCTCGGGCTGATAGACAGACATGGCAGCGCGACGAGTTACAGGATCGCTGCGAATGACCTGAATGCACTCGCTTACTTGATCTAGCCCCGGCCTTGGCATGAAAAGGCGCGCTCCGTAGCTCGACCCAGGGATCGAGATGCCGTCATCGCTGAACTTCCCGACTCCGCTATCGCGAGGACCATCGCGGAAACTCGACTCGTAGAAGCGCACGTCCTCAAGTCGGTTCGAACCAGACATCATCCAAACAAAACGACCGACTGCGAGAGTTGCTCGGATGAGATTCCGAGAGTTTGGCACAATGCAGTCAGTTGCACGGGCGACACCCATTGACATGTTGCGACGTTCCAGCGTTCGACGGCCCGCTCCCACCGAGTTCTCGGACTCCACGGGAGCAACCTCTTCACCACCGACCAGAATCTCGAGCAAGCACTCCCGATAGGCAGCATCTAGGCTTTGCCCGGTCTCCGCACGGAACGGTGTCGCCGCTTCGGTCATGCCGGCGGGCCGGCTCAGGGCCGACCCCGCTACGTCGCTCGTGTCCACAACCCCTCCCTCAAGCCCGATACTTCTCTGCCTGCTCACGGAGTCTGATGGACGAGTGACCCGCTGACAATCCTCACTAGGCGGCTCTCCACCAGGGTGGCAAGACTTTCTCCGCTCAGATTCGCCAGTTGGAGAGCGTAGATCATGAGATCTGCCGCTACATCGGCAACTACGTCATCATCAAACTCATCGTGGTCGAACCGCTCTTCAACTCGTGCGAGCTTTGCGGCAGCGATTGTCACGTGGAAGCCAATGTGACGCCTCTTACGATCATTCGAGGAAGACACGGCCCAGTGATTCTCATCGATGCTCTGCTGCAGTGCCTGCATCTGCGAGAAGAGCGTGACCAAGGACTTGATCGATTCGGAAACCGATTGTGCTTCCTCGCAGCCCGATGCACCCGAACCCAGCCTCCCAGCTGCGACTTGGTCTGACATGCAACTCACCTCTGGCTTTCGGTGGTCGAGGGTGCCGATCTCTCGAGGTGCAGGAGCAGAGCGACTGCTCATCCCCGGAGTTCGGATCATGACGCTTCACCGAGCAACTCGGAGATAGTCGTCAGGCGTTCGTCGACGGGCCCACGGACCTCGATGACGTCACGGCCAAGCCGGCGGTACTCGGCGCGGAGAAGCCCGTCAATCTCGCGTTGAAAGTCCCGGTCATCCTCTCGCACTTCGTCGGCAAGTAGTGAGAACTCGATCGGCAAGTAGAAGATGTGGTCGTAGGTTGCCACCCATTCGTCAACCAGTCGACGCATCTCGCCTATCTCGGGCGCTTCCCAGTCCTCCCGGCCGAGCAAGGCAAGCGTGTAGGCCCAGTGGTCCACCACCGAGCGGTCAACGAGGGTCGGGACACCCGTCGTCCGGGACTCCGCAGCGATCTGCTGGGCGATCAGGAGGAGTTGCCGAAGCACTGTGTTTCTGCCGCGCTGAAGGAAGAGGGGATCTCCGACACGCTCGCAGAGCGCCCGGGGAATCTCTTCGAGGAACACGAACCTTGAACCCGAGGCTGACGCCTCGAGCTGCCGCAGGAGCGTGGACTTACCGGTTCCGTGGCTCCCTGAGAGTGCGACCTTCATCTGTGCTGCCTCCGGCTCGAGCCGACGGACGGCTCGCGCTTACCCCTCTGACCCGCCGCCTGGCCGAGTGGGGAGTGACTTACCTTCACACTAGACGTTGCGACCGGCGTTCGAATCGAGTCTGCTCAGAGGCAGTGCGCCGCTGAGGGACTACACGCTGGAGAGCGAGCGCAAGTCGAGACACGCTCGGTACAGAACGCGTTCGAGCGCCATGTCGGTCGGTACGCCCGCCTTTCGGCGATAGGTCGTCAGGGAGTCGCCGACGGGCTCGTAGCAGAAGACCCCCACCGCATCGACGACCTGCTGGGCTGCTGCACACCAGCGGAGGAGGAGACGGAAGTCCGACTCGCTGATGACCCGGGCGCCGACGAAGAAGTAGATCCGCGGCGGATTTGCGTGCAGCCACGTCGAGAGATCGCCGCCGCCGGGCCCACCGTCGCTCGGTCGACCGCCTTGCGCTGTCCGCCGACGGCTGTGCTCGCCCTTGAGGTCGATGGCCTTGAAGGCGAGTTCCTTGACCCGCTTGTTGATGTCCGCAGATCCCGGGCGACCTCGCTCCTTCTGCTTCGGGTTGAGCGCGTGCCGAGGCGTTCCCATCATCTTCGCCTCGAGCAGGAACCCGATCTCCCCCGTGCTCGGGTACACACCGTCGAGGTTGTGGGTCTCCACGATGAGACCGGGCACGGAGCTTCGTGCGTAGAGGTTCTCGATCCCCGAGCAGTTCTCCAGGAGCAGCGCCAGGACGTCGTTGAAGAAGTCCCCTTTGCCGTTCTGGAGGTCACCGGCGACGCTCCGTGCCGCCTCGCTCTCCGGGTTCAGGGCGGTGGCCGCGAGGATCGTGTCGAACTCGCTCATCGCCGCGAGGAACCGCTCCTCGAGCTGCTCCCAGCTGGCGATCGACTCGGACTCCGCCCATTGGTAGAGCTCCCGGAGCGGCCGGCACGCAGGGCTCTTGGCCACGACATCGCTGGTCTTTCGGGGCCGGCCGCGAGGGATCGGCGCGGTCTCGTCCGACGTCAACGGTTCCCCATGCGTGCCGGCGGTAGGTCGGTCAGGCCGTAGAGAGGAAGCGCAATCGCCGTAGCTGCTTCGACGTCACGTGAGCGGAAGGCCTCGACCAAGGCTCTTCTCGACTGGGAGCCGACCTGGTCGAGGCGGGGCACGCGGATCCGGCGGAGGTACTGCGCCTGGAAGCGGTAGCACCCACCGCGCATCTTCACGCAGTAGGAACCGACGAAGAGGTTGGCCACATCGGAGAGCATCAGACCGCCCAGAACCTCTAGGTCCCAGCCGCTCGAGGTCAAGTGATACAGGTTGTGATGCGGGTAGTAGGCGCCCTCGTCGAGCACCGGGTGAGCCGAGGCCTTCATCTCGGGAAGCAGGAGCTTCGGGGTCGCTCTCAGGCCAGGGGTGACCCGATCGATCGTCTTGTGCCAACGGGCCGGTGCCTTGACGGCGGTGTGGCGCGCCCTGAGCCGATCGCCGTGGGCTTCGAGGTAGTTGCGCAGACGAGGCCAGTCGTCGAGGTTGACCAGGCCGTCCTCATCCCAGGGGTTGACGAGGTAGGTGCCGGACCATGCGATAGACCCCGAAGCGAGATCCCTCGCCATGAGCAGCGGGAGCATCCGCTCTGGCTCGACGGCTGACGGGTCGCGGGTGATGTAGATCTCGTCGGCGCCCGTCGCCAGGCCGATTCCGACCTTCGTACCCGTTGACTTGTCCTCCAGCGGCGGGCACCGATGCTCAAGGTCGGCGAGCACGGCAAGTTGCTCAGGGGTCGCAGACGGCCAGGACTCCTCACCGTCGAACCACCCGGGCAACGTCGCTGCGTGCACAGCGTCGAGCACCAACGGCTCGGGTCGGGGGGAGGACGCCCAGACGGTCAGCTGACGCGCGTCATGCTCACCGAACGATCGGGTGGTTGAGGCGATGAGCGGACGCACCTGAGGCTGGCGCCGGATCACCGTGACCGCCGGATAGGCCGAGACCTCTTCCTCGAAGGCGTCGACGTCGTGCATCTCGATGACTGCGTCGACGGAGAACCGCTCCGAGACGAAGGCCCGGAGTGCGGCGCCGTACTGATTCCTCATCCATCGGTCGGCGACGATGAAGCCGAGCGCTCCGTCGGGCCTGAGCAGTCGAAGGCCCATCTCGATGAAGCCGATGAAGATGTCGCTTCGTCCGCGCATCGTCGGGCATGCCTGCCGGTAGGCGGCGTTTCGCTCGGCAGGGAGATTCTCGAGCCGGATGTACGGGGGGTTGCCGAGCACGAAGTCGACGGACTGCTCGTCGTGATCGGCCAGGAGGAAGTCTCCGGACGTGACCCACACCGCTGCCAGCGCTTCGGCCTCTCGCTGCCCGACGCCGCCGTCGATGAGTTGGGCCACGACCCCCTTGCGGGCGATCTCGGCGTTGTCCTCGAGCAGGTCGAACGCACGGATGGCGTTCGCGGCGGAGGTGATGTCGCTGCCGTGTTGACGGCATGAGGTCAACAAGCGCTCGACCATCGGCCCGAGGAACGCCCCCGCGCCGCACGAGGGTTCAACTGCGCTTTTGGCGGCCAAGTCCCGGTCGGCGGTGTAGCCGGCCAGATCAAGGATCAACTCGACGACCCAACGCCGGGTGAAGACCTCGCCGTGCTCGTCGCTGTCGACTGGTGGGGCCCCGGGAACCTGGAGGTCCAAGCTCATCTGACCACCGGCTCCTTCCCCGACGCTGACCGGCGAGCGACCTGCTCGACCAGAACGATTGGCTCCTCGACTCCGACGCATGCCAACACCCCGTGACGGTAACCCGCTTCGAGGACCGGTCTGCGGCAATCGAGTGCATCACACCGCGCACCAGGGCTCCACCGATCGAAGAAGCCCCGAGGGCGTGCTGCTGCCATGCCTGAACGTCTACAGGCGAGCTGTGACACCGAAGGCCGGCGTGGTCAGGCCACTGGTCAGACGTCGTTGCCAAGGTGCAGCTCATGACCGAGAACCCGGGAGGACCGCCATGGCCATGACATCACCTCGACGAGCCCCTGAGAGCCCGCCAGCCGAGCGCGTGCCGCTCTCCCCGCAGCACAGGCGTTCGCTGCGGCGAGAGCCCGATCCTGCACGATTCCGGCACAGTCGTCCGCTCCCCCGCCACCTTCGCAAGCTGGTCAGGGAGTGGCACAGACTGGCGCGTGGGCGCGGAGGCTGCCGAGGCTCTCGGTGGCTGCCGGGGACGTCGGGAGCGTTGTCATGAGCTGGTTGCTCCAGCGTCACCGCGCTCCACAACGTTGGGAGTACAAGGTCGACGCCGCTGAATCCGAGGAGCGTCAACGCGAGCTCGACGCCAACATCGAGCGTGCCGCCGAGGGCATCGCCCCGTTGGCCGAGCTGGTCGAGGCTGAACGGGCTCGCGTCAGGGAGCTGGAGGCCCTGCTGAATGAACGCCACCGGCTGCTTGGAGAGCTCACCCGCTTCGGCCGGGAGATCAGAGACGCTCACACCCGTATCCGAGGCGCGGAACGCGCGCTGGAACGCGAGCGTGCCCGTGCTGGGGAACCCGACGTCCAGGGGGACCGAAAACGCCGTGGACGCACCGTGAAGCTGATGGTCGATCCCGCCGCGTTCGAGGCGTTCAGCGACGACGCGCGCCGCCGCTACTACTGGACCGGCTGGGCGCTGCGCGACCTGATCGTCGCCGAACTCGACGGGACCTCTGCTGGTGACCTCCAGGACGTGCCCGAGACTCGACGGCGGCGGAGTCCCGGTGAGAGCGACCCGGCGCCGGCGCAGCGCTCCCTGCGGGTATTCATTGAGGAGGACCGCTGGCCCGAGTTCGTCACGTTGTCGCGCCGCAGCGGCCTGACCGTGGGCCGCTACCTCGGCCAACTGGTCGAGGCCGCAGCCCACGAGATCGGCTGGCGCGCTGAGCCCTGACCATCGCCCGCAGCCGCGTGGTAAGGGCTGACCAAGACCCTGACCACGCGTCTGACCATCGGCGATTCGGCGAGGCCGAACCCGATTTCCCCGGCGTGCACCTCGACTCCGCGCGCTTGGGTTCATCGTGACGGCACCCATCGATCCCTCCGCCCTCGCCCTACGGCGGCGCTCACGCCCGCCGACTCCGATCGGGGTTCAGGCACCAGCAGAACCGCCGGCGCTCACCCCGGAGCTGGCCCGGGCCCTGCTGCGGATCCTGCAGCGCGCCGACTGCCGTCGGGCCGTTCCCGAGGCTCGGTGTCAGACCGACGGCGTACCGTCCTGATTCGTGAAGCGATTCGCGTTCTACGGTCGAGTGTCCACCGAGGACCAGCAGGATCCGACGTCCTCGCGGAACTGGCAGCTCGCCCGCTCCCGCCAGGTCATCGAGCCCGACGGCGGTGAGGTCGTCGCCGAGTTCTTCGACATCGGCCAGTCCCGCTCCCTACCCTGGAAGCGCCGACCGGAAGCGTCCCGGCTGCTCGACACCTTCCGTGACCCCGACCGGGGCTTCGACGCCGTCGTCATCGGCGAACCACAGCGGGCGTTCTACGGCAACCAGTTCGGGCTCACCTTTCCGGTGTTCACCCACTTCGGCGTTGAGCTGTGGGTGCCCGAGGTCGGCGGCGCGATCGACCCCGGCTCTGAAGCCCACGACCTGGTCATGTCGCTCTACGGAGGGATGAGCAAGGGCGAACGCACGCGCATCAAGACCCGCGTCCGCTCGGCCATGGCATCCCAGGCCGCGATCGAAGGCCGCTTCCTCGGCGGGCGCCCGCCGTACGGCTACCTGCTCGGCGACGCCGGCCCCCACCCCAACCCCTCCAAGGCAGCGAACGGCCAACGCCTCCGCCGCCTCGAGGTCGACCCGATCGCCGCACCGGTCGTGCAGCGCATCTTCGACGAGTTCTGCGCCGGATCAGGGCTCCAGACCATCGCGCTCGGCCTCAACCGCGACGGCATCCTCTCCCCCTCCGCGCACGACCCCGCTCGCAACCCGCACCGATCCACCGGCAACGGCCGATGGGCCAAGACCGCCGTACGGGCCATCCTCGCCAACCCCCGTTACACCGGCTTCGAGATCTGGAACAAGCAACGCAAGGACGAAGTCCTCGTCGATGTCGACGACGTCGCCCTCGGCCACCAGATCGTGATGCGCTGGAACGACACCAGCGAGTGGATCTGGTCCCCCGAGCCGATGCACGAGGCCATCGTCACCCGGGAGCAGTTCGACGCCGCCCAAGCCATGTTCTCCACGCCGAAGCGGCGCCCGCCGCGGCAGCCGGCCGAAGGCCGCCACTACCTGCTCAGCGGATTGATGCACTGCGACATCTGCGGCCGGCGCATGCAGGGCCAGTGGAACCACGGCACCGCCTACTACCGCTGCAAGTACCCCACCGACTACCCCCAACCCGAGGGTGGACACCCCCGCAGCGTCTACGTCCGAGAAGCAGCCGTCACCCCCGGCCTCGACCAGTGGCTCGCCCAACTGTTCGACGACGACCACATCGAGCACACCTGCCAGATCCTCGCCGGGGTCTCCGAACCCGACCCCGAAGCCGTCGAGCGCGAGGACGGCCTCCGGGCCGGCATCGCCGACTGCGACCGACGGATCGCCAAGTACCACCAGCTCCTCGACCACGACGTCGACCCCGCCCTTGCCGCCTCGTGGATCAACGAAGCCGAACGCGAACGCCGAGGGCTCGAAGCAAAGCTCGGCCAGCAGGTCCCCGGCGAGCAGCTCAGCGCCGGTCAGGTGAAGGCGCTGGTGGAGTCGCTCCGAGACATCGTCGGAGCACTCGCCGCGGCCGACCCGGCCGACAAGGCCGATCTCTACCGGGAGCTCGGCGTCACGCTGCGCTACGACCCCAGCGGCACCATCGCTGTGCAGGCTCAACCCCGTGGGGTAACCGTACGTGTCGGAGGACCCACCCGCACAGTCCCATACCGTTCACTGGCGCCTAATGCGTTAAGTCGGGCGTTCCGCTTGATACCGCTCCACTTCTTGGGCCAGCTCACGGAACGTTGTGCAGGCCTCCGCGGACAATGGCAAGCGGCCGCCCAATGCGTCCTCAAGCGCAACCAGGAACTCAGCACCCTGCAGCGAGTCCAGGACCGCATTGATCTCAGTTTGGTCAGATACGGGTGCGATCGACATCTCTCCCAGCAACGTCGACAACAAGTCCATCCCCTTCAACTGACTGTCGCTCTCGACGACCCCAAGAGTGATGAGCGAAAGCGAGAAGTATTCCAGTTCTCGCGCCACAGACCTGCGATAATCAGGTCGTGATAGGATTTCCCGACACGAATGTGGTCGATCATTCGAGCCTCTTCGATCAATAGCTCGCCGAATGCAGAAGCGACGACCAATGCATTCGGCTCCGCCATTTCCACATAGAGCTTCCGAATCCCAAGATGCTCAAAGCAATAGTCAATGAACAACGCAACACACTCGGCAGTTCTGGAACTAAGCACACTTCCGTCTAAGCGTGCAATTGCAAGGCTTGCAACGTCGTTCTCGCGGTCGAGGTTGAAGCATTGCAGCCACACCAATGGACGACCATCTTCCGTGCCGACACCCAGGCACTGCACCGCAACACCGGCCCAAATACGTGCCGAGAACTCCTCAGGGCTGGACACCGTTCCTCGAGATCGCCACCACGTTCCCAGATGGCCGAACTCCAGCCGTCGGAGGAACTCGTAGTGCTCGGGCCCGACCGGCACAAGCTCGACTCGGGCTGCATCGGTGCGGAGCGGAGGCGCCGGATCCGTCCTGTCGCTGTCGATCACGGCTGATAGCCGCCAAGAATTCGATGATCAGACGGAAATGGATGCGGGGGAACACCATCCCACATGTCGGATGCGCTGGCGGGCGCAAGCACAGCATCGGTAGCACAATTCGAAGTCATACTGCTACGGAAGGCGTAGTCGTACTTGCTTAGTGCCCCATTGGCCTTGTTTCTGAATGTCCACCGGTAGCCATTTGTGCCGGGGAGACAAAGGTCAGCCTCTCGATTGTTCGTGTAACTGAAGGAGGGAGAAGCAACGGGCAAGTTCGGCTGAGTGATATAGA
>WBZL01003305.1_pt1 | contig 12008 bp, 13 predicted proteins | sample 5204291 | NCBI WGS metagenome assembly WBZL01 (sample SAMN12344345, study PRJNA552823) | activated sludge metagenome | biome: Activated sludge suspended growth; feature: Nitrification reactor; material: Wastewater; isolation source: activated sludge from nitrification reactor of wastewater...
CATTTATTCGGGATGAAGCGCGTTTGTCCGTTTATGTGGGGGCGGCAGGGGGGGATTATTTGATGACATTAACGGGCTGGTATCCAGCTTTGGAGAAGGCAGAGGAACGTGTATTTATAACGGAGGGGAAGTTCGCGCCGCAGTTGGGGGGAACCAATATGGCGGTTTTTCGTTGGGACCCAGGCCCATAGATGGGGGGATTATTGAGGGAAGGTTTGGCGAAGGGCATTTGGTTGCAGGGGTAGTACTCATGTGCTATACTTTGAACCAAAATCCCTTCCATCTTTGAGATTATCATTTTGAGGTTATTTCATGAAAGAAATTACAGTTATTGTTGTGGATGATCACCCATTATTTCGTCAAGGTGTTGTAGAAACTTTATCCATGGAGCGAGACATTGAAGTTATCGGTGAAGCCTCCAGTGGTGAAGAAGCCCTGGCGATTATGCGGGCATTACGACCTGATATTGCAATTTTAGATATTAATTTGCCGGGGATTAACGGTCAGCAGGTGGCCCGTCAAATGGTTACAGAGAAGATTCCGACACAGGCCGTTTTGTTGACTGGGTACGATGATATTGAACAGGCGATTCATTCGATGCGGGCCGGGGCATCGGCGTATTGTTCAAAAGATGTGCAACCCAAGCATTTGATGACGGTGATTCGCGAGGTGGCGAATGGGAAGTATGTGATTGGGTATGAGGTGTTTGATTTAGAAGGGATGGAGAATTGGCTGGTTGAGCGGTTAGGCCAAACCAATCGTTCGTATAGTGATCCGGGCGAACCTTTTCATCCGCTATCCGGGCGTGAGATGGAAGTGCTGGCTTGTGTAACACAAGGGATGAGCAATAAAGAGATTGCAACGATGTTAGGGATCAGTCATCAAACCGTGAAGAATCATGTCACGGCAATTTTGCGGAAATTGGGGGTTGAGGATCGTACTCAGGCGGCCGTGTATGCTTTGCGGCATGGGTGGGTCCGTTTGCAGGAAACAGAAAGTTAATGAAGATTAAATCTTTGATTTTAGGAGACAAGGATGTTAACTGATGGCGACCGAAATAGCCTGGGTGATTTCGATACTTGGGAATCTTCCAAGCAAAGCATCCGAAATGAGTTAGAGCAATCCCGACAATATCTTCGCGAGATTGGTCGGAAGATTGAGCATAGTCAGGGTGAGGTTAACCGTCTGACTCAGCGCAATGCCACAATTACAACGACGATTCAACAGGTGCGGGCCCAATTTGATAGTGCGCCGCGCGAAAAAGTGCGAGACGCCTATGAAGCTGGGTTAGATGCGGTTCAGCGTCTCTTTGTCATGCGTGGGCAGTTGGAAAAATTGCAAAGTGAGCATGAGGGCATTCGGCGGTATCTCACTTTGTTGGAGAAGATTGATCAGTTGATGGAAAAGGGGACTTCTGTTCAACCAGGTTCGGCAGGGTCATTTGCGAGTGTAGAGATGATGATTCAGGCGCAAGAAGCCGAACGGCAACGTCTCTCCCGTCAAATGCATGATGGCCCAGCTCAGGCGTTGTCCAATTTTATTTTGCAGACCGAAATTGCGACGCGTTTATTCGATGTCGATCAGGATAGTGCGCGGGATGAATTGCAAGTATTAAAAGCTTCTGCGACGAATACGTTCAAACAAGTCCGAGATTTTATCTTCCAATTGCGCCCGATGATGTTGGATGATTTGGGGATGGTTCCGACGGTTAAGCGGTATGTAGATGCTGCGCGTGAACAGTCTGGGATTGACATCCAAATTTCGATCAGTGGGGCCGAGCGACGGCTTGAACCGTATTTGGAAGTCGTGGTGTTTCGTTCGATACAGGAATTGTTGACGAATGCGTTAGCCCATAGTCAGGCTTCTGAGATTAAAGTGCAGTTGGATGTTCCTGAAAACGAAATTCGGGTAAGTGTGGATGACAATGGAAAAGGTTTTGATACCGGTTTGATGGAGACACGCTCCAATCTTGGTTTGAAGTTGATCAAGGAACGCGCAGAAATGTTAGGGGGCGATTTTGAAGTAGATAGTGTTGTTGGACATGGGACCCGTATCTTTTTTCGCATCCCCATCGTAAAAACATCGTCGCCCGTGTTTTGAGAAAGTAGTTGAATCGAAAATACAGGCCCTGTGAAAAGCAGGGCTTTGTGTTTTAGCAATACTATTTAGCAATAAATGTAACGATTTTAACTAGCGGTAATAAATAAAATGATTAAAATGAAAACCATCTCTATTTCCTTGCTAAATTGGCTGATAGGAGGCTGATATGCGTCGAGGCAGAATATTTATTTATATAGGCCTGATCCTGATCTTAGGATTGGTAGCGGTAGGTGCGTTTGTTTTTAGAAATAACCAACAACAACCGCCTGTTACAGATGAGACACTCGGTACGGTCGCGACCCAGGAACCCCCCCAAACATCAGTGATTGTTTTCGCTCAGGCTGTTGAGCGAGGTGACCGGATTACCTCGGATGTTTTATCTACCGTTCAAATTGCGGACGATAAGAAACTCGACACCATGATTGAGAACGAGGAAGATATTATTGGGAATTTTGCGAGATTTGATATACCCGCTGGCGGATATGCGTTTCGAGATCAGTTGGTCGATAAAGCAGAGGAATTATCCAGTGCAGGCTCAAATCACGCGATTTTCATTCCACCGGGCATGGTTGCCGTGTCTATTCCTGTGGATCGGCTGGCCAGCGTTGCCTATGGCGTCCAACGCGGGGATCATGTGAATGTGATTGTGACGCTTTTGATGGTCGATTTGGATGCGAATTTTCAAACGCAATTACCGAACAATTCATCTGGGATCTTGGCTCCAGGGCCGGCCTTGCTTGCGACCATTTCACAGGCGAATGCAGAAACAGGTGACGCAGAAGTTGCCGCTTCAACTTTAACGGTAGATCCTTTACTCCAAACCTTAACAGCCCAGATAACCTCTGGGGGGGGGATTTCACCGATTGGACGCTTAGAGTTTGATAATACTTTAGGGCAACCTTTTTATGTCGTTCCTTCTGAAAGTAAACAACGCCCGCGATTGGTTAGTCAGACTCTGATTCAAAATGTGATCATTCTCCAAATTGGCAATTTTGCTTTGGATAGTCAGACTCCTACGGCGACCACAGTTCCTAGTGATGGTTCTGTGCCTGCGGAAGGTGAGGGAACCACACCCGAAACCACAACTACAACAACAGCCGCAATTGCGGCTGTTAATCCTGATACGGTGACTTTAATTGTTTCTCCGCAGGACGCAGTTACCTTAAACTATTTGTTGGGTTATTTCCCTGATGCAGTACGGCTTTCGCTGGCGCTTCGGAGCGCTGGAGATGATTCGCTCATTCCCACAGAAGCTGTGACCCTCCAATTTTTGTTGGATCAATATAGTATTCCTGTTCCCGCGAAGTTGCCCTTCGGCTTGGAGCCACGCATTGAAGCGATTGTGCCGCCTGTTCTCATTGGTGATATGCCAACACCAGAGCCACAACAGTAATAAACATAGCTTAATTGTAACTCTCGAAAAAGGATGGGGTGGGGATATCCGTTCCCCTCATCCTTTTTCGGAGTATTTTTGCTCTAAATATGAGCAGTTGCCAGAATAAAATAATTGTGTGGATGCTTGGCACAACTGAGGTTTATCTGATCTTTGGATTGTAATTCTCCAAACATCTCGATAAAATTAATGAGAAGTAGGCGCTTACATTCTTAATGGGAAATGTACCGAATGTTGAAGATGTGTATGGATGGAAATTCCTGCATGCTTTCAACATGCGGGTTCTTCTTTCAGAGCGTCAAAATATCAAATGTGCCGCTCATACGTGCTGTCTAATGAAACATAATACTTTAATGGTTCTACCAGGATTAACGGGGTGGAAACCCGAATTTTTGAAGATGAAGGGGATGTACATCCCCTTCATCTTCAAAAATTCGACACTTTTCCCGTCTAAAACGGAGAGCCACTTTAATCTGCCTGGAGAATACGCATGGCTGAAAAAATTCGGGTTTTGATTGTAGATGATGTCGCAGAAACTCGCGAAAATATTCGAAAGTTATTGCAATTTGAAAGCGATGTGGAAGTTGTGGGAGTTGCCCGTACAGGAAAAGAAGCCATTGAACGCGCCGGTGAATTGAAACCGGATGTGATTTTAATGGATATAAATATGCCCGATATGGATGGGATTTCGGCAACTGAAGCCATCCGACGAAAACTCTCATGGGCGCAAATTGTGATTCTGTCGGTTCAGGGGGATCCAAATTATATGAGAAGAGCAATGCTCGCAGGCGCAAGAGACTTTCTAACAAAACCCCCAACAATTGATGAGTTGATTTCTGCCGTTCGTCGAGCTGGGATCATGGCGCTGGACGAAAAAAGCAAGTCTGCCGCCAATATGCAACCGAAACTTCCTGGTTCTGGGCCATTAGGCCGAGGGTATGCCGCCGCCTCAGGCAAGATTATCACAGTTTATAGCCCTAAAGGGGGGACTGGAAGAACGACGTTAGTCGCGAATTTGGCGGTTACTTTACAAAATGATGAAACTCAGGTCGCGATTGTGGACGCGAATCTGCAATTTGGGGATGTTACGGTGTTTTTTAATGTACAAAGCCAAAATCATATCGGGGTTTTAGCGCCTCGGGTTTCTGAATTGGATCCTAACGTTGTTGAAGATGTTATGATTACTCATGCTGATTCAAAAGTGAAAATATTGGCAGCCCCTCCAAAACCAGGGGAAGCTGAAGATGTTTCCGGCGAACAGTTCACCAAACTGTTACAATATTTACGAAGGATGTATGCTTACATCATTGTGGATACAACTTCTTCATTAAATGAAATAGTTCTAGCGGCCTTGGATGCCAGTGATCTAATTGTATTAATTACAACCCAAGATATTCCCTCAATTGCCAATGCAAGATTATTTTTAGACCTTGCCCCAGCTTTAGGTATTGCCAAAGAAAACATCTTGTTTGTCATGAATAAATACGATAAACGGATCAATATTACGCCTGAAAGAATTGGAGAAAGTTTCAAAAAGGAGATTGCCTCTGTTATCCCACTGGATAGTAGTTCTGCAATCCCGGCCATGAATCGAGGCGTGCCGTTTATGATGGACGGGAAAGCAAAATCCCAACCAGCCGGGCGGGCAGTTTTAGCACTTGCTGAAGCGATAAGACAGCGAATTGCACAGATTGATGAACAGGCAATCGAGTCATCTGGAATTGGTAGGCTTTGATAAAATTCTTGTAATAACTTCGGCTTAGAGAGGGAATTCCCCGAAAAAAGATAGATTGGGACGGACATCCTTCCCCCTTTTTTTCGAGAGACAAGCCTGAGTCGTGGTAAATTCTGAAGAATAGGTTGTAGCAAAAGTGAGTTGTGTAATGATAAGGAGTAAAAAGTATGTCGTCCTTACTGAAGCGAATTGAACAAGGACAAGGTGGGCCAGTAGCAAAAACAACTGAACCCAGCGCAGATGACTCCCGTCTTGCGGCACTAAAAACGCGACGAATGCCCCCCCCAGGCGTAAAGCCGCAACAAAACACGTATTATGACTTGAAAGCAAGGGTGCAAAATAGATTACTTGCAGAACTTGATCCGACGATGGATGTATCCCGTGTCGGCGAAGTGCGAAGAGCCATTCAGGAATTGTTTGAACAAATTCTAGCAGAAGAAAAAATTGTATTAACTCGTCCTGAAAGACAACGGTTATTTGAACAAATATCAGCCGAAATTTTAGGGTTTGGCCCCTTGCAAGATTTGTTAGAGCAAGATGGGATTACAGAAATTATGGTCAACGGGGCGAAAAATATTTATGTTGAAAAGAAAGGCAAGATTGAACGCGTTCCGTTAGCATTCGAGAGTAACGATCATGTCATGCGGATCATTGACCGTATCGTTGCTCCATTAGGACGCCGTATTGACGAATCTAGCCCCTATGTAGATGCTCGTTTGCCAGATGGGTCTCGTGTTAACGCCGTCATTCCTCCTATTTCCTTGGTTGGCCCGACACTGACGATCCGTAAATTTTCAAAAATCCCTATCACTGTTGAGCAATTGATTGATTTTGGCTCCATTACATCAGAGGCGATCCATTTTATGAAAGCCTGTGTGGAAGCCAGGTTAAATATTGTCGTCTCAGGCGGAACCGGATCAGGAAAGACCACTCTCCTGAACATTCTCTCTAGTTTTATTCCCTCTGATGAGCGAATTTTGACTATTGAAAATGCGGCGGAACTACAATTACGCCAGGAACATGTTGTTACGCTAGAATCCCGCCCTCCCAACATTGAAGGCCGTGGGGAGGTCACTATTCGTGCACTCGTCATGAATGCCCTCCGTATGCGTCCTGATCGAATCGTAGTAGGAGAAATTCGTGATGAAGCGGCGTTAGATATGCTTCAGGCCATGAATACCGGGCATGATGGTTCGATGACCACCGCCCACTCGAATAGTCCGCGGGATACCCTCTCTCGGTTGGAAACGATGACCCTGATGGCCGGGATGGAACTCCCAATCAAAGCGATTCGCGAACAAATTTCCTCTGCCGTGGATTTAGTCATTCATCAGGAACGTATGCGAGATGGCGCACGCAAAGTTATCTATATTACTGAAGTGTCTGGGATGGAAGGGAATGTGATTACGACGACGGATTTATTTGTGTTTGAGCAAACAGGTTTTGATGGAGGGCGCGTCCTAGGGCAACTACGCCCGACGGGGTTGCGCCCCAAATTTATGGAAAAAATTGAAGCCGCGGGGATTCATTTACCCGCTTCTATTTTCGGTATTTCCAGACGGAAGTAATCACCTATGGCTGGTACTATTCTCGGCGTTGGAATTGCAATTGCTGTCGTTCTATTAATCATTGGGATCGTCATTTCTTTACGCGAAGACCGTTCCGTGGTGGACGAGCGATTAGGACGTTATCTCCAAGATGACGAGGTATCCGTTGCGGATAATGTCCCAAACACTCCGGTTACAGATTGGCTGAACTCACGCGTTGAAGGATCAAAAGCAGGAGGGCGCATTGCTCAACGCCTGGCCCAAGCGGATCTCAAATTAAAACCTGGCGAATATGTGGCATTAATTGTAATTTCTATGGCAGGCGTAGCGGCGCTTGGATATGTCTTAGGGCGTAATAATGGCCCAATGCCTCTCATTTTTGCTGGCGTTGGTGCGTTTGTCGGTTATTTTTTGCCTGGAGCTTATGTCGGTCGTCAAAAGGGAATTCGCCTCCAGCGTTTTAATGAACAATTGCCTGATATGCTCAATCTGGCTGTGAATGGCTTGCGTGCAGGCTATTCTACAATGCAAGCTTTAGAATCTGTCAGTAAGGAATTGCCCCCTCCCATCTCAGATGAATTTCGCCGTGTCGTGCGGGAAATGCAGATTGGGATTTCCATGGAGGAAGCCATGGAAAATTTGCTTCGACGTATCCCCAGCCCCGACTTAGACTTAATCATTACCGCCCTTAATATTCAGAGAGAAGTTGGTGGTAATCTGGCTGAAATTTTGGATATTATTTCTTATACAATCCGAGAACGTATTCGTATTAAGCGCGAAATCGAAGTCTTAACGACGCAAGTACTCTATTCTGGACGCGTTCTCGCCTTGTTGCCGATTGCTTTGGCTTGCTTTTTGTGGATGGTCAACCCAGAATATATGAACAGCATCATTGAATTTCCGGCCTGTGGTATTCCACTTTTTGTTTGCGGTGGGATTATGATTGGCGCGGGTTATTTTGTCATGACTAGAATTGCAAATATCGAGGTATGATATACGTAATACGAACCCAAGTATCTGCTGGGCAAAAAACCGTTTTTTTTTCTAAAGCGAGATAATCCTGCTTTTTGGGGCAGAGTGCTCAGGTGAGCATAACCTGGTTTGGGTAAGGAGCTACTCCTATGAATTTAATCCCTATAATTGGTATTATCCTTCTTGTCGTTATTGGGGCCATTATATTAATTGTCACAGGCTTAAGAGCCTCAAATGGGGATGATCCTTTAGAAACGCGGCTTGCTGATTATGTTTCGCGTGGTGAGACAGCCTCCCTGGAAGAAATAGAACTTTCGCAAACCTTTTCAGACCGTGTATTAATTCCTCTCGCACGAAGATTAGGGGAATTAACCTTACGCTTTACTCCGCAAAATGCGATTCAACAAACCACACAAAGGCTTGAGCAAGCAGGCAACCCAGCGAACTTGGAACCCACCGTTTTTTTTGCCCTTCGTTTTATTGGGCTTGGCTTTGGTATCTTAATGTTGATGGTGGCTCAATTTGCCCCAGAGGGTAGTTTCCTGGAAGGGGCCACAGCCTTATACATTGCGGCAGGTGCCGCTCTTCTTGGCTTTTTTCTTCCGGATATGTGGCTTAAAAGTCGGGTAGACCGTAGACAAAAAGAAATCCTCAAAGCCATGCCCGATGCCCTGGATTTATTAACCATTTGTGTCGAAGCGGGCCTGGGGTTGGATGCCGCCATTGACCGTGTCCAGTCAAAATGGGACAACGAATTATCCTTAATTTTTGCCCGAGTCCTCCGTGAGATGCAACTCGGAAAATTACGCCGTGATGCACTCCGCGATATGGCTGGGCGAGTAGGACTTTCAGAATTAACCAGCTTTGTTGCCGCCGTGATTCAATCCGAACAACTCGGTGTCAGCATGGCGAATGTTCTTCGTATTCAAGCCGACGCAATGCGCGTCAGACGACGGCAACTCGCAGAAGAAGAAGCCCAGAAAGCGCCTATTAAAATGCTGTTTCCCATGGCATTTCTCATCTTTCCCGCATTAATGATTGTCCTTTTAGGGCCAGCTGGCATCATCTTGATGACTTCTGAGGTCGGTCGTATCCTCTTCCCTAGTGGTTAAACGAATTTAACCACCTTGTATTCTTACGGTTATTCTCACTGAAAGTTATGCCTGAGAGCGGGGCCTCACTTAAATATCATTTATACCAATGGCGCTTTGTTTTGCAGGACTTATTTTTTCCTCCTGGGTGTGCTGGATGTGAAAAAACAGGGACCCATTGGTGTGATGAATGTAAAGCGAAACAAGTGCCAATGGATGGCCCTGCCTGCGAAATATGTGGCTTACCGCAAAAAACATCACAGAGATGCCATGCTTGTCAGACTAATCCTCCCTATTTTGATCGCGTACGTACGTTTGCCCGATATGAAAACCCTTTTCGTAAAGGGATCATTCGCCTGAAGTATCATGGCAATGCCGCTCTGGGAGAAGTATTCTCAGTCTTTTTGATCCAAATGCTCCTCTCGTTGCAATGGAATTTTGACATGGTTCTGCCTGTCCCATTGAGTGAAGCTCGCCAAAAGAAAAGGGGTTACAATCAAACTGCGCTCCTGGCTTACCCGATTTCTCAATATTTTCGCTTGCCTTACCAGCCTCATACCCTGCAAAGAATTCGTAATACACGTTCACAGGTTGGCTTAACCGGGGGAGAAAGACGCGAGAATCTCAATAATGCTTTCCTTGCCGATAAAAAGGCTCTTCAACAAAAAAACATTGTCCTGGTGGATGATGTCTTTACCACAGGTTCCACCCTAAACGCCTGCGCGTTCGCACTCAAATCTGCGGGCGCTAACCAGGTCTACGGGATCACATTAGGCCGCCCTCTCGGTTACGATCATGAGATTTGGGATTTGGAGTAAATCCCGGCCTAAAAATTCACTTTTCGGAGGTATCAGAAATGACTATTCAAGTTGAAGTGTACGGACGAAATATGGATGTAAACGAGCGCCTCGACGATTATGTCACCAAACGTGCCGAAAAACTCGACCGCTTCTTGACAGGCGTCGAATCCGCACGCATTGATTTGGGACATGTAAAAAGTGCGCGCAATGCCGCCGACCGAAATGTCGCACAAATTACCGTACGCGGCAAAAAGGTCATCCTGCGTGCGGAAGAACGCGCCGATGACATTTATATCGCCTTTGACAGCGCCTTATCTAAAATGGAACGTCAGATTTCTCGCTTTAAGGGCAAACATCACCGAGGACGTGGCGATGGAACCTCCTTATCAGAAGCCACTGCCACACCTGAAATCCCCTCTTCCGAAGAAGTAACCGAAACCGCCCCCGTAATCGCCCGCAGAAAACAATTTGTAGCGACTCCTATGGACGAAATGGAAGCTCTGGAGCAGATGAAATTGTTAGGTCACGAAGAGTTCTTCGTGTTCTATAATGCTAATACCAATGCCATAAACGTACTTTACCAACGTCGCGATGGAACCTATGGGTTGCTCGTACCAGAAATTGGTTAACAGCCTTTACTTGAAACAACAAAAAGGGTTTGCCATTTTTGGCAAACCCTTTTTTTGTTGGAACTTTAGCTCTTGAAAGGAGAATAGATACTTTGTAAACGAAGTCTCTTGAAATTTTTTACGTTTGCAAACCAACGGAAACTTATGTTACAGAAACATAATGCCTAAAAATTATTTCTCGTTATCGTTCAACGGACGACAGGTTGCATGAATAAAATGAAAATCTCCACGCGGAGGCATCAAATCAATCACCTCCACCACAATAAAATCCTCATCTCCTAAAGTCACTCGCTCCCCCGCCCCCGGACGATGTTCAAGATTCACAATCGTGCCAGGGTGTGCCCGACCAATCACTACATAACTCACTTTATAAATAGCCATCACAACCTCCTCATCCGATTGCCATATTTCGATGACGTAACTTAAACGACAGGTCTGCCGCAATATCTTTCATCACAATATACCCAATCCGCGTATTCTTCTCACACACCGCTTCAAAATCTACCCGTCGAATAACCTGGACCACTGCTACACTAATCGCACGTACCGTCGCCGAGCGCGGCCCCTGATCGATCAAAGCCATTTCCCCAATAATTTGCCCTTTGCCTAAATTAACCAAAACCTGCGAAGAAGTCGTATCTCCCGCAATAGAAATTTCCAAAAACCCATCCGTCACCACATAAAACTCCGCTCCAGGTGCTCCCTGTTCTGCCAACACCTCGCCCCGTTGCAGGTGACGTTCTTTGCATATTTCTGCCACCGCTTCCAACTCCGCATCAGATAACCCGGCAAACAGCATCACACCCCTCAGAACCTGCTTCAATTCACTCGTTTGGCTCATAGAATTCTCCTCTGGAAAAAATCCTTTACAATAGGAAATAAAAAAAACCTAGCTCAATTCTAAATTCATTTTGTAAAGATTGCAACCTCTTTTTAAAAGAGACCCCATCCCCACCTTCACCCTTTTCCCCCTCGAGCCACCCATGCCACAAATTCACCTCCTTGACCTCAACTTCCAGGGACTCCCCCACACCATCGCCGCTTTCCTCATCCCCCATTCCAGCGGAGCCATCCTCATCGAAACCGGCCCCGGCTCCACCATTCCCGCCCTCACCGCCGCCCTGAAAACGCACGGCCTCGCCCCTTCCGACATCACCCACGCCCTTCTCACCCATATCCACCTCGACCATGCCGGGGCCGCCGGCTGGCTTGCCCAACAAGGCGCCCACATCTACGTTCACAAAGTTGGCCTCCCACACCTGCTCAACCCCCAACGCCTCCTCATCAGCGCCGAACGCATTTATGGCGAACGCATGAAACCCCTCTGGGGCGAGTTTCTCCCCGTCCCTGCCGACAAACTCACCTCCCTCTCCGATGGCGATACCCTCACGGTCGGTAACCTCCAATTTACAGCGCTCGACACGCCCGGTCATGCGACCCATCACATGTCCTATCTCCTCGAAGATGTTTGTTTCACGGGGGATGTGGGGGGGGTGCGCCTTCCGGGGGTGGATCACGTCCGCGTCCCCGCGCCCCCGCCCGAATTCCACCTCGGACAATGGCGGCAGAGTCTGGCCCGCCTCCGCACGCTGGATATTCGCCGGATCGCCCCCACCCATTTCGGTCTCTTTGACGATCCCCATGCCCATCTCAATGCCCTCGAACACGCCCTCGACGCCCTCGAAGCCTGGATGTCAGCCACCCTCCCCACCGCCACCTCCGACGAAGACCTCAAAACCCA
>WBZL01004504.1_pt1 | contig 12006 bp, 11 predicted proteins | sample 5204291 | NCBI WGS metagenome assembly WBZL01 (sample SAMN12344345, study PRJNA552823) | activated sludge metagenome | biome: Activated sludge suspended growth; feature: Nitrification reactor; material: Wastewater; isolation source: activated sludge from nitrification reactor of wastewater...
AAGGCCATCCGGTTCACGACCCTGGTGGCGATCTGCGATGCGCTCGACTGCCAGCCCGGCGACCTGTTCACCGTGGAGTCGGACGAGGACCGGACCACATAGCCCAGTGCTGGGACCGAGGCTCCGGAAAGACACCGTCATCGACGGATCACCAGCCAACCTGCCGAATGATTGACCATCTCTTGAGCACTTGCAGAGGTTATTCCGGGAGGTCAGGGGTAGCCCTTCGTGGACGGCGTGACGCCGCGGACGAGGAAGAGCTGATGATCAACGTTCTTGTGTGGTTGGGCCTGTTGTGGTTGGCCCTGTGTGTCCCTTCGACTGTCGTCATGGTGCGCCTCTTCCGGACGAATGAACGGCCAATGGACGCCGTGCGCCAGCGCGCTGTCGGAACCCTGCCTGACGACAACCCCAAGGATCCCGCGCCCGCGTGTGCGATCATCCGCCAGCCAAACGTCGAGCCAGCTCGGCGGGCCAGCGACTTGATCGCCGCCTGATAGCAGTTTTCCGATCCGGCGCTAACGTGCGGGCTCAGCAGTCGCTCCCGAGATGACGGCACCATCACTTGGGCAAGCTCGCACGGGCTGAGCCGTGCTGGGACTCTCGCAGAGGCTGCACCTACTCGCGGGCCATGTCCACGAAGCGGGAGTAGTGGCCTTGGAAGGCGACCGTGACCGTGTCGGTCGGACCGTTGCGGTGCTTGGCCACGATCAGGTCGGCTTCGCCGAGGCGGCTGCTGTCCTTGTCGTAGGCGTCCTCGCGGTGGATCAGCACGACCATGTCGGCGTCCTGTTCCAGGCTGTTGTGCACAGCAACACCGTCGGCGATGAAGTTGTGGCAGCCGAGCACCGTCGCGTCGAACACGTCGCGGGTACCGATCGACTCAATGCTGACGATGTCGTCCCACAGGATGTCGTTGGTCGCGATCAGGTCCATCTCGCCGGTGTCGAGGACGCGTGCCAACCGCTGCAGATGCAGGGCCTCAGAATCGGGGAGCCGCACAATGTCGTCGTCGGCGTCCATCTCGGGGTGATCCAGGCGTTCGTCCACGGCCACCGCTGCGGCAGCGCGCTGCTCGAGATCGCCGAGGTCGGCGCCCGCCAGGACCTCGCGGACCTCCTGCCACAGATCGCGGGTCGCCGGGTCCTCGGGCCCGCCGCCGGCGCGGGACTCCAACGCTCCGAGCAGCTCGGCAGCCGGGCGGGCCAGCACCCCGTAGCCACCGATCCGACGCAGGAACACCTTCTGGTCGGCCGGGTCGATGATCGCGACCCGGAACACCTGACCGTCGGCGGCGGGCACCGCCGTGACCTGGGCCGGAACGCCGAACCGCAGCAGAAGCCGTGCCACATCGTCGGCCAGCCGCCGGGATGCCGTCACGAAGTGAATCGCACCGCGGGAGCCGGACGGGTGGCGGCTGATGGTGCCACCCGCCGCCCACAGATGCCGCAGGAACACCGTGACCTGTGGCTTCGGGGCGCTGAACACCGCGGCCGGAACGGCTGCTTCGCTGCCGCGGTGCATGGTCTGGTCGCGCCACTCGCGGATCGGATCGGCTCCGCCGTCGACGGGTGGGGACAGGTGCAGGACGCTGTGGCGGCGGTTGTCGGCGCGCCCGACTGCCACTGCGAACCGGCGCCGAGCCGCTTCGCTCACCGCCGACAGGTTGCTCGCGCTGGCGCTGCGGTACTCGATGTCGGTGTCAGTGGTGACCGCGCCGTTTCCCAGCAGATGGGCCAGCAGGATCAACTCGTCATGATCCATGTCCCGCAGCTCCAGCGGCGGCGGCACGTGGCGCACGGTGCCCACGGCCATTCCGGGCACCAGATCACCCACCGCGGTCCATCCGGTGTGGGTGAGCAAGGGATGGTTGGCCGTCGCGTTGAGTTCGCGCCCCGACGCCGTCCGCACCCGGAACACCTCACGATGGCCGGTGGGGAAGACATGGGTCAGGGTGTGGACGCCGTAGCGCAGAGAGTCATCGAGCGCCCACACCGGAACGTCGCGGGCGCCATCGTCGTGCAGTTCGCCGAGTGTCACCTCGCGGCCGGTGTCGGCCCGGATGACCCGGGTCTCGGCCGTGAGGCAGCCGGACTCACGCAGGTCGGACAGCATGGGCTTCTTGTCGTTGCGGGTCTCGGGACCACGGTTCAACTGGCTGATGGCGATGACCGGAACCTCGAGTTCCTTGGCCAGCAGCTTGAGGGAACGGGAGAACTCGCTGACCTCCTGCTGGCGGGACTCCACCTTCTTGCCCGACGTCATCAACTGCATGTAGTCCACGATCACCAAGCGCAGATCGGCCCGCTGCTTCAGGCGGCGGCACTTGGCGCGGATCTCAGTCATCGTCATGTTCGGGGAGTCATCCACGTACAGCGGCGCCTCGTGCAGGACGCCCTGGCGAGAGGCGATCTTGCGCCACTCGGGGTCGTGCATCTTGCCGGACCGCATGTTGTGCAACGGGACCTGCGCTTCGGCACTGAGCAGGCGCATGACGATCTCGTTGCGGCTCATTTCCAAGCTGAAGATGACGCTGGCCAGGCCATGCTTGATGGATGCCGAACGGGCGATGTCGAGCCCGAGCGTGGAGTTGTGGGTCGGGACCATCCCGTGGCCGGCCAGGTACACGTGCGACTCGTTGTCGACCTCGATGCACCGCACCGGCACGGACGGGATCGGGGTGACCGCGGTCATGAACCGTTGCTGCGCCGGGCCGATCGCGTACTGCCCCCACCGCTCCTTGTGCAGCACGTCCTTGTGATGCAGGCGGAACACCGGGTCGTCACTGGTGAACGTGATGCGCACGGTCGCCTGGGGGCGTCGACCGCGCACGGGTCCGACCGACATCGCTGCCGAGATGCCGAGCGTGGACAACAACTCGTACAGATCGCGCGCCACCGGCCGACTGGCCACGCTGACCATGACCGCCCCGGCAGCATCGACCCCGCCGGCCACGTCCAGCAGACCGGCCAGAAGGGCCCGGCGCTGGGCGACGGACGCCCGCAGGTAGGGACGCGGGAGGAACCCGTTGGCGGCGATCCCCCACTCGCCGGCGATCGCGGACACCGACGTCAAGGCTCGGTCACGGCCGTCGAGCCACATGTCGACCTCGGGGTCGCGCACCGCCTCGGGATCGTCGTTGCAGGCGAGCCAGACGCCCAGGGCGTACGGGTCGATGGGCAGGTCGGCAGCCGGGAGCTCGACCGGAGAAACTTCCGGCATGAGCGGGAAGGCGGACCCGTCCCACCGACTGATCCAGGAACGCAGTTCCCTCGTCGTGCGCACCTCTGGGGCCGACTTGCCGGACAGCGTGACCTGCCACTGGTGCTCGGCGTCGGCGACGAGGTTGCTGCCGTCGGAGAACTCCACCAGGTAGCAGGGCCGGTCGGTCATGACGTCGGTGGTGGCCACGATCGCGGTGGGTCGGCCGTCCGGCCCGAGGACCTGATCGCCTGCGCGCAGTTCGCCCATCGTGGACCAGCCGGTCGGCGTCGGGATGGCGGTGTCGAGCGCCAGCGCCTTGCCGATGGCGGGCCGGGCGGCCACGATGATCAACTGCCCGGCGTGCAGCCCGTTGGTGAGGCGGTCGAGGTCGACGAAGCCGGTCGGCACGCCCACCATCTCGCCGCCCCGCGAAGCGGTCGCCTCAATCTCGGCGACCGCGCCATCCATGATGTCGGCGAGCGGCAGATAGTCCTCGCTGGAGCGCAGCGAGGTCACATCGAACACCTCGGCCTGTGCCCGGTCGACGACCATGTCGACCTCGCCCTCGCCGGCGTAGGCCCACTGCGCGATCCGAGTGCCGGCGTCGACGAGGCGGCGGCGCACGGCGGTGTCGCGCACGATTCCGGCGTAGTAGCTGGCGTTGGTCGCGGTGGGAACGGAGGCGACCAACGTGTGCAGGTAGGCCGCGCCTCCGACCCGAGCCAGATCGCCGGACTCGGTCAGCGCGTGGGCCACGGTCACGGCATCGGCCGGCTCCCCCTTGGCGAACAGGTCGGTGATGGCGCGGAACACGGCCTGATGAGCGGGCCGGTAGAAGTCAGCCTCACGGATGACCTCGACGACGTCGGCGACTGCATCCTTGCTGAGCAGCATTCCGCCGAGCACACACTGCTCCGCGGCGATGTCCTGGGGTGGCGTCCGGTCGGGGGCGACCACGGGCATGTCGTCGGCGGGGTGGGTCGGGTATTCCGCGATCGTCATACCGCCACCTCCGTTGGTCGAATCCCCTTGTCGCCAGGACTACCAAGGGGGTCCGACAGCGAAGCGGTGCAGCGGCAACACCAGTTGCCCTCCCCGTGAAGCCGCTGCACCGCTTCCGTCTCCCCACCCCAACGCGGCCCGCCGCTTCGATGTCTCCTCCAGGACGACAACGCTGCCGGTCTTCCGCGCCCCTCCCGGGGTGGGCGCCCGGGGCGGAAGGGGATCCGCTCTGAGCCCTCCCGAAGTTAGGCCGACGCGGAATGCCTGTCCACGCGCTGATTCCGCAGCCTGTGGACAACGCTGTGGACCGCAGGCGGCGGCTACGTCCACAACCATGTGAATTGCCTGGGGATATCGGTGTGATTCAGATCACGACACGCGCCCTGACCTGGGAATTCGCCATCCACGCCCTGTGGACATCACCTTTTTTTCGGGCGTGTTGGCAGCCGGGGGATCCGGCCCTCACTTGTGCACAAAGTCCGTCGTCAAGGGTGGAGCAAACTGCTGCGTGGTTCCCGCGCGCGTGCTAAAGCGGAGGGCCGCTCATCAGGCTGCCCCGGTGGTGTTGACCGGGCTCAGGTCGAACGACTTGAGGTTCGGTTCAGAAGGGTGCTCCTGCCCCATCGGGCCGCGCATCATGGCGAGCAGCAGGTTGCTGGAGACCTTTTCAGCGAACCTGGTGGTGGGCTTCGGGGCATCCCGGCGCAACGCCCGCAACACCCACCCCATCGTTCCCACGGCGAAGACACCCGCTCCCGACGGCACGGTGTAGTAGGTCGAGTTGCTCACCGTGGCCGCCGCACTGCACGTCGTCGGCGAGTTCGCCACGACCTGCAGGGTGCGCGGCGTACCCGGCAGGGGATACGCCCGGTCGACCTCCACGTCCACCAGACCCGCGTAGGTTCGGGACGTGTCGGTGCCGTCGAAGAGGAAGAAGTTCGGCGTCGCGATCGTGTAGGTCCCGGTGGCCGGATAACACTCGTAGTCCATCCCCACCAGAGCACGTTCGGGTCGGGGGTCAGGAGGATCGCGGAACCGGGCGGTGGTGTCGCGGGTCTCGTCGGGGTCTTCGTCGGCCGACTTGTAGATCACCTGCAACGGGAGGCCTTCGGGACCGTCCGGTTGCCACCGCACCCGCCAGTACATGGTGTTGGCGCCCAGGAAGCCGAGATCGGTACCGGCGTCGCGGGCCCGGGTGACGGCAGCCCGTTCGCCCTGGGTCCAGTACTCGTTGTGACCCAGCGACACCACGCCCTCGGCGCCGCGCAACAACTCATCGGATCCGTCGGACAGGTCCGACGCGGCCACGTAGGACACGGGAACCCCGAGTCTTTCGGCCAATGCGACCACCGGCTGCTCGTAGGCAAGGTACTTGCCGGTGCCGTAGCCGTTGGCGTAGGGCCGGGAGAACGACACGGCGCGGGAGCGGTCCTCGAAGCCACCTTCCTCGCTCAGGTAGGCCGACCGGGAACCCCACTCGTTGTACGCCTGCCAGGTCAGGTCGCTCATGATGAACACCAGCCGACCCTCGGCATCGGGCGAACGGACGACCAGGGGAACCAGCCACTCGGCGCCATTGGCAGCGGTGAGCCGGAACAAGTACATGCCGGGGACCCAGTCGGCGGTGTCGACCTGCAACGACTGGTTCCACTTGGCGTAGGGGGTCCGAGTGGCCTCGAGGAAACCCTGCTCGGTCTGCCTCGTCCCGGGCTGCTCCGGCGACGTCCAGACCTTGCGCGCCCGGGCACCGCCGTACCAACCCATCCGGTACGCCGTCACCGTGTACTTTGCGGCGGTCGTGGACACATGCAGGCCCACCGGGTCACCCGGTGTCACGGAGGATCGGTCCGCATAGGCGGAGAGCTGCTCCGGGTCGTCGGCGTGGGCGATGGCTTTGCGCCAGGTGGGGTCGCCCTCCTGCTGATTCTCGACGACCACCGGGTTGTCCGGCTGGTCGGCCATGGTGGTGGCCGAGGGTTCCGGGGCGGTTGCCTCGCCGGATCCGCCGCAGGCGGTCAACACGACGGCGGCAGCGGTCAAGAGGATGGCGGGGCGCAACACCGGACGATTGTCGCCCACGGCGGCAGTACGGTCGGACAGTGACCTACCGCATCACCTGTGTCTGTCTGGGCAACATCTGCCGCTCGCCGATGGCTGAGGCCGTTCTGCGGCAGCGGTTGGAGTCGGCGGGGTTGGCGCACGACGTTGTCGTGGACTCGGCGGGGACCGGCGGGTGGCACGCCGGCGACGACGCCGATCCCAGAGCCCGGGCCACCTTGACGGCCGCCGGATACGACCTGTCCCACTCCGCCCGCCGGTTCGAGCCGGGGTGGCTGGAGTCGTCCCACCTGATCCTGGCGATGGACACGGACAACTACGACGCTCTACTGGAACTCGCCGAACGGCATGATGTGCCCGCCGATCATGTCCGGCTCCTCCGTTCGTTCGATCCCGCGGCGGCGCCCGGCGCCGAGGTGCCCGATCCGTACTACGGCGGGGCCGATGGCTTCGACGACGTCCTGGCGATGATCGAGCGGGCCGCCGACGGGGTGCTGGCCCACGTTCGCGCCGGCCTCTCCGACTGAACCGTGTCGGAGGAGGTCGATCGGGGCAGTCTTGCGATGCCCACATCGTGATTGGGGCACTCGCGAACTGCCCGCATCGTGATCGGGGCAGCGGTTGGCTGCCCCGATCGACTCAGGAGGCGGTGACAGTGATACCGACGGTGGCGGTGACGTCCGGGTGCAGGTTGACGCTGACCTGGTGCTCGCCGGTGTGTTTGATCGCGTGATCGAGCGCCAGACGGCTGCGGTCGACGTCGGGTCCGCCCGCGGCCTTGATCGCCTGAGCGATGTCCTTGGTGCTCACGGAACCGAAGAGTTGACCGGTCTCGCCGGCCTTGGCCGCCACTGTGACGGTGAGACCCTCGAGTTCGGACTTCAGTTCCTGCGCATGACCGAGGTCACGCACCTCGCGCACCTCGCGGGCCCGCTTGATCGTCGCGATCTGCTTCTCGGCGCCGCGGGTCCACGTGATCGCAAGGCCCTGCGGGACCAGGTAGTTACGGCCGTAGCCGGCCTTCACCTCGACGACATCGCCGGGGGAACCGAGGTTGGACACCTCACGGGTCAGGATGAGCTTCATTCCGGTCTCCTGGAATCAGCGGGCGGTCGAGGTGTAGGGGAGGAGTGCCATCTCGCGGGCGTTCTTGACGGCCGTGGCGATGTCGCGCTGATGCTGGCTGCAGTTGCCGGTCACCCGCCGGGCGCGGATCTTGCCGCGGTCGGAGATGAACTTACGCAGCAGCGCAGTGTCCTTGTAGTCGATCTGCGGGGACTTGTCCGAGCAGAACTGACAGGGCTTCTTGCGGATCGGGCGCAGGATCTGCTGCTTGGGGGCCATAGGTGCTCCTAAGGTCAGGCCGGCTCACGCCGGGTGGGGAAGGGGGATCAGAACGGGGGGGCTTCGGAGGAGGGAGGAGTCGACCAGGGGTCGTCGCCCCCGCCGAATCCGCCGCCTGCGTTGCTGTTGCCACCGCCACCGGAGAAACCGCCGCCATCGCGGGAGATGCGGTTCACCTTGGCGGTCGCGTTCTTCAACGCGGGGCCGACGTCGTCGACGTCGATCTCGAAGACGGTGCGCTTCTCGCCCTCGCGGGTCTCGTAGGAGCGCTGCTTCAGACGCCCGGTGACGATGACGCGCGTGCCCTTGGTGAGCGACTCGGCGACGTTCTCAGCGTACTGGCGCCACACGCTGCACGTGAGGAACAGCGACTCGCCGTCCTTCCACTCATTGGTGTTCTTGTCGAACGACCGGGGGGTGGACGCGATCCGGAAGGAAGCGACGGCGGCGCCCGAAGGGGTGAACCGCAGTTCGGGGTCGGCGACGAGGTTGCCGACCACAGTGATCGTGGTTTCTCCAGCCATGGTGTCCCCTACTTCGCATCCGGGCGGGTGACCTTGGTGCGCAGCACGGCCTCGTTCAGGCTGAGCTGGCGATCCAGTTCCTTGACCGCGTCGGGCGTACATTTCACGTCGAGCACGGCGTAGATGCCGTCGGACTGCTTGTTGATCTCGTAGGCCAGGCGCCGACGTCCCCAGACGTCGATGGTGGCGACCTCGCCGCCGCCTTGCCGGATCACGTTCAGGAACGTGTCAAGAGTGGGTTGCACGGTGCGCTCCTCCAAATCGGGAGCGAGGATCACCATGACCTCGTAGTTACGCGCGTTCACACCAGCCTCCTTCGGACTGAAGCGGCCATGGACGATCCATGACAGGAGGGTTTCTGCGCCCCCACTCGGCGACCGGTTCCCGGTCACCTGAGTGAAGTGGCCCCCAGCGTACCGGGTGTTCCCCCTCCCGACGAAATCTGTCACCCGGGTCCGACACCGGCCCCTCCTTCTTCGATCGGGGCACTCCTGCGCTGCCCGGATCGGGTTCGGGGCAGCGTCGGCCTGCCCGCATCGTCATCGGGGCAGCGTGGAACTGCCCCGATCGAGTACGGCAGGAGACTGCCCCGATCGAATGGCGAGGGCGGGGTCTCACGCGCGACGATTCCACCCATGAGCTGGCGCGCGAGGGTGGGAACGGAGACGTTCGTGTTCACGGAACTGCGCGACGTCTTGGCCAAGGCCACGCCGGGCCGCAGCGGGGACGAACTGGCGGGGATCGCCGCGGGTTCCCAGCGGCAACGGGTGGCCGCCCAGATCTGCCTCGCCGACATCGAACTGCGCACCTTCCTCGCCCAACCCGTGGTTCCGGTCGACGACGAGGTCACTGATCTGATCCACCACCGGCACGACCCAGCCGCGTTCGCCCCGGTGGCAGCACTCACCGTCGGCGAGTTCCGCGATCACCTCCTGGCGGCCTCACCCGAACAGCTGGCCGCCTTGGCCCCGGGCCTGACCCCCGAGATGGTGGCCGCGGTCAGCAAGATCATGCGCAACCAGGACCTTGTGGCGGTCGCCGCCCGATGCCAGGTGACCACTGCCTTCCGCGACACGCTCGGCCTGCCGGGCCGGCTCTCGTCCCGGATCCAGCCAAATCACCCCACCGACGACCCCCGTGGGATCGCCGTGGCCATCGTGGACGGACTGACTTTCGGGTGCGGCGATGCCTGCATCGGAATCAATCCGGCGACCGACAGCGTCGCGCGGATGACCGAGTTGCTGCACCACCTCGACGACCTGATCCGACGGTTCGCGATCCCCACCCAGAGCTGCGTCCTGACCCATGTGACCAACACCCTGACCGGCTTGGCCGCCGGAGCGCCGGTCGACCTGGTCTTCCAGTCCATCGCCGGCACCGAGGCCGCGAACCGCAGTTTCGGGATCGACCTCGCCCTGCTACGCGAAGCTCAGTCCGCCGCCCTCGCCCAGCATCGGGGAACCGTCGGCGACAACGTCATGTACTTCGAGACCGGACAGGGCTCGTGCCTGTCGGCGGATGCCCACCACAGCGTCGACCAGCAGACGTTGGAGGCACGCGCCTACGCGGTGGCCCGGGAGTTCAACCCGCTTCTGGTGAACACGGTGGTGGGATTCATCGGACCCGAGTACCTGGCGGACGGCAAGCAGATCCGTCGCGCCGGCCTCGAGGACCACTTCTGCGGCAAGGTGCTCGGGCTGCCGATGGGTGTCGATGTATGCCACACGAACCATGCGGATGCCGACAGCGACGACTCCGACGACCTCATGACCCTGCTCGGGGTGGCGGGCTGCACCTTCTTCATGGGGGTGCCCGGCGGGGACGACGTCATGCTGGAGTATCAGTCGACCAGTTACCACGACGTGGCCACGGTGCAACGCCTGCTCGGCCGGCGCCCGGCGCCGGAATTCGACGACTGGCTGCGTCGTCACGGGCTCGTCGATGGCGACGGCGTGCTGGTGTCGGTCCCGGCCGATCACCCGCTCCTGGCGGTGACGTCGCGATGAGTGAGTCACCGGCTCTCCCCGAGGGGCTCGGCGAACTCACGCCCGCCCGCGTGGCACTCGGCCGCAGCGGCACCTCCGTCCCCACTCGCGCGATGCTGAGTTTCCGGGCCGACCATGCCCTGGCGCGCGATGCGGTTCACGAGCCGTTCGACCCGGCGGAGCTGCTGAGCCACCTCGAGGACGGCGCGGTGAACGCCGCCACGGGAGTGACCGACCGCGGCACCTACCTTCGGCGCCCGGATCTGGGCCGACGGCTGGCTGACGTCTCCAGGAGCCGACTGGCTCAGGCGCCTCGTGTGGACGTGGCGGTCCTCGCCTCCGACGGTCTGTCGGCCACCGCGATCCGTCGGCACGGAGCCGCGGTCGTCAATGACCTGGTGGCCAACCTCCGGCTAGCCGGGCTCTCGGTGGTGGTGGTGGTCGTCCCGTTCGCGCGGGTCGGCCTGTTGAGCGACGCCGGATCCGTTCTCGGCGTCCGGGCGGCGGTCATGGTGATCGGGGAACGCCCGGGCCTGTCGGCACCCGACAATCTGAGCATTTACGTCGAGGTCGATCCCCGGCCCGGGCACACCGACGCCGACCGCAACTGCCTGTCCAACATCCGCCCCGAGGGTCTGTCTCCGACCCTCGCAGCCGCCCAGGCAACGCAGTTGATCCAGGCCGGCCTCCGTGCGGGCCGCAGCGGCACCACCCTGAGCATCGAGTTCGATTCCGTGGTCGATCGGGGCACTCCGCGGCTGCCCGAATCGTGATCGGGGCAGCATCGGACTGCTCGCATCGTCATCCGGGCAGAGCAAGGCTGCCCCGATCGACCAGTGCGGCGGTGCTTAGAGTGGGCGGGTGCGGATCGCCACCTGGAACATCAACTCGGTCAACCGCCGCATCGAGCACGTGACCTCGTGGCTGGAGACCGCGCAGCCGGACATCGTGTGCCTGCAGGAGACCAAATGCGCCACGGGCGCCTTCCCCGACCTGATCTTCTCGGGTCTCGGCTACGAGGCGTGCGCGCTCGGGACCGGGGCCTGGAACGGGGTGGCCATCCTGAGCCGGGTTGGCCTGACCGACATCCGCGACAACCTGACCGACCAGCCCGAGTGGGAGGGGAAACTCGAACCGCGCGCGATCGCAGCGACCTGCGGCGGCGTGCGGGTGTGGAGCCTGTACATCCCCAACGGTCGCACTCCGGAACATGAGCACTACCAGTACAAGCTGCGCTGGCTCAAAGCCCTGGCGGACACGGCAGCCGAAGAACTGACCACCCACCCGGATCTTGCGCTGCTCGGCGACTTCAATGTCGCCCCGACCGACGAGGACGTGTGGGACATCGACGTGTTCCACGACAGCACGCACGTGACCGCCCAGGAGCGCGCCGGGTTGGAGTTGATCAAGGCGGCCGGTCTGACCGAGATCGAACCGCGGCCCCTGAAGTACGACCGCGCGTTCACGTTCTGGGACTACCGGCAGTTGGCGTTCCCGAAGAACCGCGGGATGCGCATCGACCTGGTGTACGCCACCGGCTCCGTCGCCTCCCGCGTCACCGACGCCTACAGCGATCGCGAGGCCCGCAAGGGCAGGTCGGCGTCGGACCATGCGCCGGTCGTGGTGGATCTGGCCGACTGATCACCATGCCCCTGACCGTCCGCACGATCAGTGCCGCGGAACATCGCGCCTACGTGGCGTCGCGCCCCAGCGTGCCGCTGGAGCAGACGCCCGGCTGGGGTCGGGGCTTTGTGGCGGCGCGAACCGAGTCGGTCGGCTGGTTCGACGACGGTCGCCTGATCGGTGCGGGTCTGTTCCGATATCGCGGTCTGCCGCGGCTGCCGATGCGGTCGGTCGCAGTGTTCGAATCCGGCCCGGACATCGACTGG
>WBZL01004505.1_pt1 | contig 12005 bp, 12 predicted proteins | sample 5204291 | NCBI WGS metagenome assembly WBZL01 (sample SAMN12344345, study PRJNA552823) | activated sludge metagenome | biome: Activated sludge suspended growth; feature: Nitrification reactor; material: Wastewater; isolation source: activated sludge from nitrification reactor of wastewater...
TTAACCACAAAGGCACGAAGGGACACAAAGGTTTTAAAAAATCCGTGTTGTCCGTGAAATCCGTGTACAAAAATCAATGAGCCAAAAGCACACCATCATCCTCCAACCTTCTGGCAGACGCGGACAAGTGGACGAAGGCACGTCCGTACGCACTGCCGCACGTGAGTTGGGCGTGGAGATCGAATCCATTTGCGCGGAGAATGCCACGTGCGGCAAGTGCTTGGTGCTGATCGAGGAAGGTCGCTTCGAGAAGTACAACATCGACTCGCAACAAGCCAACCTCTCCCCTGTTGGCGTGGAAGAACGCGCCTATCTCGAACGCAGACCGAAGTTGTTGAAAGACAAAGGCTGGAAAATCGGACAAGTCCGTTTATCGTGCCAGTCGAAGATTCTCGGCGATGTGTTGATCAACGTCCCCGAAGAGAGTCGCGGCAACAAGCAGATCGTCCGCAAGAGTGCGAGCAACCGCCCGATTGAGATCAAGCCAGCGATCCGAAAATATCTGGTGACGATGACTCCGCCCAATCTCGAACGCCCCATCGCGGACTGGGAACGTCTCGCCAAGGGACTCGAAACGTCCATGCAATTGGTTCGCGGCGTGGACGCGAAGGTCCCGCGTTGGTTTGACATGAACATAGATTATCAGTGTTTGCGAACGCTATCGAAAACTCTGCGCGACGCGAAGTGGAGCGTCACAGTCACGGTATGGAATGACAAAGAAGTGATCGCCGTTCAGGGAGGCTACCATGAGGAAAGTTATGGCGCGGCAGTGGACATCGGCTCGACGACGGTCGCGTTGTATCTTTGCAATTTACGAACAGGAGAGTTGCTCGCGGCTGAATCCGAGATGAATCCACAGATCGTGTACGGCGAAGACGTGATGTCGCGGATTCAATACGCGATCGAGCATCCCGACGGCTTGGACAAATTGCACAAAGCGATCATCTCCACGTTGAATAAGTTGTTGAGTAAAGCCGCACATGAAGCCAAGATCAAGTTGACCGAAATCCTTGAGATGGTGTTAGTCGGAAATTCAACGATGCACCACGTTTTGTTGAACCTGCATCCGAAAGATTTGGGGCTGGCGCCGTTTGTGCCCACCATACACAAATCGGTGGACATCAAAGCGCGCGAGTTGGGATTGCATATCAACCCATCGGGGAATATTCATGTTCTGCCGACCATCGCATCCTTTGTCGGCGCGGACACGAGCGCGATGATCCTTGCGGAGGAACCGCACAAACAGGATGAAAACTGGTTATTGATTGACGTTGGCACGAACGCGGAGCTTGTGCTGGGGAATCGCAAGCGGCTCGTCTGCACATCCACGCCGACGGGTCCCGCCCTCGAAGGCGCGCATGTTGAATATGGAATGCGAGCCGCGCCTGGCGCAATGGAACGTATCGTCATTGACGAGACTACGCTTGAACCGAAGTACAGAGTCATCGGCGTCGAAGGTTGGAACACGGATCACGCCGAGTTCAAAGGTCAAGTCAAAGGGATATGCGGATCCGCCATCATTGACGGAGTGGCAGAATTATTTCGGGCAGGGATCGTCGATTCGAGGGGCAAGTTCAAGAAGAACTTAGAGTCGAAGCGTGTTCGACAGGGCGAGTCAGGCTGGGAGTATGTGATCGCTTGGACGGAGGAGACCTCCATCGGACGCGACATCCCAATTACACAACAGGATGTGCGGCAGATCCAATTGGCGAAAGCCGCGTTGTTCACCGCCGCGCGCACGTTGTTGAAACGGTTTGGTTTGCAAGACCCCGATAAAGTTATTTTGGCGGGCGGGTTCGGAAGTTTTATTGATAAAGAGAAAGCGATGCTCATCGGGCTGATCCCCGATTGCGACTTGGAAAATGTGTACGCGGTCGGCAACGCGGCGGGCGACGGCGCGCGCATCGCGTTGTTGAACATCGAGAAGCGAAATGAAATTGACGCGGTCACGCGCAACGTCGAACGATTCGAATTGCCCACCGACCCCGATTTTCAAAATCAGTTCATGCTCGCCACGAGTTTCCCGCACATGAGCGAGCCATTTCCGCATATCGCGCATTTGATTCCCAATCGCGTGGTTGACCCGATGGCGAAGAATTTTATGAAGTGAAAAAATTCGGTGGTCGAGTAGTCCCGCGTGCAGTTCACGGGACGTATCGAGACCACCACGCCGTAAAGCAGTTCTTGTTACAAAAATTTTTCTGGTTATTGGTGGTCTCGATACGACACTCGCTATCGCTCGTGTCTACTCGACCACCGAGGTAACAAAAAAGGAAATTCTATGAACAAATTTCTTGAACGACTCAACTCAGGCGAAATTCTCGTTGCCGATGGCGCGACGGGATCGAACTTGCAAAAGATGGGACTCAAGCCTGGCAAGCCGCCCGAGGACTTGATCATTGACGATCCCGACACCCTCCTAAAACTCGCATCATCCTTCGCCGAGGCTGGTTCAGATATCATCCTCACCTGCACCTTCGGCGGGACGCGGATGCGGATGAAGGATTCAAAATATCAAGATCGCACGCCCGAAGTGAACATCCGCGCGGCGGAGATCGCCCGCAAAGCCGCCTCGCTCAACAGCGGACTGGTGGCTGGCTCGATGGGACCCGTCGGCGCGTTGATCAAGCCGTATGGTCCGCTGGAGTTTGATGAAGTGAAAGCCACATTCGCCGAACAGGCCAAAGCATTAGCCGATGGCGGCGTGGACTTGTTGCTCATCGAAACGATGTTCAGCATCGAAGAAACAACTGCGGCATTCGAAGGCGCGAAGTCTACAACTGATTTGCCAATCGTTGTTTCATTTAGTTACGACCGCGGCACGCGCTCGATGATGGGCGTCAAACCAAAGGATGTGATCAAGAAATATTCCGAGATGGGCGCGACGCTCGTCGGCGCGAACTGCGGGACAACGCTTGACAACATGGAAGCAGTGGTCAAAGAATATTCGACGACCCTGCCGAACTTCCCATTGTGGGTGAAGCCGAACGCAGGCGTTCCGCACATGGACATCGAGACCGAGCAGGGAGTCTACGACATGGGTCCCGAAGATATGGCAAAGTTTTCAAAGAAATATGTTGAGTTGGGCGCCAAAGTTGTTGGTGGCTGTTGCGGGAACACCCCCGAACACATCGCCGCGATCGTGAAGGCGGTGAAGAAGACAGAACAGGCTGGAGCGTGATGCTCCAGCCTGCTTTTTTCATTAATCCTATTCAATAGCACAGGATGTATTTATTACGCAAACTGTGATTTGCCCTTCCCCCACCCCATATAATGCTCTTTCGTCTTCTTATCCATCTTCTCCAGCTATTCAGCGAAAGAACCGGAGATCTTTTCGGATGTCTTTGAGAAATCTACAATATTATGGAGCGATGAACGCGGGAAATTAAAAAGATAATCGCTCAGATTTGATACAATCCTCGCGCAAAATAAGCGACTCGATCGGAAATGGCTTTGAGGCGTAGAAAAATCTGCGTTGTCCGCGTCAATCGGCATCCAATATATTTTTTATCAAATACACACATGGAGAAATCTGACGATGAAAAACAAGAATCATTGGGTTGTTCTATTAATATTGGCTCTTCTGTTGACCGCTTGCGCCAGCCCGAGCAACCCGACCAACGCTCCCACGTTGGAAGCGCCAACCCTCACTGCGACTCAACCCGCCCCGACTCAAACCCCGACCAGCGAACCAATGCCGCCGACGATCGCCGCGAAAAGTTGCTCGCGCGACGATGTTCAAGAAGCGCTGACCAACTCTCCCGACGGAGGAATCGTCATCATCCCCGCAGGCGAATGCGATAGGGGCGACGCGCCCGCCGTGACGCGGCAGGCAGGCGTCTGGCTCAAAGGCGCGGGCAAAGATCAAACGATCATCAAACGAAGCGCGCCTGTTTTCCCCTTGCCATATGACGGCGTGGAATGTGTCCCCGAATTGTATTATGACGAAAACGGCAACGTTCAGCGCGTTCCCTGTGATGGCAACCCGCCGCCGCAACAATATCTGATCGAGTTTGACTGCGCCAACGGCAAGCCCGTGGAAGTTTCAGATTTGACGCTGATCGGCAACGACGACGATCAAAGCGAACTCGAACGCATCTTCGATGGGGACAACGGGCTGGGACTGCTTCATGGCTGTATGGATTTCAAAATCCATGACGCGGCGTTCAACAAATTTTCAAATGCGGGGATATCGGTTCGAGATGGCGGGCGGGGCGTGATCTATCAGAATGAATTTTTCTCCAACTTCAAATGCCAGGATGAAAATACGCTCGTTCCGCGCGAGGATGGCACAAATTGGAAGTTCACAGAACCAATTGCCTGTTTAGGCTACGGCGTAGCAGTGTATGGCGACGATACTTGGTCCGCGACGATTCAACTCGGCACGCCGAACGCGGTCTTCATTGAAGATAACGTATTTTCCGATAACCGCCATGCGATTGCTTCCAACTATGGCTCGAACTATGTTGTGCGTTATAACGAAATCGCCCACACCGAACGCGCGCGTAATTTCGGCATCGTGGACGCGCACGGATCCAGCGAGTATGGTCACGGTTCGCGCTCGTGGGAGGTCTATCACAACACGCTGATCGATAACACCACAACACAATGGAACACCACTGGCATTCTCATGCGCGGCGGCGACGGCGTGGTTTTTGACAATATCGTTCCTTCAACGTTTGGGTGGGGTATCGGGCTGACCACCGAAGACGATTGCGATACCGCGGTAGATTATCCGCAGGAAGATCAAACCCGTTCGGCATACATCTGGGGCAACCACGCGCCCGATTCGGATATGCTGGAATTACCGACAATTCCATTTGAAAGTTACGCTCCCGCCTGTTTGCAAGAAGGACGCGACTTCTTCATGTTTGAAATGCCGAATTATGTTCCTTATCTTTACCCGCACCCGTTGCGAGACCAACCGCTATTTTGACAAGACGAAGATACAAGACAAACAGCCGCCTCTTTCTTACGGGACGGCTGTTTCTATTTCATCGGCATTTTCTTTGTCTGACGGTTTCGTAGTCACATTCGTAGGTCACGCTTGTAGCGTGACAACTACATTAATGAAATTTGTCAGGCTAAAAGCCTGACCTACAATGTTACAGGGTGGTTGATTCAGTCTCATCGGCATTTTCCTCCTCTGGTAGGTCACGTTCGTAGTCACGCTTGTAGCGTGACAATCTCGTTAATGAAAAATGTCAGGCTGAAAGCCTGACCTACAAGCCTGACCTACGATGCTATAATCCCCTCATGAACTTTCGTCGTTACTACATCCCAGGTTCAGCCGTCTTTCTGACGCAAGTTGTAGAAAACCGCGAGCCTGTCTTCAAAGACGAAAACATACTTGAATTACTGCTTGCAGTCTTACGAAAAGTAAAAGAACTCCATCCATTCACCATGCTGGGATATGTCTTTCTATTTGACCATTTTCATTTGCTCATTCAATTAACTTCGGGGGACAATTTCAGCCAGATCATGCACTCCCTCAAACCAAATTTCACCAAAGAATACAAAAAAAGACTCGGGCTTTCCGCCTCCGACTCAATGAAGTTCTGGCAAAAGCGATTTTATGACCATGTCATTCGAGACAACCGCGACTTTGAAAACCATTTGCATTACATTCACTTTAACCCCGTAAAACATGGCTATGTTACCGACCCGCGCGCATGGAAATATAGCAGTTACATCGAATGGGAAAAGCGCGGCTTATACCCGCCAGCCTTTGATTGGAACGAACCCAACGATATTGATTTTGGCGAATAGACTACCTGTAGTGTCACGCTGAAAGCGTGACACAGCAAATTAATAACACTCGTCACGCTACAAGCGTGACCTACAAATCTGACCTGTGGTTTGCTTTGTCAGGTGAATCAAAGGCTAAATGGATAAGCGAATCAGCCGTCCCCTTGGAGCGCGATGCGTTGAGTTTGTCGAAACGAAGCGTTTGTAATTTGTCAATAAATTGTTTGGCAGTCATCGCTATCCATCTTCCATCAACGCCAGCAGTTTCGTCGTCGTGTTCCAATTGCGGATGGTCATGTATTGATACATCGGTGTTGAAATAATTTTTGTCAAGTGACTTGAGGAGGCTCTGGCGGTGAGACGTGAAAAATACAACACGTCTTTTCCAGCGGATCCGCTATCCACGCCTTCTTTCATGCTGACGTTTTTCATCGCTTCTTTCGCGGTGAGCGGCTCTTTGAGGAAGATCACATCGCATTTGAATTTATCGGGCTGTTTGCCAAACCCGTGCGGGGACTCGTCCACGGCTTGTTTGAGTTGCTTGTGAGAAATCACAACCAGCCGCGCCTCATAATTGAAGCGTTCAGAAAGCCCGACTTCAATCTTCTTCGTCAGTTTGGCTTTATCTTTCTCCGTAGATTTGAAGATCACATTCCCGCTTTGAATGTAGGTGACCACGTCGGTCATGCCCATGCTTTCAAAGCACGCTTTCAAATCCGCCATTTTGATGATGTTGTTGCCGCCGACGTTGATGCCGCGTAGCAATGCGAGGTATTGAGTCTGTGCCATAGTTTTACCTTATTCACTCACGTTACTCAGAACGTCCCGCAGGCTTGGATGAGTGAGTTGTGTTTTGCGCGAAAACCTGCGGGACGGTACGTACAAACAAAAGGCGACCCTTTCAATGTTGATCGAAATACATCGGGTCGCCTTACCTATTTACGTGTCTACTTGTTTACCTATCTATCCCCCATTATACGCCTTCTGCAAATCTGCCACGATCATCTTGTTCATCTTCAACATGGCATCCACCACGCGCTTGGCTTTGACCTGGTCGGGGTCGCCCATCAACTCGCCGAGTTGTTTCGGCACAACCTGCCACGACAAACCGAACTTGTCCTTGCACCAGCCGCATCTGCCTTCTTCGCCGCCGTCGGCGATGAGTTTGTTCCAGTAGTAATCCACTTCCTTCTGGTCTTCGCAGTGGATGTAGAACGAAACCGCTTCATTGAACTTGAATTCGGGTCCTGCGTTCAAGCCCATGAATTCCTGTCCGTCCAACTCAAACTGCACGGAATAAGGCGAGGAACTGATCACCTTCGAGTTCTTGAAGATGGAGACGTAGTAGTTCATCGCCTCTTCAGCCTGCGACTCGAACCATAAAAACGGGGTAACTCTTTTCATTGTATTTTCTCCTTGTTACTTTCTAAAGTATTGTTGTATCAACACCCACATAATAATTCAACGCAGGAGCGGCGTCTTGTACAAAACGGCAAGCCTACTTAAGGCTGACTCGCCTGGGCAATTTGAGCGGGCGTGTACCCAATGAATTGTTTCAGCGAACGGGTGAGATGCGACTGGTCGAAGTAGCCCGTCTCATAGACCGTATCAAGGATCGAAACGCCCTGTTGTAACAATGATTTCGCCTGTTGGGCTTGTTTCATTTGGAAGATACGGCTTCGGGTCAGACCTGTGGCGCGGAGGAAATGATGCCGCATCGTGCGGGACGAGATGTCTGGCAGCTGATCCTTCAGCACGGCGTCCACGACAGGGTCGAGCGTCAAAATTTCATTACGCACAAGTTTATCCACGAACGTATCAATGTTTTCAAAATTCGGTAATTCCCAGGCGGCGCTCTTCAGCCAAAAAGATTTGCTCGAGGCCTCTTGCAGGGGTCTTTCCGAATCCAAAAAATCCTGCACGGGCACATGAGGCATGAACACGCCGAGTTTGAACTTGACCCACAGAATTTCAGCGCCCGCGCCCCACTCTGCCTTGCCCGCAGTCGGGAGCGGACCCACAACCAGTGAATGTGTACGTCCCTGCGCCTTCACAAACACCATGTGCCAATTCGATTCGGCGGGACGAATGGACGAGCCTTCGCTCAGAGTCCAGCCGTGAGTGACCGTTTCCACATACGGCGAGTCGGATAATCGTTGTTCGTGGGAGATGCTCATCGTCTGCTCGTGTTATGACCATGGACGATAGACCATTGACCACTTTTCATGGTCTATCGTCCATGGTCTATCGTCTATTACTTCTTCTTCGCAACCGCTTTCTTCTGTTTCGCCTTGCCTTCCAAATTCAACGTGCCTGAAGCATCACGATGAACGCCTGTCGTGTGCTTCAACCCAAATTCTGCGCCATTACGAATCACATAGGCAATCGCGCGGGCATGGCCTGTTCCCAAATCGTAATCACGCTTCAGCCAGGCAATGATGTCTTTGAATTCAGTGATCTTCAATTTCTTGGCTTCGGCAATGAATTGCTTGGGCGTCTTGCCAGTTTTCTCTTCTATGTTATCGAGATAGGCTTGGAATGACATTTTATTTTCTCCTTTTAGGGACGATAGACCGCCGACGATTTTATGGTCTATCGTCTATCGTCAATGGTCAAGTTATTTTTGATTCTTCAATTGATCCGCCACGCGATATTTCACCACCTGACGAATTAATTTCAACGGAAGCGGCTGATCGAGCGGGAATTGGATCGTCCCTTTGCCAGCGGTATATTTCGAGACGGCTTTGTTGAACGCTTCACTCCCCGCTGGAATTGGGTACATCGAAACATGCTTTTTCCACGCCGAATAATGGACGAGATTCTTTCCGTTCAACTCGAAGCACGCGATCTGATAACTGATCTTCTCTTTGGCAGTCGGCACAACTTCTTTGATCGTTGTCCGCATTTCTTTCAACACCTTTTGCACATCAGGCGGAAACGAGCCGATGTATTCAGCCACCGAAGCAAAACCTTTTTTCGTCGCCATGAGAATCTCCTTTCATCAAAGGACCGTCCCGCAGGTTTTCTTGAAGACAACACAACCTGCGAGTCCAACCTGCGGGACGGTTGACATTACTTCATCCCCGCCAACAGATCATCCAATCGTTCATAGCCATCGCGCACGCCGCCTTCCATTCCAGAGGCGACCATGCCGTCGCGGTCGGCAACAGATTGAAAGACGGAATGAATCGTGATCTTTGTCCGATCGTTGGGCAGTTGCTCGAGTCGCATCGTGTCGAGAGTCACATGCCCAGGTTCGGGCAGTCCCTCGAACTCGAAAGTTTGGATCATCAACTCTTCGCTCATGGTGTGGAACGTGCCGTGAAAGGCATACGCATTGCCTTCTTTGTCCTTGTGGATATAACGATACTTGCCGCCGCTCACAGGCTCGAACGTTTCGAGAACGACCTCGTAGCCATGCGGACCCAGCCACTGCGCGTACAGATTCGCGTCGGTGTGCGCCTTGTACACCAACTCGCGCGGCGCATCGAATTCGCGCGTGACGAACAACTCCTGCTTGCCTGGTTCTGCGGTAACAACGGTTTTATTTTGTGACATGTCATTGCTCCTTTTTCATTTTTTCCAATACGACATCCAACCGATCAAATCGCTCACTCCAAATTTTCTCGAACGGCGCGACCCACTCAAAGATCGGCTTGAGACGTTCGGCATTCACCCGATACATTCTCTGACGACCGACACGCCTCTCTTTCACCAACCCAACCTGCTTCAACACCCCCAAGTGTTTACTCACCGACGGCTGGTTCCAGCCAAGCAGTTCGACCAACTCATTGACCGAATATTCCTGCTCGCCCATCGCCTGAATAAGTTGACGTCGCCTGGGCTCGGCTACTGCGTTGAATGGATCATGAGTCGTCGGTGTTCGCGCCATACCAAGTATTATATTCCTATATAGGAATATGTCAAGAGAGAAATTCGGAGATTAGAGACTGGAGATTTGTTACTTGTTCCTTAACTTTGTCGCCAACAGGCTATCGTTTCGAGAAATCCTGCCAGCGCGTCTGACCCCGATGTTTCGCCGACGGAAAGTATTTTGCTCATCGGTAAATAGATGTTTTTATCTTCGATCAACGCATCGAAAAATTCATGCCACAACTCCCCCGCCTCGCCCTTCGCCGCCGACCTCAACCACGCCCCCGAAAGCGAGGTGGTTAGCGGCACAGCAATATCAGCAATTTCTTCTGTAATGTTCTTCGCCAACTCTTGCGGATGAATCATCCAAGCCGCATACATGGCGCCCATGAGGAAGTCATCGCCCGCGGGCGTGAGTCCGATTCCCAAGCCAGCGAGTTTGGATGAAATAGTTTTTGTTGTTGGAAAATCCGCTTTGATGATTGCGGTTGTTAGAGAATTAGACGCTTCGACAAGCTCAGCGCGGCGGAATTGGAGAATTGATTCGTTTTCGTTGTCAATTTGCAATAGGGCTAAACGATTTGTGATTTCATCTTTATTTGTTCGTAGGTTGTCCCATTTCGGCGCGGGGTTCCATGTCTGCGCGTTTGCAAACGAGATGGTGATGTCTCCAAGCGATAACTGTTCATCATGAATAGACACTTTCGATTCGACGGCGAGATGCCTGGCGAATATAACGGGTTCATCCACAACGAGATTAAAGGGACCGTTTCCAATCTCCGCATGAACAATTGAGAGAATTTCTCTTCTTTCGTTGATCAAGTTACACACCTCATCGAATACATGCAAAACTACAGGCTGGTTGGAAAGCGCCAGCCAACCGGCTAAAGACGGGGACTGAGACAGCGCGCGAATATCATACATACGTGTAGTTTACTTCAATACTTCTTCCCTTGCCTGCGATGCGTGTAGCGTGAGGTTCATAAAGGAGATGGATTTTCCTCCGCTGTTTTATGGAAAAGTCTCTTGTGTCCGCGCGATCCGTCTCTAAAGAGGCGGCTTTATAAGAAGACCCTGAATCCTCGCGAATAAGGCATTGTCATTTCTTGAGCCTCTCGTTATAATGTCAGTCTTTCGGGCGGGTAGCTCAGTTGGTTAGAGCACTGCTTTGACATAGCAGAGGTCGTAGGTTCGAGCCCTATCTCGCCCACTGGGTTCGTAGACAAGTAAACAGGTATCCATACACCAAAACGCATTGACCGAGACGAGTATGTGGTCACATCCCTGACAGGGAGAAGAGAACGAAGATTGAGAGTCTCTTCAAGGGAAGTCCACAGAAAACCACTCGCGAGCGTTGAGTTGAAAAGTGATCAGTGAGAAGTGATCAGTGAGTAGATGAAACGGGTTGCTCCGTTAGAGGCTGAAGAGATGTGCGACAAAATTAATTTTGTCGTACAAATCGGGTGGAACCGCGTGAAGAAAATTCTCGCCCCGTGTGTGGGCGAGTTTTGTTTTAACCCCCTCCGTCCTTCGGACACTTCCCCCAAAATCCCACGAACCCCAGTCGGATTTTGGGGGAGGTAGGTGGGGCGAAAGGAGATCGCGATGACTGAAGACAGCGCCAACACTCATCAGCGGCTCGGAGGATTTGCTATTGCTTCCCTCTGAGGCGCGAGGATGTCCACGAAGCAGTAGCAGGTAAAAGCTTGTACTGAGCGAAGTCGAAGTATCAAGAAAGGAAGCGAAAATGTCGCAACAAGTTCAGGAAAAGTACGAAGAGTCAAATCTGTACAAGATCCGTCATTCGGCGGCGCATGTGATGGCGCAAGCAGTGATGGAGATGTTCCCCGATGGGAAGATCACGATCGGTCCGCCTGTGGAGAACGGGTTCTATTACGATTTCGATCTGCCGCGCAACCTCACGCCCGAAGATCTGGAGCAAATCGAAAAGCGGATGAGGCAGATCGTGCAGGGCAAACACGAGTTCAAGAAGACGGTCATCTCGGCGGAGGAGGCGAAGAAAATTTTTGCGAACCAGCCGTACAAGTTGGAGTTAATCGAGGGACTCGAAAAAGGCGGACTCGACGAGTACGGGAATCCGCTGAAAGAAAAACCTGAGATCTCGATCTATCAGCAAGACACGTTCGTGGATTTGTGCCGCGGTCCGCATGTGGCGAGTACGAAAGAGATCAAGCAGGACGCGTTCAAGTTGATGTCCATTGCGGGCGCGTATTGGCGCGGCGACGAGAAGAACAAACAGTTACAGCGCGTCTACGGCACGGCGTGGGAGAGCAAGAAACAGCTCGAAGAATATCTGCACCAGCTCGAAGAGGCGAAGAAGCGGGACCATCGCAAACTCGGCAAAGAGCTGGAAATCTTCACGT
>WBZL01004506.1_pt1 | contig 12004 bp, 7 predicted proteins | sample 5204291 | NCBI WGS metagenome assembly WBZL01 (sample SAMN12344345, study PRJNA552823) | activated sludge metagenome | biome: Activated sludge suspended growth; feature: Nitrification reactor; material: Wastewater; isolation source: activated sludge from nitrification reactor of wastewater treatment...
GCCATCACCACAGTGTCCACTATCGATGGTGGACACTATCCGGCACTCTCAGCACGCGGCAGTGCGGTCAGGCCGGACGGTCACGGAGAAACGCCCCTATCCACCTTCACGAGCGCCCACGGGTGGATACAAAGGTGGATTAGAAAATCAAAAGTCCTGCAACCAGTTGGAATTGCAGGACTTTTTTGATTTGAATGGTGCCCAGGAGAGGACTCGAACCTCCACGCCTTGCGGCACTGGTACCTGAAACCAGCGCGTCTACCAATTCCGCCACCTGGGCAGGTGTCGTGACGGGCGATGTATAGCGGCCGTTCGGGCCTGTCAACGGGGCGCCGCCGGATTGCCCCCGCGCGCATTCGCGCCTTGTTTGGCGCGGCGCGGGGCGCTAATCAGGGCCGGAAATCTGCGGAGGCGCCTGCCCATGTCCAAGCTCGTCACGATCTACGGCGGTTCGGGGTTCCTCGGCCGGTACATAGCCCGGCGGCTCGCCAGGGAGGGTTGGCGCATCCGCATCGCCGTGCGGCGGCCGAACGAGGCGCTGTTCGTGCGCCCCTACGGAGCGGTGGGCCAGGTCGAGCCGGTGCTGTGCAACATCCGCGACGACGCCTCCGTGCGGGCGGCGATGGCTGGCGCTGGTGCGGTGGTCAACTGCGTGGGAACCTTCGACAAGGGCGGCCGCAACAATTTCGAGGCCGTGCAGGCGGACGGGGCCGCACGGATCGCCCGGATCGCTGCCGAGAACGGGGTGGAGCGGCTTGTCCATGTCTCCGCGATCGGCGCCGACGCGGGGTCCGACAGTGCCTACGCCCGGTCCAAGGCCGCCGGCGAGACGGCGGTCAAGGGCGCGTTCCCTTCGGCGGTGATCCTGCGCCCGTCGGTCATGTTCGGGCCCGAGGACCAGTTCTTCAATCGTTTCGCCGGCATGTCGCGTCTCGGTCCTGTTCTGCCCGTCGTCGGTGCCGAGACGAGGTTCCAGCCGGTCTATGTCGACGATGTGGCGCAGGCAGCGGTCAAGGCCGTGAAGGGTGAGGTGCCCTCGGGTACCTACGAACTCGGAGGGCCGGACGTCGGGACCTTCCGCGACCTGATGCACGGGATGCTCCGCGTCATCGGGCGTCGTCGGCTCGTGGTCGCTCTGCCGTTCTGGATCGCGCGGATCATCGCCGCGCTTCTTGACTTCGCGTCGCTTGCGACCGGGCGGCTCGTCGCCAACCGGGTGCTGAGCGGCGACCAGGTGAAGATGCTCCGCCGCGACAACGTCGTCGCGCCAGGCGCGAAGGGGTTCGCGGATCTCGGCATCACGCCAACGCCGGCCGAGGCGGTCTTGCCGGACTATCTCTGGCGCTTCCGCCCGTCGGGTCAGTACGAGGCGATCAAGGCCTCGGCGAAGAATCTCCGCGGCCACGGCTGATCGACTGGCGGGTACGGAGCCCCAGCCGGGGCGGAATTGTTTCTTTTTCCACCACTTTTCCGGAATCGTTTGACCTCGCCGCCGTCAAGGGGGACATTGTCCGCCGGGAACGGTGTTGATTGATCGTGGGAAGGGCGTCGGATGACGGCTCGGCTGTTGCTGCATATCGGGTACCACAAGACCGCCACGTCCTGGATGCAGCAGCGTCTTTTCGTGCATGAGCATGGCTATCACCAGATCGCCCGCCACCGGGAAGTCTGGGACAATGTCGTCGCGCCGCATGGTCTTCTCTTCGACCCCCGGGCGATGCGTGCGGTGATATCGGAGGGCATGCGCGGCGTGCCGTCGGGCATGGTGCCCGTGATTTCGTCGGAGATTCTTTCCGGCCATCCCTTCTTCGGCGGCATGGGCAGCGACGACTTCGCGCGGCGGCTCAAGGCCATCGCACCGGATGCCAGGATCCTGATTTCCATCCGTTCCCAGATGCGCATCCTGACCTCGGTCTACATGCAGTACCTGCTGCGCGGCGGCACGATGAGCCCCGAACTCTTTTTCGCGGGCGATCCGGAGCTCGGTTTCTACGGGTTCCGGCCCGAGCATTTCGAGTATCACCGGCTGGTGAAGCTCTATCAGGACCTCTTCGGCGCCGAGAACGTCCACGTCATCACGCAGGAGAGCCTGAAGACCGACATGGACGGTGCGACGAACCGGCTTGCGGAGTTCGCCGGAAACACCTCGTTCCATGGTGTGCTGCCGTCGCACCGGTCGGCGTACGCGCCAAGCTATCCGGAATACGCCGTGCCGCTTCTGCGTCGCATCAACAAGTTGCAGAAGAGCGTCCTTGTTCCGGCACCCACGGTCCGCATCGGCACCACGCCGGACGGGTTTTACCGCGCCTTCGGGTATCTGCTGAGGCGGCCGCCGTTTTCGAGGCTGCTCAAGGGATATCATCCGGTCTCGGAGCATGTGGAGAAGACGTTCCGCGGCCGGTTCGATGACAGCAACCGCGAGCTTGCGAAGTTCGTGGGACATTACCTCGATCTGTCGGAGTATGGCGGCGGCGCGACCATGCCGAAGGCCGCGGCTTCGGCAAATGGGGCGAAGCGGCTGGCCACGGCGCGCTGATCCGCCCGGCCTTGTGACTCCGCCAGCGCGGGCTTAAAGCTCCGCGTGCTGTAGTGCGGAAGGAAGGGCCCTGCGATGAGCGATACGCTGACTGCCCTCGTTCTCGGGCTTGTCGAGGGGCTGACGGAGTTCATACCGGTATCTTCCACCGGGCATCTCCTTCTGGCAGGGCATTTCCTCGGCTTCGAAAGCGCGGGAAAGACATTCGAGGTGGTCATTCAGCTTGGCGCCGTGCTCGCCATTCTGGGCGTCTACGCGGCGAAGATCACGCGCACCGTGGTCGGATTGCCCTCGGACCCCCAGGCGCGTCGCTTCGCCGGGTCGGTCCTCCTGGCCTTCCTGCCCGCGGTCGTGGTGGGCGTGCTGGCCCACGACTTCATCAAGGACGTGCTGTTCGAGAGTCCCCGGCTCATCGCCTCAATGCTCATTGCCGGAGGCGTGGTGCTTCTGGTGGTGGACCGTCTGCCGCTCAGCCCCCGATATCGCGACGCCGAACGCTTCCCTCTCTGGATGGCCTTCGGCATCGGTGTCGTCCAGTGCCTCGCCATGATCCCCGGCGTGTCCCGCTCGGGCGCCACGATCGTCGGCGCGCTCGCCTTCGGGGCGGACAAGAGGTCGGCGGCGGAGTTCTCGTTCTTTCTCTCGATGCCGACGATGGCCGCCGCCTTCACCTACGACCTCTGGAAGAACCGCGACGTCCTCGACTGGGGCGCGCTGGGCCAGATCGCCATCGGTTTCGGGGCGGCCCTCGTGACGGCGGTTCTCGTCGTCAATTGGCTTCTCGGATACGTCAGCCGGCATGGATATGCCCTCTTCGGCTGGTGGCGAATCATCGTCGGAGCTGCGGTTCTGGCTGCGCTGAGCCTCGGTTACTGAGCATAACGTCAGCATGCATTACCTTTTTTCGCCAATTCTCCTCCTCAAACGCGGAACTTCGCTCGAGAATCGACAAAATAGGTAAGCTATTCTGACTTTTATTCTGGCCGGAACAGCGGTAGCAATGCGCACCCTGAGTTCCGCCGGAAAGTTCCGCCCATGGCCAAGCAGCGCATGCTCCAGTTCGTGACCGTCTCGAGGGAGATGCCGGAGAAACGTGCGGCAAGCGTCCGCGCGCTGGACTTCAACGAGATTTACCGCGAGTTCGCTGCCCAGAAAGCGGCCGAGCAGGCCGGCCGGTGCAGCCAGTGCGGCGTGCCCTATTGCCAGACCCATTGCCCCCTGCACAACAACATTCCCGACTGGCTCAGGATGACGGCCGAAGGCCGGCTTCAGGAAGCCTACGAGCTTGCCCAGGCGACCAATACCTTCCCGGAGATCTGCGGCCGCATCTGCCCGCAGGACCGTCTTTGCGAGGGCAACTGCGTCATCGAACAGGCGGGCCACGGCACCGTCACCATCGGCGCGATCGAGAAATACATCACCGACACTGCCTGGGACATGGGCTGGGTGAAACCCGTGAAGCCGGTGCAGGAGCGCGCCGAAAGCGTCGGCATCATCGGCGCGGGACCGGGCGGGCTGGCGGCGGCCGAAGCGCTGCGCCGGGCGGGGATCCAGGTCACGGTCTATGACCGCTACGACCGCGCGGGCGGGCTCATGACCTACGGCATCCCCGGCTTCAAGCTGGAGAAGGACGTGGTGATGCAGCGGATCGCCCAGCTGGAGCAGGGTGGCGTGCAGTTCGTGCTGAACTGCAATGTTGGCGATGACCTCGCCTTCGACGCGATCCGCGGCAAGCATGACGCCGTGATCATCGCCACCGGCGTCTACAAGAGCCGCGACCTCGGCGGACCGAACGCGAATGCCACCGGCATCGTCCGCGCGATCGACTACCTGACCGCCGCGAACCGCAAGAGCTTCGGCGACGACGTGCCGGAGTTCGATTCCGGCGAGTTGAACGCGGAAGGCAAGCGCGTCGTCGTCATCGGCGGCGGGGACACCGCGATGGACTGCGTGCGCACCGCGATCCGCCAGGGCGCGCAGTCCGTGAAGTGTCTCTACCGCCGCGACCGGGCCAACATGCCGGGCAGCCAGCGCGAGGTCGCCAACGCCGAGGAGGAAGGCGTCGATTTCGTCTGGCTGACCGCGCCGCGGGGCTTCACCGCCGGCGAGGCCGTCGAAGGCGTGCTCGTCCAGCAGATGCGGCTCGGCGCGCCGGATGTCACGGGACGCCAGTCGCCGGAAGTGATCGACGGCGCCGATTATGTCGAGCCCGCGGATCTGGTGATCAAGGCGCTTGGCTTCGAGCCGGAGGATCTGCCGAAGCTCTGGGGCGTCGAGGGGCTGGAGGTCACCCGCTGGGGCACCGTGAAGGCCGACTTCCGCAGCCACGCGACAAGCCTGCCCGGTGTCTTCGCGGTGGGCGACATCGTGCGCGGCGCCTCCCTTGTCGTCTGGGCGATCCGCGACGGGCGCGAGGCCGCCGACAGTGTGCTGACCTACCTTGCCGGCGCGCAAGCGGTGGCGGCGGAATGAGGCGCGGCCACCCCGGAAATGTCTGCCGGATCGGCGTCGGGCGCCTGTCGGTTTGGCCTCGGATATCTGTCTCGACAATCCGCGCGCCGCAATGATTAACGGGTCAGTGACGCTGACCTTGAGAGTGAAGGAAGCCTGACCGTGACGAACGCAGCCGGGATCGTGTTGACAGGGGCGCTCGCGCTGCTCGCCCCGGCCGCCGTCGCAGGCGGCAGGTTCGCCGCGCCGCAGGGTTGCGAGGTCTTTGCGACCGTGCAGATGCGCTCCTGCCAGGTCTCGCAGCACTACCGCTGCCAGGGCGACGCGGCGGGCGAGCAGTGGGCGCTCTACATGGACGGCCAGGGACCCTACTACCTTTCCAAGATCGACGCCGAGACGCGCTGGCTGGAGAGCTACGACCTGACGACGGGCGAGAAGGACCGGCTGTCCGCCGAGACGGATCCGGCGTCTTTCACAACGCTCCTTTCCACCGGGCGCGACGACTACGACTTCACGACCGAAAGCGGGACCGGCGAGGTCCGCCGCTATACCGGCTATGACGAACTGACGGGCGAGCGTGTGACCATCGACGGTGTGACGCTGGAGCGCACGCGCTTCGACCTTACGGCCTGGGACGCCGGAGGCCAGATGCTCTGGCACCGCAAAGGGCGCCAGCTCGTGCACCGCGACTGGAGGCTCTTCTGGGCCGACAGCGAGGATTTCGAGAACAGCTTCGGCGACCGGGAACGCCTCGTGGACACGCCGATGCAGTTTGCGTTGCCAGGTGAGAAGGGGTTCCTGTCATCGGAGCCGATCTACGACTGCGACGAGCTGGTGACTGAGGCGACGCAACCCTTTCCAACCCTCTCGATCGGAGGATGACTGCCATGACCGAGTTTGACATGCACTGGGCCGAGGCAGAGGCCACCAAGCGCCACTGGATGGCCGAAAACAGTCTCTATCGCAGCGAAGACGAGCATTCCTCCTGCGGCGTGGGGCTCGTGGTCTCCGTCGACGGCAAGGCCAGCCGCAAGGTCGTGGCGAACGGGATCGAAGCCCTGAAGGCCGTCTGGCACCGCGGCGCCGTCGATGCCGACGGCAAGACCGGCGACGGCGCGGGCATCCACGTGCAGATCCCGGTGAAGTTCTTCTACGACCAGGTGCGGCGCACGGGGCACGAGCCTGATCCGAGGAAGCTGATCGCCGTCGGCCAGGTCTTCCTGCCGCGCACCGATTTCGGCGCGCAGGAGCGCTGCCGTACCATCGTGGAGACGGAAGTCCTGCGGATGGGCCATTACATTTATGGCTGGCGGCATGTGCCGGTGGACACGAGCGTGCTGGGCGAGAAGGCCAACGCGACGCGCCCCGAGATCGAGCAGATCCTGATCCGCTGCGAGAAGGACATCGACCAGGAGCAGTTCGAGCGCGAGCTCTACATCATCCGCCGCCGGATCGAGAAGGCGGTGATCGCGGCGCAGATCGCCGGGATGTACATCTGTTCCTTGTCCTGCCGGTCGGTGATCTACAAGGGCATGATGCTGGCCGAACAGGTCTCGGTCTTCTACCCGGACCTGATGGACGACCGCTTCGAGAGCGCCTTCGCCATCTATCACCAGCGCTATTCGACCAACACCTTCCCGCAGTGGTCGCTGGCGCAGCCCTTCCGCATGCTCGCCCACAACGGCGAGATCAACACGCTGAAAGGCAACGTCAACTGGATGCGGAGCCACGAGATCCGCATGGCTTCGGCGGCCTTCGGCGAGATGGCAGAGGACATCAAGCCGATCATCCCGGCGGGCACGTCGGATTCCGGCGCGCTCGATTCCGTGTTCGAGGTGATGGTCCGCTCCGGCCGCTCGGCGCCGATGACAAAGACCATGCTGGTGCCGGAAGCCTGGTCGAAGGCCACGACCAACATGCCGAAGGCCTGGGCCGACATGTATGCCTATTGCAACAGCGTGATGGAGCCCTGGGACGGGCCGGCGGCGCTGGCGATGACCGACGGGCGCTGGGTCTGCGGCGGTCTCGACCGCAACGGGCTCAGGCCGATGCGCTATGTCGTCACCGGCGACGGCCTCCTGATCGCGGGCTCCGAGGTCGGGATGGTGCCCGTGGACGAGGCGGTGGTGCGCGAGAAGGGCGCGCTCGGCCCGGGGCAGATGATCGCCGTCGACATGAAGGAGGGCAGGCTCTACCACGACCGGGAGATCAAGGATCGCCTGGCGGCGAGCCAACCCTTCGGCGACTGGCTGTCGAAGGTGATCGACCTCAACTCGATCATGCGCGACGTGCCGGAAAAGGCCGTGTTCGAGGGCGCCGAGCTGCGCCGCCGCCAGATCGCGGCCGGCTACACTCTGGAAGAGCTGGAGCAGGTCCTGGCCCCGATGGCGGACGACGGCAAGGAGATGGTCGCCTCCATGGGCGACGACACGCCGGCTGCCGTGCTGTCGAAGCAGTACCGCCCATTGAGCCATTTCTTCCGGCAGAACTTCAGCCAGGTGACGAACCCGCCCATCGACTCGCTTCGCGAGGCGCGGGTGATGAGCCTCAAGACCCGGTTCGGCAACCTCAAGAACGTGCTGGACGAGGACAGTTCCCAGACCGAGATTCTCGTGCTGGAGAGCCCCTTCCTCGCGAATGCCGAATTCGGCGAGATGGTGCGCCAGTTCGGCGCCAACGTCGCCTTCATCGACTGCACCTTCCCCGCTGACGGCCAGCCCGATGCGCTGAGGCTCGGGCTGGAACGCATCCGGGCGGAGGCGGAGGATGCCGTGCGCTCGGGCGCGGGGCACCTGGTGCTGACCGATCAGCACCAGTCCGAGGCGCGGGTGGCGATGCCGATGATCCTTGCGACCTCGGCGGTGCATTCCTGGCTGACACGCAAGGGGCTCAGGACCTTCTGCTCGCTGAACGTCCGGTCGGCCGAGTGCATTGACCCGCATTACTTCGCCGTTCTCATCGGCTGTGGCGCGACCACGGTGAACGCCTACCTGGCGCAGGATTCGATCGCCGACCGCATCCGCCGCGGCCTGATCGAGGGGAGCCTGGTCGATGCGATGCGCCGCTACCGCGACGCGATCGACGCGGGCCTGCTGAAGATCATGTCGAAGATGGGAATCTCGGTCGTCTCCTCCTACCGCGGCGGCCTGAACTTCGAGGCGGTGGGGCTGTCCCGCGCCATGGTCGCGGAATACTTCCCCGGAATGCAGAGCCGCATCTCGGGCATCGGCGTTTCGGGCATCCAGCACAAGCTGGAGGAGATCCACGCGAAAGGCTGGAAGGGCGGCGCCGATGTCATGCCCGTCGGCGGCTTCTACAAGTCGCGGCGGTCGGGCGAAAAGCACGCCTGGGAGGCGCAGACCATGCACCTTCTGCAATCGGCCTGCGACCGCGCGAGCTATGACCTCTGGAAGCAGTATTCGGCCGCGATGCGGGCAAACCCGCCGATCCACATCCGCGACCTTCTGGACATCAAGCCCCTGGGCCGGCCGGTGCCGATCGAGGAGGTCGAGAGCATTACCTCGATCCGCAAGCGCTTCGTCACGCCGGGGATGTCGCTCGGCGCGCTCAGCCCCGAGGCGCACATGACGTTGAACATCGCCATGAACCGGATCGGCGCGAAGTCCGACAGCGGCGAGGGCGGCGAGGATCCGGCGCATTTCCTGCCGATGCCGAACGGCGACAACCCCAGCGCGAAGATCAAGCAGGTGGCCTCCGGCCGGTTCGGCGTGACCGCGGAATACCTCAACGCCTGCGAGGAGCTGGAAATCAAGGTCGCGCAGGGCGCCAAGCCCGGCGAGGGCGGCCAGCTTCCGGGGATGAAGGTCACGCAACTGATCGCGCGGCTGCGCCATTCGACGCCGGGCGTGACGCTGATCTCGCCGCCGCCGCACCATGATATCTACTCGATCGAGGACCTCGCGCAGCTGATCTACGACCTTAAGCAGATCAACCCGCGCGCCAAGGTCACGGTGAAGCTCGTCGCCTCATCCGGCGTCGGCACCATCGCGGCGGGCGTGGCCAAGGCCAGGGCCGACGTGATCCTCGTCTCGGGTCACAACGGCGGCACCGGCGCCTCGCCCGCGACCTCGATCAAGTACGCGGGGCTCCCGTGGGAGATGGGTCTGACCGAGGCTCATCAGGTGTTGGCGATGAACAAGCTCCGCGACCGGATCACGCTCAGGACCGATGGCGGCCTGCGCACCGGACGCGACATCGTCATGGCGGCGATGATGGGCGCCGAGGAATACGGCATCGGCACTGCCGCGCTGATCGCCATGGGCTGCATCATGGTGCGTCAGTGCCAGTCGAACACCTGCCCGGTGGGCGTCTGCACCCAGGACGAGAAGTTGCGCGCCGTGTTCAACGGCACGGCCGACAAGGTGGTGAACCTCATCACCTTCTACGCCCAGGAAGTGCGCGAGATCCTCAGCCAGATCGGCGCCCGGACGATGGACGAGATCATCGGCCGCGCCGATCTCCTGACGCAGGTGAGCCGGGGGCACGCCGACCTCGACGACCTCGACCTCAACCCGCTCCTCATCACCGTCGATGGGTCGGACCGGATTGTCTATGACCGGTCGAAGCCGCGGAACGCGGTGCCCGACACGCTGGATGCCGAGATTATCCGCGACGGCGCGCGGTTCTTCGAGGACGGCGAGAAGATGCAGCTTTCCTATGCGGTCCGGAACACCCACCGGACCATCGGGACGCGCGCATCCTCGCTCATCGTCCGGAAGTTCGGGATGCGCAACAACCTGCAGCCGGATCACCTGACCGTGAAACTGACAGGGTCTTGCGGCCAGTCCCTCGGCGCCTTCGCGGCACCGGGGCTGAAGCTCGAGGTTTCGGGCGACGCGAACGACTACGTCGGCAAGGGCCTGTCGGGCGGCATGATCGTCGTGCGACCGCCGATGACCTCGCCCCTTGAGGCATCGGAGAACACGATCATCGGCAATACCGTGCTCTATGGCGCGACCGACGGGCATCTCTTCGCCGCCGGCCGGGCGGGCGAACGCTTCGCCGTGCGCAACTCCGGTGCGAAGGTCGTGGTCGAAGGCTGCGGCTCGAACGGCTGCGAGTACATGACGGGCGGCGTCGCGGTCATCCTCGGCCGCATCGGCGCGAACTTCGGCGCGGGCATGACCGGCGGCATGGCCTATGTTCACGATCCCGACGGCACGGCAGAGGACCTGATGAACCTCGAGACGGTCGTCACCTGCGCGGTCAGCCATCCGCACTGGGAAGCGCAGCTGAAGGGCCTCGTGGAACGGCACGCCGCCGAGACCGGGAGCCTGAAGGCCAAGCGCATCCTCCAGCACTGGTCGGCGGAGCGGGCGAACTTCATCCAGGTATGCCCGAAGGAGATGCTCGTGCATCTGACGCATCCCCTCAGCGCGGACGCCGAGGCCGTTCCGGCAGAGTAGGCCCGCGCCGTCATTTGCCCCGGTACCGGCGGTCGGGCGGACGCGGAAAGCCGACACGGGGCATTCCGGCAACAGCGCCGGCAAAAGCGCCCTGCCGCAGGGCCATGGCGGCGCCGTCAAGGTTGACGGGCGCCGCCTTGGCGGTTCCACTTTGCCACCAGTCCGGAACCAGCGCGCGGCGGGCGCATGCCGACGACCTATCAGGAGCAATTTTTTGCCATGGACCCCTCGGCGCCGCCGGGGGCAGGGACGCCGCTGACTGTCCAGCAGCTCGACCTCGTGGACTGGCAGAACAACGCCGTCATAAACACCAACAACAACAACGGCGACCGCATCGACGGCTCCGACATCCGGCAGATGTATCCGGGCGACACGATCACGGTGATCATGAGGGGCCAGACGGTCACGATCACCGGCGTCACGTTCTACCTCGCGGACGGGCGCGTCCTGTTCACGCCGACGGACGGCACGCGGCTCTTCGACGCGACGTTCCAGAGCTCGACCTTCGTCAACACGCAGGGCGGGCTGCCGGTTGGCGCCTTCTCGCCCCCCTGTTTCACGCCGGGCACGCGAATCCGCACTCCCGGGGGTGACATGCCGGTGGAGGCTCTGGCGGCGGGCGATCTCGTCGACACGCTCGATCGTGGCCCGCAGCGGCTGCGCTGGACCGGCCGGCGGAAGGTGGACGGCACGGGCGGCTTCGCCCCGGTGCGGATCGCGCAGGGCGCGCTCGGCAACCGGCGGGCGCTCGTCGTCTCGCCGCAGCACCGGATGCTCATCACCGGCTGGCGGGCGGAACTCCTTTTCGGCGAACCCGAGGTGCTGGTCGCGGCGATCCACCTTGTCGGCTGGCCCGGGATCGAACGCGCGCCGGTGCCGGAGGTGGACTACTGCCATCTCCTGTTCGCCGACCACGAGGTCATCTTCGCCGAGGGCGCGCCCACGGAAAGCTTTCATCCGGGCAGCATCCTCATGGAGGCGGACAGGGCGCTTTACGCCGAGATCGTGTCGATCTTCCCCGAGCTTGCGGCGTGTGACCCGGAAAGCGTATCCGCCGCGCGCCCGGTCCTCGCCGGACGAGAGGCGCGCGTTCTCGCCGGCTGAATCCGCCCGCGACGGCGTGATCGGCTTGACCCCGACGGCCCGCGCGTGATTGATCTCCTCCGATGGCGAAGGGCAGCAAACCGAGATCGAGATCGCGACGGAAGCCCGCGCCGGCGCGCGCGGGCGTCAGCCTGCGCGACCTCCTAGGATGGGCCGGACGGGGGCTCCTTGGCCTTGTCGGGCTGTTCCTGTTCCTCGTCCTCGCCTTCACCGTCGCGAACCCCGTCTTCACCCCCTACATGATCGCCGAAAGCTGGCGCCATGGCGGCATCAGCCGGGACTGGGTCGACCTGGAGGACATGGCGCCCGAGATGGCGCGGTCGGTGGTGGCGGCGGAGGACGCGAATTTCTGCCTGCACTGGGGCTTCGACATGGCGGCGATCCTCGATGCCGTGGACCGGGGTGCGAACCGTGGCGCCTCGACGTTGAGCCAGCAGACAGTCAAGAACGTCTTCCTGTGGCAGGGGCGGTCCTGGGTCAGGAAGGC